>JAEEGK010002662.1_pt1 | contig 44781 bp, 44 predicted proteins | sample 8958771 | NCBI WGS metagenome assembly JAEEGK01 (sample SAMN16246547, study PRJNA631951) | gut metagenome | biome: gut microbiome; feature: rumen; material: SC-attached | host: Bos | place: Iran: Karaj | collected 2018-10
CGACTCCGCCACTGCCGTCGACGGAATGCGTCAGATCTTGTGGGGCTTGTTCAAGAAGATTGTGGTGGCCGACAACTGCGCCGTGTATGTCGACCAAGTTTTTTCGACCTATACGGAACAATCGGGAAGCACCTTGCTGCTTGCGGCCATATTCTTCACTTTCCAGATATATGGTGATTTTTCAGGATATTCGGATATAGCGATTGGCACCGCCAAGTTGTTTGGCATCAAGTTGATGCGCAACTTCAACGTGCCGTACTTCAGTCGTGACATAGCTGAATTCTGGCGTAGGTGGCACATTTCGCTCACCACATGGTTCAGGGATTATGTATATATTCCGATTGGCGGCAGCCGCGTGAGCAAGGCCAAGGTCATTAGAAACACTTTTGTGATCTTCCTTGTGAGCGGCTTTTGGCACGGTGCCAACTGGACTTTCATTGCTTGGGGTGCATACCACGCGCTACTTTTTCTTCCGCTGATACTTTTAGGTAAGAACCGTAAATACACCAACATGGTGGCTGAAGGGAGAATGCTGCCGACGCTGAAGGAGACGGGGCAAATTATTTTGACATTCTTCTTGGCGGTAATAGGGTGGATTATATTCCGTGCCGAAAGTATAGGGCAGGCTTGGGAGTATGTGTGTGGAATTTTCAACAAGAGTTTGTTTGGTATGCCCTGGCTAGATAACAGGCATTATTATATTCCTGTATTATTGAGTATAGTAGCGATGCTTACAGTAGAGTGGGCACAACGTGACCTCGAACACGCCTTCGATTTGAGTGGAATCAAATGTCATTTGTTGAAGTTCGTTATCTATTATGTGATGACTGTAGTTTTGTTTTGGTGGGGTGGACATGCTGAAACATTTATTTATTTTCAGTTCTAATAAATTATTATGAAAAAATTTCTCATTCATTTTTTTATTTGGAGTTTAATAGCATTATTAATAGCAATTCTTCTGGATAATATGATTACTTTAGGATTGAGAAAAACTGATATAAGAAAATTTGCTACTTGGAATGAAATATATAAAGGAGGGTTAAAATCTGATTTGGTAATTATGGGGTCTTCACAAGCATGGTGTAGTTATAACACTTTTATTTTGGATTCATTATTGAATATGAATACTTATAATTTAGGGATAGATGGGCATGGAATCAAATTTCAAATTATTCGTTACGATGAATATAGACGATTTAATTCAAAACCTAAAATAATATTATTTAATTTGTGTTTTTTGGGTTCTTTAGGTATTTCTGCTGATGACCAATATGAACGAGAACAATTTTTCCCTTATATAAGAGATGAAATTTTGATGTCAAAAGTGGCTAAAACGAAAAAAATAACATGGTTTGATAGACATGTACCGTTAATTAGGTATTTTGGTTATAGAGAGGATTTTGAAAATGGTATTGTTTCTTTTTTTGGGGAAAAGGAGTTTTTTGACGGCGGAATGCATAAAGGCTATAGGGGTAATAATTATTTATGGGATAGTGGGATATTATCAAAGGATACGCTTATTTCTTTTTCGTATAATGAAGAATCCGTGAAACAATTAGATATGTTTGTAAGATACTCTATTGAAGAAGGAATAAAGATTATTTTTGTTAAATATCCGTTTTATGCACCAATAAGGTATAAATTTAATTGCATAAATCAAAGTGACTCGATTTTTGAGGCTATTTCAGAAAAATACAACATTCCGATTATTGATTATTATTATACTTCTATAAGTATGGATAGTACAAATTATTATAATCCAACACATTTGAACAAAAAGGGCTCAAATATCTTTACTAGAAACCTTTGCAGAGATTTGAAGACTTTTATGGACGAATAATAAGATATATATAACTTTTAAGACACAATTATGTCAACAGCAATAGAATTCAACAACATAAGTAAGCAATATCGCTTGGGGCTGGTATCGACCAAAACCTTAAGCCACGATCTTAACCGATGGTGGCAGACGGTTGTGTTGCACAAGGAAGACCCTTATCTGAAAATTGGTTCGGTGAACGACCGCTCCCAAGCTGCCGACAGTGAATACGTGTGGGCTCTTAAGGATATCGACTTTAAAGTGGAACAAGGCGATGTGGTGGGTATTATTGGTAAGAATGGTGCAGGCAAGAGTACTCTGCTCAAGTTGCTTTCTCGTGTCACGGGGCCTACCATCGGGACCATCAAGGCAAAAGGACGTATCGGTTCTTTGCTTGAGGTTGGCACGGGTTTTCATCAAGAGATGACAGGAAGAGAAAACATCTACCTCAACGGGGCTATTTTGGGTATGTCCAAACAGGAAATAAGCCGAAAATTAGACGAGATAGTTGATTTTAGTGGGTGTGAGCGATATATAGATACACCAGTTAAAAGGTATAGTAGTGGTATGATGGTGCGTCTAGGTTTTGCCGTGGCTGCCCACCTAGATCCGGAAATTCTTGTGGTTGACGAGGTTTTAGCCGTTGGTGATGCAGAATTCCAGAAAAAAGCCATAGGCAAGATGCAGGATGTTTCGCAAGGTGAAGGAAGGACTGTGCTGTTTGTGAGCCACAATATGGCAAGTATAAGATCGTTATGTAAAACGGGTGTTTTGTTGGAATATGGTAAGGTGAAGCATCTAGGAGAGATTAATGAGGTGGTTGATTATTACTTGGAGTCGCAACAACAAGCCAATGAAAGTATTATGGATAATATTGTAAGTGTGGCAGACTATATAAAAATAAATGAGATTTCCGTTAATGGAGAACATCAAAATCCCATACGCCTTACACATGAAAATCCTGTGCTGAAATTGCATATATCAGGAGAATTGATGCAGGATGTTAATATGGCTGTTGAGTTTAGGCTTACAGATAAAAATGCTATCCCATTGGCGTTTTACAGTCCTTCACATTATACAGGCTCAACACCTATTATTAAAAAAGGATATTTTGAAATTAACGAAGAGATACACTTGCCTGAAACCATGAATCAAGGTGTCTATTTTGGTAATATTTGGTTGTCAGATCCGGGGAAAGCCTATCATTTACAGATGCCTAACTCTTTACAAGTAGAATATGAGGGGTATCCAATGGAGACGGGATTGGTTTTTAATTATCACAACGGAAGTGGATTATTATTTTTGAAATGATGCAAAAAATATTCATAGCTTATGGCAGCGGCGGATATATGAAATCGCTGCGTAGAATAGGGAAAGAAGCCAAAAAACTGGATATCTTCTCCAAAGTGATTTTATACACGGAGAAGGATATGCCCTTGTTCATACAAGCCTCCCCCCTAAAAGTTTATGGCCGAGGAAATGGCTACTGGGTTTGGAAACCATATATCATTTGGAAAACAATGCAGGAGTATCCAAATTCCATTGTGGTATATGTAGATAGTGGATGCACATTACAATCAAATACGGAAGAATGGAACAAGTGGTTTGAACTTCTTGAAACATATGATACTTTGGCTTTCCAATATAGACTTGATTATGTTTATCCTTGGCAAGAAGATGACAACACTATTATGACAACAGATGCTCAATGGACAAAACAATCAATGATTCGATATTTTGATTCAATGATCGGGAATAGAGATTGGCTTCAGAAAGGTCAAGTGATGAGTGGGATAGTGTTGGGTTGTAGAAATAGTAAATTGATAAAAATGTGGATGGATATCACATTAATGCATCCGGAGTTAATCATTGATTGTTATGGTAATGAAACGATAGAACAAGTAGTGAATTTCAGAGAACATCGACATGACCAAAGCTTGCTCTCGGCACTATGTGCATATTGGAGTAAAAAAGGAACAGTTGTGAAAGTACTTTCTGAAACCGCTGAATCAGATACAGATGCTGCTATAGTAGCTACTCGCAAACGTATTCTTAAAAATCCTGTTCCATTGAAGACCCGTATGATTCAAAGTATTAAAGGGAAAATTGGAACAACTCGCTACGAATCAATGCACAAAAAACTCTCAAAAACCAAATTATTCAAAAAATGGGTTTTGCATATAGAGCATAAGGGTGCAATTAGTAAACGATAAAGAAAATATGGTTATTGTTGATTTAAACGGGCAGTTTGGCAATCAGATGTTCCAATATGCTTTGGGGCGACATCTACAGTTAAGGGGACGTAAAGTATTATACCACACAGGTTATTTTAAAGAACGTCCAGAACATGATTTTGCCTTGCCAAGGATATTCGGTTTGGATTTGCCCAAAGCGACAACAAACCAAGTTCTGGCTTGTCGCGAAGACCGTCATCGTCTAATCGACCGTGTTCGCAGAAAACTATTTGGAAAGCATGTGCGTGTTTTTACCGAAATAGATACTGGTTCGTTGGCATATAAGTCCGAAGTGTTTGATTTTAAAAGAGGACTTATTGACGGTTATTGGCAGTCGGAAAAATATTTTCTTCCTATAGCAGATGTCATCCGTAAAGATTTTACTTTTCCAGAAGCTTCCCCACGTAACAAGGAATTGGCAAAAGAAATGTCAGAAAACATATCCGTAAGCATACATGTTAGGCGTGGTGATTATTTGGGTGGATTCCCTGTTATGGATGAGGAGTATTATAATCCTGCAATGGAATATTTTATCGAAAAATATGGTGACGTGCATTTTTACGTACTCTCCAACGACATAGAATGGTGTCGTAATCATCTTAAATCGGAAAAAATCACTTTCGTTGACTGGAATACTGGTAAGAATAGTCCTTTTGATATGTGGCTTATGACTCAATGCAAACATAATATTATTGCAAATAGCAGTTTCAGTTGGTGGGGTGCATGGTTGAACCAAAACGAACACAAAGAAGTAATTGCACCACATTTATGGTTTTATCATGAAAATACGCCAGATATTTATTGTAATAATTGGATAATAATATGAATATGTCAAAAAAAGTTTCCTTTATTTTACCTTGCTACAATGTAGAACGTTATGTCACCGAATGTCTAGATAGCATATATTCCCAAGGCTTGCTGGAAGAAGAGTTTGAGGTTATTTGTGTGAATGATTGCTCTACCGACAATACACGTTCTATTATTGAAGAATATGCACAAAACCATAAAAATTTGTTGCTGCTTGACCATCTGGTCAATAGCGGTGGTTGTGGTATTCCCCGTAATACAGGAATGAAAAGTGCCGAAGGAGATTATATTTGTTTTGTTGATGCAGACGATTGGTTGCCACAAAACTCCATGAAAGATATTTGTAATATAGCCAGCGATAATAATCTAGATATTATACTTTATAATTATGTAATATCTTCGGAAGGGGTGATTAGTGAAGACAAAATCAAGTATTCAGATTCGGAGGTTTTATCAGGAGAAGAATTTGTTGAAAAGTGTTTACATGGAAATATTGGAAAATTTGCATCAGCATGGTCAAAAATGTTTAAAAGATCTTTTCTGCTTCAAAATTCTATTTGGTATACTGATTTGATTATGTCTGAGGACCCAGTGTTTAGTTGGGAAGCTATGATTTGCGCAAAAAGGGTAAAATCTATTTCTAAGAATGGTTATATATATAGAATGAACAATAGTTCAATGACTGCCGAGAAAAATTTAAAAAGTCCAAAGGTTTTTTGTGTGATTTCTTTTTTATATCCAAATGAATTGAAGAAACTACATGACAAATACAAAGACACTAATAATAACAACATTCTAAAAAAAGGAATAGAAAATGAAATAAAGAGAATGATAAATGTATTTTTTTATAAATATTTGCAATATGAAGATAATAGCAAGTGGAAAATATACTCTATTATTCAAAAACAAACAGCATTAGTCTGGAGATTGAGAGATTATATGAATATGAGACAAAAAATTGCTTTTATGTCTATAAAAATGGGTTATAGAGTTTTTAATGCTATGGTTAAGAATCTATATAATTAATACATAGGAGATTTCTAATAATTAGTTATATTTGTAATTTTTTGTATGATAATTCAAAAACAAATTGTTAAATTCGCGTAATCCGAGGTAAACAGTAATTATTAGAAGGTACTTTTTCATACTAGATATTTTTGGAAAAAGTATATATTATTTATAATGATTAAATAAGATATTGAAATAATAAATCAAATAAATAATAATGCTTTTCAACTCTATAGAATTTGCTCTATTTCTTCCAGTAGTTTTTCTGCTTTACTGGTTTGTCTTCGACCGTTTTATAAGCAAGTCGAAACATCAGTTGAGGTTGCAGAACGCCTTTGTGGTGTTGGCGAGCTATGTGTTCTACGGCTGGTGGGACTGGCGTTTTCTGCTGCTCATAGCCCTCACCTCGTTCTGTTCGTGGGGCAGCGGTCTTCTGGTAGGGGAGTCGGATACTAAGAAAAAGGCCAAGGCCTGGATGTGGGCCAACATAGTGCTGAATGTCGGAATTCTTGCCATGTTCAAGTACTACGATTTTTTCGTATCCGAATTCGCCAAACTTTTCAATATCTCCACCGATGGACTTCTGCTCAAGGTAATACTGCCAGTTGGCATTTCGTTTTATACTTTCCAAGCCTTGAGTTACTCCATAGATGTCTATCGTGGCAAGTTGGAGCCGACGAAGGACATTGTCGCTTTCTTCGCCTTCATTTCGTTTTTCCCACAGCTGGTAGCCGGACCTATAGAGCGAGCGACAAACCTTCTCCCGCAGTTTCAGAAAAAGCGTGAGTTCGACTACGACACCGCCGTTGACGGAATGCGTCAGATATTGTGGGGCTTGTTCAAGAAGATAGTGGTGGCTGACAATTGTGCGGTATATGTCGACCAAGTATTTTCGACCTACACGGAACAATCTGGAAGCACTTTGCTTCTTGCCGCCATATTCTTTACCTTCCAGATATACGGCGACTTCTCGGGATATTCCGACATTGCCATAGGTACTGCCAAGCTGTTTGGCATCAAGTTGATGCGCAACTTCAACGTGCCGTACTTCAGCCGTGACATAGCGGAGTTTTGGCGTAGGTGGCACATTTCGCTCACCACATGGTTTCGCGACTATTTGTATATCCCGTTGGGCGGCAGCCGCGTTAGCAAGGCAAAAGTAATTAGGAACACTTTTGTAATATTCCTTGTGAGCGGTTTCTGGCATGGGGCCAACTGGACTTTCATAGCTTGGGGTGCATATCATGCGCTACTTTTCCTACCTCTGATTTTGTTAGGTAAGAATCGCAAGTACACCAATATGGTGGCCGAAGGACGCATCTTGCCGAAAATAAAAGAGGTTGGTCATATGTTACTGACATTTTTCTTGGCGGTGATAGGTTGGATTATATTCCGTGCCGAAAGTATAGGGCAGGCTTGGGAGTATGTGTGTGGGTTGATACAGTTGGGTACTTTAAGGGCAAGTTATCGTTTTCTTACATGGTCAATGATGTGGCCGACAAATATATATATTATTATTATGCTGGTATTTGAGTGGCAACAAAGAGGAAAAGAACATGGTTTTCAGATAAAAACAAATAACATTTTTATTATTCGTAATGCATATGTTAGAGCAATTATATATGCATTATTATTTTTATTATTTTTTGTGTTAGGGCCAGAAAATACAGCATTTATATATTTCCAATTTTGATTTTTAATTATGAAGAGATTTATCAAAATAACCTTATTTGGAATAGTTGTCTTTTCCATTTTTTGGTTATTTATAGAATATTACCAATCAAAGGTTCTGAATTCATATTCTTACAAATATAAATATATGGAACAGAAATCCGATAAGATTAAAATACTAATACTTGGTAATTCTTATATGGAGAACTCTTTTAATCCTCATATATTGGGAGAGGGTGTTTTCGATTTAGCTATTTCTGCGAGGTGGATATATTATGATTATATATTGCTTGATAAATATATTTCCCAGATGAGAAATCTTAAATGTGTTATTTTTGGAATGGGTTATGCTCAGCCTTTCAACGGGTCTTATAATTTTCCTGAAGAAGACAGCGAGTCTGCTAATTATCAAAAATATATGTATCAAAAATTTATGAATATTTCTTTTTATAATAAATGGTCATATTGGTTGGGCTTGTTTAGAGGATATATAAATGTTTCTAGTTTAAAGGGTGAAAAGGGTGATAGAATAGTGGATTCAGTCGGTTATTTGTGTTCAAAAGGGCAACAAGAGGGTTGGAGAAGTAAACATAACATAGAGCCAGATATAATTTATAATCCACATGCACAAGAGCAAATATCTGAATACACACTTTTTTTGAAAGAGATGTCGAAGCTGTGTTATTTAAATAATGTTAGATTTATAGTAATTACTCCACCATGTCATAATTCATATAATATTAATGTAAAACAAGATGGGTTAAACATTTTGTATAATATGATTAACGAAGTCAAATCCGAATATCCGCTTGAATATAGAAATTATTTGAAAGATGAGGAATTTCGCGCAGATTCTCTTTATTACAATTGCTCTCATCTAAATACTATTGGTGCTGACCTGTTCGCTTTGCGAGTTAAAAGGGATTTTTGTTTATAAACTAATAGTGGTGCGTTAATTTTTAACAATCTGTGTAACTTGTTGAAAATAGTATAAATTGAGAAGCGTTAATATAAACGATTTTAAAACTAATTAAATCTTCCCCAAACAATATCAACACAAAGAGCCAAAGAAATTATGTACTATTCAGATAGTTGTCAAAAAATATGATACCCAAACATCCAAATATTAATCATTGCTTTTTTATGCACAAGTAATATTTGGAGAAAAAATAGAAGTTTGTTTCATTGATAAAGACGATTCGTTTTTCTTAGGTTGGCCGTTACAACTTGAAACTAATATCAAAAAAAGGCTTAAGTTTTTCTTTGTGCTAAAATTAAAACATGAAGGATTCAAAGCCTGAAATATTTAATTAAAATATTATGAACACAATCCTTCTTTTAGGAGCATACGGTTTCCTTGGAACCAATATTATGAAGTATATCGACAGTAGAGGCCTTAACTATAAGGTTATTACTTTTGATAAGTTTGAAAAGCATCCCAAGGGGCTGTCCTTCGAATGTGTTGAGAAGTCTTATTCAGGTGATTTTGCTGATGAATTGTTGCTGGATGATATTTTCACCGACAATAAGATAGATATGGTAATCCATTGTATTAGCACTACAATACCAGCAGGCGGACAGAGCGCCAGATACGATGTTGAATCAAATCTTATTCCCACAATACAGTTGTTGGATATTATGGGGAAATATAATTGTAACAAAATAGTGTTTGTTTCTTCTGGTGGAGCAGTGTATGGGGATGGGAGGGAACCTCATTCTGAACGAGATGCGGTGTACCCCAAGAGTTCCTACGGGGTGGTTAAAGTTGCTATTGAAAAATATTTGTTCCAATATGCTTCAGGTGCAGGTATTAAGCCGCTCGTATTAAGATTATCAAATCCTTATGGAAGATACCATTATTCAATGAAACAGGGCATTGTAAATGTGGCTTTGAATAAGGCCCGTCAAAAAGAGTCTTTCGTGGTTTATGGAGATGGTACGGCTACAAAGGATTATGTGTTTGTCGAAGACTTTTGTAAAGGTTTGTTTGAGTTGATAGAAAAGGAAGTATGGTCTCAGGTGATTAATTTTGGTAGCGGTTATTTATACTCGGTTAATGAGATTCTTGCCGAAATAAAGAAAATATATCCGGATTTTATTTGGGAATATAAACCAGAGAATAAAAATGATGTTTCTTATCTGGCCTTGGATTTGACCAAACTTCGTCAATATATTGAATATTCACCTAGGCGAGTAGAGGAAGTAATCTCTATTTTGGAGGAATAATGATATGAAAAGACTTTCGGTGGTTATACCAGTTTATAATGGTGAGAAGTGTTTGCCTCGATTGGTTGAGAGTCTTCAAAATCAAAATATTCCAAAAGATGATTATGAATTGTTGTTTGTGGACGATTGTTCAACGGATGGCTCTGTAGGCTTAATCAAGCAATTTGCAAACTTGTTTCCCAATATCAAACTATACAGACATGAAGTAAATCGTCGCCTGGCTACATCCTGTAATACAGGTATTGATAATGCGCTGGGAGCATATATTTGGATTGTCGATCAGGACGATTGGATTGAACCGGATTCTATGGACTTTTTGCTACAAAAAGCAGAAAACCAACGGTTGGATTTGCTTCTTTTTAATTATAAACGTGTTGGTGAGGATGGTAAAACGATAAAAAATGTTCGGGTATTTGAGGATTCCGAAGTACAGGATGGAAAATCTTTTATAAACACATATTTCGCAACAGATTTTGATTCATATCTTTTGGGATACCGTTGGCGTACATTGTTGTCTAAAGAGTTTTTACGAAACAATAATATCCGTTTCATTGATGGAATGATGTATGACGATACTACGATTTTGTTAAAGTCCATTGTTCTTTCAAACAAGATGGCTTCAACAAGTAGGAGTTTGTATAATTATTGCATTTATGAAAGTTCCATTACCTATTCAAAGGCCAAAAAAGGGGATAGGATTTTTGAATTTGCTTTTCTTGTGGGAAAAGAGGTGGAAGATTTTTCGAAAAAACTTCAAACTATAAATACATCTTGGGGAAAAATTCTTGTTGATAGAGCAAAAAGATATTATAATAGTTTCATAATAGATTTGTTGAGAACGTCCAAGGTTGAACGGAAAAGGTTTTATGAACTAGTTAAAAAGAAATCAGACGTTGTTTGTGACATAAAAGCACACATCAAATTCATAGGCAGGTTATTGCTCATGCCATTTCTTGGTCAGTTTTTGGTAGAATGCATGTCATTTGTTTATAAAAAGAGACATGGAATCAAGTAGTAGAGATGTGACCTTTGACATAATGAAGGGTATCGCCATATTGTTGATGCTGGTAGGTCATTATTGGCCAGAGTGTCAATATGCACATCGGTTTATCTATTCCTTTCACATGCCTTTGTTTTTTCTTGTAGCCGGTTATTTTTCAAAGTCGCCTAAAACAGGTTGGGGAGATGCTATAAAAAAAAACGCAAAACGGCTATTATTGCCCTTTGTTATAACACAGCTGCTTTTGGTGGCATGGGGTGGAGTTCAAACATTGGCCAAACGCGATGTTAGTTATGTTATAAAGCCAGGATTATCATTGTTATGGGGAGGGGCGGATGTCCTTGATTCACAATGGGGATTTATTTATGTGGGACCTATGTGGTTTTTGCCGGCATTGTTTTTTGGCAAGACGATATTTGAGTTGATAATTAGTAAGTTACAAGGCTGGAAGTCGCTCTTTTTGTGTGTTTTGATATCGATTGTAACAATTGTTCTGCATAAATTTATTAATTCTCCATGGTGTATTCTTCAAGGATTATCATGTTTGACGTTTATGTCAATAGGATTTTTGTACAAGAATAAAATGTTTCCAAGATGGGTGCCATGGATTGCATTGGCATGTTGGCCGTTAGCTATGATTTTGTCGAATATGGAGGTAGCAGACTGTTTCTATAAAATATATCCGCTGGATGTTATAGGAGCTTGTGGAGGAACACTTTTTGTTTGGTGGATATCTAGTCAAATTAAGAAAATAAACATTATTTCAAAACTTATTGTATGGATAGGAGTGTTGTCGTTAGTGGTGCTCTGTTTTCACAATTTTGAATGGTTCTCGGCAATACCTTTTTCTATTGTATGCCATCTGCCTTTCGAAATTCTAGGCGATTGGATGGTGTTGTTCAGGTTTGTTTTTACCATTCTGCTTGTTTTTGTTGTTGTAAAAACGCCTTTTGTTCGAGAAATGTATGGTGTGCGTAAAAAGGCAATTGATTGTTGAAGATGAAAGCGATTCATACTCCGGTACTTCTTATTTGTTTTAATCGTCCTGAACACACAAGGCGAGTGTTGGGGGCAATTATTGCCGCTCAGCCTAAAGAATTGTTTGTGTTTCAAGACGGCGCCCGCGAGGAGAATGCTGATGACGTAAAGAAATGCACCGAAGTTCGTTGTGTTGTAGACGAATTGACCAAGGATACCGATGTTGTGCTGCACACGAATTACTCCGAAACGAATCTTGGTTGCGGTGCTGGTCCCATGACGGGTATAGGTTGGTTCTTTAGTCAAGTGGAGATGGGCATCGTGATGGAGGACGACTGCCTGCCACATCCAGATTTTTTCGTATATTGCGAAGAGTTGCTAGAAAGATACAAAGACGAGGATAGTGTGCGGTTCATAAATTCGACACTTTATGATGACAGATGGAAATGTGATGCATCGTATGATTTTTCTCGTTATATGGTAACGGGTGCTTGGGCAGGTTGGCGCCGGACTTGGCAAGGTTTTGATTTAGACTTGAAAAATTTGAACGCCCAGCGATTCCGAAAGCATATCCTGCAGTTGACTGAAAACAGAGCGGAAGCCAATTGGTGGTTTTCTCTTGTTAAGGAAATCCAACAGGATGAAAGTAAAAAGTCGTACTGGGACTATCAGATGCAAATCCATCTGTTTCGCAACAATGCTTTGACCATTCATCCGAAAGTGAATTTGGTGAGCAACATTGGCTTTGATGGAGCAGGGACACACACTTTGAGTAATCATGACAATAGAGGTGACAGGCCTGTTTTTCCAATCCAACCTTTGACACATCCCAAGGGTCAAATCGTTGACAAAAAACGGGATGCTTGTTGTTGGGCTAAAGCGAAGAGCAAAGGCTGGCTGAATGACGAAATAAGTTACATTTATCAGAGCCTCTTGTGGTCGAAGGGGATTGGCCATAGTCTATTGATGGCATACAAAAGGATGCGAGGTAAAGGAATAAACTCCCGAAAAGTATGAGTGAAAAAAAGTTGAAAGTACTATCTGTATGTACGTCCGATTCCAACGGTGGAGCAGCACGTGCTGCTTATCGAATACATCAAGGTGTGCGTGAGTTGGGTGTCGACAGCTGTATGTTTGTGAAAGATAAACAAACACAGGATGACAGTGTTATAGCTTTAGAGGCATTTATCCCCCATAATCCTTTTTATCAAGCTTTCGACTGGACACGCAACAAGGTAAAGAATAAGTTGCAGCATGCACGCTGGAACCTTTATCCTGAAAGGGAAAATGTGTATATGTCTGACCTACGCGGAACGGATTTGTATGGAGCATTGCAGAAACTGGATTATGATATCTTGCATCTGCATTGGATCAACCAGCGCTTTATTTCTTTAGATGACCTACCTAAGAATAAACCTATTGTGTGGACACTCCATGATAGTTGGCCGTTTTGTGGCGTATGCCATTATTTCTTAGATTGTGAAGGGTATAAAAAGCAATGTGGTTGTTGTCCACACCTCCACTCTGATTCTGAAACCGACTTGGGTTATAAAGTTTGGAAGAAAAAAGAAGAAATATATAAAAATCTTAAATTACATATTGTAACACCAAGCCAATGGTTGGGCCGTTGTGCAAAGGAGAGTGGTTTGTTTAGGCGTTTCCCAGTTACTATAATACCGAATTGCTTAGATGTGGATGCGTTCCGACCGCTGAATGAAGACGAGCTTTCGCCAAAATGGCAACAACTATATCAATTAAGTAAGAAGAAACCACTGTTGCTGTTTGGTGCTGTAAATGCAACAAAGGATAAAATAAAAGGGTTCAATCATCTTATTTCTGCTTTGAAGTTGTTGGAAGAACAACAAAGATACTTTGAGTTGGTTGTTTTTGGTGCTACAGAGTCAGACTTAAGCATAGATGTACAAATACCAATTCATTATGTTGGTTATGTGAATAATACGGAAGAGATGGTAGTACTATATAATATGGCTAGCGTAATGTTAGTTCCATCGCTAACAGAAAATCTTTCTTGCGCCATTATGGAGAGCCTCTCGTGCGCCACTCCTGTTGTGGCTTTCAATATTGGTGGCAATGGCGATATGATTGAGCATAAACTCAATGGTTATTTGGCCAAGGAAAAGGATGATGCTGATTTGGCGGAGGGGATAATTTGGTGCCTTGAGAACAATGCGGAAAATCGTCTCGGTGTGGCAGGCCGCGAAAAAGTTCTGCGAGATTATACTTTTGAAACAATATGTGGAAAATATAAAGCGTTGTATGAGAGTATTATAAAACAATAATAATGCCCCTTTCCATCATCACCATAAACAGAAACAACGCCACAGGTCTTGAAAAGACAATGCGTAGCGTGGCTGCTCAGACTTACAAAGAGTTTGAGTACATCGTTGTTGACGACGCCTCGACCGATGGTAGAGTAATTCCTTAAATTTAATCAAGGATAAAAAATGCTTACCGCAAACGACATATACAAATATCTCCGCAAAGGCGAAAGGTTAACCGTGGAATGTAAACGCGCTGGGCAGAAATTGCCCAACAGTGTATGGGAAACCTATTCCGCTATGGCTAACACTTACGGAGGAACAATTCTGCTCGGGATCGATGAGGTGAAGTCCGAAAAGGATTGGCGTAAACGCTATCGTATTACAGGTTTGCACGATGCCGAAAAAATCAGGACCGACTTTTGGAATCTGATTAACGATGCCGAAAAAATTAATATTAATTTGTTGATAGATAGCGATGTGGAAGTGGTTTCTGTAGATGGTAAAGAGGTGTTGGCAGTTAGTGTTCCGCAAGCCGACTATCATCAAAAGCCCGTGTTTGTCAATGGCAATATGAACAAAGGCACGTATAAACGAAACCACGAGGGTGATTATCACTGCAAGGAGTCGGAACTTCGTGCTATGATACGCGATGCCAGCGACGAAGGCAACGATGGCAGGCGTCTGCCATATTATGGTATGGACGACATTGACATGCCTACACTTCGTGAATATCGTCAGATGTTTATCAATCGAAATCCGGACCATTCTCTTAACCGAAAGGATGATAAAGAGTTTCTTCGTCAATTAGGAGGCTATATTGAGGATCGCGCCACGGGTGAGGGAGGTTTGACTATGGCAGGCTTGTTGATGTTCGGAAAAGGTCTCTCCATCCGCGAACGTTTCGACATGATTAGGCTCGACTATGTTGATAAAACCAACTTGGCAAGAGGTCAGCGTTATCGCGACCGCTTGACATACGACGGCAATTGGGAAAACAACTTGTTCCAGTTTTTGACAACAGTTATGCTTAGGCTTACACGCGATTTGCCAGTGCCGTTCGTATTGGAAGGAGTGCAGCGCGTCGACGACACTCCTATGCACAAACTGTTGCGTGAGGCAATGACCAATATGATTATTCACGCCGATTTTATGGTGAATGGGGTTTTGAAAGTCGAAAAACGAGACGACGGTTATCTGTTCAGCAACCCGGGCGTGTTGAAATTGCCCGTGGAGGATATCTATCGCGGAGGTGTGTCGGCCGCACGTAATCCGCACATTCAGGATATGCTACGAATGATAGGTTACGGCGACAATTTAGGAACAGGGTTCCCGGAGATGGTAGAAGAGTGGGAAAAAGCTTTTGGCGAAAGGCCCATTCTTAGCGAGAGATATGAGCTGCAGATTGTAGAACTGTCTTTTGCAGGGAAGAAGTTAGTTGGCCAGTCTGACAATGACGGCTTTAAAAACGCGGTAGAAAACGCGGTAGAAAACGCGGTAGAAAACGCGGTAGAAAAACTAACAGAGAACCAAAAGAAAATCATTGAGCAGATGCTGAGAGAACCATCTGTGTCAAAGGCGGAATTGGCCTCAGTTGTGGGAATACATGGTTCAAATATAGATCGCAATATACAGAAATTGAAGCATTTGGGTTTGGTTGTTCGGGTTGGATCAGCAAAAGGTGGTCATTGGGAAGTGATTGTTAAAAATCAAAAATCATGAAACTTTCCATCATCACTATAAACAGAAACAACGCCGCAGGTCTTGAAAAGACAATGCGCAGCGTAGCATCTCAGACTTTCAAAGAGTATGAATACATCGTTGTTGATGGTGCTTCGACCGATGGCAGCGTGGAGGTCATCGAAAAGTTGGAAACTGAGTTTGTTCATCTGAAATGGGTATCTGAACCCGACAGCGGCATCTACAATGCGATGAACAAAGGTATCCGTATGGCTACCGGTGATTATATACAGATTCTCAACTCTGCCGATTGTCTTGCTTACGAAGATGTTACGGAACGGATGATTGCCGAGTTGGAAAGGCAAGGCCGCCCATCCATACTCTATGGCAATATGGTTAAGTGTTTCCCCGATGGCCACAAAATGGTGGACAAATGTTTTGCAGGACAGGAAATCACCATGTTGGGAATGTTTACCGGCACACTCAATCACGACCCGGCCTATATCCGTCGCGACTTGTTTGAGAAATATGGTTATTACGATGAAACTCTGAAAATTGTCTCCGACTGGAAGTGGTATCTTCAAGCTATTATAATGGGTGGCGAAAAACCACAATATGTCAATATGGATGTTACTTTGTTCGATATGACTGGTATCAGCGAGACAAATAAGGAATTGGACAAGAGTGAGCGCAAGCAAGTTTTGGAGCAGTTGTTTCCTAAAACCATTTTGTCTGATTACGAGCGTTTTGCTTTTCCTATAGACCAAATTAAACGTTTGCAACGTCACCCTTGGGCCTACAAGCTGGTATGGTTTTTGGAACGTTGCTTGTTTAAGTGGGAGAAGGTAAGGAACGGTAAGCATAGAAAAGAGTATGTATATAGATAATTAAATTCCTTTGAATTTGTTTGGCAAAATCAGAAATACAAAATAATTATGAGAAAATGGATAAAAAGAATTGTAAATAGTTTGCGAGGAGAACAAAGTCTTGATAAACTAGTCGAGCGTGGACTTGTGGTAGGGAAAGACTTCAAGCGCATGGGAGGTGTTATTATTGATCCGTCGCATTGTTGGCACATAACAATTGGAGATAATGTAACCCTTGCTCCGAGGGTTCACATATTAGCACATGATGCAAGTACTGGCCTGTTTTTAGGATACACACGGGTCTCTAATGTTATAATCGGGAATAATGTATTTATTGGTGCAGGAACTATTGTGTTGCCTGGGGTTTCAATTGGAAATAATGTTGTAATTGGCGCTGGTAGTGTTGTTTCTCGTGATATTCTGGATGACTCCGTAGCAGTCGGTAATCCAGCTAGAGTAATAAAAACTATTGACGAATATCTGAATAGGGAAAAAGGTAGAATGAAAGCCAATAATATGTTTGGGGAAGAATACACTTTAAGGAATCCTAAATTTGGTCCTACGGAAAGGAATAAGATGATAAAGGCGGTTGAGGAGGAAGGACGACTTTATGTCAGATGATTAGATAACTGGGATTTCATAAAATGGGTATTAATGAAGTTTTCTGTAATTATTCCTCTTTACAACAAGGCTCCATATATTGCCAAGGCCATCAACAGTGTGTTGGCCCAAAGCTTTCATGACTACGAATTGGTGATTATGGATGACGGCAGCAAGGACGACTCTTTCGATGTTGCTAAAAATGTTATCGAAGGGAACGATTGTTGTCGCTTATATCGTCAGGAAAACGCTGGGGTGAGCGTTGCTCGCAACAATGCTGTGGCTCTTTCTCAAGGTGAATATCTATGCTTTTTGGATGCCGATGATTGGTGGGCATCTACTTTTTTAGAGGAGATGTCGAAAATGATTGATGAATATCCCGATGCGGGCATTTATGGAACCAGTTATACCATTGTAAACGAAACTAAAAAGAAAACTCGGGTGGCGAACATAGGAGTAGAGAAAGATTTCACAAAAGGTTTTATAAACTATTGCCGGGTGTATGCTAAGAATTTGATTATGCCATTGTGTACGGGTGCGGTGTGTATGCCACGAAACGTTTTTGAGGAATTTGGCGGTTTTCCGAAAGGAATAAAGCTTGGAGAGGATTTTTTGTTGTGGATCCGTGTTGCATTGAAATATAAGGTTGCATTCTTAAATAAACCGTTGTCGTTTTATAACCAAGATGTAGATTTGGTTAACAGGGGGGTGCATCGTTCTCATGAACCTGCTGTACACATGCTTTGGAATGTTGGTTTTCTTGCTGATGAAGAAAGAAACAATCCAGACTATAAACAGTTGATAGACAATCTTCGCACTTATGGATTGTATTTATATTATATTTCAAAAGAGTATCATTTGTCAGCGAAACGCGAGTTGGATAAAGTAGATTGGAACAGGCAACCAAAAAAAGTTAGGAGACAATATGAAAAGCCATTGGTGTTATTGAGGGTTGAGGAGAGAATAAAGCGTTGTGGTGTTGGGATAAAACATAAAATACTTGCTTTGTTAAAAGGCTGATTTTGTTAGAATATGAAGAAAATATTACTTGTTTTCGGCACTCGGCCTGAAGCCATTAAAATGGCTCCGTTGGTACATGAATTCAAGAAGTATCCAGACCAATTCGATACCAAGGTCTGTGTGACAGGTCAACATAGGGAAATGCTGGATCAAGTTCTTGACTTGTTCCAAATCGTCCCAGATTACGACCTTAACATCATGAGACCCAATCAAGATTTGTATGATGTTACCATTAGGGTTTTGTTGGGTATGCGAGATGTGCTGAAAGCATCACAACCCAATGTGGTCTTTGTACATGGAGATACCACAACCTCAATGGCTGCAGCCTTGGCCGCATTCTATCAACAGATTCCTGTGGCTCATGTTGAGGCGGGATTAAGGACGGGAAACATTTATAGTCCTTGGCCGGAAGAGATGAATCGTTCCATAACAGGGCGCATCGCAGCCTTCAATTTTGCTCCTACTATATGTTCCAAACAGAACTTAATGAGAGAGAATGCTTCCGAAGACTCTATTATGGTAACGGGAAATACGGTTATAGATGCACTCCACTGGGTTGTGAATAAGATAGCCTATGACGGGCAACTGCAAACAGTTTTGCAACAAGAAATCAAGACACTGGGTTTTGATGCCTCACGTTGCAAGGAGCGCCGGCTGGTATTAATTACAGGCCATAGAAGAGAGAATTTTGGTGAGGGTTTCCTGAATATATGTTATGCAATTGCATCATTGGCAGAAAAGTATCCTGATGTCGATTTCGTGTATCCCATGCATCTCAATCCAAATGTCCGCAAACCAGTTTTGGAGATTCTGGGCAAAGGCTTGTCAAATGTGTTTTTGATAGAACCGATGCAGTATTTGCAGTTTGTGTTTTTGATGGAGAAATCTTATTTGGTTCTCACGGATAGTGGTGGAGTTCAAGAGGAAGCCCCAGGACTTGGCAAGCCTGTGCTGGTGATGCGTGATACGACAGAACGGCCCGAAGCGGTTGATGCGGGGACGGTGATGCTGGTTGGAGCCGATAGAGAACGGATTGAACACGGTGTTTCGATTTTGTTGGATGACAGAAATGTTTATGAGAAAATGAGTAAGGCGGTTAATCCTTACGGAGATGGATTGGCCTGCCAGCGAATTGTTAATTTTTTGATGATGCTATGATACCAAAAATAATTCATTATTGTTGGTTTGGTAATGGTGAAATGCCGGAGTTGGCGCTGAAATGCATTGAATCGTGGCATAAGTATTTGCCGGATTACGAGTATAAGCTTTGGAGCGAAGAAAATTTTGATGTCAATGCAGTCCCTTACACTAAAGAAGCCTATGAAGCTAGAAAGTTCGCTTTTGTAACGGATTATGTGAGGTTATGGGCTTTGTATAATGAAGGTGGTGTGTATATGGACACCGATGTGGAGATTTTGAAGCCTTTGGATGATCTGCTCCATCTGTCAGCATTCACCGGATACGAGGGCAGTAAGACAAAACCTCCCGTAACTGGCTTGATGGCAAGTGAGTCTCACGGCGAATGGGTCAAGGAGCAATTGGATGCCTATCAAGATGCTCATTTCGTTAAGGCTGATGGCTCGTTCGACATGACCACTAATACCGTCCGTATTTCCCAAATCATGCATGCCAATGGCTTTGTGCAAGACGGTAAGTATGCCGTTTATAAGGATATACATGTTTTTCCGACGGAGTATTTTTGTCCGCGGCAAACCACGGGGGAGTTTTTCCTAACGGAAAACACATATTGTGACCATCATTTTATGGGAACATGGAATGACAATAAAAGGTCGGGATGGTTGGGCAAAATGGTTGGGCAAAAAAATATGATACGATTAATAAAAATTAAACGAAAATTAATTGGATAATGATTGATTTTTTTCCAAAACCAATATCCCTAAGGGGTATAATTGTATATATTATTAGCTTACTAGTAGTAAGCTTCGCCTTTATTCATTATGCTATGGACTTTATATGGATAGCATTTGGAATAATTGGGGTGTTGCTATTCTTTCTGCTTTCCAATCAGTTCTCAGTGCAATGGCAGAGATCCTCATCTAAGTCTTTTGTCCAGAAATTATTTATAACAGCCTTGTTATTACGAATAGCGTGGGTTATTTTTTCTTATTTCTTTTACCAATATGAAACGGGTGTTCCATTCGAGTTCGATTCTGCTGACGCTATTGGGTATCACAGTGCAGCGGAGTTGATGTCAGAATTGCCTTGGGAAGTGTCGTTGGATTATCTTTTCCATGTTCAAAGAGGTGGTGCCTCTGATTCAGGTTACGTTATATATTTAATTTTTTTATACAAAATATTTGGCCCAAATATAATAATCGCAAGATTACTTAAAGCAGTTTATGGAGCTTATACATGTGTGTTTTTGTATAAATTAGCCTCTAGAAGTATGGGAGAGTATGTGGGAAGGATTTCTGGTATTTTTGCTGCACTTATGCCTAATTTGATTATATATTGTGGGATGCACCTTAAGGAGACAGAAATGATATTTCTGATGGTGGCTTTTTTGGAGAGGGCAGATTTTGTTTTACGTGTTAAGAATTATTCTTGGTGGCAATTTATTCCACCTTTGCTTTTGGCTAGTAGTTTGTTCTTGTTCAGAACAGTTTTGGGTGTCATTGCATTGTTCGCATTTGGTACGGCATTGGTCTTCAGTCCAAATAGGGTGGTTAAAAAAAGTCGCAAGTTAGCAACAGCGGCATGGGTATTGGTTGCTGTAATGGTATTAGCAGGAGGAACCATTAGAACTGAAGTAGAGAGTGTTTGGGAAGGAAAGGGGTCGAATCAGGATATTAAAAGGTTAGAGCAAACACTTCGAGGCAACCAATGGGCACAATATGCTACAGCTACTGTGATGGCACCTATGGAGTTTGTAATGCCTTTTTCCACTATGGTGAATACAGACCAACAGAATCAGATGGTGTTGCACGGAGGCAATTATGTGCGAAATTATATGGGTGTTTTTATTTTGATTTCGCTTTTTGTAGTATTATTTGTAAAAAAGAATTGGAGAGAATTCTCACTCGTTGGATCATTTGCAATTGGTTATCTTGGAGTCATCTCCCTTAGTGGTTTTGCCAATTCTGAACGTTTTCTTTTGCCCGGATTGCCTTGTCTGATTATTTTTTGGGCTTACGGTGTTTCGTTATTGAATAAAAAGAATTACAAATTTGTCAAATTATGGTCTATAGTTGTGGTGCTAATGGAAGTAGGTTGGGCATATTTCAAAATTGGAAGTAGAGGGTTGTTGAGATGAAAATCCTAATTGTTGCTTCATACAACAAAGGTCGTTTTGCACCATTTATCGTGGAGCAGGCTGAATCATTAAAGCGAGCTGGCTGCGAATTGGATTGGTTCGGTTTACAGGGCAAAGGTATAAAGGGTTATATCAAGAATCTTCCTGAACTGAAACGAAAAATCAAAGAATTCCATCCCGACATTATCCATGCACACTATGGTCTATCGGGACTTTTTGCCAACTTGCAGCGCAATGTTCCTGTTGTAACCACTTTTCACGGTTCAGACATCAACGAAAGAAAGGTGTTGCGTCTTTCCAAGTTGGCTATGCGTTTGTCGGCTTGGAATATTTTCGTTTCACAAAAGACTTTGGAAATAGCCAAACCCTCTAAGAAATACACTCTTTTGCCTTGTGGTATTGATTTTTCTGATTTACAACTTACAGATAAAGCCGAGGCAAGACGAAAAATGGGGCTTGATATTGACAGAAAATTCATTCTTTTTGCCGGAGCGTTCGACAATACGGTGAAAAATGCGCCTTTGGCCAAAGAATCTGTAGCCTTGTTAAACGATAAAAGTGTTGAGTTGCTGGAGTTGAAAGGCTTTTCTCGCGAAGAGGTAACTTTATTAATGTGTGCCGTAGATTCTTTCCTTATGGCCTCATTCACAGAAGGTTCGCCTCAAGTAATCAAAGAGGCTATGGCCTGTGGTTGTCCAATAGTGAGTGTTGATGTGGGAGACGTGAGGGAGAGATTGGATGGAGTCGAAGGCTGCTATGTGGCAAATTCTCGCAACCATGAGGAATTAGCGGACTTGCTCCAGAAGGCCATATTGTTTGAAAGCAAAACGAAAGGACGTGATAAAGTTATTGTTGATGGTTTGGATAATAAACTTGTGGCAAGGGAATTGATAGATATTTATAAAAACCTTTGTTAATTAAGCAGGACTATGCAAAAAAATGTGATTGAATACCTAGAGAACACGGTTTCTCGTTTTCCAAATAAGATAGCTGTTGCGGAGGAAGGGATGTCTTTGACTTTTGGTAAATTGTGGTCAATGGCAAAAAAAATCGCACAAGCGATTGGATCTAATAATATAAAAAACAGTCCGGTGGGCGTTTTTCTGCCCAAAGGTGGAAAGATGGTGACTTGTTTTGCCGGAGCGAACATGAGTGGCAATTTCTATGTGCCTATAGACGTAAAAATGCCAGAGACAAGGGTTATTTCTATTTTGAATGTCTTGGAAGCAGAAATCCTGTTAACCGACCGTTCTCATTATGAGCAACTTGTTTCTTTTTGCGGAAATAGGCGAATCATAGTTTATGAGGACATTGAAGCAGAAGAGAAAGTCTTGGACTTTGATATGAAGAATCAGATAGATACAGATCCGGTATATGCCATCTTTACTTCAGGGTCTACTGGTAATCCCAAAGGCGTGGTAATCTCGCATCGAGGTGTGATTGATTATATAGATTGGGCTGTTTCACGGTTTGGGATTGACGAAACAGCGGTCATTGGGAATCAGGCACCTTTCTATTTCGATAATTCGACTTTGGACATCTACTTGATGTATGCTACGGGTGCTACATTAAGCATAATACCGGAGTCGTGTTTTGCGTTTCCTGCAAAACTTGTTGATTATCTGAATAATAATAGGATATCATTTGTGTTTTGGGTCCCGTTTGTGTTGTCAAATGTGGCAAATCTCAATATTCTTGAACATAGTAAACCGCAGTTTTTAAGAGATGTGTTTTTTGCTGGTGAGGTAATGCCCAACAAACATCTGAATTATTGGAGAAGGCAATTGCCAGATTGCAGATATGTTAATTTGTATGGACCGACCGAAATCACTGTGGATTGTACATATTTTGAGGTGGATAGGGAGTTCATGGACGATGAATCACTGCCTATCGGTTTCCCCTGTAGAAATAGTGACGTGCTGATATTGGTGAATCGAGAGAGAGAGGCGGCCGTTGGTGAAGAGGGAGAGTTGTGTGTCAGAGGTTCCTCCTTAGCATTGGGCTATTACAACGATGAGGAGAAGACACGTTCTTCGTTTATCCAAAATCCACTAAACACCCATTATCCGGAGATAATTTATTGTACGGGTGATGTGGTATATAAAAATGAGCGAGGTGAGATTATGTATGTAGGCCGAATTGATTCACAAATTAAACATAACGGATATCGGATTGAATTGGGTGAGATTGAAGCGGCAGCCATGAGTAGTCATTTAGTTGGCAATTGCTGTGCCGCATACGATTATGAACATAAAAGAATCATTTTATTCTACCTGTCGGATGACGAGTTGGATATCAAAAAGATTCGCTCCTCTTTGGCAGCGAAATTGCCGCGTTATATGATACCTGCTGAATACCGAAGAGAAGATGTGTTGAAACAAAACGCAAGTGGAAAAATAGATCGAAAATATTACAAAGAGTTGGCCAATGGAAAGGATTGAGTCCATAGATAAAATTCGACAATTGATAGCAGAGGTCAGAGCGAAAAGGAAGGGCTTTTTGACCAACTTTTATCTTGATGAAGAAAAGCACTCTGTCTGGATAGATAAGGGAGTGTTGTATTACATTTGGGAAGAAGACACCTGTTTTTTTATCCACAAAAAAGATTCTTTTTGGTATGTATATTATATCTCTACTGAGTCGATTGAACTTAGGAGAGCACTTGGATGTCTAAAAGAAAAGTATAATGATATTTCTTTGGTGTTTGATGTTGTGGGAAGATGGGAACAATGCCAACAATTGTTGCCCTTGTTTCAATCCAATGGTTTCGAAGAAGAGTCTTCGTTGGTGAGATTTATTAAGACGACCACATTTATGGAACGTGACAGTGAAATTGAGGCTATTCAATTTGCCAATAGTGAACAAGTTCGGCAAGCACATGCGTTGTTGTGTCGATACATGGATGATAGAGTGGAGCAGATTCCTTATATGGAGGAATATGAAAATTGGGGCAGATTAGGGCATGTATTGGTTTGTATGGTGGATGGGAACATCGCCGGATTGTTTGATTTTGAAAAGAATGCTACAACTATGATGACCCGACACTGGTTGGTGCATCCTGATTATAGAGGAAAGCACATTGGTGCTGTGCTTTTTCGTAGATTCTTGTATGAAGCGAATGATACAAAAAGGATTCTTTCATGGGTAATCCGGAGTAATACAGTTTCCATTAAAAACCATTTGAATTATGGATTCAAGGAAGAAAATTTGTATGATTTTGTTATGACGAATAAATATTAAATTAGAAATGAAAGAACAGATAATTAAGATTTTAACTGAGTTAAGGCCAGAGTTTGATTTTGGTCAAAATGTCAATTTTATTGAAGAGGGAATGTTGGATTCATTCGACATTGTGACTTTGGTGTCGGAATTGGATGCCACCTACGGCATTTCCATTGATGGCATGGATATCTTGCCCGAAAACTTCTCATCGGTGGAGTCAATTGAACGTTTGCTGATTAAAAACGGAGCGAAATAATGGATTTTACTTTTAAGAACAAACGGATTAGTGGCATTCTGACTATTTTGCCCAAAAAACGGGTGAAGTTTGAGGAAGAAATGGCTAATTATAGCTTCTCGCCAGCCAAATGCATGAAATTGAAATTGGCTATGGGCTACAATGAGCATCGTGTAGCTGAAGCAGGCCAATGCTCTTCCGATTTTTGTGTATACGGTTTGCAACATTTGTTTGATAAGGGCTTGTTGAAGCCAGATGAAATCGATGCCTTGCTGTTTGTTTCACAATCCCCTGATTATTATATGCCCCCCACGAGTAATCTGATTCAAGGTCATTTTGGAATTAAACACGATTGCTTGTGTTTGGACATCAACCAAGGTTGTGCAGGGTTTGAAATAGGATTGATAGAGGCCTTTATGTTATTGGAACAAGAATCGGTAAAAAAGGTGGTACTGATGAATGCTGATGTGTTGAGTCCCAAAGTATCAGAACGTGATAGAAATAGTAAGCCTCTGATTGGCGATGCTGCATCCATCACCATTGTTGAGAAGTGTGATGATGAGTCTAGGATATATGCTAATGTAAAAATGGATGGCACTGGGGCTTTGGCCTTAAACATTCCTGCAGGAGGATTCCGTCAACCATCTAATTCGGTGACTGCTGAAATGGAAGAAGACGCATCAGGCAACTTTAGGTCGAAAGACAATTTGGTCATGCAAGGAGATTTTGTTTTCAATTTTGTGCAGCGTGAGGTGCCACCGATGATAGAACATCTGTTGGAGCAAGCCAAGGTGAGTAAGGATTATGTGGATTGGTATATGTTCCATCAGCCCAATAAGTTTATGCTTCACAAATTGGCAGATAAAATAGGTGTGCCATATACTAAAATGCCTGCAAATATTGTTGAGAACTTTGGCAATTCCAGTGGCGTGACTGTGCCGACCAATATATCCTACAATTTAGGGACCGAAGTCGTTGAAGGAAAAAGAAAGATATGTCTCGCTGGTTTTGGTGTGGGTTTGACATGGGCATCTATATATTTGGAAATGGGTAATTTATTGTTTAATCAAATAATAGAATTTTAATGAACGAATTATTAAAGCAAATTGCTGATCTTCTTGAAGAAGAATCGGTTGACGTAGAAAAAAAGTTTTCTGATTATGAAGGATGGGATTCTTTCACACGGTTATCAGTTTTAGCATTGTTGGATTCAACTTATCATACATCCATGACCTATCAGGATTTGGAGGATTTTAAGTCTATAGGCGATTTTTGTAAGGAAGTGATGTCGCGACAGTAAATTATGATGAATACATATACTTTAATTACGGGTTCATCATCGGGTATGGGTGCTGTTTGTGCCAAGCATCTTTCGCAGACACAAAACCTTGTTTTGGCGAGCGAGAATTTAGAAATGCTTGAAAAAGTGAGAAGAGAATGCACCCACCCCGAGGAACATATTCTGTGGCATTGCGATTTTGCAAATCAACGTGATGATGTTTTCCCTTCGTTGACTTCTTTGCTGCAAGAACATGACATCACCATTGGCAAGTATGTGCATTTTGCTGGTTTGACCCAAGTACTTCCTATTAAGGATTTTGCCATACCATATGTTGACCGAATTTTTAATGTGAATTTTTTCTCCATAATTGAAATTTTGCGTGTTTTGCTGAAAAAGCAAAATAAGAAAGCATTGTGTAGTGTTGTGCTTATTTCAGCTTTGGTCAGTCAGCGAGGAGATGCGGGTAATTCGGTTTATGCGGCATCAAAAGGGGCAATCAATGCTCTTGTCTATTCTTTAGCAAAAGAATTGGCACCTCAAGTGCGAATCAATGCAGTTATGCCAGGCATGGTTGACACGCCAATGGCTCAGAGAGTAGAGGAGTCTTTCCGTAACCTAATTTGGGAGAATAATCCTTTGGGCAAAGGCGATCCCATGGATATTGTAAATTATGTTGAATTTCTGCTAAGTGATAAGGCCAGATGGATTACCGGACAAACTGCTTTTGTTGATGGCGGGCAAAGTTTATGATGTTATAAAATATGGGAAAGAATAAAAAAACGTGTAATGATTGGGTCATTCCTGAACCAATGGAGATCCAATATGGTCATCAAAAGCGTACTCTTAGGCAAAAGATACGCAAAGTGGTAAATACTATTTTGTCCCGATGGGCCTATTCATGTCCCGTCAACAGATTACGCATTCAGTTTCACCGCTGGCGTGGAGTCCATATAGGTAAAAATGTCTATATCGGTATGTATTGTATATTGGACAATCTTTCACCTTCGTACATCTATATAATGGATGATGTTAGTATTAATGCTAATTCAATGGTGCTGACTCATTTTAATGCGCCAGAGAGGTATCAGTCTGTTTTTGAGGCCAGTGTCAAACCTGTAGTTTTTAAAAAAGGGTCGATGGTTGCAGTTCGGTGTACGGTAATGCCAGGTGTTATAATAGGAGAATATGCAATAGTTTCTGCTGGAATGGCTGTGGATAAAAATGTTGAGGACTACACTTTGGTGAGGGAGAAACATAAAACTGAGAATGTAAATTTGAAATTCTTATACCATAATGAAAAGTAAAAATATTCTAATCCAACTAAGTCATCCTGCACATTTTCATTTGTATAAAAATGTGGCTAATAATTTGATTAATGATGGTAATAAGGTTTATATTATAATAAAGACAAAAGACATACTTGAAGAGTTGTTGAAAGAAAGTGGATTGCCTTATTATAACATATTGAAGGTGCCTCATCGTCGATCTAAATTAGGGGTGTTATTAGATACGTTTATTCGCGACTGGAGAATATTGCGTTTTGTACGGCACAACGACATTGATTTGCTTACTGGTTCAACTGTTGAAATAGCACACGTGGGATGGCTAAAGCGAAAAGATTCAATTAATACAGGAGAAGATGATCTCGCTGTTGTACCGCAATTTGGATATATTGCGGGTCCATTTATAAAATGCCATTTAGCGCCAACATGCTGTGATGTTGGTAAACTTACAAAAAAATGTATTAAATATCTAAGCTATCATGAGTTAGCTTATTTACATCCAAATCATTTTCAGCCGAATAAAAATGTGGTGGAGAAATATTTCAATATTGATACTCCATTTTTTCTCATTAGATTTTCGAATTTAAAAGCGTTTCATGACGGTGGAATCAAAGGCATCAATACGGAAATAGCTCAACGCTTGATAGATATTTTGAAACCTCATGGCAGGATTTACATCACTTCTGAGCGAGAACTTGAGCCTCAGTTTGAGCAGTATCGTATTTCAATCAATACTCTTGACATTCATCATGTTATGGCTTTCTCAACCCTGTATATCGGCGACAGTCAGACAATGGCGGCAGAAGCTGCTGTATTGGGAGTGCCTTATGTGCGTTACAACGATTTTGTTGGTAGAATAGGGTATCTTAACGAGTTGGAGAATGTTTATCATTTGGGATTTGGTATAAAAGCTTCCGAGGAAGGTTCGGCAGACAAGATGTACAAGACAGTCGAGGAACTCCTCTCCATGCCCGACCTCAAAGCCGAGTGGCAGCGCCGCCGACAGGTTATGCTCTCTGAAAAAATCGACTACGCCGCTTTCCTCACTTGGTTTATCGAGAACTATCCCGAAAGCCAGAAAATTATGAAAGAGAACCCAGACTACCAGTGGCGGTTTAAATGATTGATAACAAGTTATAAAAACTATAGAAATGGAGTTAAGCAAAGAATTATGGATGAAACGCATCCGCAATTTGGTGGGACTGCTGGGCATGATTTTGCCGTGGTTCTGTCTGCTGGGCTATTATCTGGCCTATGTTAACGGCACTTACGGTCTTACCGACCCCTTCCCTAATTCAATGTCCATCACATATTATGTAACGCCCGTGCTGTCGATGGTGCTCACAGCCGCCTCCATCGTGCTTATAACTTACGTAGGCTACGACTGGCGCGACCGTTTGGTGACCTCCCTCAGCGGACTTTTTGGTCTGCTCATCGTGCTTTTCCCATGTGCCGACTCCAACGGAGTCTATCAAGCTGTGGGCGTAGATGCTACAGCGGGCTATTTTCAGACTGCCACAACTCTCAACGCTCACATACACAACATTTCGGCCATATGTTTCTTCATCCTGCTGGCGTTCAATTCGTTCTTCCTTTTCACTCTTGGTAGCAACAACCAGACTCCGCAGAAGAAAAAACGCAACATTATCTACAAGGTTTGCGCCATCGGTATGCTATCGGCTATGATTTTAATGGTCATACCACCAGTTCAATTTCCGCATAAGACCTTTTGGATTGAGGCTGTGGCACTCTCTTTCTTTGGTATAAGCTGGCTCACAAAAGGGGAGATGTGGCTCAAGGATAAGGTAGAGGAAAAGGAACAATAATAGTTTTTGTAAAGGGTAATAAAGAATTAAACTATGCAAAAGAGTCGCATTTGTTTAATTACAAACGATGTGGAGACCACATCAATTCTGAATCACAAACTGCGGGATAAGACTGGTGAATATGTTTTAAACCAAGGCATGCCTAGACTGCTTGACTTGTATGACAAGTATGGAGTGAAGGCTACCTTTTTTTATACAGGTCATATTGCCCGACTTTACCCTGATGTGGTTAAAATGGCTTGTAATCGCGGTCACGAAGTGGGTTCGCATGGACTGACTCATGAGGTGAGCCAAGCTTTTGATGTGCTTACACCTGAGCAACAATTGGATCATCTGCGTCAATCAAAACAAATACTTGAAGACATCATTGGCGATGAAGTCGTTTCTTTCAGAGCACCGGCGGCAAGAGTGGATGAACGTTTCCCAATGATTATGAAAGAAGCAGGGTTTAAAGTAGATAGTTCGGTTGCATCACAGCGTTTCGACATGATGTTCTCGTTCGGTGCATTGAAAAAACTACATTGGATAACAGCTCCTCGAAAAGCATATTTTGTTAGAGAAGACAATATTTTCAAAAAAGGAAACTCGGATGTGTTGGAAGCTCCGATTTCAGCGATGGTTTTCCCCTATATCGGTACTTTTATGCGCATCGCACCCACGCTTAATCGTATAACAAGACGCGTTTTATATTGGGAGTCATTATGTACAGGAAGACAATTTGTGTTTCTAACCCATCCAAACGAGTTTATTGATGAGGAACAAGAAACGACAGAAATTGAACGACGTGGCAGCAACTACATCTCTTATCTTTTGGGTGATGTGATACGCCACAAGTTGAAAGTTAAGAATTTAGGAGAAAAAGCTTTGCCAATTTATGAAAAGGAATTGGCTTTTTTCCAAAAGAAAGGTTTTGAGTTTATTACATGCAAAGAATTATATAACAGAAAAAAATAATCAATATGCCAGCAAAAGAAGTACTTCAGTTCTATGGTTTGGACAGCTTTTTCGGAAAAATTTGGTACGCTATCAAGTTTCTCTGGCGTTTTTTTCTTGATAAGCTTATTTTCGTTACACCTATTAAGTCGTGGAGAACAGTCATGCAACGATGGCGTGGAGTGAAAATTGGCAAGGGTGTCTACATCGGTCATGAGGTGATTTTTGACAGGGTATTTACGGATCAAATCACTATTGGAGATTATTCGTCTATTGGTGATCGTGCTATTATTACCGCTCATGCCAATATTCCATCAGATACCATATTAAAAAAACTCTATCCTAGAACAATAAAAAAGACAACCATAGGCAAAGGAGTATGGATTATGCCTAACGTGACAATCATTCCGGGTGTAACTATCGGCGACGAGGCGGTGGTTGCTACAGGTTCAGTCGTAACAAAAGATGTGCCACCAAGAGTGTTGGTAGCCGGTGTCCCCGCCAAGGTAGTGAAGGATTTGAAGCCAATGTTGGAACCTTTTGATAATGAATGATGCAAGATTTCACTCTAAAATCATATCAATCTTTGCTTTTGGCTTTACAGCAGGCGGGTTATCAGTTCCAGACTTTTGAGGAGTTGATAGAAGAACCTGTTGAAGGCAAGTCAGTTGTTATGCGCCACGACGTGGACGAATTGGCTTGGAATGCATTGAAGATGGCGCAATTGGAGCATAAACTGGGGATTCGGTCTACCTATTTTTTCAGAGTTGTAAAACAGAGCAATGTGCCAGAAGTGATTAGTAAGATAGCGGAGCTGGGACATGAAGTCGGATACCATTATGAGGATTTATCTTTGGCTGAGGGTGATATGTCCAAAGCAATTGAAACATTCAAAGAAAGTTTAGATTATTTTCGCAGATACTATCCGGTAAGGTCGGTTTGTATGCACGGGAGTTCGACATCCAAATATGACAACCGCTTGCTATGGAAAAACTATTCGTTGGAGGATTTTGGTTTGATAGGTGAGCCATATCTTTCCGTAGATTTCAACAAGGTTTTCTATTTGACAGACACTGGCTATGCATGGGACGGAGGAAAGTTTGCTACTCGTGATATTGTTGAGAGTAATTTTGGACTGAAGTTCCATTCCACAAATCAAATTGTGAATTGTTTAAAAGAAGGAAAATTCCCGGACAAGGCTTTAATTCTCGCTCATACTTTGTGGACGGATAACATGATTCAATGGTGTTGGTTGCATACGAGAGAGTTCTTTAGAAATAATTTGAAATTACTTGCAAAGAAAAACAAATGGGCTTCAAAAATATATAAGAAAATTGTAGAATTATACTGGAAGAGAAAATAACTATTTTTGATTACTACCCATCCACAACGTTGGACCGACAACAAATCGCAGTGGATTAAGGAGTTGCTCTTGCAGAACGCCAAAAATATTGCCAAACGAATTTTGCTAAAAGTTCGTAAATAACTTAGAATAAATATATAACAATGAATATCACTCTTATTGCCGGTGCCCGTCCTAACTTTATGAAGATAGCACCGCTTATTCACGCCATACAAAAAGCTCAAAATCAGGGTAAAGACATCAGTTTCTGCCTCGTGCACACGGGTCAGCACTATGACAAGAATATGTCCGACACCTTTTTTGAGGAGCTGAATATTCCCAAACCCGACGTCAATCTGGGTTGCGGCGGCGGCACGCAGGCCGAGCAGACTGCCGCCATCATGGTGCAGTTCGAGAAATTCCTCATTCAGCACCCCACCGACCTTGTGATGGTTGTGGGCGACGTTACCAGTACGATGGCATGCTCCATCGTGGCTAAAAAGCTCTGCACCAAGGTGGCCCACGTGGAGGCCGGCATACGCTCGTGGGATTTGACCATGCCCGAGGAGATAAACCGCATGGTTACCGACAGTCTGGCCGATTATTATTTCACCACATCCGACGTGGCCAACGCCAACCTGCGTCGTTTCGGTGCCAGTGAAGAGCAGATTTTCTTTGTCGGCAACGTAATGATCGACACCCTTCTGGCAAACCGTAGCCGCTTTGTTCGTCCTGCCGTTTGCGACCAGCTTAACCTGCAACCCGGTCAGTATCTGATGCTTACCATGCACCGTCCGGCCAATGTGGATGAGGCGGACAAGTTGAAACGTCTTATGAACGAGATAGTTACCAATGTCCACGACCTTCCGGTGGTGTTCCCCATACATCCGCGTACAGCGAAGATTTTCAGCGAGTTGGGTATCTGTGCCAAAAACTTGCACATAGTAGATCCTATGGGTTACTTGGAATTCAACTATTTGGTTGAACATTCCAAATCCGTAATCACCGACAGTGGCGGAATTACCGAGGAGACCACAGTGATGGGCGTTCCGTGCATCACTCTGCGCGACAACACCGAGCGTCCCGAGACCTGCACCATTGGCACCAACGAGCTTATCGGCACCAACCCCGACAACATCAAGCCGGCTCTCGACCGTCTTTTTGCCGGACAGTGGAAAAAAGGTGATATCCCACCGCTGTGGGACGGACATACCGCCGAACGTATCGTCGAAATTTTGCTCAAAATCAAATAGCGACTCAAGAAAAACAAACAATTCACCTGTAAAGGCGTGCTTTAACACAATAAAGCACGCCTTTTTTCGTTTATGACGCAATGGACATAATTCGCAAAAACACTCTGATGCTGCTTAAATCAGCTCTTTTTGGTGCGCCACCCTCAATCGACAAGCTGTCGGAAGGGGAGTGGGAGACCATCTACGACTACTCTAAAGACCAGAGTGTCACTGCATTATGTTTTGAGTCTATTACCAAACTACCCGAGGAATTACGTCCCTCGCGCTCATTGTATTTCCATTGGGCTATGTTTTCCGAACAGACAGAAATAAAGTATCGCGAGAAGAAGCAACGTCTTGCAAAATTCCTTCAACTCATCGGTAATAACCCCAAAGTTTTGATTATCAAAGGTTTCTCGCTTGCTCGAAATTATCCTGTTCCATCCCACAGATGGTGCGGTGACGTGGATATTTTCTGTTTTGAGCAAAGCGAAAATGTGGACCGGATTATGGAGGCTAGCGGCATCGAGGTGGATTATTCCAACCCGCGCCATTCTATGTTCCGTATCGACGGCTTGAAATTCGAAAATCACCGTTATTTTTTATACAACCGAAAAGATTCCGAGGAAAAAGAATTTGAGCTTTTTCTGCAGCGTGAAGCAGAGAAATGTTGTCATCAGTCTGATAGTCAGATTGTTTTAGGCACTCCGATGGGGAATGCTGTTTTTTTCCTAAAACATACCGAAGAGGATTTCGTTTTCAGTCGTCAAAATATTAAACTGCGTGCCCTTTGCGACTGGACAACGTTGCTCAACGCTGGCGAAGTGGACTATAGTGAATTGAAGAAACAGATTAAAGGAACGTCACTCGAACGATTTGCCGACACGCTAACAACTGTTTCTGTGAAATATTTGGGACTTTCGCCTGTTTTTCTGAAAAACTTTGAGCCCATCCCTCAAAAAATTGTCGACGATTTTCTTTTTATGGCCCTCAACTACCAGAACCAAGTGGAACTCCGTGGCACTTTAAAGGGGAAAATGGACAGACTACTCAAATACCTCAGACATTACAATACGTATAAGTATTTGTTTGATAGGAATATAATCAGATGGTATTACTTTTCAAAATAAACGATAAATGAGAATAAATAGTAGGTACAAACTGCGCAAGTTGGCTGGCGAGAGCGTGTTGTTCCTTCAAGGCAATGTTGATGGCACAACCTCAAAACTAATGACTTTCAACGAGGCTTCTGTATTGTTGTGGGAGAATTTTTGTGATAAAGACTTTGAAACAGAGGATGTTGCAAAATTTATCCTGTCGGAGTACGATATAGATGAGCAAACTGCCCGCGAGGATGCCCAGGAATGGGTGGATGTACTGCGAAAATGTGGTGTTTTAGATTGAGTTTTAGATTGTTATGCATGAAGAATTATCGTATCAGATAGCTGGTCACGTGCTTGCCGTTTCGGGTGAGAATATCAGTCAGGCAATGGATAAACTGCTTGGTTTCAATGTTTTCGCAACTGACAAACCCGCGGAATGGCATGTGAACTTCGACTGCGATTTGGAAAAATCTGACTTTTTGCGGCTGCACACCTTCTCTTTTGAGGATTTGCCCTCCATGGACTGTGTTTTCGGTGTCCGCGACTATAACGTTTATGTGCTTACGCTTGAGTGGAATGCCTCGTCCGAAGAGATTTTTCGTATGGAATATGATGGTGGCGATGTGGTTAGAGCCTCGGCCATTGTCGAGCCGTCAAGACTTGGTTATATTCTTTGGTCGGCATTCAATCTTTTGGCTGTTCCTCTAGGTGTAATGGCAATTCATTCATCTACAATAGTTTGCCAAGGTCGGGCAAATCTTTTCTTGGGTGAGTCGGGAACGGGCAAGAGTACCCATACTCGCTTGTGGTTCAAGAATATAGAAGGTAGCAGACTCCTTAACGACGACAGCCCGATTGTGTCGGTGGAGGAGGGAAGGGTAGTGGTCTATGGCTCCCCATGGAGCGGAAAAACTCCGTGCTACCACAATGTCGGATTCCCTGTCAATGCGTTTGTGCGTCTGCGTCAGGAAAAGCAGAATGTTATTACCAAACTCAATGTCTTTCAGGCGTTTGCCGCCTTGCAACCCTCCACACCGCCCTCTTTATCGTATAGCGATTTCTATTCGTCGAAAGTTATTGAAAACTTGGATTCAATACTGAGACAAGTACCTGTATATCAGCTTGGTTGCCTACCCAACGACGAGGCTGCACGTCTTGCTTACGAAACCCTTTACAAATCTTAATTCCCCACAGCCTTGAAAGCTCCGATGTTGAAACTGATATTCCCATTTATGTTGGGAATTTTTATAGGAGCTTATCATCCTATTGATAACAAGGTTGTTATTTTTGTCGGCTTGGCTGTTTTTCTCCTTGCTTTGTATTATCTGGCCTATCTTCGGCTGAAACGCACTTGGTGGTATGCAATAGTATTTAATTTGTGCTTTGCTTTTGTCGGATATTCCATAGTATCAGTGCATTATATGCAACGTGGTCCGGCCGACTTTTCCAATTATTGTCCCGATAACTATACTTGGGCTGAGGTGGTGCTGCAAGATATGCCCACTCAATCCGAAAAGACAGTCAAAACAAAAGCCGATGTGCTTAAGATTCAGGATTCTACGGGCTGGCACTCGGTGTCTGGCAAGGTGATGCTCTTTTTCCGTAAGGACTCCATCACACAACAACTTGGCTATGGCGACAAACTACTGGTTTACACCAAGATAACCGAGGTAGCACCGCCACAAAATCCCTATCAGTTCAACTACAAAGAATACCTGCAGCGCAAAGGTATCTACTATCAGGCATATATTTCGTCGGACCAATACCGTGTAACACAACCGGCATCAGAAATTAGCATCTTTTCCGTTGCTTACTCGCTTAGAATCAAGATGATAAATCTGATAAAGCGTAGCGGACTCTCGCCCAAAGAGCAGGGCATCGCCTCGGCACTACTGCTCGGCTGGGACGAGGATATCGACGAGGAGACGCATCAGAGTTTCTCCAACGCCGGCATAGCCCATTTCCTCAGCATCTCCGGACTGCACTTGGGCATCATTTTTATGTTCATCGGATATATGTTCTTCTGGATGGGCAACTCGCGCCGAAACCGTATGATACGGGGCTTTGTGCAACTCGTGGTTCTGTGGTTTTTCGCCGTTATCACGGGCCTTTCTCCGTCAATACTGCGTGCGGCAACGATGTTTTCGCTCATCACCGTGGGCGAGATGTTTTTCACACGAGCAAGTTTCTACAACAATCTTGCCTCGTCGGCGTTCATCTTGCTGCTTTTCAGACCGTTGCTTTTGTTCGATGTTGGATTCCAGCTCTCATATCTCGGCGTTATCGGCATTGTGGTGCTTCAGCCGCGCATCAAGGAATTGATAAACGTCCCCACAAATCTGAAACTTGCCCAATCTCTGCAAAATTTATGGAACCAGGGTTTTGCAACTTCCGCTTTTGGCAAGGCTCTTGCGAAATCAGTTCAAGGAATTGTAAATGCCTTTCTTTGGCTTGTGCAGAAGGTTTGGGAGCTTATCTGCGTTTCGGTGGCGGCACAGGTGGCCACACTTCCGCTCACCTTCTACTATTTCCACCAGTTCCCCGTCTATTTCCTCATCGCCAATGTAACTGTGATACCCTTTGCGGGATTCCTGCTTGCTACCGTCATTTTCGTGGTGGCCTTCTCGTGGATTCCTGTAGTCGGCGGTTGGATTGTAAAACTCCTTTCGCTTGAGATAACCGCCATAACATCAGTCACTTCCTTTGTGGAGAAACTGCCAAACGCCACAATCAAGGATTTCTATTTCGACAAAACGATGGCCGTTCTAACAGCCTTGTTCATACTTTGTTATGCTTTTGCGTTTGTCAAACGGAGGAAATGGGCGTTGTTCACCGCAATGGGTTTCAGCGCTGTGTTTATAGTGTATGTGGGCTGGGTTTCTTATCAGAAAGAGGGACAGCATAAATGGATTGCCTATTCCACAAGGAATCACTTGGTTATGGAATTTCTGTGCGGCAACACCAGCTACTTTTTGTCCGATACTTCGGTTGTGGCCAACCCCAAATTGGTTGAGTTTTCCACTCAGGGCTATCAGCGCAACAATATGACGAACAACCGCATAAACCTCTCATTACATGATAAATACGTAGACAGTCTTTTCTTTGTCGACCAAGGTTTTGCGGCTTTTGGCAACACACGTTTTGCCTTTGTCACTCTAAACAACTGTAAAACCAAGTCATCTTTTTCACCTACAGTGGATTACGTGGTTCTATCCGGTGGCCCGAAATTGAAGGACGTGGGAGAACTCACACAAAAGTATCATTTCAAGCAACTTGTGATTGGTCCCGACAATAGTCGTTACAAATCGCAGCGTTGGCAGAGCCAGGCCGACTCGCTGGGCATACCCTGCCACAACATCGTTACCGATGGAGCGTTAGAAGTGATTGAAAATTAGCTTTTAAGCAAACAATTTGCGGAACACCTGTTCTATTGTGGCGCACTCCACAATTTCTATGTTATAACGACTTTTGTCGAGGCCTTTGGAGTTGTATTTTGAAATGAAAATGCGCTCGAAGCCGATCTTTTGAGCTTCGGAAATTCTTGATTCTATGCGGTTTATGGGTCGCACCTCGCCAGAAAGGCCTATCTCTGCGGCAAAGCAGTCTTTCTGCGAAAGTGGCATGTCCAAATTCGACGAAAGTACCGAGGTTACCACCGCGAGATCGATGGCCGGGTCGTAAACCTTGATGCCTCCTGCGATGTTGAGGAACACGTCCTTCGCGCCAAGCTTGAAGCCACAGCGTTTTTCCAAAACGGCAAGTAACATCGACAGTCGTCGCAAGTCGAAACCGGTGGCTGAGCGTTGCGGTGTACCGTACACAGCCGAGCTCACAAGTGCCTGGACTTCAATTAACATCGGGCGCATGCCTTCCAAAGTGGCGGAAATCGCTGTCCCGCTAAGGTCGGCGTCGTGTTGCGAAAGCAGTATCTCCGACGGGTTGGCCACTTCGCGCAAGCCGCTGCTCTGCATCTCGAAAATGCCCAGCTCCGACGTGGAGCCGAAACGGTTTTTCATTGAGCGGAGTATGCGATAGCCGTAGTTGCGGTCGCCTTCGAATTGCAGCACACAGTCCACAATGTGTTCCATAATCTTCGGTCCGGCCAGACTGCCGTCCTTGGTGATGTGTCCGATAAGGATGACGGGGACTCCCGTTGTTTTTGCAAAACGCTGAAACTCAGTGGTGCACTCGCGTATCTGCGATATGCTACCCGCCGACGATTCGATGCTGTCGGTGGAAATTGTCTGTATCGAGTCCACCACCACGATGTCGGGTTTTACCGTCTCGATATGCTGGAAAATCTGTTGTGTAGAGGTCTCGGACACTATGTAACAGGTGTCGTTGTCCTTGTGGATGCGTTCGGCGCGCATACGAATTTGTTGCTCGCTCTCCTCGCCGCTCACATACAGAACTTTCTGATTTTGAACCAACAACGCCACTTGCAGTAGCAGTGTGGATTTGCCGATACCCGGCTCGCCGCCGATCAAAACCAGCGAGCCTTTCACCAAACCTCCCCCCAGCACACGGTCGAACTCGGCGCAACAGGTGCTGATGCGTTCCTCCTCGCTGTAGGTGATTTCCTTTATCAGTTTGGGTTTGCTCTGCTGTGCGGCAGGAGCTTTCTTGCTCCATTGGCTGCCGCTGTCGGAGTCGTGTTTCACCACCTCCTCCACAAAGGAGTTCCAGCTGCCGCATTGCGGACATTTGCCCAACCACGACGACGACTGTGCCCCGCAGTTTTGACAGTAGTATATTACTTTTTGTTTTGCCATCAGTGTAATGTGTTGATTCTATGAGATATGAGTGAAAGAAACTCCGCCGCTTTCTCGATTATTGCATCGGGAAAGTCGTAGTCGGGATGGTGCAACTCTTTGGTTTCCAAGCCTGAGCCTATGCCGATGAAAGCCCCACGGAATTCGGTGAGATATTGCGAGAAATCCTCCGACCAACGGAAAGGAGTGTCGGGCTCGGTGGTTTCGTAGCCGTTTGCCGAAGCTTTATTTATCAAAAAATCAGTGAGTTCGTTGTCGTTTTCCACGGCGGGGAAGTCCTCTTGGATTTCGTAACTCGTTTCCAAATGGTACCTGTTGCCGATTTTCGATAGGGTAGAGGAGGCAAAGTGCAGAATTTCAGCCATATCTTTGTTTGAGAAGGCACGTAGGGTGAAGATAATCTCCGCATCGCCGGCCGAAGTGCCTAGGGCTACTTCGCCAAGACGTGTGTAGATGAGTGTGGACTGTTGGAAACACTCTGGGTTACAGTGGTTTCGGCTGTACTCGTCGAATTTTTCTATCATCTCGGCAACGGCCAGTCCGGGATTGATACCGTTTTCGGGATGTGCGGCGTGTGTCTGCCTTCCTGTCAGTCTGGCCACAAAACCGGCGGAGGCCGCAGCAAAGGTGTTGTGGCGTACAACAATCATGGAATGAGGCTGTTGCGGAATGTTGTGGAAACCGAAAACCATATCTATATGCAGACTTTGGAGCAATCCGGTCTGCATAATTTTTTTTGCGCCCTTGCCTGTCTCCTCCTCGGGTTGGAAAATTAGCACCACGTTGCAGTCGGGAGGATTCTCGATAATTTTTTCGGCAAAACGTAGCAAGATTGTCGTATGTCCGTCGTGACCGCATTTGTGTGCAACGTTCTTGGTATCAGAAGAATAAGGCTTGTTCTGCCGTTCGTCTATTGGCAAGGCGTCGATGTCGGCACGAAATGCCACAGTGCGTTTGGCACCAGCTTTTTCGAATACCGCCACAATGCCGTAGCCGCCCACATTGGTCAATAGTTTGGTGGGTTTCAGCCTTTCGAGGAACGAGACGATGGTGTTGTGCGTATTTGCCTCGTTCCCAGAAAGTTCTGGGTGTTGGTGCAGGTGGTGTCGCAGTTGTATGCAGTCCTCGAGCATGGTATAAGTGTTTTGTTTACAGATGGTTGATGATTTCCGTAAAGAGAGCTGTCATTTTGTCGGCGGCACGGTCAGCGGCTTTTATCACGTCGTCGCCGTCGTTGAAAGTATTCTCGTCTATCGAGTGTGCCTCGTTGGTAATCACCGACATACCGAAAATCTCCATTCCGCAGTGACGGGCCACAATCACTTCGGGTATTGTTGACATACCCACGGCATCGGCGCCGATAATCGTGAAATAGTGGTATTCGGCGGGTGTCTCGTACGAAGGACCCGTGCCGGCGATATAAACGCCTTCTTTCAGCTTAACTCCTTGTTTTTCAGCAATGTCGTAAGCTAATTTCCTTATTCGTGTGCTGTATACGTGAGTCATATCGGGGAAACGAGGCCCCATCTCCTCTATGTTCTTGCCAACCAGCGGATTGGGCAGCATGTTGATGTGGTCTTTTATAATCATCAGGTCGCCGACATGGAAATCGGGGTTGACGCCGCCGGCGGCGTTGGAAACGAAAACTGTCTTCACGCCAAGGGTAGCGAAAACACGCATCGGGAAGGTGACCTCCTGCATGGTGTAGCCCTCGTAGTAGTGGAAACGGCCCTGCATTGCCAACACTTTTTTGCCGCCTAGGTTGCCGTAGATAAGGTTGCCTTTGTGTCCGATGGCGGTGGATTTCTTGAAGTTCGGGATGTCGCCGTAGGGTATCACCACGGGATTTTCTATCTTGTCCGCCAGTTTGCCCAGACCGCTGCCAAGCACAATGGCAATGGAGGGTATGTCGCTGATTCTATGTTTGATATACTCAGCCGACTCCTGAATTTTTATCATTCTTTCGTCCATATTATTTGAGTTTTTGTTTTGGCAAAGGTACACAAAAAAAATGAATTTTCTAAAAATATTATCGAACGAGAACCTAAAGTCTTAGGTTTAAAGTCAAATGACCAACAATCAATGACCTGTAACCATTGACAAATTTCATAAAAAAATCGTATATTTGCAAAACGAAAAATCGAAAACTTCTTTTATGAAACATACACTTTTCTCGGCGGTGATGTCCGCTGTAATTATCGCAACCTTAGTCTCTTGCGGCGATAAAACTCCCGTTCAGGACAGTAGCGACGACCTCTATTCCAGCTGCAAGCCCTACACCCGCTGGTGGTGGTTTTCGTCGGAGATAGACACCAACGACGTGCGCGACCAGCTGATATGGCTGAAAGACAACGAGTTCGGCGGCGTGGAGATAGCTTGGATATACCCCATGTTCCTCGATTCGGCGAAAGCCCACACCACTTTCCTCTCGCCCGAATGGGCAAAGCCTGTCGTGGTGGCGAAACGTGTTGCCGATTCTCTCGGCCTCGGCTGCGACTTCACCTACGGCACCCTGTGGCCGTTCAGCGATGTGGACTTGCCGGCCGGCGACCAGACCCGCGACTATTTCGACACCATCGAGCCCGCCCGCCGCGGCTACACGTGGGACTTCCCCCGCGAGGCACGTGTCCTCAACCATCTGGACAGCAATGCTTTCCATCGCTACGCCGACAAGATGAACAAAGGTCTGGCCGAGGCCTACAAAGGCTCGCGCTCGGGGCTGTTCGTGGATTCGTGGGAGGTGGAGACGCAGTACCTGTGGACACCCGGTTTCGGCGAGACGTTCAAAAAAGAACATGGCTACGACATAGAGCCGTTTATGAAAGACAAAACCCTGCTTGACACCGCCAACGCCGAGGTGTTCTACGACTATATGCACACCCTTTCGGGATACGTGCTGCGTGAGTTCTATGCGCCTTTCGCGGCCAACGCCAAAAAAGTCGGGGCTTTCTCGCGCACCCAGTGCGGCGGCGCCCCCACCGACCTGCTCACAGCCTTCACCCTTGTGGATGTGCCCGAGACCGAGGCGATACTCTACGAGCCGTCGTTCAGCAAGATAGCGGCATCGGCGGCCACCCTTGCGGGGAAACCCGTGGTGACTTCCGAGACTTTCACCAGCGCCTACGGCTGGACGAGTCTCCGCTATCAGAACGGCCACGGCCACAGCCCTTATCAGGGCAGGGAACAGATTGCCGACCTCAAGCTTATTTGCGACGCACTTTTCGCCAACGGCACCAACCAGATAATATGGCACGGATTTCCTTTCAACAAAGTGGGCGACACCAGCAATTTCTTCTACACCACCTGCCAGATAAGCACCAGTCCGCTGAACAACCTCAACGGCGACAACCTCATAAACTTCAACCGATATATGACCACCGTGTCGCAGTATATGCGCAAAGGGCATAACTACAGCGATTTAGCAGTGTATATGCCTCTTGAGGACGCTTGGATGGGCGGTTTCTATCCCGACTCGGTACGCAAGGTGAAGGCCTTTTTCTGGGGCGAATACGAGATGCGTTTCATCAACACCCCCGAGGCTTACAAAGGTCTGCAGCCCACTTGGGTTAACGAGCATTTCCTGAAAACCGCCTCGTTCAAAAACGGCGAGTTGAGCTGCGGAAAGGCCAAATTCAAAGCCCTGTACTGCGATGTGGAATATATGGAACTCACTGCTTTGCAGGAAGTTGTGCGTTTGGCGAAAGCCGGATTGCCCGTATGCATGGCCCGCGAGCCCAAGGAGCCCGGCAAGGTGAAACACAGCGAATACGCCCAAGTGCTTGCCGAACTGCTCAGTTGCGACAATGTAAAGGGCGACGTCTCGGCAATTACCGCCAAGCCCCTTATCGAAGGCGACAACCTGCCCGATTTCTGGTGCCGCAAGGATGGCGACACGTACTATGTCTTTGTTGCCAACCCCATGACACAGACCATCGAATACCCCCTCGAATACTGCTACGCCTTCACCGACAAGGGCAGCACACGGCAGATAACCGTGAACCACCACGGCAAGAGCGAGCGTATTGCCCTCACTTTCAAGCCAATGGAGTCGCTGTTGCTAAAGATAGACAAAAAAGGAGTGCAGTTTGTCGATTTGGGATTCACCCCGGTGAAAATGAACGGATACAAAGAATCCACTCGTGGCTAAATTTAAAGGTAGGAAAAAACATTTTTGAAGATGAAAACCTTTAACAAATTACTGATTGCCAAACTGATATTGCTGATATTCTTAGCGATGGGCTCGTTTTCGTTTGCACAAAAAACCGACACTCTTTGTGCAGATACGGATAAGATTCTTAGGATGATTTCCAATGACAGTGTTGAAATTTTCACCAAAAGATGTAAAATCCCCAGAAAATTAAAACGCGCCCTAAAAAAAGAATTGAAAAAACGCTGGGAGTGGAATCGCCATGATAATGGTGTCTTTAGATTGAGATTATACAGCCACATGATGATGTTTTATATTCCCGGAAGAATAGAAAATCCCTGTGATGCGAAAATTTTTGTTTTTGGTGGCAAAACAAAAAGTTATTCTTTTATTGTTTATATTAGACCAGGAAAGACTGGGGCACATTATCATTTAGTATTTTTTGATAATAACACATCTGTTATTACACTTTTCCGTCCTGGCCGTGTAAAAAACTACGAAGAACTGAAATCTGCTATTCGTGCAGGAGAAGTGGAACTGGATACTATTAGCTATAATAAAAAGTTATTGTACAGCATTTACAAATAAACAATATGAACAATATTTATTCCTCTGTATTAGAATATATTACCAAGGCAATAGAGAGTATCTACAGCTGGGTGTGGAGTCCGGCGCTGGTGGGCTTGTGCCTTGTGGCGGGACTTTATTTCACCCTCCGCACACGTTTTGTGCAGGTGCGGCGTTTCCGCGAAATGTTCCGTCTGCTGTTCGGCAGTGCGGGAAAGAACAAGAAAGCCGTGGGCATATCGTCGTTTCAGGCTTTTGCCATGGCCCTTTCGGGACGTGTGGGCACGGGCAACATAGTGGGAGTGGCCACTGCCATCGGTTTCGGCGGGCCGGGCGCCATAGTGTGGATGTGGATAATAGCTTTCTTCGGTGCCGGCAGCGCCTTTGTGGAGGCCACCCTTGCGCAGATTTACAAGGAGAACCACAACGGACAGTTCCGCGGCGGTCCGGCATATTATATCGAAAACGGACTGCGGTCGAAAGTGTTCGGATGCATCTTCGCGGTGCTGGCGGCCATGGCCTGCGGCATTTTCCTGCCTCCCGTGCAGTGCAACGGCATAGCCCTCTCCTGCTCCCGCTCGTTCGGCGTGGAGGTGTGGGTTATAGGACTCGTGGTGGCGGCACTTATCGCCCTTGTGATAATAGGCGGAGTGAAACGCATTGCCAACGTGGCTCAGATTGTAGCCCCCGTGATGGCGGTGGTTTACATACTGCTGTCGATAGTGGTTTTGGTTATAAACTACCGTCTTGTGCCCGATGTGTTTATGCAGATGCTGCGCGGAGCGGTGGGTGTCAACGAGGTGGGCGGCGCCCTGCTCGGCACTACCATAGCGTGGGGCGTTAAACGCGGCATCTACAGCAACGAGGCCGGACAAGGCACCGGACCCATAGTGGCCGCCGCCGCCAAAGTGAGTCACCCCGTGAAACAGGGACTGGTGCAGGCTTTCTCGGTGTATATCGACACCCTGCTGGTGTGCACCGCCACCGCCATGATGATTCTCGCCTGCAAGACCTACAACATCATCGACACCGTGGAGCAGACCTCCAACGGAGCCGTGGTTACATACCTGCAGCAGAATCCCCTTGCCCCCGAGGGTGAGCCGGGCGTTTTCTACACCACCGGAGCCTTGGGCACTATGGTAGGACCGAAAGCCGGAGACATGATTATCTCCATTGCGCTGTTTTTCTTCGCTTTCACCACCATTATGGCGTACTACTACTACGCCGAGACCAACCTTGTGTACCTTTTCAACCGCTGGCGCCGACGTATCTACCGCAAACATCCCGAACGCCTCGAAGAGCTTGAAAAAGCCGACATGAATTTCGGCGACGACCGAGGCGAGAAGATAGTGATATGGATACTGCGCATCTGCAC
>JAEEGK010002663.1_pt1 | contig 44768 bp, 33 predicted proteins | sample 8958771 | NCBI WGS metagenome assembly JAEEGK01 (sample SAMN16246547, study PRJNA631951) | gut metagenome | biome: gut microbiome; feature: rumen; material: SC-attached | host: Bos | place: Iran: Karaj | collected 2018-10
CATCTTCTGAGCCTGACTAAGCTGCAGATAGTCGCCAGTCATATAGTCCTGGTCCATCAGCATCAGATCGTCGAGGAACTGATAGCTGGTGGTAGATGTGAAGAGGAACTTATCAGTCTCATAACCAATGTTCAGACCAGTGGTGAACATATTGCGCTTGTAACCATTCATGATGGTGGTAGCAGGATCCTCTACATCAAGGCTGTAGGGCTTCACAGAACTATATGGTATTGGTTGGAACTCGCCATAGCCGAAACCATTCTGGTTTACATACTGATAATCAGCAGTCCAGTCAAACTTCAGCTGCTTGTTGGGAGCGTAGATCAAGCGGAGCTTACCACCAGCCTCGTTGGTAAGGTCGTTCTTCTTATCGAAGTTCTGATTATTGATAAAACCCTTCAGTCCGCTGTAGAATCCAGCCACGCTGAAAGCCAGTTTTTCTGATGGACGATGGTAGTGAGCCACCTCTACATTGCTGTACAGACCAGTGCCGATACCCAACTTAACGTCAGTGCCCTGATAGTTCATAGGATTCTTAGAGTAGATACGCACCAGTCCACCCTCAGTGTTCATGCCATAAAGCGAACCCTGGGGACCACGCAGCACGTCTACACGATCCAGCATATAGAAGTGGTTATTGAATGCCGACTTCGACATCAGTGGGATGTTGTCGTAATACACACCTACCGCAGGGTTGTTGATACGCGAGCCGATACCACGGATATACATCGACGATGTGAGTCGTGAACCATACGATGGCATAACAAACGATGGTACATACTGTGACAGCTGCGACAGATCGTGAACATTGAGCTGCTGAAGCTGCTCGCTACCAAACACATTGCTGCTCACAGGCTGCAGACGCAGGCGAACCTGCTCCTTAGGCTGCGAAACCACCACTACCTCGTCGAGGTCGACTACCTTACTTGAATCACTAAGAGCCTCAGTATCGAGACTAAAAAGAGGAGTGGCCAGGCCAGAAAGCTGACCACCCAGTGCCAAAAGCACGAAAACAATCTTCTTATTCATTAATCTATTAAACTTATGTTTCATTAATTCGGGTGCAAAGGTACACAATTATTGCGATATGTGCAATCCCCATTTATATTGATTTTAATCTTTTTACATGCCAAATCGGCAGAAAGCACCGACAATTTGTCAGAAATTAATCATCGGCACAGAGATTGAAGAGAAGTTTTTACCTACGGATTACACGGATTATACGAATTAATTAAAAATCCGATAAATCCGTAAAATCCGTAGGCCATATAAAAATAATAATAACAGAAAGGAGCTAAATATGACATTAGACAAGTTTACAATCAAAGCACAGGAGGCTGTTCAGGAGGCAGTAAACACTGCACAGATGAACGGTCAGCAGGCCATCGAACCTGCTCACATCCTGAAAGGAGTAATCGCAAAGGCTAAGGACGTAACCAACTTCATCTTCCAGAAGCTTGGTGTAAACGCCCAGCAGATCGAGTTACTCATTGATCAGGAGATACAGCATCTGCCCAAAGTTCAGGGCGCAGGTCAGCCATATCTCTCTGGTGATAGTAATAATGTACTCGTGCGCGCGCAAGAGACTGCACAGAAGATGGGCGACGAGTTTGTGAGTGTAGAACCTATCCTACTCGCCCTGCTCAGCGTCAACTCTACAGCATCGCGCATAATGAAGGATGCAGGATGCACTGAGAAGGAGATGCTTACAGCCATCCAGGCACTACGTCAGGGCCAGAAGGTACAGTCGCAGAGTGCCGACGATAACTATCAGAGCCTGGAGAAATACGCCAAGAATCTGGTAGACCTTGCCCGCCAAGGCAAACTCGACCCAGTGATAGGTCGCGATGACGAGATTCGTCGTGTATTGCAGATACTGAGCCGACGCACCAAGAACAACCCTATATTAATAGGTGAACCAGGTACTGGTAAGACAGCCATCGTTGAGGGTCTGGCTGGTCGTATAGTTCGCGGCGATGTTCCTGAGAACCTTAAGGACAAGCAGCTCTACTCGCTTGATATGGGAGCACTGGTAGCAGGTGCCAAATACAAGGGCGAGTTTGAGGAACGACTCAAGAGCGTGATCAACGAGGTGACCAAGGCCGAGGGCCGCATCATCCTGTTTATCGACGAGATACACACACTGGTAGGCGCAGGTGGTGGCGAGGGTGCTATGGATGCTGCCAACATTCTGAAGCCTGCACTCGCACGTGGTGAACTCAGAGCCATTGGTGCAACCACACTCAATGAGTATCAGAAGTACTTCGAGAAGGACAAGGCCCTTGAGCGTCGATTCCAGACTGTGATGGTGGATGAGCCTGACGAACTGAGTGCCATCTCTATTCTGCGCGGACTGAAGGAGCGCTACGAGAATCACCACAAGGTTCGTATCCAGGACGATGCTTGTATCGCTGCAGTACAACTGTCAGAGCGATATATCTCAGAACGATTCCTGCCCGACAAGGCCATCGACCTGATGGACGAAGCAGCAGCCAAACTGCGTATGGAGCGCGACTCAGTGCCAGAGGAACTGGATGAGATTACTCGTCGACTAGCCCAGCTGGAGATTGAGCGCGAGGCTATCAAGCGCGAGGGTGATACCCAAAAGATTGCCCAACTGGATAAGGATATCGCAGAACTCAAGGAACAGGAGACACAGTTCCGTGCCAAGTGGGAAGGCGAACGCCAGCTCATCAACAAGATTCAGCAGGACAAGCAGGACATCGAGAACCTGAAGCTGGAAGCTGAGCGTGCAGAACGCGAGGGCGACTATGGCAAGGTGGCCGAGATACGCTACTCTAAGCTGAAGGCACTCGAGGATGATATAGCACATATCCAGAGTCAACTGGCCAATGCACAGGGCGACAACTCACTGGTTCGCGAAGAGGTTACTGCCGATGATATCGCAGAGGTAGTAAGCCGCTGGACAGGCATCCCTGTTACCCGCATGATGCAGAGCGAACGCGAAAAGCTGTTGCATCTCGAAGAGGAACTCCACAAGCGTGTGATTGGTCAGGACGAGGCCATCACAGCTGTCAGCGATGCTGTTCGTCGCAGTCGTGCTGGATTGCAGGATCCTAAGCGTCCTATCGCATCGTTCATCTTCCTTGGCACCACTGGTGTAGGTAAGACAGAGCTGGCTAAGACTCTGGCTGAGTATCTGTTCAACGATGAGACAATGATGACACGAATCGATATGAGCGAGTATCAGGAGAAGTACAGCGTGAGCCGTCTGATAGGCGCGCCTCCAGGATATGTAGGCTACGACGAGGGTGGCCAACTCACTGAGGCCGTTCGCCGCAAGCCATACTCAGTTGTACTGTTTGACGAAATAGAAAAGGCTCATCCTGATGTGTTCAACATACTGTTGCAGGTATTGGACGATGGACGTCTGACTGACAACAAGGGTCGTACGGCCAACTTCAAGAACACCATCATCATCATGACGTCGAACGCTACTCATGAGCAGTTGCGTGCCACCATGCGTCCTGAGTTCTTGAACCGTATCGATGAGATTATCACCTTTACGCCACTCACCAAGGATCAGATAGCCGACGTGGTTCGACTGCAGATGAAGAAGGTAACTGATATGCTTGCACCTCAGGGCATCACACTGGAGTGCACACCACAGGCCATCGACTATCTGGCCGAACAGGGCTTCGATCCTGACTATGGTGCTCGTCCTGTAAAGCGTGCCATCCAGCAGTTCGTGCTCAACGATCTTTCTAAGAAGATACTATCCGACGAGGTAGATCGCCAGAAGCCTATCATCATCGACGAGTATGGCGAAGGACTCATCTTTAGAAATTAAGAGTTAAGAATTAAGAGTTAAGAGTTAAGAGTTAAGAGTTAAGAGTTAAGAGAAAAGGTTGCTCACGTTATAGAGCAACCTTTTTTCTGTTATTGATGTAAATGCCTTTACGCGTCGGCTTGCCTTCCAGTCGTCGGCCTTGCAGATCGTACCACACAGCAGGATTGTCGTCCATAACCTTGATGGCATCGATACCAGAGGTTCCTCCCATAAAGTCGAACGAGATTGTTCCATCAGCAGCAATGCGCACATTGGTGATAGCCTTCGACATAAACTGTTTTCCATCAGCATTCTTGTTGAAGAGAGTTGATGCAGGCGAACTCTCATCATTCAGCACATCATTTATCAACTGCGTTTCAGGATCTGTATAAGGATAAACAGATGTACTCAGATACTTGTTATACATCCAATTCTCAGGGTCTACATACTTATTAGGATCCTTACCATTGTTAGCAGGGTCCCATGTCTTGTAGTCCTTACCATCAGCATGGAACAGGTCATAACGCAAATAACTATCTGATGTATTCACATCATTACTACTCCACAAATCCCTATCGTAATCTACATGGAATATGGCCAGGCCCTCTCCAGGGAGTCCCTTATCCCAATTAGTACGTCTGCGATTCTCAAGGATATAGAACTCATCATTGTGTCCTGAGTTGCGAATGATGAAGGTCTCCCCTCCTTCACTCACAGGTTTCATACCTGTAATACTGGTTGCAGCAGTCAGTTCGGTAGGTTCCCCCCACCCCAAGAGCATTTTCTCCAAAGTCGAGAAGTTAGGTGGGCACCAACCCTTGTGGGTGTAGTTTCCCCCATCCATCAGGTCCCACTCATCCACCACCGAAAAATAGCTTGAGCCACTAGTAGGATAGATATCAGGCAGTCCTAAGCAATGGGTAAACTCATGGCAAATGGTACCAATACCACATAGTGTTTTGTCTTTCCACATTTCACAAGTTATGCTGATCATCACAATTTCCTTTTTTCCTGGGGCATTAAGAGTAGTATAATCTGTGTTAGGCCAAATGTAGCCCGAAGCTTGGTTTCCGGTAAGACCAGCTGCTAAAAACTGTATCTGTTCAACCACACCATCCCCATTCCAATCGTAAACAGAGAAGTCTTGCGTGGTCAAAGTATCCAATGCCGCCAAAGCCTCTTTAATAGCATCATAGCCATAATCGGGTCTTCTGGTGCTCTTGGCATTGGTACTAACCTTTATGGGGCCATAGATATCAAACTGCAGATTGAAACGACCACCCGACTGATCACGATAATAATCAGCCACACTGCCCAGCCCTAAGCCTTCGTTAAAGCCGCTCTCATTAAACAAGCGATTGTAATAATCCGCAGGATCATCCATCGAGAAATCCGTATCGGCAAAGGATATTAGCACCACAGCTTGGCGATAGGTCTTGTTGGGATCCCAATTCTGAGTAGGATAGCCCAACAAACCACGAGTTATGGCATTGTCTGTGGGGATATTGCGTATACAAGGCATTCGCCGTTGTGCGCTAGTGGCAATTGCCACCAGCAGCACAAATGCGAATAGCGTTATTTTGCGCAAGGTGTCCATGGCTTCAGGGTCTTGAAGAAGTCATTACCCTTATCGTCAACCAGGATGAATGCAGGGAAGTCCTCAACCTCAATCTTCCATACGGCCTCCATACCCAACTCTGGGTATTCTACGCACTCAATGCTCTTGATAGAGCTCTTAGAGAGTACAGCAGCCACACCGCCAATAGTACCAAGATAGAAACCACCATGCTTCTTACAAGCCTCAGTCACTACGTCTGAACGGTTACCCTTAGCAATCATCACGAGCGATGCGCCATTAGCCTGGAACTCGTCTACGTATGGGTCCATACGGTTGGCTGTGGTTGGGCCCATCGATCCACAAGGATAACCCTCTGGAGTCTTAGCTGGTCCAGCATACAGCACTGGGTACTTCTTGAAGTAGTCAGGCATACCCTCGCCAGCATCCAGACGAGCCTTAAGCTTAGCGTGAGCGATATCACGAGCCACGATGATGGTACCCTTCAGGTTTACACGAGTGCTTACAGGATACTTGCTCAGCTCCTTACGTACAGCATCGATACCCTCGTTCAGGTCAATCTCGATACCCTTGCCGCCCTCGCCTGGCTTGCGCAGCTCCTCAGGGATAAGCTCTGTTGGGTTGCTATCCATCTTCTCCAGCCAGATACCATCGGCATTGATCTTAGCCTTGATGTTACGGTCGGCCGAGCAGCTTACACCCATACCGATAGGACAGCTTGCACCATGACGTGGCAGACGGATCACGCGGATGTCGTGAGCCAGATACTTACCACCAAACTGTGCACCCAGACCAATCTTCTGAGCCTCCTTAATCAGCTTCTGCTCCAGGTCGATATCACGGAATGCGCGACCAGTCTCATCACCAGTTGTGGGCAGACCATCATAGAACTTGATGCTGGCCAGCTTAACAGTCAGCAGGTTCTTCTCGGCCGATGTACCACCGATTACGAATGCGATGTGGTATGGAGGACATGCAGCTGTACCCAGGCTCTTCATCTTCTCTACCAGGAATGGGATGAGTGTACCCTCGTTCTGGATAGTAGCCTTGGTCATTGGGTAGAAGTAGGTCTTGTTGGCCGAGCCACCACCCTTAGCCACCATCACAAACTTATACTCAGCACCCTCAGTAGCCTCGATATCAATCTGTGCAGGCAGGTTGCAACGTGTGTTCACCTCGTCGTACATGTTCAGAGGAGCATTCTGCGAGTAGCGCAGGTTGTCCTGAGTAAAGGTGTTGAACACACCCAGGCTCAGAGCCTCTTCGTCCTCGAAACCAGTCCAAATCTGCTGTCCCTTCTCACCATGGATGATGGCAGTACCAGTGTCCTGACAGAAAGGTAGGATACCCTTGCAAGCCACCTCGGCATTGCGCAGGAACTGCAGTGCTACATACTTATCATTCTCAGATGCCTCAGGGTCTGTGAGGATCTTAGCTACCTGCTCATTGTGCTCGCGGCGCAGCATGAACTCCACATCGTGGAAAGCCTGCTGGGCCAACAGTGTAAGTGCTTCCTTGGTAACCTTGACTATCTGCTTACCTTCAAACTCGGCGGTAGTTACGCCTTCCTTCGACAACAGACGATACTCCGTCTTGTCCTCGCCCACCTGGAACATGGGCGCATACTTAAATTCAACTGTCTTAGCCATAAACGTATTTGTTTGTTATTACTAGGTATTTTAATTCTTACATTTTTCAATTTTTACATTCTCTTAGTATCCAAACACCTCTTCGATGCTCAGTCTCTTTACAGGACCAAGCTTCTCCAGGAACTTCATATCCAGCTCCTTCTCATCACCCAGGATGATATAGCGGTAGGACTTGTTGGCCATGTTCTGCTTCTCGAAGTTCACGATATCCTTCAGCTGAACCTTATCCAGATTCTTGTATACAAGTTCGATAGTGCTCTTGTTCAGGCCCAACTTCTGAGCAGCTAGATACGAGTTGATTACACCACTCTTAGTTACACGTGTACTTGCCAGGCGCTTTGTCACAGCCTCCTTTGCTATCTGGAATGCAGTCTCGCTTACAGGCATCTCGTTCAGGATATCGTGGAAGTGCGAGATACAGTCAACCATCTTATCGTTCTGAGTGATGATATGAGTCATATAGTACTCCTTACGATCCTTTGCACTTGGACTATAGTAGTTTGCGTATGCATTGTAAGCCAGTCCACGTGCCTCACGCATCTCCTGGAACACGATACCGTTCATACCGCCACCATAGTACTCATTGAATACCTCCTGTACAGCAGCCTCATCAGGATTCCATGTGCGGCCCTCGTTGTGATACATACGCATGTAGATGTTCTTAGCATCGAATGGTGCTATCACCACCTGGTTCTCTGTAGCCTTCTGCTCTACAAATGGCACGCCCTGTGTTACAGGCATCAGCTTCTTAGGAGTCTTGTGCAGCTTTGAAAGCAGGTTAGAGAGCTCCTTCTCGCTCATAGGTCCGTAGTACAGCACCTTGTGCTCCTTATTGCTCAGGTCGCCCAGCAGGTTAAGCAGCTCCTGTGGGTCAGCCTCGCGCAACTGCTTCTCGGTCATGTCGTCACGACGCAAGTTGTGAGGACCGTAAACGCAGTAAGAATACAGATAGTCAAAACATGTGCGCTGATCCTTCTTGCGGTCGTCGCGCGACTTCAGTGTCAGGTCCACATACTGTGCATACGACTCCTTGTCGGCCTTAGCATTGTGCAGCACCTCCTCCATCAGCTTCAGTGCTGCTGGCATGTTCTCGTTCAGACCAGAGAGTGTGATGTTCAGGTTGTCGCCATTCACGTTCACGTTGTAGTTACAAGCCAGATTATAGAACTCCTGCTTAATCTCCATGGCCGAGAGCTTATCTGTACCCACATAGTCCAGATAGTCGCAAGCTATGTCATAGCGGTTGTCGTCCTCATGACCGAAATCATAGCGGAACACAAGGTTGAACAGACCGTTTTCTACGTTCTTCTTATAATACAGAGGCAGCTTTTTCTTTGTCTCTGTGATAGTGAGATCCTTGCTGTAGTCTACGAATACAGGCTGGATAGGCTCTACCTCTGTCTCCTGGATAGCCTTTACATAATCGCTCTTCTGGTCGCGGTTGGCCTGTATAGGAGTGATGGCAGGCTTGTCTATCTTCTTCTGCAGAGAGTCTACACCCTGAACCTTGAAGATAGTAGCATAGCCGTTGGTGAAGAATCGGTTGGCAAAGTCCACAATCTGCTGCTTAGTCATCTTCGATATGCGGTCCAGGTAACCTACCTCACGTTCCCACTCCACGCCATTGATAAAGGCATTCATAAACTTATTGGTACGCCAGCGGTTGTTCTCCATCGCACGCTGGTAGCTCAGCTTCTTATTGTTCACTACCGATGGCAGCAGATCGTCAGAGAAGTTACCCTTCTTCAGGTTCTCAATCTCAGCCAGCATCAGTTCGCGAACCTCCTTCAACGACTGGTTTGGCTTTGGCTGTCCCATCAGTACGAATGTAGAGTAGTCCTGCTGGTCCTGCAGTCCTCCACCAGCACCCTGCACCTTCATAGTCTGGTTCAGGTTCAGGTCAAAGAGACCAGCTTTGCCGTTGTTCAGCATATCACCTATCACGTCCAGTGTGTCGCACTGCAGGTCAGCGGCCTTATTGGCCAACCAAGCCACCCACACCTGCTCAGCCTGCTGACCGATAATGGTAGTATCGCTAGGAGCAGTAAGACGGCGCTGTGCAGGGAATACAGGCTGACGCACATCAGCACCAGGTTTCCATCCGCCGAAGTACTTATCGATGATAGCTATTGTCTTGTCAGGATCAAAGTCACCTGCCATACAGATAGCCACATTGTTGGGCACGTACCACTTTTTAAAGTAGTTCTTGATGTTAGTTATCGATGGGTTCTTCAGGTGCTCCTGAGTACCGATAGTGGTCTGTGTACCATAAGGGTGAGTTGGAGTAAGCTTCTTGCCGATAGCATTCCATATCTTGTCACCGTCATCGGTCAGATAGATGTTGTACTCCTCATACACAGCCTCCAACTCGGTGTGGAAACCACGGATAACCATATTCTGGAAACGGTCGGCCTGGATTTTAGCCCAGTTGTCGATCTCGTTCGATGGGATATCCTCTACATAGCATGTCACGTCGTTGCTTGTGAATGCGTTAGTACCCTGAGCACCGATGGCAGCCATCAGCTTGTCGTACTCATTGGGGATGAAATACTTTGCAGCCAACTGCGATACAGAGTCAATCTCGTGGTAAGCCTGCTTACGCTGTGCAGGGTCAGTCAGCTTGCGATAAGCCTCGTAGCGCTGCTCAATCTCGTCGAGCAGAGGTTTCTCGGCTGCAGCGTTGTTGGTACCAAACTGCTTGGTGCCCTTAAACATCAGGTGCTCCAGATAGTGAGCCAGTCCAGTAGTTTCTGCAGGGTCGTTCTTCGAACCCGTACGCACGGCTATGTAAGTCTGTATACGTGGTTTCTCAGCGTTAACCGATAAATAAACCTTCAACCCGTTGTCCAGTGTATAGATACGGGTCTGCATCATATCTCCAGGCACGGTTGAATACTTGTAGTCCTTAGCCTGGGCACTCATGCTAAGCCCCAAGGCCATAATAGCTGTAATTAATTTAAGTTTCATACTTTTTTATGTTATATATCGAAATCAGCTGCAAAGATAGTCATTTTTTGCGTGCCATGCAAATAATCATCATGTTTTTATTCAAAAAAATTTAGGGCAGCGTGCCTAGTGCACCAGTGCAGCAGTGCATCATTTTCTATTTCGATGATGCGGCGGGGGAGAATGAGTTGCGTATTAATATTATATATTATTATATATATTATAATATATATAATAATATATAATATTTAAACAATGCTTTAAGCGATAGTGCACCATACTGAAAATTCAAATGACGCACTGGTGCACTGCTGCACTGACGCACTAACTAACATCGCGTGTAGGGGTATTACGGCAAACAGCATCGTGTATTACGGACAAGTGCACCGTTGCCGTAACATACGTATGTTTTTACGCCAACAGTGCACCAGTGCAGCAGTGCATCATTTAGTAAAACGCACTTCTATTAGTTCTCGTAGTCGATCTCGTGGTCGAGTTTTGAGAGGAAGTCTTCGTATACTTCACGCTCTACGTCGCCCATCTGGAACTCCTTCTCGGCGTCCTTGCGAATCTCGGCTATCCATGCGCGACGGGCCTTTACGTAGTCCTCACGTATGCGCTCGCAGGCTGCTTCGTCGAGTTCGGTCAGGTTGTAGTAGTCGAGAATCATCTGATAACTCCAAGCCCAACGGTAGTCGCTGTAGTTGTTGTTGATCTCAGAGAAGCGGTCGAGCACCTGCTGGATATTGTCGATAGCGCCACTCTTGATGTCGTCAACCAGTCGCTGCTCCTCGCTCTCAGGCAGCAGCAGTCCGCTCATGTCAATCCAGCGGCCCTTGCCTACTGTGCTTACAGGGCGATCGATAGAACCATCCTTCTGTGCACGCTTGAGCACAGCACCCATATAGATGCGCAGAGCGATATCGTAGTACTTGAGTCCTTTGCGCAGCGATGTGGCGTTGATTACATACTCGTGGAAATTGTATGTAGTAACATTGTCGCCTGAAGCTTCGCGCAGGGCTTTAAGTATCTTGATACCCTCGACGATTTCGCCAACGGTAAATGGTGACAGCCAGTCGAAGTTGATGATTGACTTACGTGACTGCTTAGAGCGCTTGTCGCGCTTAGGCCACTTCTTGATATCACGATACAGACCAACGGTGGTGATGTTGCGTCCTGGCACCAGATAGCAGTCGTCGCCATAGGCCAGAAGATAGCTGAATGGCAGGTTGCGTGTGTCAGGATGGTGCATCAGCTTACCAAAGCAGACAGAGAATGCACCTATCGTAGCAGGCATCAGCACGTATGCACCAGAGGCGGTCTTAGTGCCTCGCTCCAGGGTTCCATAGTGCATTGGGCCCATCTTGTAAGCGTGGTTAGAGAAGTTGGTGTTTGAACCGGCATTGTAGAACGAGAACTCGCCACCAATCAGCAGCGAACTCTTGTGGTGGGATGCTGAGAACGGTCCGCAGAATGCAGCGCAAGCCTCACCATTGGCCATAAACGAGTTGGCAAAGAACAGGCTGGCCTCAGCCGTAAATCCATTGGTAATCTGACAGGCCTCGCCCACAAAGCAATCCTGCATCTTCACAGAGTTGTTGATAGAGCAACCGTCGCAGATGATAGAGTTCTCGCAGATAACACCTGTGCCGATGAATACAGGGGCATCCATAGATGACATCACTGTACACTCAGAGAGGCGGGCTGCACCACTGATTTCGCAGTCGCCCTTGATGATGGTGTTGGTGATATCCTTGGCATTGATAATCTTTACGTTGTTGCCGATATAGCCGCGATCAGGACGCGATACACGCAGCTCGTCCTCGATCATCTGCTGCAGTGTCTGGCGTAGGTTCTTATCGGTATTGTGCTTAACCATAAACGAGGCCAACTGGCTGTTCAACTCGCGGAAAATGGTTACATTGCCATCGCCCATCTCGTTGAGCACAGAGATGACAGAGCCCTCGCCATAGGTGGCGTCGTCGGTAGTCTCGAGCGTACATATATTAGATATGTAGCAGTCGTTGCCGATGGTGTAGTTATTGATATAGTTACCTATCTTCTCAATCAAGCAGTCGTTGCCCACTGTAACGTTGCGCAGTGTGGCATCGTTGATACCAGAGTGCTTAAGGAAGCCCTTACTAACCTCTACCATCTTGTCGAATGATCCCAGGCGGATGTCGCCATAGAATATCACACGATGGAAGTTGTACGGTTTAAAGTTTTCGTCGACTAATACACGCTGCCAGTCTTCAGCCCAGCACACGTTGTTTTCCAAAACGTCGATCTCGTTTTGGGTTAGTTGTCTGTAATTACTCATAATCTTGATATAAAAAATCGTTATACGGATATTTCTGTACATGGAGCTCGCGTACACGCTTGTACATAGTGTCGCGCAACTCGTCGATATTCTCCTTCTGCTTGGCCGATATGAACAGACACTCCAGATAGTGCTGGTTCTCGCCTGTGCGAGCCATCCAACTCTTCTCCAGGTCCATCAGTGTCATATTCTCCTTGGTGGCTGGCGTAAGGTCGTCTTCCTCCTTCTCCACCCATGTATAGGCGTCGATCTTGTTGAATACCAGCATTGATGGTTTATCGGCGCATCCCAGTTCCTTCAGAGTCTCCTCTACTACACGTATCTGCTCCTCGAAGTCAGGGTGTGATATATCTACTACATGCACCAACAGATCGGCCTCGCGCACCTCGTCGAGGGTGCTCTTGAAGCTCTCAACCAGATCAGAGGGCAACTTGCGGATGAATCCTACTGTATCGGCCAACAGGAATGGCAGATTGTCGATAGTCATCTTGCGCACTGTGGTGTCGAGCGTAGCAAACAGCTTATTCTCGGCAAACACCTCGCTCTTGGCCAGCAGGTTCATCATGGTGCTCTTGCCCACGTTTGTGTATCCTACGAGGGCCACACGTATCAGTCGGCCACGATTCTTACGCTGGGTGGTCTTCTGCTTGTCGATCTCAGCCAGACGCTGCTTGAGGAGTGTGATGCGCTGCAGGATGATACGGCGGTCCATCTCTAACTGGGTTTCACCAGGACCACGAAGACCTACAGAACCCTTACCACCACCAGAGCCTGATCCACCACCCTGACGCTCAAGGTGAGTCCACAGACGCTGCAGTCGTGGCAGCATATACCGGTGCTGTGCCAACTCTACCTGTGCCTTAGCCTCAGCAGTCTGAGCACGCATGGCAAAGATGTCGAGGATAAGAGATGTGCGGTCGAGAATCTTAACCTGAAGTTCCTTCTCGATGTTACGCATCTGCTTGGCGCTGAGCTCATCATCGAAGATGACCATACCCACTGGCTGTGGGGCATTCGACTCGTCGAGCAGTCCATCGGCAAACAGCGATGCATCCTGTGCATCGAGCCAGTCATCATAGGCGTCCTGACACTGCTTGATATATTCTTTAATCTCAAGTAGCTTACCGCTACCCACGTATGTAGTCTGACTGGGTCCACCCACCTTCTGGGTGAATCGCTTAACGGTGACAGCTCCTGCTGTGTCGGCAAGAAACTCCAACTCGTCGAGATATTCTTTTGTCTTAGCCTCGTCCTGCTCTTTGGTGATGAGTCCCACCAGCACAGCAGTCTCGGCTTTAGCTTCTGATATTACAAATTCCTTCATATTGGGCACAAAATTATAGAAAATAATCGGCGCGATGAAAAAATCTGTGTTAATCCGTGTTAATCTGCGGCCAAAAATAAAAATTCGTTGTATTTTTGCACGGAATTAAGAACCAAACTTAAAACAAATAGTATTATGAGAGTAATTATTCAGAGTGACTACCAGAAAATGTCACAGTGGGCAGCAAACCACGTTATCGAGAGAATCAACGCGTTCAACCCAACACCAGACAAGAAGTTTGTACTGGGTCTGCCTACAGGTTCATCGCCAGTAGGCATGTACAATGCACTGGTAGAGGCTAACCGCGCTGGTAAGGTTTCATTTAAGAATGTCATCACATTTAATATGGACGAGTATGTAGGTCTGCCAGAGACTCATCCTGAGAGCTACCACGCTTTCATGGCTCGCAACCTGTTTGACCACATCGACTGCCCAAAGGAGAATATACATATCCTGAATGGTAATGCTGCCGACCTGCAGGCTGAGTGCAAGCACTACGAGGAGATGATTAAGGAGGCAGGTGGTATCGACCTGTTCATCGGCGGTATCGGTCCTGACGGACACATCGCATTCAACGAGCCAGGTTCATCACTGCGCAGTCGCACACGTATGAAGACTCTGACCACTGACACTCGTATTGCTAACAGCCGTTTCTTTGGTGGTAAGCCTGAGAACGTGCCAGCACACGCACTGACAGTAGGCGTAGGTACTGTAATGGACGCACGCGAGGTAATGATTCTGGTTAACGGTCATGGCAAGGCTCGCGCTATGCAGGCTGCTATCGAGGGTGCAGTAAACCACATGTGGACTATCTCTGCACTGCAGATGCACGAGCACGGAATCATCGTAAGTGATGAGGAGGCTGCCGACGAACTGAAGGTTTCTACCTACAAGTACTTCAAGGATATCGAGAGCGATCAATTGCTCTAATTTAGAATTAAGAAGTTAGAATTTAGAGATAAAGAATGAGAAAATTATTCTTGTCAATATGCATGGCGTCATCAGTCCTTTGCTGGGCTGATGACGTTAGCGTTTCATCGCCAGATGGGAATCTGGTGGTGACTGTGAGTGATGCAGGCGGACGACTGTACTATTCAGTAAAACTGGATGGTCAGCAGGTGTTGGAACCATCGGCACTGGGACTGAAGACCAGTTTTGGCGATATTACACGCGACCTGAAGATAGTGGAGACTGCCCAAGAGACAGTCAACGCTACCTACCAGATGCGTGGCACTAAGGCTTCGACAGCCACATATCAGGCCAACGCACTGAAATTCAAGGTTGAGAGCAAGGAAGGTCTGAAGTTTAAGATGGAGTTTCAGGTGAGCAACAACGACATAGCATATCGCTATCTGATGTCGCGCAAAAATCTGAGTGGTCGCGAGTACAAGCGCGTGCGCATACTGTCTGAACTCAGCAGCTTTAATCTGCCTGAGGGCACTACCACATTCATTTCGCCACAGATTGGCCCTGAGAGTGGTTGGGAACAGACCAAGCCATCGTACGAGGAGGGATACTCTAACGATGCGCCCATGAACAAGCCATCGCAGTATGGTCATGGCTACATATTCCCTGCCCTATTCCATCTGCCTAACGGATGGATGCTGGTGAGCGAGACTGGTGTGACAGGCGGCTACTGCGGTAGTCATCTATCTGATTATCAGGCTGGTATCGGCTATACTGTAACCTATCCTGACAAGGGCGAAAACAATGGCTTTGGTATAGACCATGCAGCCATACCCCTGCCTGGTGCCACCCCTTGGCGCACCATCACAGTGGGCAATACACTTAAGCCTATTCTCGAGACTACCATCAGTTATGATGTGGTAGAGCCACAGTTCAAGGCTTCGACCAGCTATAAGCCAGGCCGCTACACATGGAGTTGGCTGATAGGTCAGGACAAATCGATAAACTACGACGATCAGGTACGTTTCATCGACCTGGCATCGGCCATGGGATTCGAGTACTGTCTGGTAGACAACTGGTGGGATACTCAGATCGGTCGTGATCGTATAGCAGAACTCTCAATATATGCACAGAGCAAAGGTGTACACCTGCTGATGTGGTATAACTCGAATGGTTTCTGGAACGACGCCCCACAGACACCACGCAACTGCATGAATACTGCAGTGGCACGCGAACGCGAGATGTCGTGGCTGGAGAGCATTGGCGTGAAGGGTATAAAAGTAGACTTCTTTGGTGGCGACAAGCAGGAGACTATACAGCTGTATGAGGATATACTCTCAGACGCCAACCGTCATGGACTGCAGGTGGTATTCCATGGTTGCACAGTGCCTCGCGGCTGGGAGCGCATGTATCCTAACTTCGTGGCTTCAGAGGCTGTGCTGGCATCAGAGAACCTGTTCTTTGGCGAGGGTGCTACCATCAGCGAGGGCTTCGACCTGACACTCCACCCATTCTGTAGAAATGCTACAGCATCGATGGACTGGGGAGGCATCATTATGAACAAGTGGATGTCGACCGACAACAAGAGTCGTCACACACGCAAGACCACTGATATCTTTGAACTTGCCACTGGTATCACCATGCAGACATCAGTGCAGTGCGTGGCCATGCAGCCAAACAACCTGCAGGAACTGCCACAGTTTGAGATGGACTACCTGCGCCAGTTGCCTACCACTTGGCAGGAGACTCGCTTTATCGACGGATATCCTGGCCGCTATGTGGTGATGGCACGTAAGGCTACTAGTGGCAAGTGGTACATCGCAGGACTGAATGCTCAGAAGACACCACTCACACTGACAATCAATCTGAACGACTACGGTAATGATCTTTCGAAGTTGCTGATAGACGACAAGAAGATTCAGCCCACTCAGCAACAGCTGAAAAAGGACAAGAAAGGAAACGTAAAGGTAACCATCCAGCCAAACGGAGGATTGGTAATCTACTAAATAAAGAATCCCCACCAGAAACGGTGGGGATTTCTATTTTAATATACAAACACTTGATAATCCTTGATACTACCAGGGGCACCTTGTTCGGCTCTGGGCAGATAGTCGATACCTGTAACGGTCTGCTCGCTACCAAGGTCGATTACCATCAGGTGTGGCAGCTCAGCATTCTTGGCAGTTCGCCAATAGGTTGACTCCTGCAGGTCGAAGGTCTTATCGACAGTGAAGTTGCCACGACGGATATCCTCGCTATCAGAGTACTTGACAGTCCACTGCTCACGACTCATTCTGCTACCATTGAGACCAATTGCATAGATTTCGGCCACGGCTACATCTGATTTACCTGCGTGGGTAGAGAGTGCCTGCAAGGCAATATAGCGACCTGTCTTTGGAGTTTCGAAACGCACCTTCTGCCAACCATTGCCAGCAAAGAAACTACCCTTAGCTGCAGGAGTGGCAGAGTTTAGGTCTGGCTTATCGCCAGGGTTATTATGAGTGCGAGATTTCTCAACGTTCAGTTTGTCGAGTTCTGGAGTGGCCTGCCCCATAATGGTGGGCTGCTTAGGACCTATAACATCGAGTACAATCACCTCGTTCTTACCCTTCTTGAGCCAACAGCCTGGCACATAGAGAGTCTGCTGTGGACCAATGCTCCAGAATCGGCCAACAACATGACCATTAACGTATACCTGACCCTTACCAAACTGTTCCATATTAAGGAATGTGTCGCCCACCTTCTTAAGATTGAAGTGACCACGATAGTAGCCCATACTAGAGGTGATAGGAGCAGGGGGGGCGTTGAGTGCCTTCTTTGCAGTGGCGTAGTCATCAGGGATAGTCAGGATAGTCCAACGCTTCAGGTTCCATATCATCTCATGCCCATCCACCTCTGTAGAGATGGTTACGCTATTTGTAATGCCCTTATAGTCCTTAATGGCACGACCAAAATTGATACGTCCCATTGCCTCAATGTATATCTTCAACTCCTGTCCCTTCTTGACAGCAGGCAACTGTAGGCTGTTCTCGTTGCGAACACGATCTATCTTACCTACGTACTTATTATCAATGTACACCTGTGCAAAGTCGTGCCCCTCGTTCAGCGTCAGCACACTGGGGATATCGATTTCAGGCAAGGTGGTTACATATACTATCGAGCCCCAGCCCTGATTCAGTTCTTCCATAGTGCGCAGCGGACTATCCATCACCACGCTGTCTACTCCCATCAGCATGTCGGCATGCTCTGTAAGCTGGAATGGTGGGATGGCTATAAACTGTGCTGGCATCTTGGGGATGGCAGGCAACTTGGTCTTGCTGTACTTCTGCATCATCTTGCGCAGTTGGAAGTACTTATCGGTAGTGCCACCATACTCATTTATAGGGGCATCATAATCATAGCTGGTAACATCAGGTGCAAAGCCAGGTGAGTTGGCACCTGCCCAGTGGCCAAACGATGTGCCACCATGGGTCATATAGAGCGAGAAGCTGATGTTCTTCGACAGCATCTCGTCCATACCGTCCACCATATCCTTAGCAGGACGTGTCTCGTGGTTGGCTCCCCACTTGTCAAACCATCCGCTCCAGAACTCAGAGCACATCAGTGGGGCATCAGGGCGAAGTTCCTTCAGACGTGCAAACTCATGGTCGATATTTGCGCCTGTACCAAAGTTCATGGTCCACACCAAGTCGTCGAGTCCGTTCTTTTCGAAGTTAGAACTCCAATCGCACTGGAACAGAGTAAGCTTGTCGCCATATATGCCACGCAAGCAATCGCGAATGGCACTGATATAAGGCTTGTCCTCACCATACGATCCATACTCGTTCTCGACCTGAACCATGATGATAGGACCACCATTCTGGATGGTGAGTGGTGCAAGCTGCTCGCCCACCTTCTGCTCGAATATCTTTACTCGCTCCATAAAGTATGGATCCTGCTCGCGCAGGCGTATGTCCTTCTTCTTGAGCAACCACCAAGGCAGTCCGCCCATCTCCCACTCTGCACACACGTATGGACCAGGGCGTACTATCACGTACATACCATTCTTCTGTGCCAGTCGGCAGAACTCAGCCACATCGTTGTTGCCTGTAAAATCGAACTGGCCCTCACGCTGTTCATGGATGTTCCAGAACACGTAGATGCACAGGGTGTTCATGCCCAGAGCCTTGCACATCTTGATGCGATGATCCCAATATGCCTGTGGAATTCGAGGGTAGTGCACCTCGGCCGCCTTTACCACAAATGGCTCACCATTAAGCAAGAAAGTCTTGTTGCCAACGGTGAAATCACCTGCATGCATGAGCAATGGAAAAACGGCAAATAAAACAGTAATCAGTAGTTTAACCTTTTTCATTTTGTATCTTTTATTTCGTTATTTTGCGCAAAGATACTAAATAATTGATAATTGACCATTGAAAATTGATATTTTTTCGTATCTTTGCAGAAAATTCTAAGATTATATGAAGAAACTATCATTACTGATTTTGATGTTTGTCTTTGCAGGAATAGCAAAGGCTGAGGATGGCCACAAGCTGTGGCTGAGATACGAGCAGAACGGCAATGCCGTGGTAAAAGGTCCAAGATGCAAGGCTGCTGAAGAACTGGTATACTACAGCAAGAACAATGTAGAGTTGCTGCTCGACTCAAAGATGGAGGATGATGAATATCGTATCGAAGGCGACAAGATTTATGCCAAAGGAGAAATAGGATTGCTGTATGGTGCTTACGCCTATCTGCGTGGCGAGCGTACTGGTAGCAAACCATTTTACAAGTTGCGCATACTGAACCACTGGGACAATCTGGATGCAAGCATTGAGCGCGGCTATGCTGGCAAGAGCATATTCTGGGCACTCGAAGACCCACAGACTCGTCGAAACAGTAAGCTATGGCGCCCTAAACCCATCGACAAAGAACTGATTGAGGAATACGGTCGTGCCAATGCCTCTGTAGGCATCAATGGTACTGTGCTGAACAATGTAAATGCATCGCCAATGATGCTATCTGATATATATATTAGTAAGGTGAGCGAGATAGCCGACATACTGCGCCCATATGGCATCAAGGTGTATCTATCAGTAAACTTTGCATCGCCAATGTCAATCCCAGCCAAGGGTTTCAACAAGGGAAAGGTGCTGAAGACTGCCGACCCGCTGAACCCACAGGTTAAGGCATGGTGGAAGGCTAAGGCCAAGGAGATATATGAGCAGATACCTGACTTTGGAGGATTCTTGGTAAAGGCCAACAGCGAGGGACAGCCAGGTCCGTTCGACTATAAGCGCACGCATGCTGATGGTGCCAATATGCTGGCCGATGCTGTTAAGCCTTATGGTGGTATCATAATGTGGCGCAGCTTTGTATATGGTGCTGCGCACAAGGGTGAGGATCGTGTTAAGCAGGCTGTAAGTGAGTTTGCGCCACTGGATGGCAAGTTCAGAGACAACGTCATACTGCAGTCGAAGAATGGTCCTCTGGATTTCCAGCCACGCGAACCATACGCTCCTATCTTCGACAACATCAAACACACCAAACAGATGGCTGAGCTGCAGATTACTCAGGAGTATCTGGGACAGAGCCGTCATCTGGTTTACCTCGCCCCAATGTGGCGCGAGTTCTTCAGCTACGTAGCACCAGAAAAACTGGTGGGTATAGCAGGTGTGGCCAACATCGGACTGGACAAGAACTGGTGCGGTCACCACTTCTCGCAGGCCAACTGGTATGCCTTTGGCCGCCTGGCATGGAACCCCTATCTGACAAGTGAGCAAATTGCCACAGAATGGCTTGAGGCGACATTCTGCCCCCTGCCAGCCCTACTCAGCGTTATGCTTCGCTCGCGTGAGGCATGTGTAGACTACATGATGCCTATCGGACTGCACCATATCTTCACATTCGACCATCACTATGGTCCTGGCCCATCAGAGTATCAGCCCAACGCCCCAATAGAGTGGTGCCCAGTGTACTACCACAAGGCCAACAACGACTCAATAGGTTTCGATCGTACACATACAGGATCAAACGCTACAGCACAATATCGCGAGCCATACTGCCAGATGTACGACGACATCAACACATGTCCTGAGCGCTATCTGCTGTGGTTCCATCGCGTGCCATGGAGCTATCGACTGAAGAGCGGACGCACTGTGCTAGAGGAGATGGACTATCGCTACACACGTGGCGTACACGAGGTTGAGGACTTTATCCAGACATGGAACGAGGCCAAGCCATACATCGACGAACAGCGCTGGCAAGAGGTTGACGCACGACTGCAGCATCAACTGGAAAACGCAAAAGAGTGGAAGAAAGTCTGCATGAATTACTTCAGCAGTTTCAGTAAGTAAACAGAAAAATAAATCCCCTAGCGAATTGCTAGGGGATTCTTTTTATCTAGAACTTTGGTAGTTCAGGTTTGTCGATAGCTTTTACAGCTGTACACTCCATCTCAACCAACCAGCCTGGGCGGCATACTGGTGCATGGACTATGACAACAGGTTTGCCAGGGAAACGCTCCTGGTATAATGCGCAAACCAAATCGTAGTCGGCAATATCGCGCAGGTAAACTATCATCTCGCAAACATCATCGTATGTACAATCAGCCTCAGCCAGCAGAGCCTCAACATTCTCCCACATGCGGCGTGTCTGCTGCTCAACATCCTTGGCATACATCACCTCGCCCTTGTTGTTGATAGAGGCTGTGCCAGATATGAATACATGGCGACGATCGGCATAGTCGACATAGGTGCCACGCTCGAACGACACACCATAATCGCTGGTGCGGTTGAGATGTGTGGGAGCATAGAGATAATGTATCTGCTCAGGCTTAACACCAGCGATGGCATAGTTGTCCATCTGCGACAGGACGTTAGGATCCTGCTGGCGTCCACCAATGCCTGTAGAGGCAATGAAATGGGTATTCTGAGTGAGGCCCTGAGTGAAGAACACCTGATTGCGTGCACGCACCACTCCACCATAGTTCAAGTCGATATCATTTACAAACAGCCATGTACGTATGCAGTTGTCAGCTAGTGTGCATCCCTCCTCGGCCAACTGCATGACATACTCATTGAAGAGCAGTCGCATCTGGTACTCAGAGTTGGCTGCCAGGTTATGAGCCGAAGCATTGAACATATGGCGGAAATCGCCATGACGCACCTCATAGAGACCAGACTTGGTCATACCTGTCTGCACACCAGTCATAAGCCATACCCACAAAGCCACCTTAGTACCGTTAAGAGGTGCCTGCTGGATGATACTCTTGGCGCAATCTGTAACATCGGCCACAACTACATCATCAGCCTGGTTAGCAGCATCGCTCAGGAAATAGCGCTTGAACACAGCCTGGGTATCAGGCAGACGGTTAAGCAAATCATCGTAAGCACTGATAACAGCCTCAAGCTGCGCAGCAAATGGCAGTCGGCGGTCGGTTATCTGTATCATGGCATGGTATTCGCGCACATCGGTTCCACTATCAAAACAGAACACATCGGCACCAGCATGCTCAAAGTCTATGTGGGTAAGTTTCTGATTCATAATTGTCTTCTTTTGGGGTGCAAAGATAGCAATAAAAATCGAGAAACTAGCAGAATGACTAAAAAAATTGCCGCAATAATAGTAAGCTGTGCAGAAGAGACTGGTGATGTAGCTTTAGAACCACCAAACTGACACTGATACTGCAGCATCTTATCGATGTAGGCATCAACAGTATTCCAATCGCCAGCCTCAACCTGCGCTATCAGACGAGGAAAGACTTCGTATATGTACTTACGATGCTCAGCATTGATAGTGGATGGCAACTTATCGGCTGCACTGTACCACACCACATCGTCACCCTCCTGATGAGGAAAGAATCGCATGCCCTGCCAGTTATCGTCCTGAAGAATGAAACTGGCAAACAACTGCTCTATACTTAGGGTGTCTTCGGCCTGTATCATGTGGCGGGCATGATAGAACAGAGGCGAGGCTCCTGTACCATCGTTGAGCATAAGCTGGCAGAAATGCTCTGCCTGCTGACGGGGCATGATGAGCCTTGAAGCCGAGACAGATGCTGACCCTACCATAAAAAGCAGGGCCAGCACAACGTAGTATCGAAAAAGAGAATTTTCCTTTATCATCATATAGATTCGATAAACTTAACCACAGCATCACGATCGGCCTTTGGAAGATTATAGAACTTCTCTGTAGGACGATAAGCATCGCTCTGCTTAGAATAGCCATGCCACATGATAGCCTCGATTACAGAACGTGCACGACAGTCGTGCAGACGATCATCAGCACCTGTGAGTCGGCGGCTCAAACCACGTCCCCAGAGTGGTGTGGTACGGCACCATCCTGTGCGGATATCATTAGCCATGAACAGACGGTGCTGAACCATATCAGTGTATGGCCAGATGGTCTGATTAGCATATTTAGGCAGCATGCTGCTTGCACTCTTACCAACTGACTGTGCGTAAGACTTGATGCTGGCATCTATCCACATATTGTCAGAACCAGTCTTCCAAGATGGACGGTGACAATTGGCACAACCTATCTCTGAGAATAGTTCCTTACCACGCTGTACATCGGCATCATTAAGGTTACGTGCAGCAGGAACAGCCAGTCCACGATGCCATACCATAAACTGGTAGTACTGCTTGTCGCTCATCTCGTCTTCGCCATTGTAAGGTGCACCTTTGAGCAGATACTTCTCGAAAGTGTCCTTATAGGCTATAGATGGAGTATTGAGTACCTCATATACACGATTGGCAATACCCTCGCTAGTACCATCAGCATAATATGGATAAAGTATGCTGGTAGGCGAAGAACCATGCTCCTGGATATAGCTGATAACCTCAGGATCCTCGCTCTGAGCCTTAGCCCAGGCTGCAGTGGTGTACAACCAATGGCGATCAGAACGCGTAACATTGGTGATATTCCAGATAGCATTTGAACCAGCACCATCCTGCAATGAACCACGTGTCATGGCATAGGTGAAACGCTTGAGCGGACCATGAGAGCCATGATGTGAACCTGTGTCATTATAAGGAGCAGAATAATATGCACTAGCCTTGAAGGTATTAGCCTCCTTATCCCACATTGCAGGATTAAGCTCTGCATGCTTAGCCTCCTTGGCCCACTGCTCTTCGATATCGGCATCGTCGATAGCATCGAGCAGACCTGTGCCATAAACGCCAATGGTAGACTCAAGGCGAACAGCATAGTCAGTAGGCTTAGGATTGGTATTGAAAGCCGACTGAGGAATGCGAACCTCAGGATATATAAGCGAATAGCTCTCACCATCAGGGAAGGTCATAGAGAGGCCACTCTCCATCGCAGTAACGCTCTTCCACTCTATCTCAATCTGATTCTCATCGATAGGAGCCTTGAAGGGAGCCATAGCCTGAGTCTGCGGCATACCTGTAACCTCAGAGATATAGGCGTTGGTCTCAGGATGGTAGATAACCAGCAGATAGCCATTGCCAACGGTATTAGCACGATACTCTGTCTGACGCTTACCATGTCCATAAGAGGGGTGGCAGGTGATACAACCATTGCGCACCCATGCTGGTCCCAAGCCCTTACGAGGAGCCTGCTCGAAGGTATAGAGTTTCTCAAAGAAGCCCTCACCTACATTAAAGTCTTCCATCATGCCTGCCATCTGCTCTACAACAGGTGTAGGGGCTGAATAGCTGGCTTTCTCAGTAGTTCCAAGCTGTCCGCCTGGAAACCACTCATCGGCAGTAAAATTGCCAGTAGCCTTACCAAATGCCTGCTCTTCCTGTTCCAGTTCGCCAAGTCCGCTAGGATCGTCGCTAGAACATGCAGAAAGCATAGGGGCTGCTACGAGCGCTGCAATTGCCAAGTTCTTAAAATTCCAAGTATTTGTCATTGTTTTGTCTTTTAAGCCAATTAAGCGCCCCATCTGTTTTACCAGATGAGTCGCTTTATTGGACGGTTATTATTCTATTTTACTCCTCAACTTCCCAATCCTCATCATCCTCGAATGCGATGTTCCAAATGGTGCAGCAGTACTTAACGAATGGTGATGGCATATTGCTGATACCCTCGATAGCACTTACATAGGCATTCTCAACACTATTGTTTACAGCATCCTTCTTAACGCTGGCAAAGAAGGTGTGGAAACTGAACTTGTTAGCCTTCTTATCTGTAGAACCAAGCCATACGTTGCGGATAGAACGGATGTTATCACGGAAATCTGTAATAGAGTTGTAGCTGTAAGGTGACTCAACATACGATACATCGCCTGCAGAGAATGGATTGGCAATCTTAGCTGTACCAACCTCGTTGGCAATAGCCAGACAGCTACCTTCATCGTCAGAGAGTACCTGAGCAATGGCATCCTTAAGTGTTGGGAATGAGCTGTTGCTACCAGCTACACCAGCATTGATCAGGTTATCGCCATAAGAGAGGCCCTTCTCAGTCTGATAGTCGAGACCAGCAGCCTTTACAACCGACAGACGGCTGGCATCCTTACCACCATCCCATGCGCACTGCAACTGGAATGTGCGCTGCTTGAGCAGGGTACAGATGGTCTGAGCATATGCCAACTCCTTCTCGCCAGAAATATTCTCGAAGTTTTTATAGGTGTCGTTACCCTTGAGCTCTGCAACCTTACGTGGCTGTCCATCGCGGAAAAGAATGAACTCGAGAGCGTGGAAACCAAGGATAGTAGCATCGTCGAGCATTTCATCGTTCATACTATTATTGAAGTAGCTGAGCAGCAGTGAACGATTAAGTGGCCATGAGTCGATAGTAGGATCGACATCGAAATCAGATGCGGCACCACCAAGGAAAGCCTCGCTCTGCTCCCAATACATACGGGCAGCCTTAAAGTCCTTACAAGCCTCATCGATCTGAGCCTGTGTGATGGTGCTTGTGGTGAGGCCGTTAAGGGTCTTCTCGAGAGCCTCTGTGTTATCGGCCAGCTTGGTATATGTAGGAACAATTACATTGCTAACAAGATTCTTGAGTACCTCGCGCAGATAAGCCTCCTGAGCCTCAGTAAGCTTGGCTGAACCAATGATGGCATTGGCGGCCTCGAGCTCGCTTACGATATCAGCACAACCATCTACTGCTGACTCGCCAAATGACTTGACGCTGAAGTTTGCAGCTGTAGTATTAGCTGAATAGCTATCAGCATCTACAACAGGAGTGGTCTCGGTTACATTGAAATCTGTTTCATCATTCTTGTTGTCATCATCGCTGCTACATGCAGTGAAAGAGAGTCCCATCATCAGGACTGCCATTGAATAATAAATCTTTTTCATTTCTATACTTATAATTTATTGGTTATGATAATCAGTGATGTTTAAAGGAAGAATCCCTCGTAAGTTACACCTATATTAATAGAGGGCTCGTTGTTATAGGCGCTCTTAAGCATACGGTTAGAATACTCGGCCTTGATGGCAATCTCTGGTATAGGATAGTAGTTTACACCAAAGGCCATACGCTTAACCTCTGTATAGTCGTAGGCAGTATTCTTGGTATTGCTGGCGTATGGATTATACTGCTCGTAGCGACCAAAGACATACAACTTTTTGTCATCACGACGCAGGCTGCTGATCTGCGAAAAGATGTCGTAACCAGCCTCAATACCTACTGCATAGGCATTCTTGCTGACAAAGGCAGAGTGGTGATAAGGCGACTTCTTATTGGTGCGATTGTAGATATACTTAAGTTGTTCAGCATCGCCCAGATAGCCATAGTCGGCCTGACCACGAATAATCCAGTTGTGAGCATCGTAGGTGAAATCGAAAGCTCCAACCAGCACCTGACCTTTATACTGTGCATCAACGCCATTTGCATTCTTAGGATAGCTGTTGCCTATGCTCTCGCCATAATAGCCACTAAGACCAATACGAAGGCCTGGTACAGAGTAGTTGTCGATGCGCAGAGCTACACCATATTTATTAGCTACCTCGAACTCAAGAGGATTGGCAGCACCCTTCTTAATCCAGTTTACATTGGTAAAGTTATCGGCATTAAGACCTGCCAACAACTGTGCCTCGTAGCGGAATGACTTATAGCGACCAAAGAACGAAACACCCGTCTGATGCCAAGTGCTGGGCATAATGGTGTTTTCGCCTTCAGGACGATATACAGTAAAGAAGTTGAGAGGCTCGTGGTGGGCATTGTTCAGACCTACTGGAACAACAATATGGCCAAAGCGCAGATTGGCTGCACGCGAAAAGGTCTTCTGAATCCAGAACTGCTCAAGTTCTACCTCACCACCCTTCTCAGTCTCCTGTTCCCATTCGCCGCCTTCCTCGTCTTCTTTCTCATAGGCAAGGCCAGCACCGCCATGTTCGAACTCAATCTCAGTGCCAAACGACCAGCCTTTGCCAAAATCGTAGCCAAGGTATATTACCGCATGGGGGATATCGAATCGGCCATGGCTAGGGTCATTCTTATGCTCCTCTGGCTGACTGTATCTACTAACATGATCACTAAAAAAATTGCGTGAGTAAGCTACCTCTCCGTAGCCACCCACGCTTAATTTGTTGCCCTTGACGTGCTGCATCACGCTGTCGGCAGCATTAACCTGTGCATGAACAGTAGCCACACCTGCTACCGCTAAACAGCACATAGAAAACTTCACAAACTTATTCATTACTAACTCAATTTTTCAATTCTGGGTGCAAAGGTAACAGCATTTTGGCGGATAACCAATACCTAAAAATGATGAAATAGGCCGTTTTTGCTAGTTTTGTAGGAGTTTGATACTCAAAAATACCTAATACTAATTATTGCACATATCAAAAAATAGTATTAATTTTGCACCCGTAATAATTAATAGGTAGAAGAAGGAAATGAAGAATCAGAAAATGTATGAGGCCGATGACAAGATGATATCGCTGATACGTGATAACTATGACCTGCTGCAGAGCCTTGGCAGCTTTGGAATCAATCTGGGATTCGGCGATAAGACAGTACGCGAGACGTGTGAGGACAACAATGTAGACACCTACACATTTTTGGCGGTGGTGAACTACACCATCAACGGATATGGCGAGTTTGAGGCCGACACACAGTTAAGCGTGCCCACACTGCTGCAGTATCTGGAGGCCTGCCACGCTTATTTCCTTGAGTTTCAGCTACCTTATATACGTAGAGAGCTATCAGAGAGTCTGGATGAGAACGACTCACTGGGACGACTGATACTTAGATTCTATGACGAATATGCCCATGAGATAAAACGACACATGCAGTATGAGCAGAAAACGCTGTTCCCATATGTAAAGTCGCTGATTGACGGGCATCCTGCCAACGACTATAACGTTGAAACATTCTCGAAGCACCATGGTGCAACTGACAAAAAACTGCGAGAACTGAAATTGCTGATAATCAAATATCTGCCACAGGACGGACTGCACAACAACCAACTGACAGCCACTCTGCACGATATCTATGAAAACGAGGTATGGCTGCGACAGCATGCTGAAGTGGAAGATCACATATTTGTGCCTGCCATCCGCCGACTAGAGCAGATAACCAAGCAGAACGATGTGAGCCGCAACATATCAGGAATGGTATTTGGAAGTGCACAGGCACAGAATCCTGATGCACTAAGCGACAGAGAGAAAGATGTAATTATATCGCTGGTTCAGGGTATGTCGAACAAGGAGATAGCCGACCATCTGTGTATATCGATCAATACGGTTATCACTCATAGACGCAACATAGCCAGAAAGCTACAAATACATTCACCAGCCGGATTGACCATTTATGCAATAGTCAATGGGCTGGTGGACATATCAACTGTAAAGTTATAAAAGGTGTGTAGTGTTAGCTTAAGAATGTAAGAGCAACACAAAGCGTGTACCCTTAGTGAACTCGGCATCGATGTCGAGGTCACCCTTCATCTTCAATGCCATCTGCTTACAGATGGGCAGTCCAAGACCATCACCCTCAGTAAAGTCCTTTACCTCAGTAAATGGCTTGAAAACATCATCGCGTTTCTCCTCTGGGATACCTGCGCCTGTATCAGATACAAGGAACTGGTGAACATGTGCACCACGTTTCTTGTAATCCAACCATATGGTACCATCACTAGGAGTATAGATAGCTGCATTGTTAAGCAAGTGGAGAAGTATGTGAGATACATACTCCTTGTTGATCTTTGCGCTCATATTTGGCACATTAACCTTCAGAGTTACTCCTGACTTAACTTTTTCGCGAATATCATCCATAAGTTCCTCGCAGAAAGGAGTGAGCTGAACATCCTCAAGTTCAACCTCCTCATCTATAGAATTCTCAAGGTCTGAAAGCTGAGAAATATGCTCAGAGAACTGCAGCAGTGCCTTAACCTCAGGAATCTTTTCGTCGAGCTTATGCAGTGTAGGATTAAGCTGGGCTGAGATATTGCTGATGAACTTAGCCTTCAAAGCATTGGTCTCATTAGCCAGGTTTATTGTCTTCTTCTGCTTGCGGGTGAGCAGGATGAATCGCATAAGTACGATACCACCCAATACCAATGCAGCAGCCAGTGCAGCAGCCAGTATGCAGAGACCAACGATGATGGCCTGACGTGCTGTGAGCGAACTATCCTGATCGTCGATAACCTTCTCATTATCAGCAATCTGCTGCTTCAGCGCACCAATCTCGTCGGCATGCTTCAAGGTATTTACAGAATCCTTCCAAGCCAGATAGTTGCTATACGACTGGGCTACCATATTGGCATTGCCACTGCGGCGAGCATTAGCTATCAGTGTTTTGTAAACGTCATCAACCTTGTCGTACTGCTTAGAGGCTGTAAGTTTGCTAGCCATCTCTTTGAATACAGCATTACCCTGGGCATTCTGACCAAATGAATAATAGTATACAGCCTTATTATAGAGAAGGTCATTCTTGAGCGCCTCATCAGCAGCATATGTCACCTGGTTCTCCATAATATCAATCTGATCCTTGGCACTGTCGCCCTTGCGCAGCTTGATATACATGGCTAAACGCTCCTTGGTGATGATATAATGGAGGGCAGCCTTCTCCTTGGCATTCTTGCCACTAGCTTCTACCTCCTGATCGGCACGACGAAGCAGGTCGAAAGCTTCTTTCCAGTAATTCTCCCTGTAATACATTGCAGTGCCACGTGCAGCACACTCCATACCTGACTTAAGGTCACCCTTCTTGGCATAGTCTTCGAAAGCACGGATAAAGTGGAATCGGGCACTTGCCACATTTCCTTTCTCCAAATCGCTTTCTGCACGCTGATGTAACTCGCTTTTCTGAGCTTCCTGTGCATTAACAGCAGAGAAGCCTAAGCTTAAGCTTAAGAGTAGAATAAATACCTTTTTCATAATAATTATAGATTAGATTAAAACTTAGCCATCTTGATAGCTACTATGGCGCACTCATCACCCTTATTACCTAAGCGTCCACCTGCACGGTCGAGTGCCTGCTGCATGTCATTGGTGGTAAGGAGTCCGTAGATGACTGGGATATTGCTAGTAGCATTAAGACGTGCTATACCCTCGGTTACACCCTGACAGATGTAATCGAAGTGGGGAGTTTCGCCACGGATAACACTGCCAAGTACGATGACTGCATCGTAACCATCGTTCAGCGTCATCTGATGGGCACCATAAATCAGTTCGAAACTACCTGGTACAGTCTTAACGTGGATATTTTCAGGCAAAGCGCCATGCTTTTCGAGTGTGCTAACACATCCGTCAAGCAGGGCGCCAGTTATTTCAGGATTCCACTCGGCCACGACTACTCCGAAAATCATGTTCGAAGCGTCGGGCACAGTGGTAATATCGTATTCTGATAAGTTTTTAGTAGCCATGGTTATTATTTAGCTGAAACACGCTCAATATAACCATCGATAGTCTGATAAGCCATTGAGTTGAAATACTTATCCTTAACCTCCTGATACAGCTTCAGGGCCTCGTCGTTCTTACCCTGACTCTCAAGGATCTCACCAGCCTGAATAAGGAACGTGGGAGACAGAGAGTTGTTGTCAGCCGTCTCAGCAGCCTTCTTAAGGTGAGATACAGCCTTATCGAGCTGATTGAGGTGAGCGTAAACATTGCCCAGAGCACCCTCAGCAGCAGGTGAAATCATCTGATCGTCAGCACCATCGAACTTCTCGATGTACTTGGCAGCATCCTCCCACTTGTTGAGCTTAGCGCAGCAAAGACCTGCATAGAGGTTAGCCAGATTACCGGCTGCTGTACCACTGAACTCGTCGGCCAACTTAGCAAAGCCCTTGAAGCTGGCGCTGTCGCCATTAAGTGCCTGCTGGTAGTTATCGGCCATGAACAGCTGCTGTCCCTTGGCAATAGCTGTGCTAGCCTTAATCTCCTTAGGACCGCTGACATAAGTCTTGTAGAGAACTACACCAGCAATGATTATTACGATAGCTACTACTGTAGCAATAACTGCCTTCTTGTACTTAATGAAGAAGGCTTCACTCTGATTCAGGCTCTGTTCAGCTGTCTGAGCGGCCTGCTGTTGATTTGTTGTATTTGCCATTATAATATTTATATTTAATTTCAAAAATCGGGTGCAAAGTTACTAAAAAAGACACATATTTTACATATTTTCAAGGAAAATATTTATTAATCTGTGTTAATCCTTGCCATCAATGCCCAAAAATAGCTACCTTTGCGCCATGATTCTACAAAAGTTATCGGTAATCAACTACAAGAACATAGCAGAGGCTACATTGGAATTCTCGCCCAAAATCAACTGTATGATAGGACAGAACGGGGTGGGAAAAACCAATGTACTGGATGCTATATACTATCTCTCGTTCTGCCATTCGGCTAACAATCCCATCGACTCGCAGGTGATACGACATGGTGCAGAGTTCTTTGTGCTAGAGGGTACATATGAGGGCGATCTGCACATATACTGCGGTATGAAGAGGGGCGTAAAGAAACACTTTAAGCGTAACAAGAAGGAGTATCGCCGACTGTCTGAACATATCGGACTAATTCCTGTTGTGGTGGTATCGCCATCTGACACCTTATTAATAGAAGGTGGCAGCGAAGAGCGACGTAGACTGATGGACATGGTGATATCGCAGTACGACCACGGATACATGGAAGCGATGAACCGATACAACAAGGCACTACAACAACGTAATGCAATGCTGAAGCAGGACGAAGAGCCCAACGTAGATGTGATAAGTCTGTTTGAGGAGCAGATGGCTACTGAAGGCGAACGCATATATCAGAGCAGAAAAGCCTTTGTAGAGGAACTTACACCGATTTTCCAGCGTATTCACGAAACTATCTCAGAAAATCGCGAACAGGTAGGGCTGAACTATATATCACACTGTCAACGAGGTCCATTGCTAGACGTTATCCAACGCGACAGATTCAAGGATCGCGCCATAGGCTACTCACTACATGGTATACATCGTGATGACCTGGAAATAACACTTGGCGGGCACCTGATGAAACGTGAAGGCAGCCAGGGACAGAACAAAACATTTGTAATCGCCCTGAAGTTGGCTCAGTTCGACTTCCTGAAACGTACGAACTCGAAGACTACCCCACTGTTGCTGCTCGATGACATCTTCGACAAACTGGATGCACAACGAGTAGAGCAGATAGTAAAACTGGTTGCTGGCGATGAATATGGACAGATTTTCATCACCGACACCAATCGAGACCACTTAGATTTGATTCTTAGCAGATCAACACTCGATTATAAGATATTCCACGTAGACAACGGAGAAATAGAAGAAATAAGAAAGGATGTTTAAACGCGACGTACACGATATCAAGGAACTTATCCTGAAAAATCTAAGAGTTCAGGGACTAGAAACGCCTCTGCTGCAGAAGCGATTGATAGACTCTTGGCCTGAGGTTGTAGGCAACATCGTGGCTAATTACACTGACAACTTGTATATCAGAAACCAGACACTACATGTACATCTGACAAATCCTGCATTGAGAGCGGACATGTCGATGATGCGTGCAGAACTGGTAAGAAAACTGAATGCCCACGTAGGCAGTCAGGTGATAGCTGATATAAAGTTTAATTAAACAACCACATCTACAGAGAAATCAAATGGCTCTGTAGGAACTGTTTCAACTTTCTGAAAATCAAAGCAAACTCCTAGCAGCTGTGGGAGTGGACGGCTTAATGATGAAAGGAAGCGGTCATAATATCCCTTACCCCTACCCAACCGATGGCCTTTGCCATCGAAAGCCATACCGGGAACCAGCACTGCATCAATATGCGCATCAGCGGGCATAGGTTCTCCTATTGGTTCCATAATACCATATGCCCCTTTACTAAGACTATCTGGACCAGTATAGCGACAAAGCACCATTTCGTCATCACTGACAACCCTGGGCAAATATACTGTTTTGTCATCTGCCAGCAGTTCATCAATAAAACCATGCGTATCAACCTCGTCATCCAATGAGTAATATGCAACAACAGTATCAGCACCATTAAGCATATTTCTAAGACGAGCTATAATTGGCAGCGACAATTCACACAGCTGTTGCTGAGTGAACTGTCGCTTGCGTTGACGCATAAGTGAACGTAGTTCGTTTTTATGCATGGGCAATGTGCATGTTTAGCATACGCAACTCACGACAATCAGATGCTTTGGCCACCTGCTTGCCCTTGCTACCTGCAACAGGTTTCTGAGGGAATGCGCCCTCATTATGGAACAATCGCAAGGTCTCAATTATAACAGGATCATCCTGATTAAGATACTCTGTCCATGACTGTTCACTATGGATATTGTAGATGATACGACTAATCACAAAACGCTCCAATAGTTTCTGTGATTTCTGGATCATCAGGTTACGACGCTTGAGACCATTCTTGTCTGCATAAACCACAAATTGATCAAGAATATTCTGGCGCTTGAGGTATGTCTCCATATCCTTTACCTTGGTAATAGTACTAAGTTTCGCGCGATTCTGATCAGTATAGGTAAATGCAAACTGAAGAATAAGTCCAGACATTGCAGCCTCCTTATAATATGAGGTAACACCAAGTGTATCTTCTGGGATAAAAATGTCAGGAGTAATACCACCACCGCCAAAAACAATACGGCCATTATTGGTGTGATATTCTGGGCCTGTATTCTTAATACTATCCTTCGAGAAGAATTCACCATGCTGATAGCGTGTAAGCCAATCGTCATCATAGTGATTGCCATTGTTGTATGGCTTCTGGATGCATCGGCCTGAAGGTGTATAATAGCGGGCAATGGTAAGACGAATCATAGAATGATCGCTGAACTCCATTGGTTTCTGAACCAGTCCCTTACCAAACGAACGACGACCAATGATGGTACCACGATCATTATCCTGGATAGCACCAGCAAGAATTTCTGAGGCAGATGCAGAACTCTCGTCGACCAATACTACCAAAGGCAGGCGCTGATATGAACCACGTCCATCAGCACGATAGTCCTGACGTGGGAATGCACGTCCCTGAGTATAGACGATAAGCTGGCCACGTGACAAGAACTCGTTGGCTATCTGAACAGCCGACTCAAGATATCCGCCTGTGTTTCCTCGAAGATCAATAACCAGATTACTAAATCCCTGTTGAGCAAGCTTTGCCAATGCAATAAGCAATTCTGGATATGTATTCTCGCCGAAGTTACGAATCTTAATATATCCACACTCATCGTCGAGCATATAGCATGCAGTCACACTCTTAGTAGGTATCTCGCCACGAGTGATGGTAATGTGATGAATTTTACTCTCACCATAACGGATAATGCCAAGTTTAACCTTAGTATCCTTAGGACCTTTAAGGCGATGCATGGCTTCCTCATTAGTAACCTTTTTACCGACAAATACAGAATCGTCAACCTCGACAATCTTGTCGCCTGCAATCACACCTGCACGCTCGGCAGGACCATTGCCAATGACATTCTGTACACGAATGGTGTCCTGACGAATAGTAAATTCGATACCTATACCAAAGAACGAGCCACGAAGGTCATCGTTAGCAATCTCACCATCACGGGCACTGATATAAACAGAATGAGGATCGAGCTCAGCCAAAATCTGTGGCATAGCCTTCTCAACCAGATCGTTGATATTAACAGTATCTACATACTGGTCATCGATAATGTGCAGCAGATTGTTAAGTTTATTTCCGCTTGAATTAATGATATTAAGACGATTGCCCGAGAAATGGTTAGCATAAAAAGTACCAATCACAATTCCAACAACCACACATACGGCCATCAGAAGGGGCATCAATCGATTTGTGTTGTTTTTATTCATTTTTCTATATTTTCAAGTCCTAAGTAGATAACTTCTATACCAGCACGCTCTAGCAGTTCGATACCATCTGTCAGGCGATATTTCTCACCATAGACAACACGCTTGATACCTGCCTGGATAATAAGCTTGGCACACTCGATACAAGGCGAAGCTGTGATATAGATAGTAGATCCTTCGCTATTGTTGTTGCTGCGAGCTAACTTTGTTATAGCATTGGCTTCGGCATGAAGTACATAAGGTTTGGTTACATTACCATCGTCCTCGCACACATTTTCGAATCCACTGGGAGTGCCATTATAACCATCACTGATGATCATCTTATCCTTGACCACCAGAGCTCCTACCTGACGGCGCTTACAATATGAGTTCTCTGCCCATATACGCGCCATACGCAAATAGCGTGCATCCAGTTTACTTTGCTTGTCGTTTGATTCCATTTCTTTTAAGTAATGCGTCAATGGTGGGTTCGCCACCCTTGAACCGTTTATATAATGTCATCGGATTTTCTGTACCACCCTTAGAAAGAATGTTCTCGCGGAAACTATCGGCAGTCTTCTTGTCGAATATACCATGTTTCTTGAACACGCTGAATGCATCTGCATCGAGCACCTCGGCCCACTTATAGCTATAGTAGCCAGCTGCATAGCCGCCAGCCATTATGTGTGAGAACTGTACTGTCATACATGTGTCAGGCAACTGGGGGAGCACCATCGCTTTTTCCCAGGCCTTCTTCTCGAACTGGATGATATCATCAGTAAACTCATCTTTCTTAGTATAGTAAGCCATATCTAACAAGCCGAAACTTACCTGGCGCAAACAAGCATAAGCAACATTATAATTGCGGCTCTTAACTATACGATCAATTAGCTCATCAGGCAATGGCTCGCCAGTCTGATAGTGGAATGCGAAGGTACGCAGGAATTCTTTCTCGATAGAGAAATTTTCCATAAACTGTGATGGCAACTCAACAAAATCCCACCATACATTGGTTCCACTTAGACTCTCGAAACGGGTGTTGGCAAACATACCGTGAAGCGAGTGACCAAACTCATGGAGGAATGTCTCGACCTCACCAAGTGTGAGCAGAGCAGGTTTCTCCTCTGTGGGTTTAGTAAGATTCATCACTACACTTACATGTGGACGAACATTCTCGCCCTCTTTAGTAATCCACTGCCCTTGATACTCTGTCATCCAAGCTCCACCCTGCTTACCCTTACGTGGATGAAAATCGGCATAGAATACAGCAAGGTATGACCCGTCCTTATCATAAACCTCATAAGCCTTTACATCGGGATGATATACTGGTATTTCCTTATTCTCCTTGAAGGTGATGCCATAAAGGCGATTAGCTAAGCCAAACACACCATCGATAACCTTTGACAGTTCAAAATAAGGACGAAGCATCTCTGCATCGAGATTATACTTAGCAAGCTGCAGCTTATGAGAATAGAACGAGAAATCCCATGGCTGCAACTGGAAGTCTTTACCCTCTATCTTACGTGCCATCTTCTCGATAGCTTTTATTTCCTTGATGGCTGTAGGTTTGTAAGCTGTGATAAGGTCGTTGAGCAACTTATACACACTGCGGACATTACCTGCCATACGATGTTTGAGCACATAGTCGGCATAAGTCTTATGCCCTAATAGTTGAGCTAACTCACGGCGCAAGTTTATCAAGCGCTTACATATCTCTATATTGTTTTCTGAATTATCGTGGATACACTCTGTATTCTTGGCCATAAACAACTGGCGTCGGAGTTCGCGCTGGGTTGAATAAGTCATGAATGGAGAGTACGAAGGGAAGTCGAGAGTAAACACCCAACCTTCTTTCTCCTGCTCCTTTGCAGCAAATGCTGCAGCCTCGCGAGCGGTTTCTGGCAGGCCATCAAGCTGACTCTCGTCTGTGATATGAAGTGTGAATGCCTTGTTCTCTTTAAGCAGATTCTGCGAGAACTGTAAACTTAGCATCGAAGCCTCTTCTGTAAGTTGACGCAAACGTTCCTTACCATCAGCATCAAGCAGTGCGCCACTACGCACAAATCCATCGTAGCAGTTATCAAGCAGCATTTTCTCCTCGGGAGTTAGCTTTCTGTGATGTTGATGTACATACTTTATACGTTCAAACAAGCGCTCATTCAGACGAATATCATTTGCATGCTTAGTAAGTATCGGGCTCATCTTTTGGGCTAAAGCATCCATTTCGTCATTAGTCTCAGCCGAGAGCAAATTGAAGAATACTGTTGAAACACGTCCCAACAAATCATAATATCCATCCTTATCCTTCTCATCATCTACGCTGATAATGGTATTATCGAAGGTAGGTTTTGCCGGATTATTGATAATCTTCTCTATCTGCTCATCGTCACGACGTATTCCCTCAAGCATAGCCTCTTCAAAATCCTCCATGCGGATACGATCAAAGGGGGCAGTGTTGTGAGGTGTGTTATAAGGTTCGAAAAACGGATTCGTTCTCTCAATATTTTCATTCATCTTCATACTAACATCTTTTGGGGAGCAAAGTTACTACAAAAAATTGATACTTTAAAAAACTATACATTAAAAAAATTGAAAACAGTCCTATTAACCATTTTACGTGGTATAAAGGAGTCTTTCAAGTTGTGGAATATCTATTTTTCCTCTACCTAGAGTTATCAACCCTTTGTGTTGCATATCATTAAGAACACGCGACACATTGAGACGACTATCATTTAACTCATCAGCCAATCGGGTCATCAGGATATTAAAAACCTTATGACCTGCTGGATAGGTGGAGTGTTGTACAAGGAATCGGATTACACGCTCCTCCAGCGACTGAGGAGGACAAGTCCACGCTTGTCGCATCTTTTTCTGAGCCAAAGTGGCAAAGTGATTAATAATATTCAGTCGGAACACCAGGAAATCCTCTGTCAGTCGCATCACTTCTTCCTTATCGATAGTGATGAAATTAACATCTGTCAGCGCAATAAAATCGTGAGTATAACGCTGGTAGTAGCCAAATACGGATTCAAGTTGAAGAATGTTTGGTGCTTGCATCTGTTCTTCGATAGAATAACCATAATCGTCAGAATATGTTCGTATTCTAAGGCAGCCATTTATCAAGAAATGAAGTTGGTTGCAATTATCGCCCGACTTTGCTATTGTCTTGCCTGCCTCCAGTTTTATGAATCCAAACCTTGTATGACCTGCGACAATCTCCAAATCATCGCGGCTCATACCCAAGAACAATGGGAATTGTAACAACTTATCAAGTAACTGGAGTACAGCCATACGTTAATTCTGAATTTTGTTTTTTAGTGATGGTGAATACCACACAGCATTCTTGCCATCGCTATCACTGTAGATAAGGTAAGCCATAAGCTCTGAATGTTGTTCAAGTATACGCTTAGCCTTTTCCAATCCCATCACCATAAACGACGTAGCATAAGCATCGGCTACAGCACAACTATTAGCAAAAACAGTAGCTGACAGTATGCTATGCTGTACAGGATAGCCCGTATTGGGATCTATAGTATGTGCATATCGCTTACCATCTTTATAATAGAAATTTCGATAGTTTCCACTAGTGGCCATAGCTTTATCGGTAATGGCAACGATACTCTGGACGCCCTGATCCGTTCCCATTGTATCTTCTACGGGTTTCGATATACCAACCCTCCATGGCTTTTGTTCTGGATTAACGCCACTTGTAACAATCTCGCCACCTATCTCAATCATAAAATTGGTAATACCATTGCTACGCAACAGTCTTGCTACGATATCAGTTCCATACCCCTTAGCAATAGCTGAACAATCCAGCATTATTCTGTCGTCAGCCTTGCAAATCTTGCCTTTTTCAAGCGAAACTTTTTGATAGCCGATAATCTGCATCAAACTGTCAACCTGTCCTTTGGTGGGTTCTATACCATTTTTGAATCCGAATCCCCAAGCATTGACCAAGGGAGCAACGGTAATATCAAAAGCGCCATCTGTCTCATCAGATATTTTCATCGCCAAACTAAACACATCGAGAAACATATCATTGAGTTTTACATCCCTATTCTGATTAACAGCTGTTATAATCGAATTCGGATTGAATGGCGATAAAGATTGGTCTACCTTTGCAAGTTCCTGATTGATACTATACGTAAGATCAGAATCGCACTGATAAGTTGCATGATAGAATGTACCAAATACCTTATCGGCACTCTTCTGATAAGGGATATTGCGCTGCTGGCGTATTATAAGGATTGTACCAACAATCAGCAGTACCAAGAATGGTAGCTGCCACAGTAACTTTTTATTTTCTGGTTTCTGCATTAGTCTAGATGTCTATGATAACATTAAATGTTCCACCCAATCGTGTATCACCATAAATTCCAAAACCTGGCACATACCATGTTTTATCAAACTCACCTTCCTTGTGGGCAATACGACGTTTGTATCTAAGACTCCATCCCAAATGCAACGGACCGTATATCTTAGCATCTACACCAACTACAGCCTCAATCCAATGGAAGTTGCACTGAGCATCCTTAATACCATAGCCTGTATCCCACAACCAAACAGGATCTGGAAAATCGGGGCGAGAAATATCAACCTTATACGAAGTAAAAGCATAGCGCAATCCACCATATAGTCTGTTTGCACCATGTTTGTCTTTTAATAAATTCTTATCGATACCTATTTTAAAATAGGGAGCAGATGTACTATAGTGAATCTTTGTCACCTCATCATTGTGATTAGCCTTTCCCAAACCAGCCTCAATAATTGGGAACCACTCGTCATGCAGGTTTATTCGCAACGCACCTTCATATTGTCCATTATCACTAAATGCCATCAGTCCTGCACCAACCAGATCGAACGATACTGCAAATCCACGGAACATGGGCACAGAGTCTTTCTGAAACGAGAAAAACTTCTGAGCCTGTGATGGAAGTGCTGCAGATAGCACAACAAGACTAATAGTTACTCTTAGGATAGAGGTAGAAATGAACCGTTTTAGAGTCATAAGTTACCGAAGAATTATTAATCACTATTGAGTCGATGTAGTTACATGTGTACTTCACATCCGTAATGGTGTGGAAATAGACTGTATTGCAGTCAACCGATTCGAAATGCGGATAGTCGTATTTCTTTATCCATAATGTATCAGCGACATGCTTATTATTATCACTATTATCGAATTGAAACACCAGTACATCCTCTGGATGCGAGTAACTGATAGGAAGAGAGAATTCACTGATATTTATACCTTTATTATATAGTACAGAATCCAATAGCTTTACCTCTACACCATCTTTACGAGTAGAGGTTACAGTCATCGTATCAGTGAGTGTCCACGCTGTACCGTCGCTATTCTTTATCTGATACTGCGTTGTCACAGTAGCATCTACAGGGCAGTCGATAGATGAACATGCCACCATCAGCATCACTAACAATATATACGGGATTCGCTTAATCATATTGTTTCCTCAATCTGATAATCATTACGTCCGCTCGACGAACGACTTATCAAGTCGCCCAGGAATCCTGTTAGGAATAGTTGAGTACCAAGTATCATCATCGTCAGAGCAATATAGAAGAATGGCGAATCAGTTACTAGACGCTGGGGAATATGATTGGCCAAACACCAGAGTTTATCTGCACCTATCCAAGCAGCAGCAACAAAACCTATGAAGAACATAACAGTACCAAGGAAACCAAATACGTGCATCGGTTTCTTTCCGAATGTACTCAAGAACCAAAGTGTGAGTAAGTCAAGATAACCATTAACAAAACGGTTTAAGCCCATAAACTTTGACGAGCCATATTTACGAGCCTGATGCTGAACAACCTTCTCACCAATCTTATTGAAACCAGCATTCTTGGCAAGATAAGGTATGTAGCGATGCATCTCGCCATATACTTCTATGTTTTTAACCACAGCCTTACGATATGCCTTCAGTCCGCAGTTAAAATCATGCAGATTCTTGATACCACTTATTTTTCTAGCTGTGGCATTAAACAACTTTGTAGGAATAGTTTTTGAAATAGGATCATAACGTTTCTGCTTATATCCGCTTACCAAATCGTAGCCATCCTCCTTAATCATACGATATAACTCAGGAATTTCATCAGGTGAATCCTGTAAGTCTGCATCCATAGTGATAACTACATCGCCCTGAGCTTGCTCAAAACCACAATACAGAGCTGGACTCTTTCCGTAATTTCTACGGAACTTGATACCCTTTACTACATCTGGTTGTTTTTTATTCAAGTCAGAAATAATCTCCCACGAACGATCAGTAGAACCGTCATTGATAAAAATGACCTCATAACTAAAGTTATTAGCCTTCATCACACGCTCTATCCATGCATAAAGCTCTGGTATAGACTCATCCTCATTAAAAAGAGGTATAACTACAGATATATCCATAATCTTATTTATTTTTTCTTTGCATAATCAAACCGATGGGAACACCTAATATAAATCCCAGCGATATATTAATTGTCAGGATATTCAGAGCATAATCTATTGGACGGGTAACAGCCATTTCTGCCAAGCTATCGTCTACGACCTTACTCATCCCGTATTGTTCTAGCATCATCTTGCCTTCATCTGTCGACATCATCTTTGCAAACGAACTAACAAGATAACCATTATCAAAATAAGCAAAATACAAATACTGGACTACTGCCAGCAAAACCGCACCATAGAAGAATACGAAAATTGTATAAGCATAACTACGACCAAAAGAAATAACTCCTTCTCTGCCGACATCTCGAAACTTACGCAATCTACTTGCAACAAAGAAAGGACTAACTATAGCAATAATCATAGATGCCATAGACAATAATGGATTACTAAGACCTATTATATAGCTTATAAAACTAGTAATCCATAATAAAGCCAAGAAGAAACCATCCTGACGGGCAAAAGCCTTTAATTGTATATATTCTGGTGCTGTCATTTTAACATTTTATCTTCTAGGGTGCAAAATTACGCATTTTCCTGCACATAAAATGGTGTTTGTCTCAAAAAATAGTTAAAAACCAGAAAGTTTTCACATTTAGTTATACATTTCTCACTTTTTTGTTGTACCTTTGCACCCGCTTTCGAGCAATTAGTTCTTTAAAATTATATGGGTAAGTCCTGTACGGCCAGCTCCCTTTGAATCCCCCAGGGTGGGAACGCAGCAAGGGTATTAGGTCGTAGCGGCGCGATGCAGATCGCTTACCCACCCGCCTCTTTAGCTCAGTTGGCCAGAGCACGTGATTTGTAATCTCGGGGTCGTTGGTTCGAATCCGACAAGAGGCTCAAAAAAAAGCAGATTGTTAATCTGCTTTTTTTCAATATTAGAGTGTAATCTTGAGGGAGGCACCTGCGCCGTTTTCACTATTCTTAAGAACAGATTCCACCAAATCAGAGTCAAAAGTCCTATAGTCATAGCTAGGCACGAACTGCTCACGGTTGCCTTGTGACAACTCAATGTCATCTACGCCCAGACAGTCCACTAACTTGATATTGAAATCCTTGTCGCCATGCCAGTCTTTAATAGCATTACTCTTTGCCGCCTCAGACACGAAGGCGCACTTCTCTACAAAGATATTAGAATAGACACCGTAACCTACACAATAGCTAAAGTCATTACCATCATAAAGGCAGTTGGCCACATGCACTTTTCCAAAGCGGACACGCGGACAACGCTCAGAACAGCCATCTCCCCACCAACAGCAGATGAACGTACAGTTGAGATGACCTGCATCTAAGTCGGCTGTATTGTTGCTGTTACCTATCAGATTGCAGTTACGGTGATCATCGCTGCCGCCACTGCCACCTCCTTTCGGTGCTATAAGGTAACGGAAGCGGGTCCAACTGACACAGATGCTGTCAGATCCTTCGACAATGTCGAAATTGCCATCAATACCATCCTGGATGTCACAGTGGTCCACCCACACATTCTTAGCACCAACCAAACTGATGTTATCACTATAGTTGGCATCAATGTCGTAGGCGCCAGGACCGAGTAGAGTCAGGTTGCGGATAATGACATTATTGCTGCCTTTCAGCAAAAATATACCGGCATTTTCGTTACAATTAAGATTACTAATGGTGGCCCCGTAGAGACCGATAATCGACTTATTTGAACCCACTGCAAGCATATTGTCTAGGGTGATATCGCCTTGCACATAAATAGTAGCCGGATTGGCGCCACTCACAGCTTCTGCCAATTGTTCGGCGGTAGTCACCACTGTTATGTTGTGATTATTGCCACCAGTAGTATTCTCACCAAAGCCTATAGGTTTTAGACTGTCGTAAGAAGATGGAGGAATTACATCCACTATCTCATTATCTTCATTCGAACAAGAATACAACGAAAAAAACATTGTTAGAAGAATACCTTCAAACACTAATTTGTAGAATTGATGATTGCGGTTAATAGACATACGCTTTTAATTTATTATTAATAATACATGTGCAAAGATATAAAAATAATAAGAATAAAAGAAGATTATTCTAAAAAAAAAGTGATTATCCGGAAAATCTGATTATACTTGCAGAAATTCATCTAAAAAAGAAAAAGAGAAATGGAGAACAAAGTACTTTTACTAATTCTGTCAGCAATAGGATTTGGCTGGAGTGATACTGCAACTGCCCAAACTACTGCAGGAGAACCTTACACGTTTAATGAGCAAGTGAGATATTCACAACTGGTTATCAACTCACGCATCAATGATTTTAAGGCGAATAAAGCAGATGCAGGTTTCGGCGTGTTCGACAGCCAAGGCAATATTGTTGCTAAGCCAAACTATTCAATGAACAATCTTGACTATGTGCCAGGATTGGTAGCAAAAGCAATCATTGAGGCTGTGGATTTTTACAAGGAGAATAGCGAGGTGGATGTCAGGCCTTGGTATTATGCCATCCAATATTATGCAAATAAATACGATATCTCTCAAGATGGTAAAGACGGAAAATGCTTTGATGACATCAATGCCGTGAAACTCTATTTCAGACTACAGGAAATGGCTAAAAACGGGACTTTCGGCGATAGTCCTTATTTCACGAACGACGAAACCGTATCTACATCAAAAAAACGTTTTGCCGATGCCCTCGTATCCATAGACATCGCCAATACCAACTATGCCATCAAGGAAAGCACGCTGGCTGGTGCTGCAGGCGGTTGGTGGCACAAGTCTTTTTATACTGACCAGATGTGGTGTGACGGCCAATATATGGGACTGGCACTCTTGGCACAGATGGCCAACGAATACACAGGCTATGCTGCCATCAGTGATAATGACTGGGACCTGGTATCAGTTATTAAACCACGACGACAGCTACGTCGCTACAAGCTATGATAGTAGTTTCTGCTACACCACATCACCTGTGGCAAACTACCTAGAGTCATCGTGCACAGCTATTTTTATTGCAGCCTACCTCAAGGGAATGCGTCTTGGGCTCTTTGACACAGACTATACTGATTTAGCCAAAAAAGCCTATCGTGGTTTTGTCGAAAATTTCATGGTTGCCGACGGTATGGGGGGTGTCCACTTGGTCAGATGCTGCAAGTCGGCAGGACTTGCAGGCTTTGCATTCCGTGACGGTTCTGCCAACTATTATCTCATAGGTCAAGATACTGAACCTACCTCCACGTCAGGAAGCAATTTCTATACAGAGGGTAAGGTCTTAGGAGGTTTCATAATGGCAGCTACGGAATATGAACGTTTGAAAGAAAAAGAAACAGGCATCATTCCTATCAGGAAGCATGATCACGCCCCTCAATCATCATATTCGCTCTCAGGGATCAAGCTCAACCAGCCATTCCTACATGGCATCTATATCAAGGGAGGAAAGAAATATATTCAAAACAAATAACAGAAGAAATCCATAAAAAAGACCTAGCAAGGTAATGACACCATCCGTTTGGAGGTGTGTCTGTCATATAGCTACGAAGGCGTTTATTAGAATACGTTCGTGCTGGACGAACTAACGAAAAAGCCCCGAGAATATTGTATTCTCGAGGCTCTTCTTTTAAAAAGACGGCGGCTTCCTACTCTCCCGCATTGCCTTGGAGTACAATCGGCGCAGGT
>JAEEGK010002664.1_pt1 | contig 44765 bp, 38 predicted proteins | sample 8958771 | NCBI WGS metagenome assembly JAEEGK01 (sample SAMN16246547, study PRJNA631951) | gut metagenome | biome: gut microbiome; feature: rumen; material: SC-attached | host: Bos | place: Iran: Karaj | collected 2018-10
CGGGCGGAGCCCACCATCACATTGGCCACCAGAAGAATTAACATGCCGATCAGCAGGGAAACGAAGCAAAGCGTATAGCGAAATCTGCGTTTTTCTTCCATAGGCCGCTCCTATTTCAATCTGTACAGGAAAGTGAGAGTATCGGATCCCGCTGTGCCGGTGATGATGGCGTTCAGATCCCGGATCATCCCCGCCGAGGCGGAGGATTGCTGGAACATGCTCTGTTCCGTGCACCACACGTTCCCGTTCTGTACCGCCTTGAAGTCAGCCAGCAGACTGCTTTTGCCCAGGAGCTGCTCGATGGTATCCAGCTTGCCGTCGATGGTGCTGTTATAAATGAGGATATCCGCATCCTTCGCCCCATAATAGAACGCCTCCATCTGGAGATTCATGGTACTCAGGGCGTTATCCTCCTCGATCTCCAGCTCCGCCGGCACGTAAGTGCCTCCGGCCATCTGGATCATCTTGCTCACATAGTCACCGGGCTTCCGCACTACGGCGGCGCCGACGGTGTTGATGTGGAAGAAGGCCACGGAGCGGGTCTCCCCGGCCAGGGTCTGCAAGTCCTCCAGCTGGGCGGTCTGGGCGGTGAAGAAAGCCTCCGCCTCCTCTTCGCGCCCCAGAAGCAGGCCGTATACCTTGATCCATTCCACCCGCCCCAGGGGATGGGTCTCATAGCTGGATTTTTCCACCATCACGGGGATCTCCAGCGTTTCGATCTGTTCCTTGATGGCGGGGGAATGGTAGATCATGGTGCTCTCCACCGCCAGGTCGCATTTTTCCTCCAGCAGCATTTCAAAATCCGGAGCGCTGTATTTCCCGGCATAGAGCAGGGAACCGTCGTCCAGGGCCTGCACGACCGGTTCCAGCGCCCAGTTGGCTCGGGTGGTGCTGGTGAAACGGATCTTGTCCATGGAGTCCAGACAGATGACCAGGTCCATGGCGGAGGAGGCCGCCAAATAGATGTGATCCAGAGGTCGCCGGATGATCACGGCGTCCGTCTCAAACCCCGGTTCCTCCAGCCCCTCCGGCAGGATCAGAAAGCGGTCCTCCCCGATGGAGAGCAGGGCGGAGCCGTCGGAATAGTAGTCCACGGAAAACTGGGAGGCGTATTTCAGCTCCATGCTCCCGGTTTTGCGGACGCCTTCCGGCTCGGCGGCGGGTCCGGGGGCGGTCTTCGCAGCAGGAGCGGCCGTCTGCGGCGGGGAAGAAGGAACGGCTGTCTCAGCCGGGGGCTGGGTGGGCTGAGCCGCCGGAGCGGCGCAGCCGCTGAACAGCAGCAGAGCGGCCAGGGTAAACAGAAGGATCTTTTTCATCAGTTCACCGCCTGAATGGTAGAAGAATCAAAGGTAAGGGTGTATTCGATCTCATGGGGCTCGCTCATGGCCACGGTATCGCCGATCACGTCCATGGGCACGTCAAAGGAGGCTACCGGGATGATGAAGGTGGATTTCTCTCCTGGCTCATTGACAAAGTCGTACCGGACGCCCCCGACCTTCATGTAGTCATAATTGGAGCTGCTCCAGCGGATGGTGGCCATGACGCTGCCGCCGGAAACCGTAATGGTGCAGGGGGATTCCACTTTGGCTTTTCCGGTGCCGCCGGAGATGGTCACCTCCACGGTATAGGTCCCGTCCGCCAGACCGTCGGTCTGCTCCGGTTCGGGCGTAGGTTCGGGTGTGGGTTCGGGCGTAGGTTCGGGTGTGGGTTCGGGCGTAGGTTCTGGCGTAGGCTCTGGCGTAGGTTCTGGCGTAGGTTCTGGCGTAGGCTCTGGCGTGGGCTCTGGCGTGGGTTCGGGCGTAGGTTCGGGCGTGGGCTCGGGCGTGGGCTCAGGCGTGGGCTCGGGCGTGGGTTCAAGTGTGGGCTCAGGCGTGGGTTCCGGTGTGGGCTCGGGCGTGGCAGCGGGGGCTTTGGTTTCTGCCGGAGCTTCCGTCGGCGCAGGGGTGGGGACGGAAGCATTGGCCGGACCGCAGGCGGAAAACAGGCTCAGCACCAGAAGCAGGATCATCAGAACAGCAATCTGTTTCTTCATCGTTATCCTCCGTTCAGAAACGTATCAGGACCCGACAGGTCAAAATGAAAACGTCCCTTTCCCTAGGGAAAAGGACGGAAGCGACGATTCAGCTGCGAGACGCGGCATGACCAATTCCCCGTGGTCAGGGATCCCGGGATCCCGGCGCTTGCATACCGGCAGGTTTCCTGGCTTGAGGATCTCCGCGTGACGCGGCCTTCCCGACCGGGTGGTCAGTGGCGTGTTTGCGTCTTGCTCCCCTCTTACAGTGACGGGATCGCACAGGATTTGCACCTGTTTCCCTTTTGACCCCCGGAATTCACCGCGGGCACCGGAATGCAATCGATACATTATTCCAAAGAATCTTACTCCCGGCAGGATGGAGTGTCAAGCTGCGTCCCCGAGTTGTCACGAACCGGAGGGGGTTCTCAAAGGGTCGATCTGTTGACAAATACCCTTTGAAATGTTACTCTTTTTCTGATAATTACATATGGACTTGAGTGCCGGCCGCCGGGCTGATCCGACGGTGCGGAGAATATGGGAATCGGGTGAAAATCCCGGACGGGACCGCCGCTGTGAGCGCCGAGAGCCTGCATCAACCAGCGCAAGCTGACCACTGGGAGACCGGGAAGGGGATGCGGGATCGCAACCAGGCGTGAGTCAGAAGACCTGCTCAAGTCGGAAAAAGCCGGCCTACGGACTATGGGACCGGCGTATGTTTGCGCAGGTAAACGGCTGCGGGTGCATCATGCACCCGCAGCTATTTGCATGAATAAAGGAAAGGAAATGAGAAGTCAATGAAACGATCCACCGCGAAAACCGTTCTTGCGCTCATTCTGGCCGTTGTACTGACGCTGGCGCTGGGCGCGCCCGCGCTGGCGGCGAAGACCATGGTGAGCAAGCAGAACCTGACGGTCAACGGCGAAGCCGTGACCTGCCAGAAGTACAACATCGACGGCTACAACTATTTCAAGCTGCGTGACCTGGCGAAGCTCCTGGACGGGACCGAAAGCCAGTTCAACGTGGACTATGACAAAGCTGCCAACTCCATTGTCATTACCACGGGGAGTGCCTATACCACTCCGGACGGCACGGAACTGAAGATCGGCGAGGATCTGAGCGCCAAGGCCAAGCTCAGCCCCCAGAGCCTGATCATCGACGGCGAGGTATGCGCCGACCTGACCGCCTACAACATCGGCGGCAGCAACTATTTCAAGCTGCGGGAACTGGGCAAGGTCCTGCATTTCTACGTCCACTATGACGAGGCCACCAACACCGCAAAGGTGGATGAGCAGAAGGAGGACGAGGATTGGGATACCGGCGACGCCGGCCTGGATGATCCGCGGAACGCCGACGGCATCGGCAAGACCGAGGTCCTGGTGGTCTCCTTCGGCACCAGCTTCAACGACAGCCGCCGCCTGACCATCGGCGCCATCGAGGCCGCCATGGAGAAGGCTTTCCCGGGCTACAGCGTACGCCGGGGCTTCACCGCCGACATCATTATCAATCATGTGTATCGCCGGGATGACGTGAAGATCGACAACATCACCGAAGCCATCCAGCGCGCCATCGACAACGGCGTGGAGAACCTGCTGGTCCAGCCCACCCACCTGATGAAAGGCTACGAGTACGACGATGTGGTGGAGGAGATGGAGCAGTACAAGGACAAGTTCAAGAATCTGGTGATCGGCGAGCCCATCCTCACCGACGACGAGTCCTTTGATATCGTCATCGACACCATCACCACGGATACCGCCCGGTATCTGGACGGCCAGACCGCCATCTGCTTCATGGGCCACGGCACCGAGCATGAGTTCAACAAGGTCTATGCCGAAATGCAGCAGAAGCTCACCGAAAAGGGCTACAAGGATTACTTCATCGGTACCGTTGAGGCCGAGCCCACCCTGCAGGACGTGGTGGACGCGGTGAAGGCAGCCGGCTACACCAAGGCCATTCTCCAGCCTCTGATGATCGTGGCCGGCGATCATGCCAACAACGACATGGCGGATCCCGAGGACGAGGAGAGCTGGGTCAGTCTCTTCGCCGCCGCCGGCATCGAGGCCACTCCCGTCCTGAAAGGCCTTGGCCAGTATGAAGCCATCCAGGACCTGCTGGTGGAGCATCTGAAGAACGCCGCCGCCGAAGCGTTGGACGAGGATTACGATACCGGAGACGCATCCAGAGACAACCCCCGCAATCAGGATAACATCGGCGAGAAAGAACTGCTGGTGGTCTCCTTCGGTACCAGCTTCAACGATAACCGTGTGGAAACCATCGGCGCCATCGAGGCCGCCATGGAGAAGGCCTTCCCCGAGTACAGCGTGCGCCGGGGCTTCACCGCCGACATCATCATCAATCATGTGCTCCGCCGGGACGGCGAGAAGATCGACAACATCACCGAGGCTCTGGATCGGGCCGTAGCCAACGGCGTCAAGGAGCTGTACGTCCAGCCCACCCACCTGATGGCAGGCTATGAGTACGACGACGTGGTGGAAGCCATCATGGCCTACAAGGACAAGTTCGACAAGGTGGTCATCGGCAAACAGATCCTGGACAGCGACGAGGATTTCCAGACCGTGATCAAGGCCATCACCGAAGCTACCGCCGAGCAGGCCAAGGAAGAGGGCACTGCCATCTGCTTCATGGGCCACGGCACTGAGCATAAGTCCAACGCCGTATACGCCAAGATCCAGAAGCTCCTTACCGAGGCCGGATATGAGAACTACTTCATTGGCACCGTTGAGGCGGAGCCCACCCTGCAGGACGTGGTGGACGCGGTGAAGGCAGCCGGCTACACCAAGGTCTACTGCCAGCCTCTGATGATCGTGGCAGGCGACCATGCCAACAACGACATGGCTGACTTTGACGACCCGGAGAGCTGGGTCAGCCTGTTCAAGGCTGCCGGTATCGAGGCTACCCCCATCCTCAAGGGCCTGGGCAGCATGGAGTCCATCCAGCAGCTGCTGGTGAAGCACATGCAGGAAGCCATGGAGGGCGGCGCGACCCTGGACCTGCCCACCCGTGACATTGCCGACGCCACCGACATGACCACCGTTAAGGATGTCGAGGAGGAAGGCATGACTCCCGTTACCGCCGTGAAGGACGGCGTCTATGAGAACGTCAAGGTAAAGACCAGTTCCTCCATGTTCAAGATCGTGGACGCTACCCTCACCGTGAAGGACGGCAAAATGACCGCTGTTGTCACCATGAGCGGCAAGAGCTACACCTGGTTCTTCATGGGCAGCACCGAGGAGCTCGTCAAGGCGGACGACAGCGCTTTCATCCCCTACAAGGAAAACGCTGACGGCAGCTACACTTTCGAGATCCCCGTGGAGGCCCTGGACCAGGCTATCGTCTGCGCCTCCTACAGCAAAAACAAGGATCAGTGGTATCCCCGGGCCATCCTCTTCCGGGCGGACAGCCTGCCTGAGGGTGCCATCGGCTGAACCGTCAGAACAGCCTGAGCTGACAGCATGAACCGGACGCGCCGCATCCCCTGCGGCGCGTCCTTTTTGCCTGGGCAGCTTGTTCGGCATTCGGATCTGTGCTATGATGCGCCCAGACCGAAGGAAAGAAGGTACAGCCATGCACAGGTATTTCGAGATCAACGGGCAGGGGCACAATATCCGCTGCAAACTCTACGCCAACGGCCCCGGAGGTGTGAAGCGGACGGTGATCTTCTGCACGGGTTTTGCCGGACACAAGGACAACCGGGCGGCGGAGGGCTTTGCCGAAAAGCTCCTTTCCAAGCACAAGGACGTAAATATGGTCGTGTTCAACTGGCCGGCCCACGGGGACGACGTGAAGAAAAAGCTGATTCTGGAGGACTGCGGCGTCTATCTGGACCTGGTGATCCGGGAGGCAAAGGCTCGGTTCGGCGCGGAAAAGCTGTACGCCTATGCGACCAGCTTCGGTGGGTATCTGGTACTGAAGTACGTCTCCGAACGGGGAAATCCCTTTGAAAAGATCGCCCTTCGCTGCCCGGCGGTGGACATGTACGGCGTGATGACCCGGGATATCATACGAAACGACGAGTACGAACGGATCATGAAGGGGAAGGACGTGCAGGCGGGTTTTGACCGGAAGGTCGTCATCAACAAGGCGTTCCTGGACGCCCTGAAGGAAAACGACCTGCGCTGCCGGGATTTCCTGGAGTGGGCGGAAAGCATGCTGATCCTCCACGGGACAGCCGACGAGGTGGTGCCCTTTGCCGACGGGAAAGCCTTCGCGGAGGATAACCTGATCGAATTCCTCCCGGTGGAAGGAGCGGATCATCGATTCCAGAATCCCGTTCACATGAGTCTGGCGACCAAAGCCGTGCTGCAGTTTTTCGCCCTGTGACACGGGAAAAGTCGGCTTCGGGAGAAAGGACGTCTTGCCCCGCTGCCGATCCTGTGCTATGCTTTGGAAAGATCACAGAAAGAAGGAAGAGCCATGAAGAGATCCCTTGCCCTGCTCCTTGTCCTGCTCCTGTTGGCGGGGTTTATGCCCGCAGCCCTGGCGGCGGACGTCCGTCTCAGCAGCCAGGCCCTGACGGTGGACGGCCGCAGCGTGACCTGCGAATATTACAACATTGACGACAACAACTATTTCAAGCTCCGGGACATCGCCTATCTTCTGAACGGCACCGAGAGCCAGTTTTCCGTTATTTATGACGAAGCGGCCAACGCCATGAAGATCGCCGCAGGGGAAGCCTACGTGCCGAAAGGAGACGAGCTGGAGAAGGGAAAGGATCTTTCCTCCACCGCGGTGGCGTCCGTCCAGACCGTTCTGGTGAACGGGAAGGAGCGGAACGATCTGAAAGCCTACAATATCAGAGGCTATAACTATTTCAAGCTCCGGGATCTGGGCAGGGCCCTGGGCTTCGGCGTCAGCTATGACGAGCAGACCCGGACCATCCGCATCACGAGCGGGAAAGAGACCGGACCTGTAGCTCCCCGCCTGGAAAAGACGGCGGACGCGGGGCGGGAATACCTGGACAAGATCGTCTTCCTGGGGGACAGCACCACCTATGGCATCGGCTACTATTACCGCCACGGCTATCCGGACCTGTGCCCGCCCAGCCAGATCTGGACGCCCAGCAGCGGAACCATGAACCTCTGGAGCTACGATACGGCCAAGATCGTCTACCCGGCCACCGGAAAAGAACTGCTCATTCAAGACGCGGCGAAGGCCGCCCAGCCGGAGATCCTGATCATCACCCTGGGGGTGAACGGCATCTCCACCCTGGGGGAAAAGGCGTTCAAGGAGGACTATGCCGCCCTGGTGAAGAACATTCTGGAGGTCAGCCCGGATACCAAGATCATCCTCAATTCCATCTATCCCGTGGCGGACAGCTATAAATACCAGAAGAGCATCAACAACGAGAAGATCGACGCCGCCAACGGCTGGATCGAAGCACTGGCGGAGGAGCTTGGAGTGCGCTTCCTGTACTCCCACGAGGCGGTGGAGGTGGGCGGCAAGCTGCCGGAGAGCAGCCATAACGGAGACGGCCTGCATCTCACCGGAGAGAGCTTCGGAAAGGTGATGGACTATATCCGGACCCACGCCCTGCCGGAATACGTGAACTGACCATGGCGTATGAAAACGAGGATCGGGATCATGGCACGGAGGGGTTTGCCTGTTCCTGAGCATCGCGTTCCCGTAAACAATAATCGGCCCGGACCGCTTGGTCCGGGCCGAAATGCGCAGAGCACAGATTACGCGTAATACTTGTCCAGCGTATCCTGATAGATGGCCGCGATGGCGTCGCCGCCGTTGGCCATGGCCTCGGAGACGTAGGCGTCCCACTCGCTCATGGGCTTGGAGCCGTCCACGAAGGCCAGGTAGTTCTCGGTGATGAAGGTCACCAGGTCACCCGCCAAGTCGTTCACCTTCTGCTGATTTTCATCGGACAGGTTCAGACCGAAGGGCCATTCCCAGGTGCCGTCATACTTGTAGTCATACCAGATCTCATTATACTCGATATACTTTTCCCCACCGGGGTAGTAGAGCTTCCGGTTGGAGTCTTCCAGACCGCAGTCCGCCAGGTTGTTCAGCGCGTAGAGCAGCAGGCACCAGGTGGAGGCAAGGCCCTGGGGATTGTTCAGCACCTGGTCTGTGAGCTGGATATTGCCCTTCTCATCATAATCCCAGGTATAACCCTGCTTGCCGTAGTTCATCAGGTTGTAGCCGCCCTTTGAGAAGCGGAAGTCACACCAGGTCACCGCCAGCTCGATGTTGCTGCCCTTGGCGCTGATGCTGGTCTCGCCGTAGCTCTTGCGGCTGGCAGCCAGACCCACGTGGAAGGTTTGATCGGCGCTGCGCTGCACCTTGTGGATGGTTGCGAATACGGCGTCGGCGTCGGTGCAGTTCTGCTCCAGGGTCATGATGCCGGATGCGGTGGTGGCGAAGAAGCCCATATTGTCCACCTTGTCCAGGTAGTCGTTGTTGGAGGAGGCACCGGCCCAGTCGGGGTCAATGAGACCGGCGTTCCAGCACTTGTTCAGGTAGGTCATGAGCTCATGGTCGCCCTCGGTGAGGTGGACCAGCTGGACCTTCTTGTCGATCTGGAAGGGGGCCTGGAAGGCACCGGTGTTCACATAGCCAACGGTATCAAAGGAGGCAAATACCTGCGCGCCGGAGATCTCAATGGTGTTCATGATCTGCCAGGGGGCGGTGGAGAAGCCCTGGCTCTTCATGGCAACCATCATCTCGTACACCTCGTCCCAGGTGCGGATGCTTTCCCGGTTATAGCCCAGCTTCTCTGCCCAGTCTGCCCGGATCACGGGGCCCATGTTTACCACGGGGCCGTCATACAGATCCCAGAAGGAGTATACGAAGTCATCCTCATAGAACACGCTGCTGTAAGTGGCCTTGTCATTGGTGTCCCGGTAAGCGGCCTCGTACATGTAGTTGGGGCAGTAGTCACGATAATCGTAGATGTTGATGAAGTAGCCGTCATCAACGGCCTCCTTCACAGTGCCGGAGTAGTAGGAGGCGCCGTGCATCATCAGGTCCCGCATGTCGTCTGCTGCGACCAGAGTGGCAAAGTTGGACTTCATGGCGTCCTGGGTGACAATGGTGTATTCCATGTTCACACCGGTCATCTTCTTCAGTTCCTGGGGGAACTCCATTGAGGTGTACCCTTCCTCAGGGATGTACTCGGGGTTCCAGCACACGGTCCAGAAGGTGAGGGTCTCGTCGGTCTCGCAGAAAGGCAGCTGATAGTCATACTTCTCGGTGGCGATGCCCCGGCTGTCCGCCTGGAAGTTGCCTTTGGCGTAGTGGTAAGGGCTTGCAGTCTCCTCAGGGGCATTGCTCGCCGGGGTGGTGCCGCCGTTCTTGCCTCCGCCGCAGCCGGCGAAGAGAGCGATGACCAGCGCAAGAGCCAGGAATAATGCGATGCGTTTCTTCATGTTTTTCCCTTCCTTTCAATAATGAATATGGTTAAGTCCAATTACAGGATCGGGTTTTCCATGGTTGCCTCGTAGCAAAGAGCCGCTGCGCCGACCGCTGCGGTAAGACGGCCAAAGCTTCCTCCCGACCGGAAACAGATGTTCCGGGTAATCGCAGGACCGTGGCTGCGGACCAGGGCGGAAATCACGCCGTTAAAAAATGCTGGACCGGCTTCCGTCAGAGAGCCGCCGATGACCACACGATCCGGATCCATGGTGTTCAGATAATCGGAAAGGGCGGAGCCAAAGTAATTCCCCGCTTCCTTCAGCGCGGCCAGGACGGTCTCATCCCCTGCCTCAGCAGCAGCCTGGATCCGTCCAAAGTCGATGTGCCCAGCGGTGATGAGGGTGGGGGCTCCGGAGGAAATGCGCTGGCGTACGCGCTTGATGACAGCGCGTACGGAAGCGTACTGGTGGACGCAGCCCCGTTTGCCGCAGTAACACATCTCCCCGTTCAGATCGATGCTCACGTGGGAGAAACCATCGTCCCGATCGTCCATTCGGCGCAGAATCCGGCCGGAGGCGATCTGCCCCAGAGAGATATCCATGTCGCAGAGGAAAAGGGCAAGGTTGCGGTTGCTTTGGTGCTCCCCGTAACAGTATTCCGCAAGAGCCGCCGTATTGCAGGCAAAGTCCGCATATACGGGGATACCCATCTTTTTCCGGAGCATATCGAGAACGGGAAGATTGGTCCAGGCCGTGATGGGCTGGTCGAAATCCATGGGACTGCCGATCACTCCGGTTTCCCGATCCAGGGGACCGAAGATGCCCAATCCCGCTCCGAGCACCTCTTCCGGCCGCCGGTCCTGCCGCCGAAGGAAATTCTGAAAAGTTCCGGCAATGGCCTCCAGAACTGTCTCCGGATCTTCCCGGACAGGAGGAAGGAGAAGAACTTTCTGCTCCAGCAGGTGCATTTTCAGGTCGCAAAGGACCATCTGCACAAAGCCGAAAGAAATATGGATGCCCAAAAGCAGTCCCTTGTCGGCCCGGATGTCGAAAAGGGAGGGACGGCGGCCGCCGGATGACTCCAGCTGTCCGATCTCCGCTACGGCGTCCTTTTGCAGAAGAGACTGGATGACCCGGTTGGTGGTGCTGGCGGTCCAGCCCAGTCTTGCCTCCAGTTCCTTTTTGGTGGCGGGCTTGCCCTTTTGCAGGGTTTCGAATACCAGAAGCTCATCATTGGAAAAGTCACGGACGTTCAACTTGCACCTCGTTTCCGGAAGCAAGATCGATCCCAGGGGATTTAGTGCAGCACAAGCATTATATCACTTTTTTTCATTCTGACAATAAGTGAAATTGAACAGAGTATAAGAACAAAATCCGACATATAATGGGACAAAGATACAAAAAGACGGCCTCCGGCAATGCCGGGGGCCGTCTTCCTTGGGCCGGCTGTTATTTTTCCAGCGCTTTGTAAGCCGCGGCGGCCGATGCAGCGGATGATCGTTTCCCCGGAGGTGCGGGATCGAGAACCCTTCCTCTTTACCGGAGCCTGAATCGGGCGGCCGTTCCGGCGGGAGGATTGCAGACCTCTGCCTTCGTTCATCCGGCAGGATCTGCCGGGTTTGGCAGGAGCCGCCGCTTGCCTTTATTTCGACTCTGTGGTATATATATAGATTAGCAAAGCGTTTTAGCCCATGATATAGATACAGATCGGTGGTCGTATGATCCGAGAAAACCAACAGCTGTTCAACCGGCTGAATGTGCTGAGCGACGGCATTTTGATCTATCTTATGCTGCCCGTCGCCTATTGGATTCGTTTCTCTGTGATGCCCAACGGGATCGTCAGCATTCCGTTGAGCGGTTTTCTGCGCCTTGGCGTGGTATTTACCCTGGTTCAGCTGTTCACTTACGCCGCCTTTCGGCTGTACCAATCCAACCGGAAGACCCGGATCCGGGATGAACTGATCCGCCTGCTGGAAGCCAGCCTGCTGGATGCCATGATGCTTCTGAGCTACCTCTTCGTCGGCGGCGAGGATAACTATTCCCGCTGGACGCTGGCCCTGTTCTTTACCATGAGCGTTTTTGTGCTGGCGGTGAAGCGGGTGGTGGTGCGGAAGACCCTCCGAGCCATCCGGAAACGGGGCAAGAACTTGAAGACCGTGGTCATCGTGGGCAGCGGGGCTTCCGCCGTCCGCTATTTGAATGAACTGAAAAACGATACGGAGCTGGGGTACGAGACCCTGGGTTACGCAGCGCTGCAGGAGACGGGCGATATGAGTCGCACGCCCTATCTGGGCGGGCTGGACCGGCTGAAGGAGATCCTGGAGACCCTGCAGCCGGACGAGGTCGTTTCCGCCATCGCTCCGGAGGAGTATGGGGAGACCCCCGGGATCATCGACGCCTGCGAGCAGGCTGGAGTCAAGCTCTCCATCATCCCGGTGTACGCGGAGTACATGCCCGCAAGGCCTCAGTTCGACGATCTCAACGGGATCCCCCTGCTGAATATCCGGCGTATCCCGCTGGACAACTTCGCCAACGCTTTTCTCAAACGGGTCGGGGATATCCTGCTCTCCGGGCTGGCGCTGATCGTCCTATCCCCCCTGTTCCTGTTCTGCGCCCTGGGAGTGAAGATCTCCTCCCCTGGGCCGGTGATCTTCAAACAGCAGAGGGTGGGGAAGCACAAAAAGCCCTTTACCATGTATAAATTCCGCTCCATGCGGGTGAATGATGAACAGGATCGGGCCTGGAGCCGAAAAACGGACGACCGCCGCACCCGCTTCGGTTCTTTTCTGCGGAAGTTTTCCCTGGATGAGCTGCCTCAGCTTCTGAACGTGTTCCTGGGTACCATGAGCCTGATCGGTCCCCGGCCGGAGATCCCCCATTTCGTGGATCAGTTCAAGGACTCCATACCCCTGTACATGGTGCGGCACCAGGTCCGCCCCGGTATGACCGGCTGGGCCCAGATCAACGGCCTCCGGGGGGACACGCCCATCAAGGAACGCATCGAGTACGACATCGAATACATAGAAAACTGGAGTCCGCTGTTTGACCTGCGCATCCTGCTGTCCACCGTGTTCCGGGCCAAATTTGTAAACAATGAACAGACGGGGAAGCAGCCGGATCCGGACAAGCTCCTGATCGTTGCCTCCACCTGGGGACATATCAGAAGTTTCCATCTGCCCTATCTGAAGGAGTTGAAAGACCGGGGCCGGGAGGTGCACGTGGCCTGCCGGGACCTCCCCGAAGCGCCGGAAAACGTGGACGGAGGTCTGGAGCTGCCCCTGGAAAAGCGGATGTGGGCGCCGGCCAATTTCCGGGCCTCCCGTCTTTTGCGGAAGGACATCCGCCGGGAACGGTATTCCCTGATCGTCACCCACACCTCTCTGGCGGCGTTTTTCACCCGCCTTGCGGTGCTGGGCATGCGGCGCCGTCCCCGGGTGGTGAACGTGGTCCACGGCTACCTCTTCGACGATGATACGCCCCGGCTCAAGCGGCAGCTCCTGCTGGGAGCGGAGCGCTTTGTCGCTTCGGTGACGGATCTGGTCCTCACCATGAACGGGTGGGATGAGGATCTGGCCATGCGCTTCTGCCTGGGAAAAGCGGTGGGGAATATCCCCGGCATGGGGGTGGACTTCGCCCGGCTGGATGAAGCTTCGCCGGAGGCGGGGCAGGAGCTGCGGCAGGAACTGGGCATCTCCTCCGAAGCCTTCGTCCTCCTGTATGCCGCAGAGTTTTCTCGCCGGAAGAGTCAGAAGGTGCTGATCCGGGCCATGCAGAAGCTGCCGGAGCGGGCGGTCCTTGTGCTCTGCGGGGACGGGGCGGAGCTGGAGCGCATGAAGGCGCTGGCGAAGAAACTCCGGCTGGGCGACCGGGTGCGTTTTCCCGGCCGGGTGGAGGATATGCCCAGGTGGTACCGCATGGCGGACGCGGCGGTGACCGCCAGCCGCAGCGAGGGCCTGCCCTTCAACGTGATGGAGGCCATGCATCTGGGTCTGCCGATCGCAGCCAGCGCCGTGAAGGGGAATACGGATCTGATCCGGGACGAAGAGACCGGGCTCCTGTATCCCTACGGGGACGCAGAGGCCTGCGCCGCCGCCCTGATGAGACTGATGGATTCGCCTGATCTCCGGAAGGCCCTGGGGGAAAGAGCGGCGGAAGAAGCGGGACAGTACGCCCTGGACCGGGTCCTGCCCATCGTCCTGCACGCGATCCTGGAGGAGTGACCCCATCTGAATGAAATATAGTGAAATGGCGCGCTGCGAACACCGCAGCGCGCCATGATTGCCGTCAGTAAGCTCTCCTTATGCCTCTTCCCCCTCGGGGATGATGCAGGTGATCAGGGTGAGGTTGGAGCAGGCATTCCAGGAGGACCAGGGCCAGCCGTCGGAAGCCACGGGGCCGGGGGTGATGTATACCGGCTTGCCGGTGGCCAGATAGGTGTCCGTCCTGGGCGGGAAGCCCAGGATGCAGCCCTTCTGCTGGCTCTGGGCGGCGAAGCGCCGTGCGATCATGGCGGCTTCCTTCTTCTTTCCCGCCAGGTTCAGTCCGGCGCAGAGGAAGAGCTGGACCGGGGCCACCACGCGGCCGTGGACAAAGGTGCCGGTGCCGTAATTGGAGTTGGCGCTGCGGATATCCTCCGAAGCGATGCCGATCTCCGTGAGGAGACCGCCCTCCTCCGTGAGGGCTTCGCAGCAGCGGTCGATGATATTCTGGGGCAGACGATCTCCCAGGATGATGGGCTGGTAGCAGGCCGCGGAAAGGCTGTCCACCGGCTTGCCGTTATGGAAGGTGACGAACTTCTTCCCGTCCCAGAACTCGCTGATGAGGGTGTCGAAGAGCTTCTTGCTCCGGTCGTGCCAGCTCTTTCCCTCCTCCGTCTTTCCGCAGCCGTCCGCCAGACGGCCGGTCATATCCAGCAGATCCACCATGAAGGCGATCAGGTCCGGATTGATGGTGGGGAAGCCGTCCTGGAAGATGGTGGCGTCGTCCCAGCCGGAGTCATTGGGGTTGTTGATGGCGGTCACGTCGTCGCCCCGGCCCGCGCTGCGGGTGCGGACCCAGAACTCCGCCCACTTGGCGAACTTGGGATACATGCGCTCGCACTCGGAGGGGGTGAGGTAGCTGTCCCCGCACTTTTTGATGAGCCATTTCAGGGCGAAGCCCTGGATGGGGGGCTGGATGCCGGCATTCTTGGTGAGGTAGCCCACGTTGCCGGGGAGCTGGCCCGTCTTTTCATCCTGATATTCAAAGAGGGCGCAGATCTGCCGCCAGCCTTCCTTGGGATTGCCCATCATGGACATGCCGTTGAAGCTCTGCTGCCAGGCGAAGCATTCCCCCAGGTATTCATAGTGCATCAGGATCATGGGGGACTGGTAGATGCCGGTGGGCTTTACCCGCCGGGCCCAGACCGTGTGGGTGGCATATTTGAAGAGCTGCTCGAAGCCCTTCGCGGGGGCCTTGTAGTTCTTCTGGAAGTCCGCGTACCGGTCGAAGCCGTCCTGCTTCAGAGTCTCGACGGAGGGGTAGGAATCCGGCAGATTGCCCACTTCGATCATATCCTCGTGGACGGCGAAATCCAGCTCGCCGGATTCATCCGGGCAGAGGTCGATGGTGAGGGCGGTGTATTCGCTGCCGTCCCCCTTCATAGGCGCGCAGACGGAGATGGAGCCCTTCAGGGGGCGGAAGCGCAGCTTGCCGTAGGTGCCGTAGGTGAGCTCGGTGGTGCCGTCCGGCAGGGTGCAGATGCCGTGGCAGGCTTCGGGAGCACGTCCGCCCGCCCGATAGGGAGCGGCTTCCAGCCGGAGGGTGATCCCGTCCTTCCCCGAGACCCGGAAGTACTCGTTATAGGTGAAGATGATCTCCAGCGAGCCGGCGGGCAGGTTCAGGAGCATGGAGCCGGGATCGCCCTTATAGGAATAGGGGATCTCCCGTCCGCCCTGGAAGGTGCGCAGGGTGAAGACGAATTCGTTGCTCATCATCCAGGCGCCGGGCTTGAAGCTGGAGAGCTGCAGCAGATGGCTGTAGTAATTCTCGATGAGGAAAAATGCGGAGCCCTCCCGGGCGTATACCGCATGGGTCAGGTCAAAACGTTCGCTGGTTCCAAACATGTTCCGTTCAGCTCCTTTCCTGCAGGGCCAGCAGCAGGGCGCTGCGGGCGGGGTCAAAGGCGGCGGCGGAGGGAGCGTCGGCCCGCTCTGCGCCGGCGGCCAGAAGCTTTGCCTTCAGGGCAGGGCAGCCCAGAGCCGCCAGACCGGGAAGGAGGGAGTCATACTCCGCCGGGGCGATGGTCTCCGCGGCGGCCTCCAGGGCCTTGCGGATATCCCCGGGGAGCTTGTCGCCCAGGAGCAGCGGCATGCAGGCCAGAAGCTTGGGGGCGGGGGCCGTATCCCCGTTCAGCGCATCCCGGCAGAGAAAAGCCTTGCCGTCCCAGAGGCTCAGGAGGGCTTTGGCGAGCTTCTCCTCCCGGCCGGTCCAGCAGGCGGCGTCCTCTCCCAGCGCCTTGCAGATCTCCCCAAGGGCGGAGCAGCAGAGGATCAGGTAGCTCAGCAGATCCGGAGAGACGCAGGGACGGGGAGCGGGGAAGGCGGGCTTGCCCGCGAGGCCGCATTCATGGGGATAGGCGTAGAAGCAGGCGTCTCCGACGCTCCGCTCCCGGAACCACCACTCCGTTACCTTGGCGAAGGCGTCCCGGAACGCTTTCAGTTCCGCCTTGTCCACGCCGGAGAAATCCAGACCCGCCAGGGCGGCGCCGTAAACGGGGGGCGCAGCTTCGGGGATGATGGCGGATTCCTTGGCCCAGGCGGGGACGAGGCCGCCGGGAGTGGCCAGGGCGAAGAGGGCGCTCAGCAGCCGGATCCGCTGGGCGGCGTCCTTCATGGGCAGAGCTGCGAAGGTCTGCTCCAGGGCATAGGCCTTCTGATCCCGGATGGGGTTTCCCAGCACCAGACGCTGGCCCCGGCGGATCTGGAGACCCAGCCACAGATCGTAAGCCAGGAGGGGATCCGGCAGTCCGGCGGCGAAGGCGGCGAAGGCTTTTTCCGCCTTGGCGGCCGCTTCGTCGGGGGTGTGCACGTATTCGGGGATCTCATAGGCGCTGTTGGAGTCGATGATCTCGATGGCCAGCTTGCCGTTCTCCGGGGTGAAGGTCAGCACCGGATCGCTGCTGCGCAGGGCGGTGAGCTGCCAGGTGACCTCCAGCTTCACGCTGCCCACCACCGGCTTGATGATGTACCGGGTGGCCCCCATGAAGATCTCCTTGCCCCGCTCCGTTTCCCGCAGGTTTTCCCCGGAGCCCAGGCGGACGCGGAGGATGAGCCCGGCTCCCTCACCGGCGATGAGGAGGGCTTTCCCATCCAGGGCGATGGTCAGATTGCCGCCTCCGGCGCAGGCGATCTTCGCGCAGGAGGGATCGGCAGAGACGGTGTAATCCGCCGCCGCGCCGTTTACCGTGGGTTCCAGGCGGATGAAACCGGCGGAGCGGTCAACGGTGCTGGCGAACATGCTGGTGGTCTCCTGGGCCAGAGCCAGGTACAGGCCCTTGGCCCAGCCCTTTCCCTGGGGATCCCATTCCTCGAACAGCAGATGCCGGGAGAGATACTGGCCCAGCGGCCTTTTTTTCAAATCAAGCTGCATAAGCGTGCTCCTTTCCTGTTATTTGTCATTGCATACAATAATTGTACCATACTGCCGCGTCCTTTGCATCACTTTTCCGGCAGATAGGAGGTTTTTTTCGTACCGGGCCGGAAAAATCTTGATTTATTTCGATAATGTGCTATTCTAACAGCGTAACGATCACCCCGGGAGCGGGGTGCAAACTATGGATGCATGGAGGAGACAGATGAAAAAGGCATTGATCATCCTGCTGGCCCTGGCACTGCTTCTGGCCTGCTTTATGGGATGCGCAAAGAAAGAGGATAAACCCGCCGCCCGCACCTTCACCGTGGGCTTCGACGCGGAGTTCCCGCCCTTCGGCTTTATCGCGGCGGACGGCAGCTATGACGGCTTCGATCTGGCGGTGGCGGAGGAAGTCTGCAAGCGTCTTGGCTGGACCTTCAAGCCCCAGCCCATCGCCTGGGACGCCAAGGACTCCGAACTCTCCAGCGGCAATATCGACTGCATCTGGAACGGCTTCACCTATGAGGGCCGGGAAAACGACTATGCCTGGACCCCATCCTATTACAACAGCAGCGTCATTGTCGTGGTGAAGGCGGACAGCGACATCAACTCCCTTGCGGACCTGGCCGGGAAGAAGGTCATCACCCAGGCCGGATCCTCCGCCATCTCCGCCCTGGAGGAGAACACGGAGCTCAGCTCCACCTTTGACGAACTGCTGGAGAGCGCGGATTTCAACAACTGCTTCATGGAACTGGGCATGGGCAGCGTGGACGCCGTGGCGGCGGATTACGGTACCGCCATGTACAACATCGGGGACAAGGCCTCCGATTACCGCATCCTGGATGAGAAGATCTCCGTGGAGACCTACGCCATCGGCTTCCTGAAGGGGAACGACGCCCTGGCGAAGGAAGTGTGGGCCGCCGTGCAAAAGATCGCCCAGGACGGCACCATGGCGAAGATCGCAGACAAGTATGTGGAATACGGTCTGGTGAAAGAGAGCGTTACTCTGATCAAATAATCGACAGGCAGCATGGACTTGAGCGGAAATGTCTTTCCGCTCAAGTCCCTTGTTTTCGGGTTTTCGGGAGGTCGTTTTATGTCCTTCGGTACCATGGCCGCCATGCTGGGCGGCGGAATGCTGAAATCCATCCTCATTTACTTCTGCACCCTGGTCGGGGCGCTGCCCCTGGGTCTGCTGGTGGCCTTCGGGCGCATGTCCAAAAACCGCATCCTCAGCGGGATCGTGAAGGTATATATCTCCATCATGCGGGGCACGCCGCTGATGCTCCAGCTCATGGTGGTCTTCTTCGGCCCTTTCTATCTCCTGCGCATCAGTACCGGCACCGGCTACCGCTTCGCGGCGGTGGTCATCGGCTTCGTGCTGAACTACGCCGCCTATTTTGCGGAGATCTACCGGGGCGGCATCAACGCCATCCCCGTGGGCCAGCGGGAAGCGGCCCAGGTGCTGGGCTATTCCCGGTCCCGCACCTTCATGACCATCATCCTGCCCCAGGTGGTGCGGCATATCCTGCCTGCCATCACCAACGAGATGATCACCCTGGTGAAGGACACCTCCCTGGCCTTCGCCATCTCCTACGCGGAGATGTTTACCCTGGCGAAGAAGATCGCCTCCTCCCATGCCACGCTGATGCCCTTCATCATCTCCGGCGTATTCTACTATGTGTTCAACTTCCTGGTGGCCTTCGTCATGGAGCGCTGCGAGAAGAAGCTGAGCTACTATCGCTGAGGAGGGGAATGAGATGAAGGTATTGGATATGCAGGGCATCCGCAAATCCTTCGGGGAGCTGTCGGTGCTGAAAGATATCTCCCTCTCCGTGGAGGAGGGGGAAGTGGTGGCGATCATCGGCCCCTCCGGATCCGGCAAGAGCACCTTGCTGCGCTGCGCCACCCTCCTGGAAACGGTGGACGGAGGCAGCATCACCTATCTGGATCAGGCTGTCGCCTGGGAGGAGAACGGCGCCGCCGTGTACGCCCCGCCCCGGGAGCTGCGGGAGATGCGCCAGGTCTTCGGCCTGGTATTCCAGAATTTCAATCTTTTCCCTCATTTCTCCGTGCTCCGGAATATCATGGACGCCCCCATGAAGGTACAGAAACGTCCCGGGGCGGAAGTGGAGCAGGAGGCGCGGGAACTGCTGAAAAAGATGGGCCTGGAGGGCAGGGAGGACGCCTATCCCTTCCAGCTTTCCGGCGGCCAGCAGCAGCGGGTGGCCATCGCCCGGGCCCTGGCCATGAATCCGAAGCTCCTGTTTTTCGACGAGCCCACCAGCGCCCTGGACCCGGAGCTCACCGGGGAGGTGCTGCGGGTCATCCGACGTCTGGCGGAGGAAAAGATGACCATGGTGATCGTCACCCATGAAATGGGCTTTGCCCGCCAGGTGGCGGACCGGGTGATCTTTATGGATAAGGGGGTCATCGTGGAGCAGGGCGGTCCGGAGATCATCGACCATCCCGTCCATGCCCGGACCCGGGCATTCCTGAACAAGCTGGAGGGGGAAACGACATGAAGCGGGTGGAATACGATTCTCTGGGCCCGGTGGAGGTGGACGCGGAGCGTCTCTGGGGTCCCCAGACCCAGCGGAGCCTGGAGAACTTCCCCATCGGGGAGGAGAAGATGCCCCGGGAGTTGATCCGGGCCTTCGCCATTCTGAAAAAGGCCGCGGCGGAGGCAAACGTCCGCCTGGGCGTCCTGGACGGGGAAAAGGGAAAAATCATCGCCGCCGTCTGCGACGAGATCCTGGCCGGGAAGCTGGAAGGGGAATTTCCCCTGGCTGTCTGGCAGACCGGCAGCGGGACCCAGACCAACATGAACCTGAACGAAGTCATCGCGGGCCGGGGCAATGCCCTGGCGGGCAGGAAACTCCTGCACCCCAACGACGACGTGAACAAGTCCCAGAGCTCCAACGATACCTTCCCGTCGGCCATGCGCATCGCCGCGGTCTGCGCGCTGCAGGAAAGGCTGCTTCCCGCCCTGGAGAGGCTGGCGGCGGAGTTCCGGGCTCTGGAGGAGCGGTACCCGGAGCTGATCACCCTGGGCCGGACCCACCTGCAGGACGCGGTGCCTCTGCGTTTCAGCCAGATGGTCAGCGGCTGGCGCACCGCCCTGGAAACGGATGGGGAAGCCGTCCGGGCAGCGCTGGAGAATCTGCGGCTCCTGCCCCTGGGAGGCACCGCCGTGGGCACCGGGCTGAACGCCCCCAAGGGCTTCGACGTCCTCTCCGCGGAGCGGGTGGCGGAGCTCACGGGGATCGGTTTCCGCACCGGGGAGAACAAATTCCGCCTGCTCAGCAGCCTGGGGGACTTCGCCTTCTGCCATGGGACCCTGAAGGCCCTGGCGGCGGATCTGATGAAGATCGCCAACGACCTGCGCTGGCTGGCCTCCGGTCCCCGCTGCGGTTTGGGGGAGCTGGAGCTTCCCGCCAACGAGCCCGGCAGTTCCATCATGCCCGGGAAGGTGAACCCCACCCAGTGCGAGGCCCTCACCATGGCGGCCGTGCGGGTCATGGGGAACGACACCGCCGTATCCCTGGCCGCCAGCCAGGGGAACTTCCAGCTGAACGTCTTCCTGCCGGTGACGGCTTACAGCTTCCTCCAGTCCGTCCGGCTCCTGGGGGACGCCATGGAGTCCTTCCGTCTCCGCTGCGTCGCGGGGCTGAAGCCCAGGCCGGAGGTGATGGAGGAGCATCTCGACCGGAGCCTCATGAACGTCACCGCTCTGAGCCCCGCCATCGGCTACGACCGGGCGGCGGAGGTGGCCAAGACCGCCTACCGGGAGGGGATCACCTTGGCCCAGGCAGCGGAGAAGCTGGGATATCTTTCCCGGGCGGAGGCGGAAAAACTGCTGGACCCGAAGAAAATGGTGTAGTATACTGTCGCCGGACTCCCCGGGGGTCCGGCGAAATAACTGATACAGGATGGGAGCGATCCGTTATGGATATCAATCAGGCAGCCCTGGAAGCCCATGCCCGCTGGCGCGGCAAGCTGGATATTGCCCCGAAAATGGCCCTGGATACGCCCGAAGCCCTGAGCCTGGCCTATACCCCGGGGGTGGCCGCCCCCTGTCTGGCCATCCGGGAGGATCCGGAAAAGAGCTACAGCCTCACCGGCCGGTGGAACACCGTGGCGGTGGTGACGGACGGCACCGCCGTTCTGGGCCTGGGGGATATCGGCCCGGAGGCCGCCATGCCGGTGATGGAGGGCAAATGCGCCCTGTTCAAAGCCTTCGGCGGGGTGGACGCGGTGCCCCTCTGCGTCCGTTCCAAGGACCCGGAGGAGATCATCCGCACCGTAGAGCTGCTCCAGGGGAACTTCGGCGGGATCAATCTGGAGGATATCTCCGCGCCCCGCTGCTTCCGCATCGAGCGGGAGCTCCAGGAACGCTGCTCCATCCCCATTTTTCATGATGATCAGCATGGCACCGCCGTGGTGGTGCTGGCCGCCCTGCGCAACGCCCTGACCCTGGCGGGGAAGGAAATGAAGAATATCCGCGTCGCCATCAGCGGCGCGGGGGCCGCGGGAAACGCCATCGCCCGTCTGCTGAAGGCGGCAGGGGCGGGCCAGGTGCTGGTCTGCGACCGCCGGGGCATTCTGGCTCCCGGCCGGGAGAAGATGGACGAGGCCAAGGTCGAGCTGGCAGACCTCACCAATCCCGAGGGGGAGAAGGGCGGTCTGGCCGACGCGCTCCGGGGAGCGGACGTGTTCGTGGGCGTCTCCGGTCCCGGCATCGTGACGAAGGAAATGATCGCCGGGATGGGGAAGAAGAGCATCGTTTTCGCCTGCGCCAATCCGGTGCCGGAGATCTTCCCGGCGGAAGCCATGGCGGCGGGGGCCTATCTCTGCGCCACCGGGCGCAGCGACCTTCCCAACCAACTGAATAACGTTCTGGCCTTCCCCGGCATCTTCCGGGGGGCGCTGGACGCCCGGGCGCCGCGGATCACGGAGGCCATGAAGCTGGCCGCCTCCGACGCCCTGGCCTCCCTTCCTCAGCAGGACGGACTGAACGAGGAGAACATCCTCCCCAAGCCCTTCGATCCCCGGGTCCGGCCCGCCGTCGCCGCAGCCGTAGCAGCGGCAGCCGGAAAATAACCGAATGCCCTACCTTCGCCCCGCGCCATCCCGGCGCGGGGTTTTCTGTTCCCGGCGCAACCCCCTTGACATCACGAATGACATATGTTATTCTTGATTTACGAATGACGAATGTTATTGCTGGAGGACATCATGGAAAAGAATTGGCGTATTTCGGATTCGGAGTGGCTGGTGCTCCGCTGTCTGTGGAAGAGATCCCCGCTGGAGATCAAGGAGATCCAGGGGATGCTGCAGGCGGAAACGGGCTGGACCGGGAACATGGTCCGCAGCCTGGTGGTGCGGCTTCTGGATAAGGGGGCCATCGGGGCGGAGACCCAGGACCGGTATTTCCGCTATTATCCCATTGCGGCGGAGGAGGAATGCATCCGGCAGGAGACCCGTTCCTTTGTGGACCGGGTATTCGAGGGGAGCGTTTCCAAGTTGTTCGCGGCCTTTGCCGGGAGCGGAAAGCTCAGCGAAAAAGAGCGGCGGGAGATCGAAGCCATGTTGAAGAAGATGGACGAGGAGGAGTGAGATGGGCCTGGATCTGCTTTGGGAGATCACCCTGGGCTCCTGGGTGACCGCTGCCCTGATCCTGCTGGCCCGCCTGCTGTTCGGTAGATGGCTCACCGCCCGGGGAAAGTACCTGCTGTGGCTGCCTCTGCTCCTAAGGCTGCTCCTGCCCTTCATGCCCCCCAGCCCCACCAGCGTGTTGAACGTCCTCCCGGAATCCGTGTCCGGTGAAGCTTACCTGACGGAGATCGCCGTACCCGACCCGGCGGAGGAAGCCGAAGAGCCGGGACAGACCCCCGTGATCGCGGGGAGCGTGGGCGGGGGAGGGCTCCGTCCTCTGCTCCTGCGGATCTGGCTGACCGGCGCGGCGGCGGTGCTCCTGTTCCAGTTTCTGTTGTACCGGATCGGGGCGAAAGCCATGGATCGGCTGCCCCTCTGTACGGATCCGGAGACCCGCAGCGTGCTCCTGCGGCTGCGGCAGCTCACGGGGATCGACGGCAGCCTGCGTATGGCCTGGGGCAGCGCGGGGATGCTGGGCGGGCTCCTGCGTCCGACCCTGGTCCTGCCTGTGGAGCGGCGGAAGGAAGCGGCAGCGCCCATCATGCTCCATGAGCTGATGCACCAGAAATCGCGGCATCTGTGGCTGGGGCTGCTGCTCCGGCTGCTTTCCGCGGCGTACTGGTTCAATCCCATCGTGTGGCTCTGTCTCCCCCTGGTCCGGCAGGACTGCGAGGAGCTCTGCGACCAGATGGTGCTGGATACGGGACTGATCGCTCCCCGGGAGTACAGCTCGATCCTGTTTTCCGAGGGCCAGATGAACGGGCTTCTCTCCCCGCTGCCCAGGACGAACTTCGGCGGCAGGCGGGGGAGCCTGCGGCGGCGCATCGGCCGGATCGTCCGCAGCAGGGAAGGCAGGGGAGGCCGCATCCTTCCCGCGCTCCTCGTCCTGTGCATCCTGCTCTTCGGGGCTACCGCCCCTCTGGGCGCAGCGGCGGCGGAGGAACGGTCGCCGATCCCGCCGGGGTATGAGAGCATGGATGCCTATCTCAACGCTCTCCAACCGGGGCTGGGCCGCTTCGGCGCCACCTTCCGGGAACTGACGGCGGAAGGGTACCTGAAAGAGGAAGAGGGGGAATGGCTCAGCCGGACGGAGCTATGTTCCGCCTTTACGCTCCGGCGGGAGCTGTACGGCGCCGAGCGGGAGCTGACCTACTATTTCGCCCTTTCCCTCTTCTCCGGAGAAGGGAACGAGCAGGCGCTGTACACGATTGCGATCCATCTTACGGAAGAGGAGGAGCAGCAGGAGTGGGACCTCACGTATTCCGACCTGTGCGGCCGGATCCTGGAGGATTGGGACGCCCTGGCGGCGGCGTATGTCGGCGGCTTCCGCATCGCCTCTCCCGTGGATGTGGAGACCCTTCTGGGAAGAGATCTCTGCCGCCGGGCGGCGGAGGAGGCCGAGCGGCGGGGCTGGACGGAGGCGCCGAAGGAATACCTGCAGCGGCTGTGCCAGGAGCCTGCCGCCGCCCTGGGCTACAACGGATCCGCCCAAGTCTGGGTCCTGGGCGGGACGGGGCTGTACCTGTACGAGACACGGCCGACGGAATAGAAGGGAGATAACGGTATGCTGCTTCGCCTTACCCGCTTCCGCCTGAAAACGGAGTGGACCCGGATCTTCTGGTTCCTGTTCTGCATCCTGATCTGGGCCGGCGTGTTCATGATGCAGGTCCGCATCCCAGCGGATTACAACAGCTATCAGAGTTATGTGGGCATGGCCGGCGGGACGGCGGTCAACACCGCCCTGGGCGTCAGTGAGACGGAGAACGGCGCGGTCTCCCGCCAGGAATTTGAACGATACCTGGCAAAATACCGGGACTTTATCTACCGCCAGATCCTGATGAACAACTCCGTCACCGGCTTTTTGGTGGGGAACGCCCTGGGGGTGATGCTCATCTGCACCCCCCTGAACCGGCGGAAGGCCGCTCAGCTCCTCAGCGCCGGATACAGCCGTCTCCGCATCTTCCTCTCCCTCATCCTGGCCTATTATCTGGTCATGGGGGCGATCTGGCTGGGGGCCTCCCGGATCATGTGCCTGAAGTATCCCCTGATCTTCGCTGCGGAGGAACGGGAGTATTACCGGGCGACCCAGCTGAGCTGGCTCGTGCTGACCCTGGGCAGGGTTTCCCTGTGCGTGTTCTGCGCCTTTCTCCTCCGAGGTCCGCTGAAGACCTATCTTGCGGCCATGTTCATCGAGCTCACGCTGCTGCTGAAAACCGACAGGCTCCCCTATTTCCTGCCCAGCGCCTATCTCCGGGAAGCCCTGTGGCAGCCGGGAGCGGATCTGAACGTGCTCCTCCGGGGCTGCTGGGTCTCCCTGGGCTGCATCCTGGCCGCTGTCCTGGCCTCCTGGCTCGCGTTCCGCAAACGGGGATTGGAGTAGAAGAAAGGAGAGTGTCATGTTCTTTCGTTTGACCCGGTACCGCCTGAAGGCGGAATGGCTCCGGTTCCTGCTGGGACTGGTGTTCGGGGTGATCCTGCTGTCCTGGATCAGTTCCCAGAATATTGTGGACGAAAGGCTTCGCAGCTTTGACGGCTACGTGAATTATTATCAGTCCCAGAGCAGACGGGAGGCGCGGAGCAAAGGCCTTCGGGATCCGGACCCGGCGAACCGGTCCGATCAAAAGGAAGGGTATGAGCTGCTTCTCCGGGAGAATCGGGGATATCTCTACGCGGTCCTGATCGAAATGGTCAACGACTGGGTGCCGCCCCTGACCGTGATCCCCCTGGCGGTGCTGTTCCTCACCGGCCTCTTCCAGAAAAAGCGTCTGGGGCCTATGCTGACGGCGGGCTTCAGCCGGGGCAGGGTGTTCCTCTCCCTCACCGGGGCCTATTTTGTCTGCATAGCCCTGGTGTGGGGCCTCTCCGCCGCCTGGCTGCTGAACCGGTATCGCATCGCCTACGCGCCGGAGGAACAGGTCTTTTTCCGGGTGACGCTGCTCACCTGGTTCTGTGCCTTCCTTTGGCATGGGACCATCGCCTATTTGACCGCCATGCTCCTGCGCAGGCCGCTTCCCGCTTTTGCGGCGGCTCTGGCCTTGTGGTTTATCTTGGGGAATATCACTGTGCGCACACCGAATATGCTGCCCTCGTACATTATCGACAACAGTGAGAATGTAAAGCCTTTGCTCCCGGGGATAGACCTATGGCCTCTGCTGCGCACGGACATCGTCGCCGCCGGTTCCTTCGTGATCTCCATCCTGGTCTCCTGGCTCGCGTTCCGCAAACGGGGATTGGAGTAGAAGAAAGGAGAGCGTCATGTTCTTTCGTCTGACCCGATACCGCCTGAGGGCTGAATGGCTGCGTATCCTGCTGGGGGTAGCGTTCGCCGTGATCCTGTTTTCCTGGTACGGCGCCGCGAACATCGTCGCGGAGGTATTCCACAGCGAGGGAACATTTGCCAAGGTGTACGAAATGGGACCGGAACGGCTGTCCCACAACCTGGGCGTGGACCTTCCGGAGGAAGCCTTTTCCGACCTCACCACGGCCTATCGCACCGTCCTTCGATTTTACCGGGGATTTATCTATTCCCGCCTGGTGATGAGCGCCAACGATCCCATGGATATGCTGGTGGCGAACGTCCTGGCGGTACTTCTCCTCACCGGTCTCTTTCAGAAAAGGCGGCTGGGACCGCCGCTGGCGGCAGGGTTCGGCCGGAGGCGGCTCTTTCTCTCCCTGACCGGGGTGTATTTCGGCTGCGTCATGCTCGTTTGGAGCATCTCCGCCGTCTACTTGCTGAACCGGTACTGCATCGAATTTGCCCCGGAGGAGTCGGAGTTCTTCCGGGTGACCCAACTCACCTGGTTTTGCTCTTTTCTCTGGAAGGCTTCCGTCGCCTATCTTGCCGCCATGCTTCTGCGCAGACCCCTTCCCGCCTTTCTTGCGGCTCTGGCCGTGTATTTTCTCTTCGTGTCCGTCAGATCCGAGCCGAACATCCTGCCTACGTGGATCATCGGCAGCGGAATGGAGGTGAAATCCTGGGATCCGGGGGTGGAGCTCTGGCCTCTGATCCGGACGGATATCGTGGCCGCCGGATCCTTCCTGGTTTCCATCCTGGCCTCCTGGCTCACATTCCGCAAACGGGGATTGGAATGATCTTCGGTTACGACAAAATAAGGAAAGGACGGTGTGATTCATGCTGCTGCGACTTACCCGCGTCCGTCTGCGGACGGAATGGCTCCTGCTGCTTTGCCTGGCGTTCCTGATCGTCCTGTATATCTGGTTCTGCGGCCTGGACATGCGCACCACGTCTCTCGGGACATTTGAGCAGTTTGAAGAGAAATACGGCGCGATGTTCAGGGACGGGCTCAGCCGGGACGAGGCGGAGCGAATGACCACCGGCTTTGCCCTGAAGGACCCCATCAAAGAGGGAACGGGTATTCGGGAGGCGTACGAGGCGATTCTGCGCAAGCTGCGGGGCTTTGCCTACTCCCGCTTGTTGATGGGCGCGGAGAACTGCGCTTTTCTTCTCATGGGCGCCCTGGCGGTGCTGTACCTGTGCCCTCAATTTGGGAAACGGAGGGCGGCCCAGTGGCTGAGCGCCGGATACGGCCGGGGACAGGTCTTCCTCTCCATGACCCTGACCTATTATGCCTGCGCGGTCCTGCTTTGGCTGATCTCCTCCAGCATCCTGCTGGGGCTCTACCGGATCTCCTTTTCCCCGGAGGAACGGGGCTTCTTCCACACCACCCAGCTGAGCTGGCTGTGCAATGTCCTGTTCAGCGCGGCGCTGGCCTATCTCTCGGCCTTTCTCCTGCGCAGGCCCCTTCCCACCTATCTGGCGGCCCTGGCGGTGTGGTTCCTCCTGCGCGTGGAATCGCCCGCCCTGAGCGCCAGCCCGGTGGTCATCATGGGCTCCGGCGAAATCATCAAATCCTGGGATCCGGGGATGGATGCGGGATCTCTTGCCGCGGGAAACTGGATCACCCTGGGTTTCCTGGCTGCGGTCGTTATCCTGTCCTGGTTGAGTTTTCGGAAAAGGGGGTTGAACTGATCATGAGCGAATCGGTATTGGAAGTATCCCATCTGCGGAAGGTCTATCAGAAGCGGGATGTGCTGAAGGACGTGTCCTTCCGGCTGGAGCCCGGCACCGCCACGGCCCTGGTTGGCCCAAACGGGGCGGGGAAGACCACCCTCATCCGCATCCTGGCGGGGTTGGTGATCCCGGAGGAGGGGAGCGTTTCCCTCCTGGGATCGCAGAACGACAGAGAGCTGCGCCTGGCCAGGCAGCAGGTGGGCTTCATCGTGGAGTCCGCCTTCGGCTACGACACCATGAGCGTCACCCGGAATCTGGATCTCCGGGCGGAGCTGTACGGGACGCCGGACAAGGCCTGGCTTGAGGAGCTGCGGGAGGAGCTGCGGCTCACTCCGGAATACGGCGTCGCCCGCCGGGAGCAGCTGAAGCTCCTGTCCCTGGGGCAGAAGGGGCGGTACGCTCTGGCCTCAGCCCTGGTGAACAAGCCCAAGCTCCTGGTCCTGGACGAGCCCCTGGTGGGCATCGACAGGGAGAACGTAAAGGTGGTTTCCGACCTGCTGAACCGGCTCTGCGGGGAGGGGATGACCATGCTCCTCTCCGGCCATGTGGCGGAGCAGCTGCAGAAGATCTGTTCCCATGCCCTCCTTCTGGATAAGGGCGTCATGACGGGGCCGGTGCCCATGGAGGAGGTCGTGGAAGAGGAGGACGGGGAGGAAGAGGCATGAGGCCCCTCCCGCTGGAAGCCAAGCGCTTCCTGTACAGCCTCTGGATGCTCCCCGCCGTGCTCCTGGTCCTGGCGGGCCTGATCTATTACGTCTACCGCACCGGGGTGTACCCCCAGACCAGGGAGCCCCGGGTGCTCCTGGCTATGCTCCTGGGTACGGTGAAATACCATATCCTCCTGTACGGAGTGCTGGCCATCGCCCTGGCGGGGGTGGACTCGGGGAACCGCGTCCCCCTGCTGGAGACCCTGGCGGGCGGATCTCCCTATCGCTTCCTGCGGCGGAAGGCAGTCCTTTTTGCCGGAGCGGTGCTGGTGTGCGAGCTGGTTTATCTCATCGTCCCCCTGTTCCTGTGGCATATCCCCGAATGGGAGCTGGCGGGCGTCTATCGGGAGCAGGGACTGACCCCGCCCATCCTCCGGCTCATTCCCGCCCGGCTGTTCCTTGACCTGGGGATCGCCTTTCCCCTTTTCCTTCTCCAGGCGGCCCTTCCCAGCCTCCAGTCCATGCTGGTGGCGGATTCTGCCGCGGCCATCCTGTGGATCGGCCTGTTTAACGATCATCTGGAGCAATGGTTCAAAGGACTCCTGCTCCAGCCCCTTCCCCGGACCTGGTTCCTCTGGGCCGCCCTGTCCATCCTGGCGAGCATCCTGCTGAGCTTCGCCGCCTTCCGGCTGAAGGCCATGCGGCGGTGACCGCCGGGCCAGGTACGTGACCCCGCCTGCAAATGGCTAAAGGAGGTTCGAATCATGACGCTTCGTCTCACCCATATCCGCCTGAGGGCGGAATGGATCATGCTGATCATCGCCCTGGCCCTGCTCATCCTGTATACCTGGTACTGCGGTACGGATATCCGGGCGGCGAGCCAGCTTTATTCCTATGAGCAGTTTGAGTTTGTTTACCATGTGATGAATCCGATCCAGGTCGCGGAAAGCTATGATCTCGACGTGTCGAAGCTGCCGGAGAGAGCGGATCTGCGGGACGTGTACAACGCGGCTGTCCGGGCACACCGGGGCTGGCTCTACGCGCTGATCCTCAACAGCGCGGAGTATTTCACCTTCCCCGCCCTGAACGGCATGGCGGTGGTTCTGCTGTGCATGACGTTTCGGAAGCGCCGGATCGGGCAGTTCCTCTCCGCGGGATACAGCCGGCTGCAGGTCTTCCTCTCCCTCACCCTCCCCTATTTCGCATTCGCCGTGCTGCTGTGGCTGCTGGCCTCATTCTGTCAGCTCAGCCGCTATCACATTTCTTTTTCGCCGGAGGAGGGGTACTTTTTCCGGACCACCCAGCTGACCTGGCTGTGCAACATCCTGTTCAACGCGGCTCTGGCCTATCTCTTCGCCATGCTCCTGCGCCGGCCTGCGATCTCCTTCGTCGCGGCCATGGGAGTGCGGATCCTCCTGCTGATCCTTACCCGGAACTGGAGCGCCTCCCCGCTCACCATCATCCAGACCGAAAGTATCGGTCCGTCCTGGGACCCGGGGATGGACCTGAGCCCCCTGATCACCGGGAACTGGATCACCCTGGGCTTCCTGACGGCGGTTCTGGCCGTCGTCTGGCTGAGTTTTCGGAAAAGGAGGTTTGAAGCATGAGGGAAGCCGTACTGGAAGTATCCCATCTGCGGGTGGCCGATCATCAGCGGGATGTGCTGAAGGACGTGTCCTTCGCCCTGGAAAGAGGTACGTCCACGGCCCTGCTGGGACCCCAGGGGGCGGGGAAAAGCACCCTCATCCGCACCCTGGCGGGTCTGCTGTTCCCGGAGGAGGGGACCGTTTCCCTCCTGGGCTCCCGGAACGAACGGGAGCTGCGCCGGGCCCGGCGGCGGACGGGCTTCATGCTGGAGTCCCCCTTCGGTTACGACAACTTGACCGTGGAGCAGAACCTGAACATTCGGGCGGCGCTGTACGGCAGGCCGGATCAGGCCAGGCTCCGGGAGCTCCGGCAGGAGCTGCGGCTCACGGAGGAATACCATATCGCCCGGAAGGAGAAGCTCAAGCTCCTGTCCGTGGGAGAGACGGGGCGGTATTCCCTGGCTGTCGCCCTGGTGAACAGACCCGATATCCTGATCCTGGACGAACCTCTGGTTGGGATCGACAATGAGAACAGGATCATGATCTCCGATCTTTTGAACCGCCTCCGGGAGGAGGGCGTGACCCTGCTCATCTCCGGGCAGTCGGCGGTGGAGCTGCAGACGATCTGCACCCGCGCCCTGCTGCTGGAGGAGGGGGTCCTGCGGGGCCCGGTGCCCATGGAAGAAGCGCTGAAAGAGGAGGAGGCAGAGGAGGCAAAGGAGGGAGAGGCATGAAGCGTACGACAGCCCGGCTGGTCGTCCTTTCTCTTCTCCTCTGCCTGGTGACGGGCTGCGGAACGCCCGGGGAGGCCCCGCTGCCTCCCGCGATCCGTAACCTGGCGGTGAAGCGCCTGATTCTGGAGCCTGCAGCCCTGGGGGACGCGGAGCCCTGGAGCCGGTACTGGGCTGAACCGGATACGGTGAATGCGGATCTCACCCATTCCCCCGGACTGGCCTATTCCCTGACGGTGGGGAACAACACGGCGTTCAACGGGGGGCTGCCTGCGGGCTACGATCTGCAGGGACTCATCGAATGGGGTAAGGACCCGGGACTGAACGTGGATATCCTCCATGCCCACGGATTTACCGGCGGCGGCGCGATCATTGCCTATATCGACCAGGGCGTCCTGCCCCACCCGGAATACGACCGGGAAAACATTCATATCACCAATACGGGGAATTATCCCCTGAGCATGCACGGTCCGGCGGTGCTGTCCCTCCTTGCGGGGGAAAGCATCGGTGTCGCCCCGGATGCGGAAATTTACTATCTGGGCTGCGATTCCGGCGACGGATACTCCCAGCTCCATGAGGCGGACTGCCTCTACCGGGTGATCGCCTTGAACGAGACCCTGCCCGAGGGGGAGAAGATCCGCATGGTGGGCTTTTCGGACAATATCAGCTCCGGTGAACCTTATGAGCAGGAATTCCGGGCCGCGGCCAAGGCCTGCGAAGAGGCGGGGATCATGGTCTGGTTCTGCGGAGAAAACGGCGCGGTGGCCTTCCTCCCCTGGTCCGATAAGAACGACCCCGGCAGCCTGGCGCCCGAACACTGGGGCGGAGGTCACGGCGCTCAGGTCTGCTTCCCCTCCGCCGGCCGCACCGTGGCCTGCGTCTTCGACCCCGCCCACTACGTCCATTATGCCAGCGGAGGTCTGAGCTGGACCATGCCCTATGCCCTGGGGCTCTACGCCATCGCCTTATCCATCGATCCCGGCCTGACCCAGACGGATCTGCGGACCATCGCGCGGGACACCGCCGATGAGATCAATGACGGGAGCAAACGGGTGGTGGATCCCGTGGAATTCGTGGCGGCCGTGTTGGAGCGGGTGGGCCGGGACGGGGAAGCCCGGGAGCTGCGGGAGGAGGTCCGGGCCCGACAGAAGTACCTCTATGCGGTGGTGGACCAAGCCGCCATGTCGAAGGAGGACCAGCGGGCCGTATTCGACGCCCTGGCCTGGATCACGGAGGCCCGGGTGGTGGTGGCGGACGCCTCCCGCTTCGCCGACGGGGCGGAGCTGTACGCCGCTATCGAGACAGACCTTCGGGAGCGGGGCGGGACCCTGGCCGGTTATCAGCTCTTCGGAGAGGTCCCCCAGCCTCCCGACGAGGGGAGCGGGGAGACGCCGCCCGTCTGGCGGCTGAATCTGGGGAAGGGGGAATATGTGACCTTCTTCCGGGATTATCTGGAAGCAGCCCGGGCCGGAGAGCCGGATACTCTGGCAGACGGCGTGCTGTTTCCCCCCAACCGGGCAGGCATGACCCTGTGCGACGCGGAGGGGACACTGGGGCATTAACAGGTATATTCTTACCTTGGCAGCGGAGGTTTCTCCGCTGCCCTCTTTTCAATCTCTCTTTTCCAGGAAAAATTCATCAGATTACTCTTGACAATCAAGTGATTGTGTGGTAACGTTTCCGGTAAAGGAGGGGATGGGATGCAGAGAGTCTTGCCCGGTTCCACGCTGCATTATGATGGGAGTACCCCCGGTTCCGCAGAGATCCTGCTCTCGGCCCTGTTTGCGGGCGGGGATCTCATGCTGGCCCAGGTATCCCATATATCCGGCCTGGAACCCTATGTGATCCAGAACTGGGTGGCAAGAGGGTTTCTTCCGCCTCCGGTGGCCAAGCGGTACAGCCGCAGACAGCTTTCCCGGATCCTGATCATCCATATGCTGCGCAGCGTTCTGCCTTTGGAGGAGATCTGCCGTCTGCTGAGTTATGTAAACGGACATCTGGACGATATTTCCGACGATCTGGTGGATGATTCGGCTCTGTACATGGCCCTGGTGGCCCTGACGGAGGACGACCCGCCCCCCATCAAAACCGTGCTGAAGGACTACCGGGAGCCTTTCCCCGGAGCCCAGCGCCGGGTGGAGCAGGTGCTGGAGATCATGCTCCTGGCCTACCGGGCGGCGATGCTGAAGGATGAGGCCCAGGCGTACATCGGACGGCTGGATATACAGTAAGGAAGTAGGAGGGATCAGATATGCAAGCCTGGTGGGAATCCTTGACCGCGCTGGAGCGCGTTTTTGCCGCCGCCGCGATCCCCGCGACCCTTCTGCTCATCATCCAGCTGGTCTCCACCCTCATCGGCCTGGGCGGCCAGGATGGGGATGCGGACGGACCGGATCTGGACGGGGACGGCGTCCCGGACGGCATCGACCTGGACCTGGATGGGGACGGTATCCCCGACGGGATCGACCTGGATGGGGACGGTATCCCGGATGAGTTTTACGAATCGCCGGAGGAGACGGAAGTCCAGCATGAGGGCTTCAATCTGCGCCTCTTCAGCTTCCGGGGCATCGTGGCCTTCTTTGCGGTGTACGGCTGGGGAGCCCTGGCCATCTCCCGGTCCGGCCGGCCCTGGCTGGTGGCTCTGATCGTAGGCCTGATCCTGGGCGTCGCGGCCATGTTCCTGGTGGCGGTCACCATGCAGCTTTTCGTCCGCCTCCAGTCGGACGGCACCGTGGACCCCAACAACGCCGTGGGCCTGGCGGGGGAGGTTTACCTCTCCGTCCCGCCCGAAAGACAGGGGGAAGGCAAGGTGAACGTGGTGATCCAGGAGAAGATGACCGAGTGCGCCGCGGTGACGGACGAGGAAAGGGCCATCGCTACCGGAGAGAAGATCACAGTCATCGGCGTCACCCGGGATAAACAGCTCATCGTCATGCGAAGAGAGTAAGCAAGAATAGAAGAAGATAGGAACAGTATGTAAAGGAGGAAGTGACAATGGGAATGGAAACCATCATTCTGATCTGCGTCGTGGTGGTCCTGTGCTTCAGCCTGCTGGCCGCCATCATGCGCCGGTACAAGAAATGCCCTTCGGATAAGGTCATGGTGGTCTACGGCAACGTGGGCAGCAATAAGGACGGCACCAGCCGCAGCTCCAAGTGCATCCACGGCGGCGCGGCCTTCGTCTGGCCCATCATCCAGGCGGCGGAGTTTCTGGATCTGACCCCTATCAGCATCTCCGTGGACCTGCAGAACGCCCTGAGCCGGCAGAACATCCGCATCAACGTGCCCAGCACCTTCACCGTAGGCATCAGCACCGAAAACGGAGTCATGCAGAACGCCGCCGAGCGTCTGCTGGGCCTGAAGCTGGTGCAGATCCAGGAGCTGGCGAAGGACATCATCTTCGGTCAGCTGCGTCTGGTGATCGCCACCATGGACATCGAGGAGATCAACGCCGACCGGGATAAGTTCCTGGACGCCGTGAGCCGGAACGTGGAGACCGAGCTGAAGAAGATCGGCCTGCGGCTCATCAACGTGAACGTAACGGATATCAGCGACGAGAGCGGCTATATCGAAGCCCTGGGCAAGGAGGCCGCCGCCAAGGCCATCAACGACGCCAAGCGCACCGTGGCCGAGAAGAACAGGGACGGCTCCATCGGCGTCGCCAACGCCGACCGGGACCAGCGCGTGCAGGTATCCGAGGCCAACGCCCTGGCCATCGAGGGCGAGAACAGCGCCAAGGTCCAGGTGGCCATGTCCGACGCCCAGCGCCGGGAGAAGGAAGCGGAGGCCATGCGCCTCGCCACCGCCGCAGAAAAGATCCAGGCGGCCAAGGCGAAGGAAGAAGCCTACGTGGCGGAGCAGCAGGCCGAAGCGGCCCGTGCCGCCCGGGAGAAGGCCACCCAGGAGGCGGACATCATCGTCTCCACGGAGATCGCCAAGCGCCGTGCGGAGCTGGAGGCGGAAGCCGAGGCGGAGAAGATCCGCCGGAAGGCCGCCGGCGAGGCGGACGCCATCCGGGCCCGGATGAACGCGGAGGCCGAAGGCCAGAAGGCCATCCTGACCAAGCAGGCCGAGGGCTTCCGGGAGATCGTGGCCGCCGCGGGCGGCAATGCGGAGGCGGCGGTGAAACTGCTGCTGACGGATAAGATGGAGGACCTCCTGCGGATCCAGGTGGAGGCCATCAAGAACGTGAAGATCGACAAGGTCACGGTCTGGGATTCCGGCGCGGGCAAGGACGGCAAAAACGCCACCGCCGGGTACCTCACCGGCCTGCTGAAGAGCGTGCCTCCCCTCAGCGAGATGTACGCCATGGCGGGGATGGAGCTGCCCGGCTTCCTGGGAAAGAAGGATGAGCCGGAAGCGGTCCCCGCGGAAGAGCCCGCAGCGGTGCCTGCGGCGGAATGAGCGCGTAAGACCGGGCCCCCCTCCCAAGGGGGCCCGGACGGAAAACGGAGAAAGGAGGAACATATGCCGACAATCGTATGGACCCTGATCCTGCTGGTGTGCGCATTGGGCCTGTTCGTTGTGGAAATACTGAATCCGGGCTTCGGTCTCCCGGGGATCGCCGGGATCGTCCTCCTGGCGGCGGATGTGTACATCACCGCCCGGACCGTACAGGAAGCCATGATCCTGGGCCTGATCGCGGCGCTGATCGTCCTGATCTTCCTGGTCTTCGGCGCCAGGCTCATCTCCAAGGGCAAGCTGCCCAAGAGCCTGATCCTGGACCAGGCGGAGGAGGATTACCGGAGCAGCGAGGACATGAGCGCCCTCCTGGGGACCACCGGAAAGACCCTGACGGTCCTCCGCCCCGCCGGGATGGCGGAGCTGGGCGGCAGAAAGGTGGACGTGGTCACCCGGGGTGAATTCCTGGATAAAGACAGTTTTGTGGAAGTAGTGGAAGCGGCGGGGGGACGCATCGTCGTCCGGGCCTGCCAGGACCCGGCTCTGCCGGAGAGTTAAGGAGGAGTAAACATGGCAGGACCTATCATTCTCATCGCAGTCATCATCATCGTTGTGATCCTGTTCTTCCAGTTCGTTCCCGTGGCCCTGTGGATCAGCGCCCTGGCCGCCGGCGTGCGGGTGGGCATCTGGACCCTGATCGGCATGCGTCTGCGCCGGGTCGTTCCTTCCCGGATCGTTATCCCCCTGATCAAAGCCGTGAAGGCCGGCATCAATATCCCCATCAATAAGCTGGAGGCCCATTACCTGGCGGGCGGCAACGTGGACCGGGTGGTGAACTCCCTCATCGCCGCCCAGCGCGCGAATATCCCCCTGGAGTTCGAGCGCAGCGCCGCCATCGACCTGGCCGGCCGTGACGTGCTGGAGGCCGTGCAGATGAGCGTCAACCCCAAGGTCATCGAGACCCCCATCGTGGCGGCCATCGCCAAGGACGGCATCGAGCTGAAGGCCAAGGCCAAGGTCACCGTCCGGGCCAACATCGACCGCCTGGTGGGCGGCGCCGGGGAGCAGACCATCATCGCCCGCGTGGGCGAGGGCGTGGTCACCACCATCGGCAGCGCGAATACCCATAAGGAAGTGCTGGAGAATCCCGATCTGATCTCCAAGACCGTGCTCAGCAAGGGCCTGGAGGCGGGCACCGCCTTCGAGATCCTCTCCATCGACATCGCGGATATCGACGTGGGCCGGAACATCGGCGCACAGCTCCAGGCGGACCAGGCCGAGGCGGACAAGAAGATCGCCCAGGCCAAGGCGGAGGAGCGCCGGGCCATGGCCGTGGCCGGCGAACAGGAAATGAAGGCCAAGACCCAGGAGATGCGGGCCAAGGTGGTGGAAGCCGAGGCCGAGGTGCCCATGGCCATGGCTCAGGCCCTGCGGGAAGGCAAGCTGGGCGTCATGGACTACTACAATATGCAGAACGTCATCTCCGATACCCGGATGCGGGAATCCATTGCGGATGAAGGTGCGCAGAAATGACGAAGCGGGCGAATAACGCTCCCCGTCCCGCCAATACCGACCGGTCCAAAATCGGCGCTCATCAGCTCCGGCGGGTCGTGGTATGGACGGAGATCCTGGGGAAGCCCGTCTCCCGCCGCCAGCCCCGGTTCCCCCGATAACGGAATACCCAAATAAAAAACGGCTCCGGCGCGTTCCTCGCGAACGCGCCGGAGCTTCTCTGTCGGAAATTCCCGTCTCCCCATTGGCAAAGCGTGCGCAGAGGTGTAAAATACGGAAAATGAAAGTCAACAGGGGGGATCTGTCATGGCTGTGATCAAATATGTATTTGTCGCGGCATACGTAGCATTTATCCTTATCGTGGGGCTCAGGACCCGGAAGGAGAGCGCCGGAGGCGGGAAAGAGTCCTTTCTCCTGGGCGGCCGGAGCATCGGTCCGGTGGTCACCTCCTTCTCCTTCGCCGCCACCTATATCTCCGGCGTCTGCATGGTGAATGCCGGCAAGGTAGGCTGGGACTGGGGCATCGGCGCCATGTGGAACGCCTGGGGGAACGTGCTGCTGAGCATCGCCTTCATGTGGTTCTTCCTGGGCACCCGGAGCCGCCGCATCAGCGCGAAGCTGAACGTCCAGACCATGCCGGATTATCTCCGGGCCCGGTATCAGACCGAGTATTTCAAGCTGGTGGGGAGCCTGGTGCTGTTCTTCTTCATGATCCCTTATACAGCAGCGGTGTTCTCCAGCCTTTCCTATATGTTCACCCGGGTCTTCAATCTGCCCTATATCGGGGCGGTAATCGTCATGGCGGTGCTGGCCACCGTGAACCTGGTGGTGGGCGGGTATAAGGCCGCCGCCAAGATCGACGTGCTCCAGGGGGGCATCATGGTGGTGGGCGGCGTCATCCTGGCCGCGGCCACCCTCAGCGCCAAGGAGGTGGGCGGCCTGGCGGAGGGTCTCCGCCGCCTGAGGGAGATCGAACCCTTCGTGAATTCCGCCGGGGTCACAGCCACGGGCCGGGATATCACCAATTTCGGCTTCAACGGCAATGCGGGCCTGCTCCTGGGGGTCATCCCCTTTGTGATCATGACCTCCTGGGCCCCCAACGGCCTGCCCCAGATGGCCACCAAGTTTTTCGCAATCAAGGACGCGAAGCTGGTGCGCACCGGGGCCATCGTCTGCACCATCCTGGGCTTCATCATCATCACCGGCGTCCATATCCCCGGCCTCTTCATCCATCTGTTCTATTCTGAGCTCCCCGCCGGCGGAACCAACGTTCTGGTGCCGGATATGCTCACCAAGATCTTCGGAAACGATTTTATCGGGCAGGTCTGCCTCTCCATCATCATGCTCCTGGTCCTGTCCGCCTCCATGTCCCACCTGGCCTCCCAGGTCCTGTCCTCCGCCGCCGCCATCGGCATGGACTTCCTCAAGGGCTATTTCCTGAAGGATCTCAGTGAGCAGAAGACCACTCTCCTCCTGCGGGTCTGCACGGTGCTCTTCATGCTGGCGGCCCTGGTGCTGGCCCTTCTGAACCTGGGGGTGATCTCCAGCATCCAGTCCCTGGCCTGGGGCGCCATCTCCGGCTTCTTCCTGGCCCCCTATGTCTTCGGCACCCTGGGGAAGACGGTCACCAAAGCCGGAGCCATCGCCGGGAGCATCGCGGGCCTGGCCTGCGCCTTGCTGATCCCGACCCTGGTCAAGGCGGCGTTCCCCGCCCTGGCGCCTTACTGCACCACCGTCAACGCCTGCGCCGTGGCTACGGTCCTGCCTCTGGCGGTGACCCCCGTCGTCAGCGCCTTTACGAAGAAGCTGGATCCCGCCTATCTGGATACCATCTTCGGGGCGGAGGAAGCGGCCTGAGCGGGGGGCGAAGCGGGGGAAATCTGCCCCGTTTCCCTTGACACAGGCATCGGATTTTGCTACTATTTAAGTTGTTTTACAGCAGTTATCTATATCGGAGAAGTGTGAAATTTAAATAGACGGAGGAAAGAGAAGTATGGCAAAGGCAAACGAAAAGCCACAAAACAAAAAGAAGTCCCTGCTGATGCTCGCGATCGCCGCGGTGATCGTGATCCTCTCCAGGGTGCTTCCCCTGCCGGAGGGACTGAGCCGTGAAGGCCTCTCCGCTCTGGCAATCATGATCGCAGCGCTGGTGCTGTGGGTGTCGGAGGCCATGAACATGGCTGTCACCACCATCCTGCTGTGCTGCATGCTGCCGTTCCTGGGCGTCATGACCCCCCGGGATATGTTCAAGGGCTTCGGCGGCAGCGTGTTCTTCTTCATGATCGGTACCATGTCCATCACCACGGCCCTGGCCTCCACCACCATCCCCAACCGGATGGCAGGCGCGATCCTGTCCTGGTCCAAGAACAGTCCCCGCAAGCTGGTTCTGGGCTTCACCCTGGGCACCGCGGTCCTGAGCTCCATCATGTCCAACATGCCCACCTGCGCGCTGTTCGCTTCTCTGGGCATCGCCATCATGAAGGCCAACGGGGACCCCAAGCCCGGCACCACCAACCTGGGCCGCTGCCTGATGATCGCCATCCCCGCGGGCTCCGTCATCGGCGGTTTCATGACTCCTGCCGGCGGCCCCACCAACATCGTGGCCATCAACGCCCTGGAGGATATCGGCATCCGGGTCACCTTCCTGGACTGGATGATCGTGGGCTACCCCATCGGCATTGTCTGCGCCATCCTCTTCGCCCTGTGGATCTGCCTCTTCTACAAGCCTGAGAAGATCGACGAGAGCGCCCTCACCGTAGCCCATGAGATGGTCTCCGGCTCCGGCCCCCTGACTACCCGGGAGATCAAGTGCGTCTGCGTGGTGGGCCTGATGTTCATCACCTGGATCCTCAGCACCTGGATCCCCATCTTCAACACCACCGTGGTAGCCCTCTGCGGCACCTGCCTCTTCATGGTCCCCGGCATCGACGTCATCTCCTGGCACGATTACATGGATAACGGCGGCTGGGACGGCACGTTCCTGGTGGGCGGCGTCGGCGCCATGGCGGACGCATGCCTCGCCACCGGCGCGGCCAACTGGATCGTCCAGACCACTCTGGGCGGCGCGGCTGCCTGGTCTCCCCTGGTCGTCTGCCTGGCGGTCTCCGCCCTCATCTGCGTACTGCACTGGCTGTGCCCCTCCGGCCCTGCCGTTGCGGGCTTTGCCGTTGCGCCCATCATCATCCTGGCCCTGCAGGCGGGCGCTTCCCCGGTGGCCCTGGCCATCATCACCGCCTTCTGGAGCGGCGTCACCTTCCTGCTCCCCACGGACGCCGTGCCCATGTTTACTTACAGCTTCCGGTACTACACCATCACGGACATGGTCAAGGAGGGCTGGGTCCCATCCCTTGTGTTCGTGGTCATCGTGGCCATTGCGGTGCCTCTCATTTCCGGCGCCCTGGGCTACGGTCCTATGGATGCCGGCGCTGCCAGCGAGATCCTGGCCAATTTGGGATAACCTTTTCCCGGATGAGTTACGCGGGACCCGCATTTGCGGGCCCCGCGTTTTTTCGACTTTTACCGTATCGCCCGGATCAGAGCGGTGGCCTCCCAGTTCCCCAGGATCTCCGGATCGGGGAAGCCCGCCTCCCGGAGGAGGGCCAGCTCATGCTCCCGGGTGAGGGGCGTGTCAAAGTGCACCAGGGCATCCTCCGCAGCCCCCTCCGTCCGCTTCAGCTCCCGCAGTTCCCGGAAGAACGCCGCTTCCTCTGCGTCATCGGCGGCAAAATAGTCCGCGAGAATGAAACGTCCGCCGGGCTTCAAGGCCCTCCGGAGGCGGCGATACAACTCCCGCTTCGTCTCCGGGGTAAAGTGGTGGAGGGATTCGACGCTGATCGATGCGTCATATTCCGCCTCTCCCAGGGAAAGCTCAAGGTAGGAGCCCCGGCGCAGGTCCAGGTCCCGGTCCGGGAATTTGCGTCTTAAGGCCTCCAGCATCTCCCGGGAGAGATCGATCCCCGTCACCCGGGCGGCGGGATTCCGGGGGAAATAGAATTCCAGCTCCAGACCGGTGCCGCAGCCCAGGTCCAGGATCCTGCAGCCGGGGAACTCCGGCAGCAGGGCCGCCGCGGCGGGGTAGAATTCCCGCGCCCCGGCGATGTCCCGGAGCATGTGCTCGTCGTACCCCTCCAGCCGCCGGGCGAAGAACGCACCCATGGGTTCCAGCACCATAAAACGATCGCCGCCTTTCTTTCCGCTGAATAAAGTATAGCATTTGCCGCAGCGTTTTTGTCAACTGCTTCTGCGCTTGTATTTCCGGTCTACCTGTGATAAAATACGAGAACCGCCGGGAATGTGCCCGGTGTATTGCCGCGCCTGGATGACAGGCGCGATCCCATGGGGAAAGGATACTGCTATGTCGAGGCGTATGCTCGTTGTGCGCAATCCCCGGGCGGGAAGCTTCATCAGCCAGAACACCTTTCTGGAGGCCGCGGGGGTCATCTTCAAAAGCGATTACAACGTGTATGTATACAGCACCCAGTGCCGGGGCGACGCCACCAGGATCGTCGCGGAGGAGGGTGCGAATTACGACTGCATCGTCGCCTTTGGGGGGGACGGTACCCTCAACGAGGTCATCAACGGCCTGATGCGTCTGCCGGAGCGTCCGGTGCTGGGCTATATCCCCGCCGGGACCACCAACGATTTCGCGGCGGGTCTGGGCCTTTCCAAAAACCCGGTGAAGGCGGCGGTCACGGTGCTGGAGGGAGAAGTGCGGGAACTGGACGTAGGCTGTTTTTGCGAAGACCGGTATTTCTCCTATGTGGCCTCCTTCGGCTCCTTCACCCAGGCCTCCTATTCCGCTCCCCAGGACGCGAAGAACATTCTGGGCTATGCGGCTTATCTGCTGGAGGGGATCAAGTCCCTGTCCGAGGTGAAGCCATACGATCTGCATATCCGGGCAGCGGGGGAAGAGTATACCGGGAAATTCATCTTCGGCGCCGTGTCCAATGCCCTGAGCGTGGGCGGCATGGTGAAATTCGACTCTGCCATGGTGGATCTGTCGGACGGACTCTTTGAGATCCTGATGATCCGGTATCCCCAGAACCTGGCGGAGCTGCAGAAGATCCTTTACGATCTGGCCACCCACCACTATGATTCCGATCTGATCCTGTATTTCAAGGCGGGAGAGGTCACGGTGGAGAGCGGCGAACCCATCGCCTGGACGGTGGACGGGGAGATGGGGGGCACCACGGCGGAGGCCCGGGTGAGGAACTGTCATCGGGCGATCCGCATCCTGAAGCCTGAGGAGGAAGAACATGCTTAGTATACGGGATCTGACCTACCACGTCCATGACGACGGGGGCGACAAGGATATCCTGAAGAACGTGAATCTGGACGTTGAGGACGGCCGCTTCATCGTCATCACCGGTCCCAACGGAGGCGGCAAGACCACCCTGGCCAAGGCCATCATGGGCCTGGTGCAGAATGTGACCGGCTCCATCGTGTATCAGGGACAGGAGCTGATCGGCCTGAGCGTCACGGAGCGGGCGAAGCTGGGGGTGAGCTATGCGTTCCAGCAGCCGCCCCGGTTCAAGGGCCTGCAGGTGACGGAGCTGCTCAGCATCGCCGCCGGGAAGAAGCTCAGCGCCGCGGATTGCTGCAATTATCTCACCAAGGTTGGCCTGTGCACCGAGGATTATCTGGATCGGGAGATCGACGCCTCTCTCTCCGGAGGCGAGGTGAAGCGCATCGAGATCGCCTCTCTCCTGGCCCGGAACGCCTCCCTGATGATCTTTGACGAGCCGGAGGCGGGCATCGACCTGTGGAGCTTCTCCCGCCTGACCCAGACCTTCGAGGCCATCCATAAGCGGAGCGAGAGCACCATGATCGTCATCTCCCACCAGGAGCGGATCATCCGCCTGGCGGACGAGGTGGTCCTGGTGGCCGGGGGAGAGATCACCGCCCGGGGCGGGTTTGAGGAGATCATCCCCATGCTGGAGCTGAGCGGGGACTGCACCGTTCAGAAGGGCGAGTAACGCCCGGGAAAGGAAAGAGAGATATGCCGAAGAAGCTCAGCACCATGGAACTGAATCTGCTGCGGCAGATCGCAGGCCTGCATAAGGTCCCCGAGGGGGCCTATAATATCCGGGATAACGGTGAGAGCGCCGGTCGGGGCACCACGGCGAACATCGATATCGTCACCAAGACGGACAAGCCCGGCATCGACATCATCGTCAAGCCCGGCACAAAGAACGAGAGCGTGCATATCCCGGTGATCATTTCCAAGACCGGGTACAGCGAGCTGGTGTACAACGATTTCTTCATCGGGGAGGACTGCGACGTCCTCATCATCGCCGGCTGCGGCATCCACAACAGCGGCTGCGACGTGGCCCAGCATGACGGCGTCCACACCTTCCACATCGGCAAAAACTCCAGGGTGAAATACGTGGAGAAGCACTATGGGGAAGGGGAAGGCACCGGGGAAAAGATCATGAATCCCAAGACCGTGGTCTACCTGGCGGAGGGCGCCTCCATGGAGATGGATACCACCCAGATCCGGGGGATCGACAGCACCAAACGGGAGACAAACGTGGAGGCTGCCGCCGGGGCGGAGATCGTGATCCTGGAAAAACTCCTCACCCACGGGAAGCAGGAGGCTTATTCGGATATGGATATCCAGCTGAACGGGGAGGATTCCAAGGCCAGGGTCATCTCCCGCAGCGTGGCTCAGGAGGATTCGAAGCAGGTCTTCCATCCCAACGTCACGGGCAACGCCCGCTGCTTCGGCCATGTGCAGTGCGACACCATCATCATGGGGAACGCCCGGGTCCAGTCCATCCCCGCCATCACGGCGAACCATGTGGACGCCCAGCTCATCCATGAGGCGGCCATCGGCCGCATCGCCGGGGACCAGCTCATGAAGCTCATGACCCTGGGCCTCACGGAGGAACAGGCGGAGGAACGGATCCTGGCAGGATTCCTGAAATAAGAGACCATGAATCGTCTGCCCGGGGGATCGAAGATCCCCCGGGCAGGTTTGTTTTTCGGTGGTGGCTTATCCTGTGCAGAACGGATTCACCCCATAACCCCTAACGGTTTCTGCGTTTGACCAGCAGAACGCCTGCCAGCAGGAGCAGGGAAACGGTGAGACATGCCGCGGGGAAAAGCACGGGCTGCTTCAGATCGGGGGACAGGAATATGCCCGCGGAGTATAGGGCACGGTCAGCAAACAGCAGGACATACCTGCATTGGCTGTACCTGGTGGGCAGTAGTCCCTGCCGGATCAAAACGTTTTGCAGGATTTTTTCCGCGTTGGGGTTTTCCTTCAGCCACTGGTCGGCAACCGACATCAGATCATTGAGCTTTACATACAGAAGCGTATCCGACCCTTCCTCGCCCTCCGGGGAAAAGGGCCTGGCCAGCCGCCAACCCGCTCTGATCGTGGGAAGGGATTCGTTGCCCTGATAGCTGAAACCGTAGCTCGTCTTGTGCTCGGTCTTGAAGAAGACGGTCTCTCCCTTCTCAATGGTGCAGATGGGTGCGCCGCCCTTCATGTCCGCGTAATAGGAGATCGCGGAAGGGATCCTGATCTCGTTCTGGAAGTGATATTTGATCGCAGCCTCAGCGTCCGGGAAGCAGAGGGATATGATATCCAGATCCAGCTCGTTCTTTTCGGCAGCTTCCCCATAGGGATAGGCATGCTCGGTTTTTTTGAAACGCTTCTGCAGGTCATGATTCTCCCATAAGCGGTAAGCCAGCAATCCCGCAGACAGGATGGAAATGACAATCAATATTGCCGCAGCGATCGCCCGTAGTCTGTTTATCATAGGAATCCCCCTCTTTTTCGCGTATATTCCGATTCACCGCCCTAAGCGTACAATTTGACGCCGCGTCAAAGTCAAGAGGAAAATGATCCTTTTTGCATTTTTTCTTCACATCCCCAAAACGGGCGGAAAAGAGGATGAGCGAGCGCGTGGATCGAAAGAATCGCTGAGATGAGGTTTGCGGGAATTCACAGGGGCCTCCGGTCAAGCCGGAGGCCCCTGTTTGCCGGGAATATATGGAGAGAAAGCTGGGGTATGCAATAAGAAAACCGGGAAGAGGGAAACGGTCATCGCTCCATCGTCAGCACCCCGTCCTTCACCCGGTAGACCTGGTCCGCCAGCTCCGCCACCTCCGGGTCGTGGGTCACCACGATGACGCAGTAGCCCTGTTCATGGGCGAGCTGTCCCAGGATGCGGATCACGTTCACCGTGTT
>JAEEGK010002666.1_pt1 | contig 44738 bp, 42 predicted proteins | sample 8958771 | NCBI WGS metagenome assembly JAEEGK01 (sample SAMN16246547, study PRJNA631951) | gut metagenome | biome: gut microbiome; feature: rumen; material: SC-attached | host: Bos | place: Iran: Karaj | collected 2018-10
TTCGTAATCCTAAGGTATTCCTTATGGACGAGCCTCTTTCAAACCTTGATGCTAAGCTTCGTGTACAGATGAGAACAGAGATTGCTAAGCTTCACCAGAGACTTGGCACAACAATCATCTACGTTACACATGACCAGACAGAGGCTATGACTCTTGGAACAAGAATCGTAGTTATGAAGGACGGTCTTATTCAGCAGGTTGATACACCTCAGAACCTCTATGAGAAGCCCGCTAACCTCTTCGTTGCAGGATTCATGGGATCACCTCAGATGAACTTCATCGATGCAGAGGTTGTTGTATCAGGCGACAAGGCTAGCCTCAGAGTAGCAGATCAGCTCATCGAGCTTCCTCCTGCAAAGGCTAAGAAGGTTATCGAGGGTGGTTACGCTGGAAAGACTGTAACATTCGGTATCCGTCCTGAGGATGTTGATGATTCAGAAGTTGTTGTAAGCACATCAAAGGCTGTATTCGAGTCAACAATCAACGTATACGAGCTTCTCGGTGCAGAAGTTTACCTTTACTTTGATCTTGATCAGTTCCCTATTACTGCAAGAGTTGATTCTCGTACAACAGCAAGACCCGGCGATAAGGTTAAATTCGCATTTGATGTTGAGAAGATTCACATCTTCGACAAAGAGACAGAAGAGACTATCACAAACTAATATTGTGTATAATATGATTTATGAAGAGGGTGCCACACTAATTAGTGTGGCACCCTTTCGTACGCCTGGACACAAAGGTATACATTCGGAAATGCGATTTGTACAGCTGCGCAGTGATTTTCACTAATTTCCCACAAAACGGGATATGCTGACTTTCACGTTGTACAGAGAAGCCAGCATATCCCGTTTTTAGAAATTTTTAAAATCATCTTGCTCGTCCGAAGACATTGCATTTCGAATGTATACCTCTATGGCCAGGCGTCTATGAAAAGTTTGGCTTTTTTCTGTAAAATATTTTATTCGACTAAATCAAATCTTACAAGGAGAATATGCTGTATCTTCCTTGCATTATTAAAACAAACCTCCGCTAGACATAGAGATATCTATCCTATCAGACAATCCGGGGCATCTACACCTGATCATTCCACAGTAGCAGGATTTATTTACATCAATCTCTCACAGTGTGCAAATGGGGGCGCTTAGATGTGATATGATACCTCCAAATTGGACTTTGGTTATTTAAATTATATACTTTGGAGTATATCAATCTAAGCGACAGCATCTTTTTTATTGAAGTATATCCATAAGGCAGAAAATAGGAAAATGTAAAAAAACAAGCGTCTTTGAATTCTTATTCAAGTAAAGAAGCATCCACTCCAAAGTGGATACTCTCTAAAATGTAATTACAAAATGACGCCGCAATGCAGAAAATACTGGGGAGTATAATATGCAGGAACGTTTTTGCTAGGCTACATCTTGTTTATAACACCTATGTAACTGTCGTTCACACAAAAAAACTGTATTTCACACAATTGATATTGCATATTTATTCAGGGGGGATAGAGTAAAAAAGTCGACGGAAAACCAATATATATTTTTATATTGGAAATAATCTCTTATAAGTGATTACACAAATTATAAAAAAGGACTGACGAATTGATACAAAACGTCAGCCACTTTATGGTAAAGCACTATGATATAAAAAGTGCCTAGGCAGAGCATATCACTTTTTTGTTATAAGTGCAAAAAAATATACGATAGGAGACATAGATAATGGAAATGATTTTATCAAATGATTTTTGTGAAATTAATCAGAAGGAGTGCTGGGACATTAATGGCGGAAGCGTTGAACCACTTGAAGTTGTAGAATTTGTTGGTGGGGCCGTTTTGACTGCTAACAGCATAGCTATTGGTGCTGGTGTTGGCATAGCAACAGGAAACCCGGCGGCTGGATTCTCAGCTGGAGCTGGAGCCATGGGCTTAGGGTTACAAATGATGGGTGAGGCTTATGATGAATTTAAACGCTGATAATACTAGATGATTGGAGAATGATGCATATGGATAATATAGTGTTTTGTGAACTTGAAAACGAGCAATTATATATTATAGAAGGCGGAAATCTCGCTACGGATGCAGGAACAATTATTGGATGTATAGGTACTGGAGCCGGTATTGGTGACGCTTTTGGACCTGGCGGAGCAGTAATTGGCGGTATTGCAGGAGGTGTAGTTGGTGTTGTAATAGTTGCAACACACTAACTATCTAAGCTCATTTTTGCAATAAATTGTGATAGAGATGACGTAAGCTTTAGCTTGGTTGTACGTATAGTTCAAAACAAGCTAAGCTTATGTCATACATATTACCTAAGGAGTAATTAAAATTGGAAAATAATGGAATGAATATGCTATTGTTGTCAGGATGTATGTTGATAGTTTGGGCTACGTTTAAGTGGAAAATCTTTCATGTGATATGGGATAAAAAAGTAATTAGAGCATGTTCATATATTTTGGGATTGTATAATATATTTTTGGCTATTTGGAATGGTGGAAAAATAAAGGAAGAGCTTCTTATCATTGATTTTAGCCTTTATTTTATATTTGATATCATATTTTTAATAATAAGATTGAAAGAAGGTAGAAAGGGAGTAATGAAGATTTATCAATTAGGAATAGGCTCTTTTTTTATCATTGCGGCATTATGTATACTCTGTTTTGATTTGAAAAAAATTTATGTAGGTGTAGCGATGTTAACAGGAGCTATGATGATGATTTCTGCTCCATTTCAAGAAGTTATAGCAATATCGGATAAAGAAAAAGAATAAATTTTGATTGTTAAACAATTTAAGGAGATTAAAAATGTTTGAGAATGTTTCAAATAATGAATTAATGGAAGTTAATGGAGGTGCAGCGGAGGGAACAGTTGTGGTTGTCGGAGTTTTAGCAGGTATCAAAATCACAGGAAATGAGGCTCACTAGGTTTTAGGAATTATTTGAAATGGATGTGGGAACCAACTTTTTTAATAAGATGCGATAGATGAGGTGTTGTAGGAAGATACTTTCTACAACATCTTTAGAAGAATAATAGATGAAACAAAAAACGGATAGAATATATGAAATACTATTGTATACGACAGCATGATATTACTGATTGTGGGGCGGCGTGTCTCGCTACTATTTCAAAGCAATATGGATTATCAATATCTATCACCAAGATAAGAGAAGTTGCAGGTACAGACAAAAAGGGTACAAATGCTTTTGGAATTATAAAGGCTGCGCAAGAGCTCGGGTTTACTGCAAAAGCGGTAAAAGGAAATCAGGAGGCATTTTTTTCTGAGTTTCCGCTTCCGGCTATTGCTCATGTGGTGGTAGACGGTAAGCTACTTCACTATGTGGTTATACAGAAAATTACTAAAAAACAGGTTATAATATCGGATCCGGCAAAAGGACTTAGAAAAGTCACTCCGGAAGAGTTCTTTAAAGAATGGACTGGAGTTCTTATAATGTTAGTTCCTTCCGAAACATTTAAGAAGGGCAAAGATACTAAGAATCTGTTTGAACGTTTCTGGAATTTATTGATTCCCCAGAAGCGTTTAATTTTGGATGTTTTTTTGGCATCAATTATCATAACTGTCCTTGGAATTATTGGGGCGTTGTATTTTCAGATTATTATAGATGACATTTTATCAGCGGATATCGTAAAGACTCTTCATATTATATCTATTGGTGTGATTTTGCTTAAACTCTTTGCTACGCTTCTGGCATATATACGTTCACAGCTTCTTATATATCTGGGGCAGAAGCTCGATATTGCTTTACTACTTGGATATTATGACCATGTGTTAAAACTTCCTATGAACTTTTTTGGAACGCGGCGAGTAGGTGAAATTATTTCAAGATTTCAGGATGCCTCATCTATTAGAAACGCTATTTCAAATGCAACGCTTACGATGATGATTGATTCAATAATGGCAGTTGTCGGTGCAGTAATCTTATGCTGTAAGAGTCCGATTCTGTTTTTAATTGCGCTTATCATAGTAGCTTTATATGCAATTTTAGTATTTGCATTTAATAATGGCTATAGAAAAGCAAATGAAAAACAAATGGAAGATAACGCTCAGTTGACGTCGTATTTGGTTGAGTCTCTAAATGGAATACAGACGGTGAAGGCCTTTAATGGAGAATTGGATGTTCAGTTTCAAACAGAATCCAAATTTATTAAACTTCTGAGAAGCATATTTAATCTGGGGCATCTTGGGAATATGCAAAGTGGACTGAAACTTCTTATTTCCTCTGTTGGAGAGGTGGCTATTTTGTGGGTTGGCGCTTATAACGTTATAAAAGGTAATATGACAATAGGAAGTCTTGTGTCATTTAACGCACTTCTTGTATATTTCATTGACCCGGTAAAAAATATAATAAATCTGCAGCCAACACTTCAGACAGCAATGGTAGCATCAGACAGGCTTGGAGAAATACTTGATCTTGAGCTTGAAAAAGATGAGAGGGAAGAACGAAAAATTGCTCCTTCGACTCTTAAGGGAGATATTGCCATAAATAACCTGTCGTTCAGATATGGGACAAGAAAGCTGATACTTGAAGATTTTTCTATGTATATAGAAAAGGGGCAACGTGTTGCAATAGTTGGTGAAAGCGGTGCCGGAAAATCAACTATCGCCAAAATACTTCTTGGATTTTATCCATATGAGAAAGGAAGCATTACAATCGGGGATTATGCACTTCCTGATATAAGGCTGGACTCGCTTAGAGATAAGATTGCATATGTGCCGCAGGAGACTTTCTTATTCAGTGATTCTATAATGAAAAATCTGACATTCGGGCTTGAAAATCCAGACCCGGAAGAAGTTATAGAAGTTGCCAAGATAGCGAGAGTTCATGAATTTGTGAATGAATTACCGCTTCGATATGAAACCATGCTTGATGAAAATGGCGCTAATCTTTCGGGAGGACAAAGGCAGCGAATTGCAATAGCAAGAGCAATGCTCAAGAAGCCGGATATTCTAATTCTTGATGAAGCAACAAGCAATCTTGACGCAGTTACGGAGAAAGCGATTCAGGAGACAATAAATGCATATAGCCAGGGAATGACAACAATTATAATTGCTCACAGGTTAAGTACGATAAGGAGCTGCGACAGAATTTTTGTTATGGAAAAAGGAAAAATTGTTGAAGAAAATACACACGATGAACTTATGAAGGTCAAGAATGGCTATTATAGGACATTACAGGAATCACAGGTGGGTGCCTGAGTTATGAGAGAAATAGTTTTAGATTTTAATGAGATGTCTGACACGAAAGAAGTATATGGCAGTCGTCCTAATCCTTACTATGCAGTTTTTATTTATGTACTTGTGGGGATATTTGTAATTTCCGGAATTTACAGTTGCTTTGGAAAGATAGAAGTTGTATCGCGCGCAGATGGCATTATAAGACCAAATGACAATGTGGGAACTGTTGCAAGTATTTCTGGAGGGAAGATAACCGAAATCAATTATTCTGATGGTCTTCCTGTAAAGAAGGGAGATGTGCTTCTTAAACTTGACACAAATGAAGCACAGATTATGCTGGAGGGTCTGAAAGACAGCGAGAAAGACTTTGCTGAAAAACTTAAAATGAAGAACAGATTTTTACAAGGGGTTCAGAATGGTAAAAATCCGTTCAAATCGGACATTGAGGGAAATGATTATCCATACTATGTTGCATATGAGAAATATGCGATTTCACAAAAAAACGAGGAATTGAAAACTTCATACAACATTGAGCAGGCTAAAATAAATGAAGCAGCTTCAACCGAGATCATAAAAACAAGCAAATATCAGATTGATGGACTTAAGGCTTATGAGAAAAGTATCAGAGAAGGAGTAGACTATACTTCTGATTATCCGGAATATCACAGTATGTATTTATTGTATAACGAGTCTATGAAGAGCATTGATATTGAGCAGAAAGCGAAAAAGGAAGAAGCAAACTTAAGCGCATCGGGAAATGGTAATAAATACAATCTTGAATATTATAGGCAGATGCTTGAAGAATATCACTATTTGATAGATTCGATTGAAAGTGGACATTCAGTTTTTCCTGACGGAGATACAAGCAGTGTACGACTTCTGTTTGATGACTATCTTTACACGCTTACAGGGTATAAGAATACTCTGAGTAGTGCAAAGGATACATATGATAAGCTGAAAGAATCAGAGGACAGTGGTGTCGATAATAAAAATATAGAAAATTATCTTACATATGATTGCAACATGCTGGAAGGATATACGCTTTTCAGAGATTCCATTAACGAAGATGCTGACCTTTTTGATGAAACTAAAGATAGCTATTCATATCATTCGTTATATCTTGATTATATAGAGCAGTTTAATTCACTTAAAAATGAGGTTGAAGATGCGCAAAGAAAATATGATGAATGCCTGACCGCACAGCAAACGAATGAAGCTGATAAGGATAATAGTGATGATGAATCGGGCGATAGTCAGGAAAAATCTGAAACGGACATTGAAGCAGATATGAGCCGTGCAAGTCTTCTAAAGGCAGAGCTTGACAGCGCAGTTTCTGCCAAAGACAGCTATAAATCAAATAAACTTGCAAGTGTCAATAACACAATAATGCAGATTGAATCTACAATTGCGCAGAAGAAGATAAGTCTTGGATCAGCTGATAAAGCAAGTTCGGAAGTAACAAAGACAAACGTCGACAATGCTTCGGCTACAGTTTCAGCGTTCAAAAGCCAAAAACTTGCAGAATATAAGGCAGAGATTGACAATATCACAAATAAAATTGAAGAGCTCAAAAGGGCAGAAAATTCAACGAAGCCGACGGAGACACTTTTGTCAGATATAGATGTTTCATATAAGAATAGAAAGGAACAGCAGCATTTAACAACAATTACGCAGATTGATTCTTCGATAAAAACTTTGGAGAGTCAGATTCGTGACGCTGAGTCCACGAAAAAACTGAATCAGATTACGATTGAGATGTACAAAAACGGAATGTCAGCGGATGGAAAGTATATTTCAGTAAAAGCCACTACAATAGAGCAGTTATCGGCATTGCTTGATGAAATAGAAGCAATAAATAACAGTATTGACGAGCTTGAAGTGAAAATAAAGCAGGTTAATGAGCAGATAGAACAGGGAACTATTGTTGCATCTTGCGATGGTATTTTTAATGCTTCTGGTGAGTATGCTGTTGGAGATATTCTTTCAGCAGGTACTGCTGTAGGAACCGTAATTCCAGGTGGAGAGAGTGAATTTAAGGTTCAAATGTATGTGGATAATTCATCAATAGGAAATTTGGAGGTCGGAGATAAGGTCAAATACAATATTGTAGCGCTTCCCAGTAATGAATATGGTGTGGTTGATGGCGTTATAACCGGTATTTCAAAAGATACAATAATGAATAATACCGGATATTCAGGATATTTCTTGGTTGAAGGAACAATTGATAAAGTAAAATTGGTTGACCACAACGGCAATAACGGAGATGTTACAATTGGTATGCAAGTAGACGCCAAGATTGTAACTGAAGAAAAAAGCATAATACGTTATCTTTTCGAAAAAATCAATTTATTCTGATTTCTAATCCGGACAAGAGTAAAAGCTTGTCCGGATTTGTTACTATACGGATAAAGTGCACAGTTATTTTGTGTGATATACTATGATATAGGAAAGTGATACACATTTATAGACGGAAATATAAACCCGAAACTAAGTAATATGAGGTGAGAGCATGATTTCTGCGCAGACAATAAAAGGAAGCATTAGTGAGCTTGGAGCTATAACCAAAGTGGATTTATGTGTTATGGATTTAAACGGAGAGACTGTGGCTGCTTCGGGCGAAGTTGGTTTTTCCGATGTTTCCATAATAACAAGTTTCGCTTCGTCTCCGGTTGATTCACAGGTAATAGGTGATATTCATCTGTTTAAGGTTTTGGACGATGGAGAGCCTTTATACATTTTGCTTTCAAAAGGTGACAATGAGCAGGCTTACATGGTCGGCAAAATTGCGGTAAGCCAGCTTCAGGCGCTTGTTCTTGCGTACAAGGAAAGGTTTGACAGAAATAATTTTTTCCAGAATCTGCTTCTTGATAATATGCTCATGATCGACGTATATAACAGGGCAAGGAAACTCAAGATAGAGGTAACTGCGCCAAGGACGATAATGCTGGTTGAAACAGGACGTACAAAAGATAGCAGTGCCAGAGAACTTTTGACGAGTATGTTTGCGCCGAGCTCGGGAGATTATGTCACTGCGGTCGATGAGAACAGCATTATCATTGTAAAGTCGCTTGGTAAAGGCGAGAATTATGATGATATAAACAGAATTGCCACAACTATCGTAGATATGATGAGCACAGAAGCTCTTTTGAACGTAAGAGTGTCTTACGGAACAATAGTTGAAGAAATAAGAGATCTCAGCAAGTCCTTTAAGGAAGCCAAGATGGCACTTGAAGTCGGAAGGATATTCAACGCTGAGTGCAGGGCAAACGGGTATAATACGCTCGGAATAGGAAGACTTATCTATCAGCTTCCGGAGAGCCTTTGCAAGATGTTTATAGATGAGATATTTGAGGATAGAGAGATTCCGAGTAATCTTGATGAAGAGACTTTGAATACTATCGCGAAGTTTTTTGAGAATAATCTTAATGTGTCCGAGACATCGAGACAGCTCTTTGTACATAGAAATACTCTTGTGTACAGGCTTGAGAAACTTGAAAAGAGTTGCGGACTTGATGTTAGGAAATTTGATGATGCGCTCACTTTCAAGATTGCGCTGATGGTACTTAACTACATGAAATATCTTAAGGATAGGGAATAAAAAGAAGAGCGATCCTGTGAGGGATACATGCACGTTTGCTCCCGGCACTGCGCAGGCGACCTTACAACACATGAAAGGTTCTGCTTAGTGCTGCTTCGTTCCCGACCTGACACGGTTCGCAGATTTTCATTGCATAAGACCCACGCGTACACGGAAGGACTGCTACATGCACCCTTCACAAGACCGCTCTGATTACTATACTTTTTTTTGACCGTAATGTCAATTTGTTATTGTTGTATTAGATCCTTAAGGGTATAGCTGTCGATGTATTTGTTTACGACTTCATCAAGCCCTTTCCAGAAATTTACTGAATTACACGTGTCGGTTCGCGGGCATGTTACCCCGTTTTCATAAGCGACACATTCGACAGGAGTGAGAGTCCCTTCGACAGTTCGGAGAACATTGCCGACATTATATTCCTCAGGGCTATGAGCAAGACGGTAACCGCCGTTACTTCCGCGCATGCTGTTCAGGTAACCCGCTTTGTTCAAGGTGGCAACAATCTGTTCCAGATATTTGATAGGTATGTTTTGTCTCTGGGAAATGTCTTTTAGCGCAATGAAATTGTCATTGCCGAAGCTGGCGAGATCGATCATTACCCTCAAGGCATATCTTCCCTTAGTGGATATTCGCATAAAAAACCTCTTTATACAGATAAATTGATATAATATAATAATTCGTATATCATATGATAACAGAATTACTACCATTTTGCTAGGAAAGAAGCAGATCTATGAAAATGCAGCCAAAGTCCAAAAGTGTGGATAAAGAAAAATGCACTGAGGACGAGCTTAAAGATATTAAATATATGAGAGCAGCCATTAACCAGGCTAAGAAAGCTTACGCTCTCGGAGAAGTTCCGATAGGATGTGTTATAGTATATGAAGACAAGATAATCGGACGCGGTTATAACAGGCGAAACACTGATAAGACGCCGCTTGCGCATGCTGAGATAACTGCAATACGCAAGGCCGGCAAAGTCATAAAGGATTGGCGACTAGAAGGGTGTAAGTTGTATGTTACTTTGGAACCGTGCCAGATGTGCGCGGGGGCGATAGTACAGGCAAGAATACCGGAAGTTATCATGGCAGCCGAGAATCCTAAGGCCGGATGTGCCGGATCGGTCATGGATATTTTGAACAATCCGGATTTTAATCATCAGGTCGTGGTGAAAAAGGGTGTACTGGAGAGTGAATGCAGTAAACTGCTTAAAGATTTTTTTATAGAGCTGAGAGCAAGAAATAAAGCTGAGAAAGAGCAGAAAGGGAAGCTTTAGTGAAAAGGAAGATAACTGCGCTGGTTATGACAGCAGTAATGACAATAAGTTCGATGGCATGCGGTAGTAGCAAGAAGTCTGCATCGGATTTTCAATATCGCAATATAGATATTTCGGGACCTACGGTTACGATCACTTATTTGACCATAGGTGACAAGCCGATAAACGGAATGACTGAGAAGGTATTGGAAAAACTTAATGAGCTTCTTTTGAAAAAAGCAAATGCAAAGCTCGATATTTACTATATCGGATGGAATGATTATCTGGAAAACTACGACAAGACGCTTGATATGGGGAATGTTAATGTGGATCTTGTTGCTGCCGGAAGTGACTGGCTTGATGCATGGCCGAACGCGGTGAAGGGTAATTTTTTGCCGCTTTCAGATGATATGCTTAAGACATATTGTCCTCAGACATACAGATATGTTTCCACAACAGATTGGAAGAGCTGTTCATATGACGGAAGAATATATTTCATTCCGGAAAATGAATATACACAGTGGATCAATGATGGTTTTGTATATAGATCTGATATTGCTAAGAATGCGGATATCGGCGAGATACAGGACTGGGATGATCTTACAAGATACTTTAAGTATATAAGGGATAAGAACCCCGAGATGATTCCATGGGATGCAGACGGAAAGGGAGCTGAACAGACTCTCGGATATATTATGTCTGAGACCAAGTACACTCCGATATACGAGCTGGGTGCATACGGAGTGTGGGGAATTTACAAGGATATTCCCAATCTTATAGTTTCACCTTATTTATCAGGACCGACTCTTGAGAATTATGCCAATCTTATGAAGCAGTGGAATAAGATGGGCGTTTGGAGAGAGGATTTTAAGGATTACAAGGGAGAAAATACGGCGTTTTATAACGGAGACTCTGCAGTTGTACTGGCCAATACAGAGGATTTTTATACCAAGATAAAGCCGAATATGAATATATATCAGCCCGAATCCAATGTTAAATTTTTCTGGTTCGGAAAAAATGAAAATCTCGTAAAAAGAAGTATTCTTCACGGTGCAATAGCGGTTTATTCCAAGTCAAAGAACCCTGAAAGAGCGCTGATGGTATATGACATATTGAGAAACGACCGTGAATGTTATAATCTGATTCGCTACGGAATAGAAGGCGTGCAGTATCAGATAACTCCCAGAGGAACGCTTGAGAAGCCCAGTGGTTACAATGATGAAAGAGACGGCATAACAACCAACTTCTGGTGGGGAAGAAGAGATGCATATGAGATAAAAGATTCCAGTTATCAGTGGGATGATTACAATGAGCTTCTGTCAGAGTATAACAAGATAGCGGTAGATTATCCTTGGGACAGGACGCCGTTTTCGACGACGACTATCAGTCAGAGGATACAGGACGTTACCAAAGTGTGCGACAAGTACATTCCCGAGATCGCGTACGGCAGATACGAGAATACGGCTAAACAGGAGGTTGAGGAATTCAGAAGAGAACTGAAGGAAGCAGGTATAGAGGAAGTAACGAAATATTTGCAGAGTATTTATGAAGCTAAATATATAAATAATTAAAAAATATCATACATATAACAGAAAAATTATGATAAAATAGCGGCTATGTAATTGTATACATGTATGACGCATTAACGCATTGATTTATCAGAGTAGGTAGGAGGAGTAGCAATGGTAACAACACTTGAACATGGATGTTATCTTATAAATGGAAACACAGTAGTACCGGATGATGCTGACGCTACAGCGGTTCTTGCATCTAACGGAATATCAGAGGATGCAGCTAAGAGTGCAAAAGAGAACACAATAGCATATGGAATTCTCAAAGAGCACAATACTTCCGGAAATATGGAGAAGTTATGCGTTAAGTTTGATAAGCTTACTTCACACGATATAACATATGTCGGAATCATTCAGACAGCAAGGGCATCGGGACTTGAGAAATTCCCTATTCCCTATGTACTTACAAACTGCCACAATTCACTTTGTGCGGTTGGCGGAACAATTAATGAAGATGATCATGTATTCGGTCTTACAGCTGCTCAGAAGTATGGCGGAATCTATGTACCTCCTCATCAGGCGGTTATCCACCAGTTTGCCAGAGAGATGCTTGCAGCAGGCGGAAGCATGATCCTTGGATCTGATTCACATACAAGATACGGTGCTCTCGGAACAATGGCTATCGGAGAGGGCGGACCGGAGCTTGTTAAGCAGCTTCTCGGACAGACATATGATGTAGATATGCCCGGAGTTGTAGCTATTTATCTTGAGGGAGAGCCCAAGAAGGGTGTAGGTCCTCAGGACGTCGCACTTGCTATCATCGGAGAGGTGTTCGGAAGCGGCTATGTAAAGAATAAAGTAATGGAATTCGTTGGCCCCGGTGTAGAGAAGCTCAGTGCAGACTTCAGAATCGGTGTTGATGTAATGACAACAGAGACAACATGTCTTTCATCAATTTGGCAGACAGACGATACAATCAAGGAGTTCTACGAGATTCACGGAAGAGTAGGTGATTACAAAGAACTCAAGCCCGGAAAGGTTGCTTACTATGATGGTCTTGTTAAGGTTGACCTCAGCTCGATCAATCCTATGATCGCTATGCCTTTCCATCCAAGCAATGTATATGAGATCGCAGAAGTTAACCGCAACGCTGCTGATATTCTCGCAGATGTTGAGAAGAGAGCAAAGGTTAGCTTTGGTGACAGTATTGAATATTCACTTCAGGATAAGATCAAGAACGGCAAGTTTATTGTCGAGCAGGGAATAATCGCAGGTTGCGCAGGCGGTGGATTTGAGAACATCTGCGCTGCAGCGGATATTCTTAAAGGTCACTTTATCGGAAATGACAGATTTACACTCAGTGTATATCCTGCTTCAACACCTATCTTTATGGAAGTTGTTAAGAACGGCGCAGCTGCTGCAATTCTTGAGACAGGTGCAATACTTAAGACTGCATTCTGCGGACCTTGCTTCGGTGCAGGTGATACTCCCGCAAATAATGCATTCAGTATCAGACATTCAACAAGAAACTTCCCTAACCGTGAAGGATCTAAGGTTCAGAACGGTCAGGTTGCTTCGGTTGCACTTATGGATGCAAGATCTATTGCCGCAACTGCAGCTAATCAGGGTGTTCTTACACCTGCTACAGAGTTTGACGGAGAACTCAAGAAATACAAGTATCACTTTGACAGTGAGATCTACAAGAACCGTGTATTTGATTCACACGGAGTTGCAGATCCTTCGGTTGAACTTCAGCTCGGACCCAATATCAAGGATTGGCCTAAGATGTCAGAGCTTCCTGAGAACATGGTACTCAGAGTTGTATCAGAGATCCACGATCCTGTAACAACAACAGATGAGCTCATTCCTTCAGGTGAGACATCATCTTACAGATCAAACCCTCTCGGACTTGCCGAGTTTACATTGTCAAGAAAAGATCCTGCATATGTAGGACTTGCAAAAGAGATGCGCGCAGCACAGGATGCTCTTGTAGAGGGCAAAGATCCTATCGCTGCATGGGGCGAACTTAAGGGCGTAATGGAAGTGATCGGCAAGAAGTTCGACGGAGTAAACAATGACAACGTTGGATTCGGATCGACAATCTTTGCGGTTAAGCCCGGTGACGGATCTGCGAGAGAGCAGGCTGCATCTTGCCAGAAGGTTCTCGGCGGATGGGCAAACATCGCCAATGAATATGCAACAAAGAGATATCGTTCAAACCTTATTAACTGGGGTATGCTTCCTTTTGTTATCAAAGAGGGCGAGCTTCCTTTCAAGAACAAAGACTACATCTTCCTTCCCGGAATCAGAGATGCGGTTAAGAATAAGGACGAAGTTATCAAGGCATATGCTGTTGCAGGCGATGCTATAACAGAGTTTGAATTAAAACTTGGTAATCTTACCGATGACGAAAGACAGATAATTCTTGACGGTTGCCTTATAAACTACAATCGAGTTAAGTAAAAAAGGGACTGGTAATTTATATGTTTTCTGTTATGAGGCGGAAAAACAGAATAACCGCGGCAGTACTGATACTGTCGATTATTGGAAGCGTCGCAGGCTGCGGCGCTTCTTCTGCTGAAAAACAGGAAGATAATACCGAGAAAGTCCAGGCAGGAGCAGAAAAGGAGACAGGCGCCGAATATGCGGTACCCGAGCAGATTCCAAAAGCTCTTACCGATCAGATCGGTTATAAGACGGATTCTGTGAAAACAGTCATTCTGCATGGCAAAAGACTTCCTAAGACTTTCAGTATAAAAGAGATTGGGACAAAGGAAGAGAAATACACCGGAGATGTGGTAAAGACGGTCTATAATAATGAGACGGAAGAATTTACCGGAATCGGCTATTTTACAGATTTAAAGGAAGATGGGGATTATTATGTCAGTGCGGACATAATAGGAGAATCATATTCTTTTACCATATCGGAAGATGTATATGCAGACCTGTTTAACGAGGCTTGCAAAAAATATTACATCAATAGATGCGGTACCTCGCTGTCAGAGGAATATGCGGGGGAAAATGCACACAGTGCCTGCCATACGACATCTGCTCATATGCAGGAGCATCCTGAGACAGAGATAGATGTTACCGGAGGGTGGCATATGGATGAGCAGGCTGACAGGGATACGACAGTTGGATGCAATGTGGCGGAGAATCTGCTTCTTGCATATGAGATAAATGAGGCTTCATTTACAGATGATGCGGGAATTCCGGAGAGCGGAAACGGGATACCGGATATTCTGGATGAAGTCCGCTATGAAGTTGAGTGGCTGCTTAAAATGCAAGATGCAAAGACCGGAGGAGAGTATGGCGCAGCACTTACAGACAGTACAGGTGGCGGAGATGTGATGACTTATCCGGTATCAGTCACACCTGTATCTATGGAGGCTACCATTAATTTTGCATCTGTTCTTGCAAAGTTTAGTTATATTTATCAGAAGTATGACGGAGAGTTTGCGACCAATTGCCTTAGGGCTGCGGACAGGGCGTGGAGCTGTTTTTTTTATAATCAGAAAGCGCAGGACAATACAGCTGTATTCAAGGCTGCTGCGGAGTTGTACAGAGCAACGGGAAATGCTGCTTATGAAGCGGTTTTGGAGGATTATTACAACAGATCCGATTTCAGTCAGATATTTAATGCGGATGAGAACATTCTGATTGGCGCAGTGACTTATCTTTCGACGAGTCAGAAAGTTGATGTATCAAGATGTGAGTCACTCATGAAGCTTCTTATGGAGCGGGCCGAGGGGATTGCACAAAAAGCGGGACAGTCGGCATATCTTGTGACTGCTCACGGTGAGAGCGACTTTGGCAGATTGCTGGAAGACATGAGGTGCCTGACCATAACCGACCACATCATATATAATCATGAGTATACGACTATTATTGAGAATCATGCGCATTTTTTGATGGGTGCCAATCCGAAAGCCGTTAATTATGTTTCGGATAAAACGGAGAGAACCTACACGGATGAAGCAGCCGTCGGAATACTGAACGATCCTCAGGCAGATGCGCTTTTGGTATTCATGCTTAGTATGCTAGTGTGATGTCTTGTTGACAATTTGATAAATTACTTGTGAAATAATTCATGTACCAGTGTTAAATATATTTAGAGAGGAACAAAGCATTTTTTGCAATATATATGCAAGCTGTGGGATTTGCATGACCATTTGCATGGTGCTATAGTTAACCAAATGAATGTAAATATTAATGGACTAAATATAAACTACATAGATGAAGGAACGGGGCCTTTACTCGTAATGCTTCACGGATGGGGCTCCAATATAGACCTTTTTGCGGGTGTAATTAATTTTGCCAAAAAAGGTTACCATGTTGTGGCAATGGATATGCCGGGCTTTGGTAAGAGCGATGAACCCAAAGAGCCCATGGGCGTAGAAGATTTCATGAATTTCGTGATCGACTTTGTAAAGACTCTTTATCCTGATGACAAAGAGATAATCTTCCTCGGACATTCCATGGGAGGAAGGATAATCATAAAGCTTGCTTCGGGAATAAATGAAGGAAAGCTTTCTCCCGGATTTACGATTCCCAAGATCATACTTACGGATTCAGCGGGAGTTATTCCTGTTAAGACCAAGGCACAGCAAAAGAAATCCAGAAGATACAAGTTCTATAAGAATCTTATTACAAAGAGCGGCCTTTTAAAACTTGATCCAAAGGCGCTCGATAAGCTTCAGAAGAAGTTTGGAAGCGCTGATTATGCTGCGGCTTCTCCTGTAATGAGAAAGAGTCTTGTAATGGCGGTAAACGAGGATATGGTTCCTTACATGCCTTCTGTTACACAGCCGGTTCTCTTGATCTGGGGAGACAAGGACACGGCGACACCGCTGTCAGACGGACAGAAGATGGAAGAGCTTATGCCTGAGGCAGGACTTGCGGTCATAGAGGGAGCGGGGCACTATTCATTTATTGATAACCTCTATGTTTACAACAAGATCCTCGGAAGTTTCCTTGGGTTAAAGAATTAAGGAGAGGGAGAGTAGAAAGTGATACTTATATTATTTACTGTAATATATCTTTGCGCTGCGGTGTTGGGGCTTCGCTATTATACACATATGCTTCAGTTATCGAGCTATCAGTTTCAGGGGTATTTTAGGTTTTTAAAGACTACGGTGACTAAATACGGACTTCATGCCGGAGCTGCCGCTGCTATTTTCGGCGCGGGATTCTTTAAGTATGCCGAGGCAGTGGAAGAGACCGATATGAACAAGATCGCGGTTGTGCTCACTGTTCTTTCGTTTGTTTTTCTTGTGCTCATGGCAGTTATGTACATTCCGAGAAAAGCGAAGAAGAAGTTTGTTGTTACACAGAGAGTTCAGAGACTTTTTATTACCTACGCGGTCTTATTTGTACTTGTGGCAGTTATCACCGCTGTATGTGTGACATTTGGCGCCGATTGGAGTGCGGGTAAGCGTGCTCTTGCAGCATTTTTCGTGGCTGCATATATAGGTTTTTTGCCTCTGGTTGTTGCTCTTGCCAATCTTATCAACAAACCCATAGAGAACAGGATAAATCAGTGGTTTATCGATGATGCCAAGAGAATTCTTAAAGAGCATCAGGGACTTCGCATAATCGGTGTAACGGGAAGTTACGGCAAGACAAGTGTGAAGTACTATCTGACAACACTTCTTTCAGAGAAATACAGAGTTCTGATGACTCCCGAGAGTTACAACACTCCGATGGGAATCGTAAGGACCATACGTGAGAAGATGGTTCCTACTCATGAGATATTCGTATGTGAGATGGGTGCGAGACATCTTCATGACATAAAAGAGATAACGGATATTGTTCATCCCGATGATGGGATACTTACATCAATAGGTTATCAGCATCTTGAGACCTTCCACTCTCTTGAAAATATAGTTAGCACCAAGTATGAACTTCTTGATGCGGTTGATGAGAAAGAGAAGGAAGAGGGCGCTCAGAAGGGCAAGCACCTTAAGTTTGTAAACGGTGACAATGAGATTATCATGGCGAACATGAAATACAAGGATGCGATAACTTACGGTGTTTCAGAAGGATGCGATTACAGAGTTTCCGATATTTCCGTTACCGGAGCGGGAACAACATTTAATGTGACTACACCTGAGGGCGAGACTTCAGAATTTAGTACGAAGCTCGTCGGAAGACATAACGTTGAGAACATTGCGGGCGCGATAGCCGTTGCGGCAAGCTTTGGAGTTCCTATGAACAAGCTTCGCATGGCGGTGAGAAGAATACAGCCCGTTCCTCACAGACTTGAACTTGTAAGACACGGAGCGGTTGCAATCCTTGATGATGCGTATAACTCCAATCCGAACGGAGCGAAGGTTGCGCTTGAGACACTGGCTCTTTTTGAAAACTCGGTAAAGATACTCGTCACTCCCGGAATGGTAGAACTTGGGGCAAAAGAAGATGAGTACAACGAGGAGTTCGGAAAGCAGGCGGCAGCTGTTTGCGACTATATCATACTTGTCGGCGAGAAGCAGACACATGCAATCAAAAAGGGAGCGCTCGGTGCGGGATTTGCCGAGGACAAGCTCTTTGTAAAGAACAGTCTCACGGAAGCTACACAGCTTATGTACGAGCTTGAAGCGGGAAGAGAAAAAGTAATACTTCTTGAGAACGATCTTCCCGATAACTATACATGATAAAAAAAGAAATAAAATGAAAGAGGGTTATTATGAAGCTAAAAGTTGCGGTTTTATTTGGCGGAAAAAGTACAGAGCATGAGATTTCCATTATCTCTGCAATTCAGGCAATAGGACATATCAATAAGGAAAAATATGATGTAGTGCCTGTCTATATCACAAAGAACAACGATTTCTATGTCGGAGAGAACATCGACAAGATCGAGGAGTACACACATATTACTCAGCTTCTTGCCAAGAGCACACAGGTTGTATGGGTAAAAGAAAATGATAAGGTTAATCTTGTCAGATACCCCATGAAGAAGTTCGGAAACAACGTTATGACTCAGGTTGACGTTGCATTCCCTATCGTTCACGGAACAAACGTGGAAGACGGAACACTTCAGGGATTTCTTGCTACACTTGGACTTCCCGTTGTTGGATGTGATGTTCTTTCATCAGCTGTCGGAATGAACAAGTATGTTATGAAGACAGTTCTTAAGGACAACAATATTCCCGTTCTTGACTGCAAATGCTATACATGGAAGGACTACGAGGATGTTGACTCACTTGTAGAAAAGATTGAGAAGACATTTGAGTATCCCGTTATCATAAAGCCTCTTAACCTTGGTTCAAGTATCGGAATCAAGAAGGCTTCAGACAGAGCATCTCTTCTTGAAGCTCTTGACCTTGGATTTGAGTTCTCCAAGAAGATTCTTGTTGAGCATGCTATTTCCAAGCTTAAAGAGATCAACTGCTCGGTTCTCGGCGACTACGAGTCAGCAGAGGCATCTGAGTGTGAAGAGCCTATCAACTCTGATGAGATTCTCAGTTTCGAAGATAAGTACATCGGCGGTGGATCAAAGGGATCTGCAAAGGGTGCTAAATCAGGCGGAAGCAAGGGAATGGCTTCTCTTAAGAGAAAGATTCCTGCAGACATTTCCGACGAGATGCGCGATAAGATCAGAACAATGGCTGTTGACGCATTCATCGCACTTGGCTGTTCAGGTGTTTCAAGAATCGACTTCATGATTGACATGGAGACTAACGAAGTTTATTTCAACGAGATCAATACTATTCCGGGTTCACTTTCATTCTATCTCTGGGAGCCTCTCGGAATGAAGTATGAGCATCTTTTGGACAATATGATCGAGCTTGCACTCAAGGCTGACAGAGAGAACCACAAAGTGGTTTACTCTTTCGAGACAAACGTACTTGAAGGCGTTAAGCTTGGCGGAGGCTCCAAGGGAAGCAAAGGATAAGGCTTCATGGGGGATTCGCCTAAGGGCACAGCGGCATATATCTGAAAATGCTTGTGTTTGTCTGCGCGCTGATTTTTATCAATTTCAAAAACACAGGAATGCTTCCTTTCGACGTTGCTCAGAGAAGTCAGCATTCCTGTGTTTTTTCAATTTTTTACAGCGGTAGTTTTTCATTCTTTAAGTAAGTATCTTCGATAATTTTCTTTACGTAACCGTCTATATTTCTCTGGTCTTCTTTGCTGAGCTCACTGATTACGATAGGTTTGCAGTATTCGATAACTACGTGAGTTGCCTTGATGAAAGGTGGATGATTCTCAAATATATCACGTGAGTGATTGATTACCATAGGAACAATGGGGCATCCGGATTTCTGGGCAATCTTGAAGCTTCCTTTGTGGAAATCGAGCATTGGGGCATCGGTGCTGTTTCTGGTTCCCTCGGGGAAGATGCACATTGAGATGCCGTTTTTAACCTTATCTATAGCTGCAAGAACCATCTCGAGACCTTTTCTGATATCAGATCTGTCGAGGAACAAGCAATCGAGGAAGATCATCCAGTAGCCGAGAACGGGAATCTTTTTGATAACGTCTTTTGAAATATAGCCCGTAGGTCTGGGAACACGTGGATAAGTAACTACGATATCGAAATAACTGCGGTGGTTTCCGACATACAAAACGGAGCGGTCTTTTGGAACATTTTCTTCACCGATAACGGTAACCTTTGTGCCGCTCAGTAGCATGACTACGTTAAATGCGAATCCGACAATCTTGAGAGAAGCTGTTTTTACAGCGTAGGGATTGAACTTCTTGATTATCAAAAGGACAAGCTGTATCGGGATACTCACGATGAGGAATATCACGATAAAAAGAATTACAGCGATAAATCTTATCATAAAATCTAAAACCTCGTTTCTATAAATAATTCTCTTATTCAAAACATATTTTACCATACAATTTAGTCCCATCATAAACTATTTTTGTCGTATAATAGGGCAAAGCGGTAAAGAACAAAACTACAAGGAGAAGCATGATGCTGATTTTAAAGAACGGATATCTTATCGAGCCTGAGTCAGGCTATGAAGGATATAAAGATATACTCATTGACGGTGATAAAATTGTGGATATTGTGGATAAAGGTTGTGGAAAAGTGGAAAATCTTTCGCATGATTCCGCGAACGAAGTGATAGATGTGGCCGGAAAGATAGTAACGGCGGGGCTTGTGGACGGCCATGTTCACTTTAGGGATCCCGGCTTTACATACAAGGAAGATATCGAGACGGGAGCGAGAGCTTCTGCAAGAGGCGGATTCACATCTGTTGTCATGATGGGAAATACCAATCCGCATATGGATAATGTCGAGTCAATAAAATATGTTCTTGAAAAGGGCAAAGAAACAGGGATTAACGTGTACACCTGCGCAAACGTGACCATGAATATGGAGGGAAAAGAGCAGGTTGATATGGAGAAACTCCTCGATGCGGGAGCAGTTCTTTTTACAGATGACGGAAAACCCATAACCGATGAGAAGATAATGGAGGCTGTCTGCAAGAAAGCGGCGGCACTTGATAAGGTCGTAAGTCTTCATGAGGAAGATCCTAAGTTTATAACAGACAACGGAATCAATGCGGGAGCAGTTGCAGAGAAGCTTGGAATCAAGGGCTCGCCCAGAGAAGCAGAGATTTCCATGGTGAAAAGAGATATCGAAATTGCTGAGAGGACAGGCGCAAAGATTACCGTTCAGCACATAAGTGCGGCAGAGTCGGTTGATCTTATCAGACAGGCCAAAAAGAGAGGCGTGAAGGTATACGCTGAGGCAACTCCGCACCACTTCACACTTACAGAGGATGCGGTTCTTAAACACGGAACATTGGCCAAAATGAATCCACCGCTCAGACTTGAATCTGACAGGCTTGCCATAATCGAGGGCCTTAAAGACGGCACAATAGAGATGATAGCAACAGACCATGCGCCTCATTCCAAGGAAGAGAAAGAGAAGCCGATTAAAGAGGCTCCCAGCGGAATAACCGGGATTGAAACATCTCTTTTGCTCGGAATAAGGGAAATTGTGGATAAAGGGTACATGACACTTCCAGAGTTGTTAAAAAGAATGACAATCTGCCCTGCAAAGATCTACGGCCTGGATGCGGGAAGCGTTAAAGTCGGCGGCAAGGCGGACCTTGTAATATTCGACAATAAGACGGAGTGGGTGTTTGATAAGACATATTCAAAGGCAACAAACACACCGTTTTTGGGAGAGAAATTCCCTGCACGTGTTCTTTATACGATATGCTCGGGAAAGATTGTTTATAAAGCATGATAAATGTTTAATAAAAAAGTTTTGAAAGGAGAGCGAAATGAAGAGAAAAGTAGTGGGAATCCTTATGTTATGCGCGGTGTTGACCGGATGTCATGCTATACCGGGCGCGGTTGATGATACGAACGATTCTCAGGTGACTGTAGATGACAGCGAAGAGAGCAGTGATACAGGCGCTGAGGAAAGTGCGGCTGGAGATAGCGAGAATGCAGAAGCAGCAGGACAGGAAGGATCGTATGATGATCTTCTTGCTGAGATTAAAGCCGCTGTTGAAAAGGGCGATGTGAGTAGCGTTGATGTTTCTAAAAGCACTTGTATTAAAGCGCCCGAAATGATGGATGATACTGATGCAAGATACGGCTATCTTATTAAGGACCTTGACGGTGACGGTACGGATGAACTTATTCTTGGTACAACATTTTATATTGTCGATACCGATCTTGAGGCGAGAGGAAGATATAATTCGGTTATCTACGATATCTTTACTTTGAGTGACGGTAAACCCAAGAATGTAGTAAGGTGTGAAGGCTATGATACGTACTATTTCGCAACAGACGGAACCATAGTCAAAGAAGTAGGAGAGACAAATTCGGATACAATAATATCTCTTGCTACCTTCAATAAATTCAACAAGGACAAGCTTGATGTTGTCGAAGGAATCAGATATGATATGGCAGAAGACAATCTTGTCTATTACCGCTCCGACAGTGATCCTTTGGGAGACGGCGCGGAGAAGATCACTTACGATGATTGGAGAGCTATTATTGATAAGCATGGCTATGACTTCGTTAAGTTTACACCGTTTGTAGAGCCGGTTGCACCTACGAAGAAAGCGACAGTTTACGTTAGGACTTTTGAGGAGGGCTACATTGATGGTGCGCTCCAGGAAAAGTGGAGAGAGTACGTAAAGTATTACGACGATCACACAGGCTTTAATAATGTCGGCGATGATCCTTCGGGTGCGTTCTCAAGTTATGACGAGGAAGCTATAGACGATCTTGTAAGGAACGGATTCGTCGAAGAGAAATAATGTATTTTGCAATAAAGATATAAGGAGAAATCTGATGGCTAACAAGATGAAAAAAGAAGCGAAGGTACTAAGCTGCGGCCTTCTTGCAGATGGCATATACGAGCTGTGGCTTGAGACACCTTTTGCAAAAGATGTTGTTCCGGGGCAGTTTGTGGGAGTATATCCCGTCAATAAGGCAACTCTTTTACCCAGACCTATAAGCGTATGCGAGGTAGATGCCGAGAGGTCGGCGCTAAGACTGGTATACAGAGTTGTCGGAAGCGGAACAGCTGAGTTTTCGCTTTACGGGCCGGATGATTTTATTATGTTACTTGGCCCTCTCGGCAACGGTTTTCCTCTTGATAAGGCAAAAGGAAAAAATGTTGTCGTAATGGGCGGAGGAATAGGAGTACCGCCTCTTATCGAGACAGCCAAAAAGCTTTCGGGAGAAAAAGTCAGCGCTGTAATGGGATACAGAAACAGTGAGACTTTCCTTTCTGAGGAGTTTAAGAAGTATTCGGATATGTACATCGCAACTGAGGACGGAAGCGTTGGAACAAAGGGAAATGTCATAGATGCAATGAGAGAAAACGACATTAAGTGTGATGTTATCTTTGCCTGCGGACCGATGCCGATGCTAAGGGCAATCAAGGCATATGCACAGGAGATTGGCGCTAAGGCATATCTTTCTCTTGAGGAAAGAATGGCGTGCGGAGTAGGCGCATGCCTTGGATGTATAATCAAGACTAAAGAGATAGATGAGCATTCTCACGTTCATAATGCGAGAATTTGTACAGACGGCCCCGTATTTGATGCTGATGATTTGGAGATGTGATATATGAATACAAAAGTTAAGATAGCAGGCGTAGAATTCAAAAATCCCGTGATGACGGCTTCGGGAACATTCGGTTCGGGAATGGAATACTCGGACTTTGTAGATCTTAATAAACTTGGCGCGGTTGTGACTAAGGGTGTTGCAAATGTGCCGTGGCCGGGAAACCCCGTTCCGAGAGTTGCGGAAGTGTACGGTGGTATGCTCAATGCGATCGGACTTCAGAACCCCGGAATAGATGTTTTTGTTGAAAGAGATCTTGAGTTTTTGAAAAAATATGACACAAAAGTCATAGTAAATGTATGCGGAAAGTCTGTTGAGGACTATCTTGAAGTTGTAGAGAGGCTTGGCGATGAAAAGCGCGTTGACATGCTTGAGATAAATGTCTCTTGTCCCAATGTAAAAGAGGGAGCGATCGCCTTCGGACAGAATAAGGATGCTCTCTATGACATAACCGAGAAGATCAAGAAAGTTGCTAAGCAGCCTATCATCATGAAGCTAAGTCCCAATGTCACCAGTATTTCTGAGATGGCTAAGGCTGCTGAGGCTGCAGGAGCAGATGCAATCTCGCTTATCAATACGATCACCGGAATGAAGATTGATATTTATAAGAGAAAGTTTGCACTTGCAAATAGGACCGGAGGAATGTCAGGCCCTGCGATCAAGCCTGTTGCCGTAAGAATGGTATATGAAGCATCTCACGCAGTTGATATCCCTGTTATAGGAATGGGCGGAATCGCAAATGCAGAGGATGCGATTGAGTTCATCATGGCAGGTGCAACAGCAATCGCAGTAGGAGCAATGAATTTCCATGATCCTTATACTACAGAGAAGGTGGTAGAGGGAATCGAAGAGTATATGAAGAAGTACAATGTTGAGGATATAAACGATATTCGCAAGATTGTTTGAACAAAGAAAAAAGGAAGGGCACGAAAGCTCTTCCTTTTTTGTTACTAGCAACAAATTATTCCGTCGAAGTTTTGCCGGTTAATTCATCAAAGCCTTTCATGACTGCATCAAAGGTGTTTTTGGAAATCTCGGGAAGTTCGCCTCCCCAGGTTTTCTCTGCCTGAGCATATCCCTTTTCAAAAGCAGCTCTCATTTTTTCAAGCTTTTCAGGATCGTTTCCGGCTAGAGTCTGAGCAAAATCGAGGATACGCTCGGAGGTCTGTTTGACGCCCCAATATCCGTCTTCAGCAATGTCAGCCTCTGCCTGTGCTTTGGTCGCTGCATCCACAGTGAAGTCGCCTTTTGCAAGGAACTTCCACATTGAGTCTTCATCGTTGTCAGAATTGGCGATGCCGTAGGCCTTTGCCTGTTTGCCCATCATCTTCTGAACAATGTCCAAAAGTTGCTGTTGGCGCATTGCTACATCTGCCTGCATCTGCTTGATGATTTTGGTCCGGTCCGATTCTTTTGCGGAAGATGTGCTTTTGGCATCACTTTCTTCCGATTTCTCGTACACGGCTGCAGCCTGAGTCTTTTCCTTTACTTCTTCGTCTTTTTTCTTCTCGTCTACTGACGGAGTGACTGAGGAAGCATAGGTTGTTGCGATGTTGTTAGTAACCTCGGTAATTCCGTTTACGCCCATATCGAACTCCTTTTCTGCGACAGGGTACTAAATACCGCGCTGAAACGAAACTATGGTTTACCTAATCTCCATATCGGCATTTTTGGAAAAAACTTTAGCGAAATATCGAAAATTTTTAAATTTTTTATTTTTTTCTTGAGGTTGTTGTTTTGGAGTGAGAAAATGTAGGAAAATAACTACGGAGTGTTGATTGTATGAAGGTTGAGAGAAAAGCATACGCAAAGATTAATCTCGGACTTGATGTAACGGGAGTTCGAGAGGACGGTTATCATATCGTTAAGATGATAATGCAGAATGTGGATCTGTATGATACGCTCACATTTGAAGATAATGACAGTGGAGAGATTGTTCTTACCGCGTCTACGGATAAGATCGCAACAGACGGAAGAAATCTTATCTGCAGGGTTGCGAAGCAGCTCAAGGATAAGTTTAATGTGAAAAAAGGTGTTTCCATGCATCTTATTAAGAGAATACCCGTTGCGGCGGGAATGGCCGGCGGAAGTACGGACGGCGCTGCGGCATATATTGCTCTTAATGAGTTATGGGGACTGGGACTTAGTAAAAAAGAGCTTTGTGAGATGGCGGTATCTCTGGGCGCCGATATTCCTTACTGCATAATGGGCGGAACCGTTCTGGCAGAGGGTATCGGAGAGGAGCTTACTCCCATAAAAGATGTGCCTGATTGCCATATAGTAATAGCAAAGCCTGGAATCGATGTTTCGACAGCCTGGGTATACAAAGAGCTTGATAACAAAGAGATAACAGTGCACCCTGATATTGACGGAATCAAGGCTGCAATAGAAGAAGGCAATCTTACTAAGATGTGCTCGCTTATCGGAAACGTTCTTGAGGATGTCACATCCGGGAAATATGAGGAAGTTGGCAGAATTGAAGAGGTTCTTAGAAAAGAGGGAGCTATCGGCGCGTTTATGACGGGAAGCGGTCCTACAGTTTTCGGAATCTTTGATAGCAGAGAGGCTGCTGAGGCAGGATATAAGGCTGTAGTAGAAAGTAAGCTTGCTCCGGAAGTATTTGTATCGGCATCGATAAATCCGGCTAAGTTTGAAGAGTGATATATGAAGAAAAAAGTTGAGATAAATGTGGCAGGTATCCACATAAGAGACGGAAATGAAGAAGAACGCATAGACACAAGCTCAAGAGGTGTATATGAGGTCAGGGCCGATGGTTCTGTGATCATTGTATATGATGAAATACAGGACATGGGAGGCCAGAGAATAAAGATATCCAACACGGTCACTGTGCCTACAGATCTTAAGAGTGTTGAAGTTGTGCGGGCGGGAGCCATGAATTCCAAGATGATCTTCGGATCGGAAGAGTATATCATGGATTACAAAACACCTTACGGATCCATGCAGATGGAAGTTGTCACAAAGAGCCTTGATTTTAAGAATGAAGACAGCGGGATTATCCGTGAGATTTCTGCAGAATATATAATAAAATCGGGGAATGAAGTTCTTTCTGATTCCAAGATGATAATAGAAATTGAGTGATAAGATTCAAAAATAGCTCTCGCCGATCGGATGATGAATCCTTTCGGGAGAGCTTTTGTTTTGAATAAATTATTTAACCATCTTGGCACCGGCTTTTTCCTGAGCTTTCGCAACAAGGTTCTTAAAGAAACCTTTCTTTTTCTCAGGAACAACGATCTTGCCGTGAAGTCCCTTAACTTCAGTTACATATATTCCGCTGACTGTAGCCTTAACTTCTTTTTTTACCGGAACAGAATCAAAGATCTTTTCATCACAGATAAGGCTCATAACTCTGTTGCTGACTCTTACCTTAAGGATGGGAAGTTTGGATCTGCGAAGAAGCTTGGGAGTCTGGTCAATAACTGCCTGAGGAAGACCTGCCTCAGTGATCTTCATTCTCTTTTTGTCAATTATCAGCATGGTCATGGTCTGCTTCATTGCGTCGAGCTGACTCTGCTGCTCTGCCTGTTTCTTCTGAGCTTTTCTGCCGATTATCATTAGTGCGACTATTAATGCAAGCAGAATTACTATTATTACAATTAATACAATTAAACCGGTACTCAATCTGTTATCCTCCGAAAATCAATATACTATATTATAGTAAAAAGTATTGTAGCATTCTTTAAGAAGATAGGCAAATAAAATACTTTAATCATTTGTTGAGGTGTGGTAGTATAAGAAATATTGTTTTGATATGAAAATGCAAGTATTATATATTTTTTTAAAGGAGAAAGAATTATGAAAAAGAATCTTTCTGTATTGCTGGTTAGTGTTATGGCAATGGCTACAGTACTGACAGCATGCGGCTCAAAGTCAAAAGATGCAGCATCTGACTCTGCATCTGAGAATTCATCAGCAGACGCTGCTTCCGGAAGTTCCAATGACATAGCATTATTACAGAACTTGGACAAGCTTGAGGTGAAGACTCTTGCGGATATCAATCCTGAGGAGTATGTAACGCTCGGTGAGTACAAGGGAGTAACTGTTGAGGTACCTCCTGCATCTGTTACAGATGAGGATGTGGATGCTTATATCAATCAGCTTATTGAATCAAACCCTGCGAAAATTGAGATTACAGACAGACCAATACAGAATGGTGATATCGCAAATATAGATTACGAAGGAAAATATGCCGATACAGGCGTTGCTTTTGATGGCGGAACAGCACAGGGCTTCGATCTTGAAATCGGTTCAGGCATGTTTATTCCCGGATTTGAAGACGGTCTTGTAGGAGTTAAACTTGGAGAAACAGTAGATCTTGATCTTACATTTCCTGAAGAATACGGCTCAAAAGATCTTGCAGGCAAGAAAGTTGTATTTACCGTAAAGGTCAACAAGATAAGCGAGAAGTCAAAAGAGCTTACAGATGAGTGGGCAGCAGGCCTTGGAATGGAAGGTGTATCAACCGTCGATCAGCTCAAGGAAACATCTAAAAAGAACCTCACAGATGAGGCTGAGGAAACATATAAGACTCAGGTTGAAGCGGCAGTCATCGATAAAGTTACAGAAATTGCCGAGTTTAAAGAGCTTCCTCAGGAAATAATCAACCGTTACCTTATTCAGCAGAATAAGCAGCTTGAAAATTATGCTCAGATGTATACTGCATACGGACAGCCTACAACAGCAAGCGACATTGTTCATATCATGATGCAGAATACTGCTCCTGATCAGCAGGATCCCGAAGCATATTTGAAGGACCTTGTAAACGAGATCAGCCAGCAGTTTGTTATGTTTGCTGCAATCGCAAAGAGCGAGAATATATCAGTTTCTGACGAAGATATAGAGAATTATCTCAAAGAAGCGTTTGATGCAGGAAATACAGGATACAGCTCACTTGATGAACTCAAGGGTGATGTTGATTCAGAAGATGTCAGAGAAGGCCTTATGACAGAAAAAGTTGTAGGATTCCTGGTTGATAATGCCAACGTGGTTGCACCTGCTGCAAATTGATCGGTTTTTATTTACATTAGGAAATGGGAGGATGTTATGGAACTTACAGATATAAAGTCACTATTTACAGAACAAGATAAGTATGTTGGACAGAAAGTTACAGTCGGAGGATGGATCAGAAGTATCCGTGATTCAAAGGCTATCGGATTTATCGTATTGAATGACGGAACATTTTTTAAACCGCTTCAGATTGTTTATTCGGATGCACTTTCAAACTTTGCACAGATCGGTAAGCTCAACGTAGGAGCTGCTGTTATCGCAACAGGAACAATCGTTGCAACACCCGGAGCAAAGCAGCCTTTCGAGATGCAGGCTGAGGAAGTTGAGATTGAGGGAACATCTACTTCAGATTATCCTCTTCAGAAGAAGAGACACACTCTTGAGTTCCTCAGAACAATTCCTCATCTTCGTCCAAGAACAAATACTTTTGAGGCAGTTTTCAAGGTTCGTTCAGTTGCTGCATATGCAATTCATTCTTTCTTCCAGGAGAGAAATTTCGTATATGTTCACACTCCTCTTATTACAGGAAGTGACGCTGAAGGTGCCGGAGAGATGTTCCAGGTAACAACTCTCGATCTTAACAATGTTCCCAAGACTGAGGACGGAGCTGTTGATTTCTCAAAGGATTTCTTTGGAAAGCCTGTTAACCTCACTGTTAGCGGACAGCTCGATGTTGAGACTTATGCTTTTGCATTTAAGAACGTATATACATTCGGACCTACATTCCGTGCAGAGAACTCCAACACAACAAGACATGCGGCAGAGTTCTGGATGATCGAGCCTGAGATGTGTTTTGCAGATCTTAAGGATGACTGTGACACAGCAGAAGCTATGCTTAAGTATGTTATCAACTATGTTCTTGAGCATTGTCCCGAAGAGATGGCATTCTTTAACGAGTTCATCGACAAAGGACTTATCGACAGACTTAACAACGTTGTAGGTAACGAGTTTGGTCGTATCACATACACAGAAGCTATTGATATTCTTTCAAAGAACAATGATAAGTTTGATTACAAGGTATCATGGGGATGCGATCTTCAGACAGAGCATGAGAGATATCTCACTGAAGAAGTATTCAAGAAGCCTGTATTTGTAACAGATTATCCTAAGGATATCAAGGCATTCTACATGAAGCTCAATCCCGATGGAAAGACTGTTGCGGCAGCAGATTGTCTTGTTCCCGGAATCGGTGAGATTATCGGCGGAAGCCAGAGAGAAGATGATCTTGAGATCCTCGAGAAGCGTATGGATGAGCTTGGAATGAAGAAGGACGATTATCAGTTCTATCTTGATCTCAGAAAGTACGGAAGTGTAAGACATGCAGGCTTTGGTCTTGGATTCGAGCGCTGCGTAATGTATCTCACAGGTATGGGAAATATCAGAGACGTTGAGTCATTCCCCAGAACTGTAGGAAATTGTGATCTTTAATGTCGTAAGAAACGAGGCATTTCTTAATATCACGTGTTATAATATATAGAGACATGAATAATGAAGGACAAGGAGGATGAAATGAAAAAAGGGTATTCTTTTTCTGCTGTAGCTCTTTCCTTAGTCCTTAGTATGCTGGTGGTGGACCCTGTCTGGGCTACCACCAGTACTGATTTACAGGAAAAGCAAAATAAGCTGGAGCAGGAAGAACAAGCGCTAAAGAATCAGAAAAAAGATCTGGAAAAGCAAAAGAAAGAGAGTCAGAAGAATCTCAACAATGCCAACGGCAAAGTAAACTCAATCGCTGAAGCTCAGGGACAGACAAAGGAAGCAATCGATGAGACATCGAATACGATTGTGGATATGATCGCGGATATAGATCTTATCAAAGAGCAGATTGAGAAAGCAGAAGCGCAGATAGAAGTAAAAAAGGCTGAATATGAGGCTGCCAAGGAAAAAGAAGACACCTTATATGAAGCGATGAAGCAGAGAGTAAAGTACATGTATGAGCAGGGAGAGACATCTTATTTACAGATTCTTTTGACTGCGTCGAATTATTCGGATGTACTTAGCAAGGCACAGTATGCCGAGCAAATTTATGAATATGACAGAAATAAGCTTGAAGAATATATAGAAGCAAAGAAAGCGGCTGATGCAGCTAAGAAACAGCTCGAAGAGGAAAAGGCTGAGCTTGAAACAGCCAAGTATGAGCTGGAAGAAGAGCAGAAAGCTATGGAAGAGGTTCTTGCTCAGTATAAGGCCAAGTATTCGGATTATGAGGTAAAGCTTGCCAAAGCAAAGCAGGACGCCGCTATATATACGGCACAGATAAAGAGCCAGCAATCAAGCATGGCGGCTCTTCAGAAGCAGATAGAATCCAAGCAGAATGAGGTTAATGAAACCAAGAAAGCTGCACAGGCTGCACGTGAAGCAGAGGAAGCGGAGAGAAAACGCCAGGAAGCAGAAGCTGCTGAGAAATCAAAATCAGAGAGCGGTGGTGGCGGAGGAGACTCGGGAGAGTCCTCGCAATCAGGTGGTTCAAAAAATTCTTCACCTCCACCGGCACCTTCGGGAGGCGGCTCGGGATCTAATATTGCGAGTTATGCCTGTCAGTTCGTCGGTAATCCATATGTTTCCGGCGGAACAAGTCTTACAAACGGTGCGGATTGTTCGGGATTTGTATTTTCCGTTTACAAGGCGTTTGGAATATCTGTTCCCAGAACATCATGGGAGCAGGGTAATTATGGAAGAGAAGTCTCATATTCCGAGGCACAGCCGGGAGATGTTATCTACTATGGTGGACATGTCGGAATATATATAGGCGGCGGACAGATTGTTCACGCAAGTACGCAGAAGACAGGAATCAAGTACAGTTCGGCGATGTACAGACCAATCATCTGTGTCAGAAGATTTGTGTGATGTGCCAATTGTTAGCCTTTATACCATAGTGTATAATCGTGCATAATTATTGTTGTAAATTTTTTTTCGGGAGGAACCATGACTGCAGAAGAGAAAGTAATAGTCCTTGATTTCGGCGGACAGTACAACCAGCTTGTAGCGCGCCGTGTCAGAGAATGTAACGTCTATTGTGAGATTTATTCATATCGCACTCCGATAGAGCAGATAAAGGCGATGGCGCCTAAGGGAATTATTTTGACGGGAGGCCCCAACTCTTGTTATGAGGACGGAGCACCTACATACACCAAGGAATTGTTCGAGCTTGGTATTCCTGTTTTGGGACTTTGCTACGGAGCACAGCTCATGATGCACGTGCTCGGAGGTAAGGTAGAGAAAGCTCCTGTCAGAGAGTATGGAAAGACACAGACATTTATTGACGGTTCAAAAGACAAGTTATTTGCAGGTGTTGAGGATGACACTATCGTATGGATGAGTCACTTCGACTATATCAGCAAAGTTGCACCGGGCTTTGATATCATTGCACATACAGCAGATTGTCCCGTTGCTGCAGCAGCTTGTGAAGATAAGAAACTGTATGCTATTCAGTTCCACCCCGAGGTATTACATACAGTCAAAGGCAAAGAGATTCTCCACAACTTCGTAAGAAATATCTGTGAAACAGCAGGTACATGGAGAATGGATTCTTTCGTTGAGAATACTATTAAAGATATTAAAGCTAAAGTCGGAGACGGCAAGGTTCTTCTTGCTCTTTCAGGCGGCGTTGATTCATCCGTTCTTGCGGCTCTCCTTGCTAAGGCAATCGGAAAGCAGCTTACATGCGTGTTCGTAGATCACGGACTTCTTCGTAAGAATGAAGGTGACGAGGTTGAAGGCGTATTCGGCGATAAGGGTAACTTCGACATTAACTTTATCCGTGTGAATGCGGCAGACAGATATTATGCTAAGCTTGCTGGCGTGGAAGAGCCTGAGCGCAAGCGTAAGATTATTGGTGAAGAGTTTATCCGTGTGTTTGAGGAAGAGGCCAAAAAGATCGGAGCAGTTGACTTCCTTGCACAGGGAACAATATATCCTGACGTTGTAGAATCGGGACTTGGCGGTGAGTCAGCCGTTATCAAGTCACATCACAATGTCGGAGGACTTCCTGATTTCGTTGATTTCAAGGAAATCATAGAGCCTCTTAAGACTTTGTTTAAGGACGAAGTTCGTAAGGCAGGACTTGAGCTCGGACTTCCCGAGTATCTTGTTTTCCGTCAGCCCTTCCCGGGACCCGGACTTGGTATCCGTATCATCGGTGAAGTTACTGCCGATAAGGTTCGAATCGTTCAGGATGCTGACTACATCTACAGAGAAGAGATCGCGGCAGCCGGACTATCCAAGCTTCCGGACCAGTACTTCGCAGCTCTTTCAAACATGCGCTCCGTAGGCGTTATGGGTGATGAGAGAACTTACGATTACGCAATAGTTCTCCGCGCCGTTGAGACCGTAGATTTCATGACCGCCGAGGCTTCCGAGATTCCTTTCGAAGTCCTCCAGAAAGTCATGAGCAGGATCATCAATGAAGTTAAGGGCGTTAACCGCGTAATGTATGACCTTACATCTAAGCCGCCGGGAACAGTGGAACTAGAATAATATCAGCATTCTTGTAAAGCCAGTATTTACAAGGCTTTGAGAGGTGTATGGAAGTGTAGTGACAATAAAATGACAATACACTTTGAAAATTTGGTGTTATTTTAGAGTAAATTACAAACTATAAATCAGTTCATAAAATGAGCCGTAGTGAATGTATTCAATACATTTGCTACGGCTTTTTGTATGGTTATTTATTCTGTTGGTTTTTCATCTTCGGGTAGAGGAAGAATAAGATTATTATCTTCATCATATACAGGTGATGGATAGAGTCCCCAACCGCGTCGTGTTTTCTCATTTTCAATTTTATCTTCGAGTGGTAGAGGATAGCCTTTAAAATCAGAAAATGCATTCTTAACGACGCCGTCAGATAGTAACCAGGTGTAATAATCATCTTCGGAATATTCCCCGGATTTGAAAGAGTCCCTTATTTGACACCAACGTAAAAGATTTTGCTTCAGTACATATTTATCAATAGGATTAGCCACATTGGAATCTTCAGATGGTGGTACAAAGACTAGGTGTAAATCACCATCAACCATTTTAGGAACTAAACCGTATAACGATTCGAATCGCTGCAGTATATTGAAGGCTGAACTGCAATTTTCAGGATTCGGAGCATAAAGGTAATCGGATTTTAAAGAAAGTGCCTGAGATATTGATTCTACAGTTTCTTGATCTGGTACTCTGTTTCCTAATTCATAGTTACGAATAGCGGATTCACTTTTATTCGTTTGTTCAGCAAGCTCTTTTTGTGTCCAACCGCGAAGCATTCTATATTTGCGAATGTTTCCGCCTAGAGTGTTTCTCATTCGGCTGCTGTTGAATTCGTCGTGGTATTTCATTTTTCTATGGCTCCCTTCCGTTCGTCTCTGAAATGAGTATATCACTAACCGTTCAGAAATGAAATGTTTTTCTGAGAAAGTATTGACAGTTCAGAAATGAACGGTTAGAATTCAAAATAACAAAACAGTTCAAAAGTGAACGGTAAAGAAAAGGAGGATAAGAAATGGAACAGAAATCATTTATGAGAGCAGCAGAAATCATGGAAGTTTTAGGAGTGTCTGATGGAATGGCTTATAGAATCATCAGAGAACTTAATCGTGAACTGGAAGCCAAAGGCTTTCATACAGTTCATGGTAGAGTTAGCCGTAAATACTTTGAAGAAAGCTACTACGGTGTCACTCATGAGAAAGAGGTGGTTTAGTTGTCTGTAAGTAAGAATGAGAAATCAGGTAAGTGGGAGGTAAGGACGTACTATAAAGACTTCACTGGTGTGCGCAAACAAAAGACGAAACGAGGATTTGAGAAAAAGTCAGATGCCATTGCCTGGGAACGTTCCTTCCATCTTCAGCAAGATGAAAATCTAGATATGTATTTCAAGGATTTTGTTGAAATATACATCAGGGATAAGAAGCCTAGAGTTAAGTATAATACCTGGCTTACAAAAGAGTACATCATCGAGAATAAGATACTACCGTATTTTGGGAACAAGAAGGTTTCGGAGATAAGGACCTCAGATATTTTACAGTGGCAGAATGAGATTATGAAGCAGCAAACAAAGACAGGCAAGAAGTATTCTAAGACCTACTTAAAGACAATTCATAATCAGCTTAGTGCGATTCTTAATCATGCATGTAATATGTATGGACTAAAGGTGAATATGGCGCGAAGGGCTGGAAATATGGGAATAGAAGAGCATAAGGAGATGCTGTTTTGGACGCAGGAGGAGTATCAGACTTTTATCGAGGCAGTTGCAGACAAGGAAGAAGCCTTCATAGCATTTGAGATTCTATATTGGTGTGGTATTCGTTTGGGAGAACTGCTTGCGCTAACACCAGTCGATTTTGATTTTGAAAATTGTAGGCTTCACATTAATAAATCATTTCAAAGGCTTCAGGGGAAGAATGTTATTACGAGCCCTAAAACGCCAAAAAGTAATAGAGTGATTTATATGCCAGAGTTCTTAGCAGAGGAAGTTAAAGACTATTTGACAAGGCTATACGGTATTGAGGACAATGATAGGATTTTCGAAATATCAAAGAGTTTCCTTCATCATGAAATGGACCGGGGAGTGCGACTCACCGGTGTAAAGAGAATAAGAATTCATGATCTTCGTCATAGTCACGTTAGTTTGCTTATTAATATGGGCTACTCGGCGCTGGCTATTGGCGATAGGGTTGGACATGAAGCGATTGCCATCACCTATCGATATGCTCATCTATTTCCATCTATACAAAGTGATATGGCAGTTGACCTTAATAGAGAGCGTGCATCAATGGTTGGATTCGAGCCTGATGTAAAGCGTGGAAAGGCGGATATTATCGATGTCAGAGAAAAAGAAAGACGAAAAGAACAGATGGCGAAATCGTACAATCGCTTTTCGGTTGTCACCGGAGGAAGAAGCAGAGCTTAATGAACGAGTTAAGTTGATGGGCTATCAGATAAAGCAAGATTATATCGTTGAAGCTGTTCTTCATAATGAAGTCTATGCTGTGGGAAATCCATTGATGTTACTGCAATTTAGGAGGTCACTTACACACATAGAAAGTGAATTATCTAGGATAAGCTTAGCAAGTAATATGGATGAAGAATTGCTTACTCCCATTAGAACGATTCTTCAGATTATGGAAGCTTTTGAAAAGGGAGTCTCAATTGACCAAAGCAGAATAGTTCAAAGGAAAATCGCTCTTGAAGAAAAAATATGGGAAAACAGAGAGGTTCCAAGGGTATCAGATGCCAGGGTAAAACGGCATATTGATATAGATAATAAAAACGAGAAGGAGGATAAGAATTGAAAAAAGAGACAAAAGAAAAAGCTGCTCTTAACCCAGTTGTTGGCGCAACTGAAGAGCAGCAAACTCATGATGAATCCAAGCAAAGTATAGCAAATGAAAAGGTGGTGGGCAACACAAAGCCACCGGAAATTCATGGAGTAATGGCGGATTCTAGCGCTAGATTGGCAGGCTTAGAGATTATGTCGATGGCTGAACTCTATGACAGCTCATTTCCGCCTAGGGTGCCTATTATTGATGGATTGCTTAATTGTGGAACGTACCTTTTTGTCGGTGCTCCTAAGGTAGGGAAATCCTTCTTTATGGCGCAACTTGCATTTCATGTGGCTACGGGGACGCCATTGTGGGAATATCCTACAAGACAAGGTTCGGTTCTTTACTTGGCATTAGAGGATGATTATGCAAGGCTACAGCAGAGATTATCAATGATGTTTGGTGATGAGGAAACAGACAAGCTGTTTCTTGCTACTCGTGCAGGAACTATTAAAGAGGGACTTGATAATCAGATAGAAGCATTTGTTAAAGAGTATCCTGATGCAAGGCTAATCATAGTAGATACATTACAAAAGGTGCGTGAAGTAGGTGAGGAAAAATACAGCTATGCTAATGATTATGAGAACATAACAAAGTTTAAAGAGTTTAGTGATAAGAATGGTCTATGTATTCTCATAGTTCATCACACTAGAAAGCTTGAATCCTCAGATAGCTTTGAAATGATTTCAGGTACCAATGGATTATTAGGAGCAGCTGATGGGGCATTTTTTCTTTACAAGAAAAAGCGCACTGATAATGAAGCAATCTTAGATATTACAGGTCGTGATCAACAAGATCAGCAGCTCACATTAGAGCGTGATTTAGAGACTTGTATTTGGAAGTTGACAAAAGCTGAAAATGAAATCTTTAAACCCAAGTCAGACCCAGTATTGGAGGCCATTGCACTTTTCTTGAAGAATGAAAAGCACTGGGAGGGAATTGCATCAGAACTTATGGAAGCAGTCCCTATACTTGGAGATTTAATACCAGCTAATGTTCTTACACGCAGGCTTAATGTGAATAGAACCAATTTATATAAAGAGTATGGTGTTTGTTATGAACCTATGCAGAGAACAAGTGATAGAAAGCCATTTTCACTGAAGTTAGTGGAAAGCCAATAGTATCTGTTGGTGACGATTATGACGGTTATGACGGTATTTTCTACATCATAGAATATCGTCATTATCGTCATTACCGTCATTCAATGTAGAAAGGAACTGGATAGAAGCAATGGGAAAACAAGTTCAAATCCCTTATGAGCTATTCATGGATTTAGTTTATTTATTCGTTTTGGAGATGCCAGATGAAGATACGCACGAGAAGATTGTTGATGGGTTAAATAAGAAAATCGACAAAATTATCTTGCACGAATTATATGAAAAATATAAGACTGCTCCTACAGAAGAAGAGCGTGAAAAAGCACGTCAGGAGTATTTAGATAAGCGTGGAGTATTTGAGAACTTCAGATGGTGATTTCCTTTGATGAGTATGACGGGAGCGTGCACGCTCCGGTGATGAATAGCAAAAGAAAAAACCAATTGAGTCGGCGAGCGTAGCGAGCTTACCTCATAACGTGTCGTTATGAGTAACCCCCTAGGTATAAAGACATAAATGTCATTATACGGGGGCTCTCCGAGGGGTCTGCCGACGGCTTGCTCGCCAAATGAAAGGAGTATTTACATGATATCTTGTTCATGTCATTTGTCGAATCAAAAGCATGCTTTGACTACTACTCATTCTGTTTCCTCTGTTAGTAAGCACAATCTCCGCTTATACAAAGAGCAGCAGGAATACAATGTCGCATTAATCGAAATTGTAGAAGGCAGTGGTACAAGCATCCTTGATGATGTTAAGCGCATTTATAAAGAAGAATTCTCAGAACCACTTAGGGAATACAACGAAGGCAAAAGAGCTGATAGACAAATAAAAGATTATTTAAAATATGTTTCAGACAACAAGAAAGCTGACGTGGCTGCCGAGGTCATTTTACAAATTGGTGATAAGGAGTTTTGGAGCCAGAAAAGTATTGAACAATGGAAAGAAATGTCGCCCCTTTTAACGGAACAGTTAGAAGCGTTTAAGAAAGCTGTTCCAGAATTTAAAGTTGCTTCAGCGGTAATACATTTAGATGAATCATCACCACATATGCAGGTTGTAGGCGTTCCTGTAGCAACTGGGTATAAGCGTGGGATGAGTAAACAAGTAGCCAAGTCAAAAGTGTTTACCAAAGAAAGAATGGTTGAGATTCAGGCTATAATGCATGCGGATGCTGAGCGTATAATCAACGAGCATCCGGAAATCTTTGGTGATGAATGCCTAAAGCCTATCGAAAAAGGACGTAATAATGATATGTCCAAAGAGTTTTATATTCGTACCAAACAACAGCAATATGAGGCTATATCGGAAGATATAAGCAGACTAGAAGATGAAAAAGATAGTCTAATTAGAGTAAAGAATGAGATTACTGTTGAGACCGAAAAAATAGTCAATGATGCAGTAGAGAAGGTGACTGAATCTGAAATGCAGAAAGAATTTTTACATCTTGCTTTAGATGAGAACCCTAAATCAGCACTTGGGAAAATGATTTCAGACGTTTTTAAAATGTTTAAAGACCCGTGGGTTAAATCTCGCGGTGCTAAAGTGTTTGAGAAAACAAGAACAAGTATTATGGACAGTCTTAGGGAAGCAAAAAGAATTGCTGATGAGCACAATGCTCAACGAAGAAGCAAACCAAAGGAACATTGGCAAGAAAGATAAAAACATAGACAAACAAATGTTCTTGTGATAGTATAGCTGTAGAGTCCGTAAAACAAGCTCTGCAGCTTGTTTTTAGCGAAAGATTTATACGTTGGAGGACTGGTATGGATCAGAAATATAGAGATGCGGTACAGCTTATTAAGACGGCAATACTTCAAAGTCAGTATGAAGCTGCGAAATCTGCAAATGAAAAACAGTTAATGCTTTATTTTGGCATTGGAAAATATATATCACTTAATTCTAGAAATGGATTTTGGGGTCAGGGAGCTATTGATACTATTAGTGAACAGTTAACAAGAGAATTACCAGGATTACGAGGATTTTCTTCTCGAAACCTCAGAAATATGCGTGTTTTCTATGAGGAATGGTCAACTCTAGATACATCGAATAACGAAAACTATAATTTGGTAGAAGCTTCTGCCAAAAGTAGTTATGGTTTTGATGTTCAAATTTGGCAGAACCGTCTGCCAAATTTAGAATCATTTTCAGTAGAAGCTTTTTTAGGAATTAGTTTTAGTAATCATTTGCTAATAATTTCAAAAGTAAAAAGTTATGATGAACGAATATTTTATATTAAAAGAAGTGCTAGCGAAAAGTATTCACTTGAACAATTAAAGCGGAGTATAGCAGCTAATGACTTTGAGCATCAAGGAAATTTGTCTAACAATTTTTCAAGTACATTAAGTCCAGCAGTAAAAGCGTTTAAAGCAATTAATACATTTAAAGACGAATATCTACTTGATTACATAAATGTTGAAGAAATTGATATTCGTGATTCAGCTGATATAGACGAAAAAGTTGTAGAAAATGCAATAGTAAATAATGTTAAGAATTTCATTTTAACATTTGGAAGAGATTTTGCGTTTATAGGTAACCAATATCACTTAGATGCCTTTGGAGAAGATCAATACATCGATTTACTCTTCTTTAACAGGGAATTAAATTGTCTGGTTGCGGTCGAACTCAAGCGAGGAAAGTTTAAACCATCTTATCTAGGACAGTTACAAGGTTATTTAAGTGTACTAGATGGATATGAAAGAAAGCCACATGAGAATCCTGCTATTGGACTGATTTTGTGTAAGGATATGAATAAGTCATTTGTTGATTATGTAATCCAAGATTATTCAAAGCCAATGGGCGTTGCAACATATAAAACATCTAGAGATATGTCAGAGGAACTTAGAAAAGCTCTTCCTGATATAGAAGAATTAAAGAGATTACTTGATACAGAAAATGAATAAGCTTTTTTGATTGTGTTTAACGGGAGCGTGTCACGCTTCCGTTATTTTATATCAGAGGAAAAAGATGGGTTTAGCTCCTGCTTTATATGCGACAGTATTACAGTTTTGTTGTTTAGGTATGTGCTATTTGTTAGAATGTTTTTTCAGGTGCTTTGCATTTCATAACGTGTTCATAATTTAGCTGGAAACGAAGAATAATTAGGGAAATATTGGGAGGAAGAAATGTTAAGGCTAGAAAAAATAAATGGTAAAAATGTATGGAACATTTTAAAACTATCTGTCAATAATTCACAAAGGGAGTTTGTAGCTAGTAACGAGATAAGTATCATTGAAGCATACACAGCTATTACAGCCAATGGGTATGCTTATCCCTTTGGAATCTATGATGGGGATATTCCGGTAGGATTTTTGATGATTGGATTTGATAAGGATGATTATTGGGAAGATGCACCAGATGTTGCTACAGGTAATTATAACTTGTGGCGATTGATGATAGATAAGAATTATCAGCACAAAGGATATGGTAGGCAAGCAGTAAAACTAGCGTTGGATTTTATTAAGACCTATCCATGTGGACCGGCTGAATATTGCTGGCTATCTTATGAACCGGAGAATCAAATTGCGAAGGAGTTATATGCATCGTTTGGATTTACTGAAACTGGTGATATGGATGGAGAAGAGATTATAGCAGTTTTGAAATTATAAAAGGGGATAATACAATGTCAGATTTTGGGATTAACGAAATGCTTGAAATGCAGAAAGAGCTTCAAGAGAAGTACAAAGATAAATGGGAGCATATTTCTCCAGAAGTTGGTAAAAACAAGCTACTTCGGATGATTGGAGAAGTGTGAGAAGAACATGAACCGCTGGTCGATGGAATAAACCGCAGGAGGAAGGTCGTTTTGAACGAATATAGTCTACAACATAAAAAGGCGTGGGAGTTTGATGCATATGATTTTTGGGTAAGAACCGCCGGGACTCCGGAGGAAAGAGCATCAAAGGATAAAGAAAACCCCAGGAAGATGCTAAAGCAGTATGCGAACTACTTTGATTCTTTTGAAGGCGTCAAGGTAGCTAATATCTGCGGATCCTGCGGCAAGAAAGCAATTCCGCTGGCTCTTTTGGGAGCAGAGGTTACAGTATTTGATATATCCGAAGCCAATAAGAAATATGCCATGGAAACAGCTGAGGCTGCAGGCGTAAACATTGGCTATGAAGTTTGTGATATCATGGAAATCGATATGGACAAGTATGCCGGTTTCTTTGATGTCGTATTCATGGAAGGTGGAATCCTTCATTATTTCCACAACATAAAAGCTTTTATGAACATAATGAACGGATTGCTTAAGCCCGGCGGAAAGATGATCTGCAGCGACTTCCATCCATTTACTAAGATTTCCGATATACTTGGGCTGCAGCAGCCAACTATGAGTTATTTCTCAACAGATATCTTTGAAGGTGAGATGGCGCACGCAAGATTTTACGATGAGGAGATCCGTAAGCAGATCCCTAAATGCCATTACAGGAAGTATACTATCAGCGAGATCATCAATTCTATCATCGGGAGCGGATTTACTTTGGAGCGTTTTGATGAACATCCTTCATGGGAAAATGAAAAACTCCCGGGTGAGTTTACTGCGATTGCAAGAAAGCGTTGAGGTAGAGCTTCATTATAACGGTTCTTTCTATATCACTCCGCCAGAGAGTCTGTTATCATTCTTTTTGTAAGGCGCCGATACATAAAAAGCAAATACGAAAGGATGATGAAAATGAACAGAGATATATTTATAAAGAATCTGACAGGGGACAAAATTGAGATGAGCCCCAAGGGAAGATGTGCTAATGAACTATCCGTGGAAGAGTTTGAAAAAGGATATGAGAGCTTTTTCGATATGATCTTTGGGATTGCTGATACGGATATTTCTTCTCTGACCGGTTACGGTGAGTTCGACGAAGACAACAAGGCGCCCTTTGCCACCTTCGAGGAGTTTGTCCGCGAGACCTTTAATGAGGATCAGGAGGGCTACTGGCACAACTGGACGCAGATGTTTGAGACGACGTTTCTCAAGAAGGACTATTTCGACAAGATCTACGCGAAGATCATGCAGTATGCACCCTACTGCGAGGGGCAAAGGTTCCTTGCAAACAACAACACCTTCTTCGTCAACATGATCGTCGACGATGCAGGCAAAGCATATTGCGCAGACTGGGGCCGCGCCGGCATAATGGACTATTTGATGGATTTTGCGATCCTGGATCTCAACAAGCCCTATCTGCTGGTTCCGGAAAAGCTATATGCCTATGCAGGCAGAAAGCACGTCGAGATCAAGAACTTCAAGGAGCGCTTCCTGTGCATGGCCTATTTTAAGGGACTTCACACACTCATGTGGCATGCTTCCATTGATGACCTGGAGTCCTGTGAATCCATTACAAGATCCATCGGTGAACTGGAAGAGCGCATGAACAGACTGGTTGGATAGCTATGAAATATGAAAATGCCAAGGATATTCTCCCCGCAAGTCTTTTGAAAGAAGTGCAAAAGTATGCGGAAGGAAAAGCTATTTATATACCCAAGTGCGAAAAAACTAAAGGCTGGGGAGAAGCATCCGGATATCGTGAAAAACTGAATAAGAGAAATGCCCTCATCTGCAGCAGATATGCTGCAGGTGCCGGCATCGTGGAACTGGCTGAAGATTTCTACCTGTCTCCGGAATCAATCAAAAAGATCGTATATGGTAAGAAGATAAAGCTTCCCGTGTATTCCCCGAGCATTTACTCTGCAAAGCAGTATTCGGATGCAGGCGTAGGTGAAGAATGGGTAAGGATATATCTGGAGAATGGAGGACTGGAAACACCTGACGGGGAGGAGTTTTTCCTGTCTGAACTGGTAAAGATACCCCTTCGGCTTATAGAAGATGATGCAGATGTGATCATAAATAAAGAATCGGATGGATACACAGATGTACCGTTGATCGCTTTATTTGAGGGCCACAGATTCAGAAGTTTCTGTGGAGAAGAATATCTTGCTTTGCTGAGAAAGGAAAAGAAGAACGCTCACTGGGCTTTTATTTTCGTGAGCCACAAGGAGTACAGTTACTATCTTAACAACTTCGGCAAGCAGTTTCAGACAGAATATTGACATACGACATCGCAAAGCGTATATTTGTTTTGGACAATGTTATCTTTGTGTTGTTACAATGTCGTAGCGTGTAGAGGACAAAAGCATAACACAAAAACGCAAGCCGAACTTCTCCGGACCTACCGGAGCGTTTTGGCGAACGACCCCGCCCGGAAGGTGCGGCAATCGTACTCTCTACACCTACGCACAATTGCAACGATCACATCAGTGAGGTGTCGGATGGAAAAGACAAGTATAAAAAGGAAGATCCTGACCGGACTCGGTCTGGCCGCTATATTGTGCGTGGTCTGCGCACTGGCTTTCCTTTTGTCGGGATGGGCGCAGTACCTTTTTGTTGAGGACGCGGATCATGCCGTTTCAGCCTCCGAAAAAGAAGAAGAGGCTCCGAAAAATCTCGAAGAGGCCGTACGCGCAGCGGTTGATTTTGATCATGACCTCGATTCCTACACTCCGCTCAAGAACAGTTACAGATTTTACTTCACATACAAGACCGTCCACCCCTGGTGGGACGCGGTTGCGCTCGGGATGGAGGATGCACAGCGGCAGTTCCTGGACAAGGGCATAAGCATTACCTATGAGTATATGGCGCCGGCCACGGCGTCCGCGCAGGACCAGGTGGAAAGGCTCCGGGAGGCCGTGAAAGAAGGATACGATGTTATAGGCGTTGATGTCGCCGATGAAGAGATCATTTCTCCGGTCCTTGATGAGATGGTGGACTCCGGGCAGAAGGTCATCACATTTTCGAGCTCCGATGCGGCGCCCGGCTGCAAGCGCATCGCTTATGTCGGAAACACGCACAACTACGAGGACGGCGTTGACCTGACGGAGGCCCTCTGCGAGAAGCTCGGATATAAAGGAAAGGTGGCAATCCTTGTCGGGAGCGTCGGTGCGCCGTGCCATGAGGACAGGGCGCAGGGCGCGAAAGACACCATCGCGAAGTACGAGGGCATGCAGATCGTCGCGGTCGAATATGACATGGATTCGGTTGATAACGCATATAACCTCGCACTGAAGATTCTCGGCGAGAACCCCGATCTCGACGGATTTGTCTGCTGTAATATGAGCAATCCGGTCGGAGCCGCGCGCGCAGTGAAGGAAAAGTCGAGCAAGGCAGTGATCGTCGGTATGGATCATGACCGTGAGGCACTCCACTTTCTTGCGGACGGCGTGATATACTGCCTCGGCGTTCAGGACTGCTACTCGATCGGGTTCGACACGCTGCAGGTCGCAGTCAAGATCGCGGACGGTCATCTCCCCGGCGAACTCTTCCCCGAGGAAAAGGCTGAACCGACCACCGTCATCTACCAGAACGACGCTCCGCTCATGCTGGAGCTGCTGTACGGAGATATATCGTAACTATGACACACGATAGTCCCCGGGGGACGGGGGAGCAAGCGCTCACTCATTGTGGGTCATGGTTTTGAATAATATTCTTCACGGAGCTTCTTATGAAATCACGTATCACCAACAAGACATTTGTACTTACGGCTGCGATAGGCAGCTTTGTGATCATGGTCACCGTTATCGCGAACACGATTTGGGCGTCGCGTCAGACCGTCACGGGCACGAATGAGGCAGTTTCGGCGGTGAGCTCGTTCTATCTCGAGGCGATGGCGGACCGCCGCGCGAAGATCATCACCAACCTGATCAACAACAACTTCAACCAGATG
>JAEEGK010002668.1_pt1 | contig 44730 bp, 25 predicted proteins | sample 8958771 | NCBI WGS metagenome assembly JAEEGK01 (sample SAMN16246547, study PRJNA631951) | gut metagenome | biome: gut microbiome; feature: rumen; material: SC-attached | host: Bos | place: Iran: Karaj | collected 2018-10
TATATTAAAAAATTATTTTTAAATAAAAACATCTAAACAAAGAAACAAAAAAAAAATTTAAAAAAGCTCAAAAAAAAAACCTTATTTATCTTTAAAATTTTTAGATTCCTCCTCATTAACATACTGTCCAATTTTCATACAAGTACTATATCTATTATTATCTCTAAAAGTAAGAACACTTTTTTTAAATCCTCCAATTTCACAATAAATAGATCTAGCAACTTCAGAATAAATTTGCCATTTTTCACTACCAAATTCTTTAAAATTCTCATACATATAATCAGTAGGTTTCATAATAGGTAATTCAATATATTCAACAATAACACACAATTCACATAAACCTCTCATATAATTAATAAAAACATCAGTATTCCCACAACCAACATGATAATTAGGATTTGAATTACCTTTAATCATTAATGGCTTAACTGGTAATAAACTTTCAAAAGCTCCTTTCTTAAAAGTTAATAAATCTCTATTTGATGTTGTTGTTCCTTCTGGAAATATCATTAAAGGAGTTGAGTATGTTCCATCATAATATGATTGTTGTCTTTCTCCTATTTGATTTAATATTAATTGTCTATTTTCTTCATTTGTTCTATCTACAAAAAGTGATTGAAGTGATATTGCAATTGAACCAAATAAAGGAACTTTTTTAACATCTTTTTTTGATATAAATCCTGTTCCAAAATATGTCATTGCTAATAATATTTCTATAAATGATATGTGATTACAAATTAAACTACCATATTTTTCAGTAAATGATATTTCGTAATCTGGACCAAAATATTTTTTGTATATTTCTTTTATTTTTTCATTATCTTCTTTATGGAAATCTATTAAAAATCCTGAACCTAATAAATATAAACTTGTCCAAAAGTTTATTTGTGATTTAAATGATGGTCTTTCTGTTTTTGATATTATTCCTGGAGTTTTTAATCTTTTTCCTTTGAAAAGTAATATTATCATTAATGATGCTGTTGTGAAAACTGCAATTGATAATTTTATCCAAAACATTAATAAAACTCCTATAAAAAGTCTTAATATTTTTATTGGTTTATCTTTTCTAGCATATGTTTCAAATTCTTTATGAATGTCAACTTTTTCTGATGGATTTGAATATTTTGGATATAATTTTTTTTCATAGTAACATTTTTCATGATTATATATTAAATATGTTACTATTGCTGATAGGAATACATAGATTGAAATTAAACATATTTGTAGAGATGCCATTTAAAATAAATGTTTAATTGTTATTTATTATATATGATTTTTTTATATTTTTTATTTTTTTTTTATCTTTAATTTTTTTTAATGTTTTGGATATATTTATTCAAAGATAAAAATTTGGGAAAATAAGATTATTTAATAATTAATTGTATAATTATATTTTCATAAAAAGAAACTATAATATAAATAAATTAAAATTTATAATTTTATTATAATAAAATATAAAAATCCAAAAAAAAAAATATCTTTAAAATAAAAATAATAAAAAAAAACAACAAACAAAATAAAAAAAAATAAGTAAAAAAAAAAAAAAATAATAACCAAATAAAAAAAAAAATGATGTCTTTCTCCACATCATCAACATCATCAAAAGAAAATTCAGACTCAGAAATAGCAATAGAAAAAGATATAATCTTATATTTAAACAAGCAATTAGGAAAAGGTGGTTTTGGTCAAATATACAAAGGTGAACACACCCCAACTCACATACCATTAGGAATAAAAGTAGAAATAGTAAATTCTCATCCTCATTTAGAAACAGAATACGCAATAATGAATATATTACAAGGAGGAATTGGAATACCAAAAGCATTTAAATTCATATCAACAAAAGAAAAAAATTATTTAATAATGGAATTATTAGGTCAATCACTTGATAAATTATATTCCTTATGCAAAAAAAATTTTGACTTAAAAACAATAATTGAAATAGGAATTCAAATGATAGAAAGAATAGAATTTATTCATTCAAAAGGGATAATTCATAGAGATATAAAACCAGCAAATTTTTTAATTGGATTAAAGAAAAAAAAAAATATTATTTATTTAATTGATTATGGATTATCTAAAAAATATATTGATAAAAATACAAAAGAACATATTCCTTATAAAGAAGGAAAAGGATTAACTGGAACTGCAAGATATGTTTCTTTATTTACTCATCAAGGAATTGAACAAAGTAGAAGAGATGATATTGAAGGAATTGCTTATAATTTAATTTTTTTAGCTAAAGGAAAATTACCTTGGCAAGGTGTTAGAGTTAAAAATAAAAAGGAAAAACATAAAAAAATTATGGAAAAAAAATTGTTGTATAGTCCTGAAGATTTGTGCTATGGTTTACCTGAAGAATTTTGTGTTTTACTTAATTATGCTAGGGGATTAGAATTTAAAGAAAAACCTGATTATGATGGAATTAAAAAAATGTTTAAGGATTTACTTATTAAAAAAAATTTTACTTTGGATTGGAAGTTTTGTTGGGATAATAAATGTGATGAAAAAAATGAAGAGGATGTTAAAGAAAGTAATCCTTAAGGTTTTATATCTTTTTAGGATTTGATTTTCTTTTTGGATTTGCTTTTTGCTTTTTTTTTTATATTTTTTTTTATTGGGAATAATGATGAAAAAAAAATATAATATATATTAGATATTATTATTATAATTCCTAAATAGAAATAATATAATTTAGATTTTTTTTTTAATTAAAAATATATAATTCAATTAAAAAAGTTTAATTTCTAATAAGAAATAGAATATAATAACTAATACAATGACTTATTTAAATATTGAAATATAAGAAATCAAAATAAATTTAAAATTTTTCTCAAAATTGAAGAATATTAGGAAATAATATTAACAATAAAGAATAATATAATTAAAACATCTTTAATCTCCAATAATTAAAATTTAATATAATTAAAAAAAGAATATAGGAAAAATATAATATATAGTAAATTTTTTAAAATATTATAAATTTATTCATTAAACACAATTTCATACATATATCCCCATCTTTTTCCAGTTATTAAAAAACTTTTATTTTTATCATTATAAGCAATACCATTTAAAACATCTCCTTTATAAAAATTACTAGTAGTTAAAATACCTTTTTTAAATTCATATTCAATTAAATTTTGCATATTATAAAATTTAATAATTTCTCCATTTTCAATATTAACTTTAGCAATTCTATTATCTAAATAAATATTTAAATAAATAAATCCATTATTATAAATTAAATCATTTAAATATTTAACAGAATGACCATTAAATTTTACATGAATAATATCAATAACTTTTAAATTTTGATTACAATCCAATCTAAAAATTTTATCACTACCATCAGTTGCAAATAATTCATTTTCTTTATTAGAAATACTTAATCCCCATCCTTCTTTCATTTGATAATCCATATTAATTTCATTAATTTTTTCTAAAGTATTATAATCATATTTAATTATTTTTCTTTCTCTCCAAGTTAATTGATATATAAAATTATCACATTTTGCAATTCCTTCTCCAAAATAATTATAATTCATTTTTGTTTCTTTTATTATTTCTAAAGATGGATATTTTAATTGAATTATTCTTGATTCTCCATATAATCCTCCACTTTCATAAATTGATTTTTTATCATCTGAAAAAAATAAACCTTGTGTATATATTTTATTATCATTTTTTCTGTAATAAATATTTAAAATTTTATATTCTGATGAATTAATAGGATTTATTGTTTCATTTAATTTCTGACATATTAATATATTTGATAGAATTAATAAAATATATAAGTTGAAATAATTTTTGTTCATTATTTTTTTAAATTATTATGTTTTTGAAAAAAATTTAAATTATTGTTTATAAATTAATATGTTCTTTGATAAAGTTCATTTAATACATTTTTTTGGGAAAAATAATAAAAATTCCTTAAGAGCTTTTCAAAAAATAATTGAACCTGATTATGACTTTTCAAGAAATATAAAAGAGAAAAAAGTAAGAAGAAGTAATTCATTATATTTTTCTGAAAGTCCATATTGTTATGATAAAAGTAATTTTAATGAACTTCAAAAAATGTATTTAAAATATCAAATTGATAAAAATAAAGTAATTCATAAGAAAAAAGGTGATAATATTAAATTATTTAAAAATAAAAACCAAGGAAATGCACAATGGGAAGGATTTTTAAATAAAAAAATAATAGAGAATAATAAAGGAAAAAAATATTTTCCTGAACAAAATTATTATAATTTTCATAAATCTACTTCAATTGATGATTTATCAAATGAAAAAAAAATTCAAAATAAATTAAATTGGAGAAATATTTCTCATTTTGAAAATTATATTCCAAATGTTTAATGTATTTAAAATTATTTTTTTTAAAATTAAAATTATTTAATTTATTTTTTTAAACAAATAAATAATTATTAATATAAAATTTTATTAATTTTATTTAAATATCTAAGAAAATGGTAAGAATGAAAAATTTTAACTTTTTAGAAAACTTTTGCCTTAAAAAAGAGACTTGGTAAGAAAATAAAACAAAATAGACAAATTCCAAATTGGATAAGATATAGAACTGGAAATACTATAAGATATAATGCTAAAAAGAGAAATTGGAGAAGAACAAAATTAGGTTATTAAACAAATTGATTAATGCTATGAAATGATAAATAATAATATTTAATAATAAAAGTATTATTAAATGAATTTAGTATTTAAAATTTTTTCTTTTTATATTTTCTTTTTTATAACTTTGGAAATTTATTTCATAATTTTAAAATTTTTATATTATAATATAAAAACAAAATTTAAATTTTTTCCTATTAAAAAAATTAAACACAAAAAAAAAAATAATAAAAAAACAATTAAATAAAATAAACAATGACTCTCTATATACTTAATAATTAAATACTTTCCTAAAAAAAAATTCAAATAATCAATCTTAACTAATCTTATTATAAATTTCTTCTCTATACATTTTTAAACTTTCTCTAACATCATCAGGTCTTTCTTTAGCAATTCTAATAAGAACTCTAATTAAATCAAATAAAATAAAATCATCACCATTATTTTCATCTCCAATAATAAAAGGTTTAATAATAATTCCATTTTCTTTTTGTAATTTAATATTAATTGGTTTATCATCAACAATAATAGTTCTTTTTAAATCTCTTCCTAATTTATTTAAATCTTTACAATAATTTTCATTAATAAAAGTTGCATTTTGTCTATATAATCTATATGAAAAATATTTTTCATCTTTTTCAATAAATTGAATTATTTTATCTGCATATTCTTTTAATCCAGTTGTAAATATAATTAATTCATAATATGGAAGAAGTGAATGTAAAAAATCTCTTAATCCAGGTCTTAATAAAATTGAAGAACCATTTTTTGGAACATGTACTAAAGTTTCATCTAAATCTAATACTAATGTATATGGTTTTGTTGGAGGAAATGGTATTAATGTTGTATTATTATTTTGTTTTGTTGGTGTTAAAATTTGATTTTTTAAACTTAATAAATTTAATTGATTTAAATTCTCATCTAAAGTTATATTTTTTCCTTTAATTGGTGTTTTTTTTATATTATTTTCATAATTATTATTATTATTTATTTTATTTTGATTGAAATTTTCATTATTATTAAAATTTATATTTTGATTTATTCCATTATATATTTTTTTATTTGAAATATTATTTTCTATATAATTATTATTTATTTGTTGTTGATTCTCATAATAAATATTTCCTCTTTGAGTCATTATTATATTATTATTATTTTGATTATTTTGATTTGTATTTGTTTTTAATTTTTGAGTATTATTATATATTGGAACTGTTGGAGATGATTGATTTGGAGGATATCTTTGAAATCTTTGTTTAATTGGTGTTGTTGATTTTATTGGTTTCCTAAATAAAAATAAGTTATTTGAACTATCAAAAAATGTACTTATTCCATTTATTGTTGCAATATTACCTTGTAATATTTGAATTTTTTTATTTTGTTTTGAAGTATTTTTTGAATAATTATTATTTGTATTATTACTAAAAGTAGAATTTGAAGTTTTTGATTGATATTGATTATTTGGAGAAATTTGATTAATTGATTTAAAAAAATTTTCTGCTCTTCTATTATCAATATTTTGATTATAATTATTAAACTCAAAATTATTATTATTTGAAATATTATTATTATTTGTAATATATTCTTTTTGATTTATATTTAAATTTTGAATTTTCATTTGTTTATGTCTTTCATCCCTTATTTCATCATTAAAGAAATTATAAATATTATCAAATGACTCTATTTCAATTTTTCTGAAATATTTTAAAAGGTAATTTGATATTGTTTGATTTATTTTATTTAATTGATTGATAACTTTTAAAATTCTATTATTCATATCTTTACAAGATAATATTAAAACTTGTGATTCATCTTTTGCATTTATGTTGGGATCATTTAAAGAATTTCCATAAATTGATTCACTCATTAATTTATGAATATTTAAAATATTTTTAATTTCTTCAAAACAAAATTTACTTTTATTTTGAATATTAATAATATAAATTATTATTATTGAAAAAAACATTAATAATAAAGTATTTTTTATTAAATCAAAAAATTCACTTTCTTTATTTTTTTCAATAATATCATCATAAATTATTTTAAAAAATTCAATCCAAGAATTGCATTCATTATAACAAGGATAACTTTGTAAATAAAATTGTTGAATTTTATTAAAAATAATATTTATATTATTTACTAATTGTTTAAATTGAATATCATTCATTAAAATTTTTTCTTGAAGTTTATTATTAGGAGATAAATTATTAATTTGGATTTCAGATTGAATTTTTAATGGATTTGATATAGAATATAAAGAAGAAGATGAAGGAAAATTACTTTTATGAGTATTTTCATTATTATTATTTTGTATTTGTATATTTTTACCAAAATTAAAATTGTTAAAATTTATATTTAATGGAATATTTTTAAAATTTGATAAAAATGCTTTTTGAAAAATTATATCAGTTTTTGGATTGGATAAACTAATTGCACTTTTATTACTTCCTATACTTATTGAACTATTTTTTCTACTTGTAATAAATTCTTCATTTTTTGATGACATTTTTTACTTTATTTATAATAATTTTTTAATTTATTATTTCAAATCTTGTTTAAATATTAAAATAATTTATATTAAAATGTTTAAAGCATCTATATAATAGATAATTTATTAGATTTATTGGAACAATATATTTAATATTAATTTTTACTTTTTTATAATTATTATTGCTTTTTTTAAATTATAATGAAATTTAATTCTAACAATTTTAATTAGAACGTTTATATTCTAGTATTTGATGCTTAATTCTTTTTTAATTTTTTTTTAATTGAAAGTAATGTTTAAATAGAAATAAAAAATAATAATAAAAATTATGTTATTAATAATGTAGAAATCAACTTTTGTTTGAAGATACAAAAAGTCTAATTTAAAATATGTTTTATAAAATAAAATTTAAATAATAAATTGTTGTTATAATTGTAAAATATAATTATTTGAATATTTGGAAATGAAATATAAAAAAAAAATAAATTTATACTTCAAATTGATAATAAGAAAAGACATTTCTTTTAAAAAGTATTTAAAATATATGAATAGAAAAATCTTTTATTCATTCTTTATTTTTAAAAAATATTTTCTCAAAAATTATAATAAATATAATAAATAATCATATTTCATATAATTATTTATTGAAATTTCAAAAAAAAATAGAATCTTTTGAATATGTGATATTAATTTTTATTATCATATTCAATAAAACCTTTAATTATATATTCAAATTGTAAATTATCAATTGTTTTGATATTTTCATAATTACCACTTCTATAAACTTTGATATTTGTTTCTCCATTAACTAAAAAAATGCCTTTATTTTCTTTATTAAAAACATTTATACACATAAATTCAATTTTTATTTCTTTTTAAATCCCTTTATTAATAATATTTATAATAAAAATTGATTTAAATATTTTTTCTAAAACTATTTTATTGTAATTAATCCTTTTAATAGTATTCCAAGAATAACAAATTGCCTTACTTATTTCTTGAATTAATTCAAATGTTTTTTAAATAAAAAAATCTTATTCTATCTCCTTCAAAAGAAAATAAAATATCCATATTTTCTAATAATTAAATAAGATAACATTATAATTATTTGAAAAGTTATTATCAATGTATTGTTATTATTTAGAATTTCCAAAATTTTAATTATCTTATCTAATGAACATGATATTATTTTATTATTTTGATAATAAAGTATTTTATAAATTATATCACCATAGGCATTTATAATTGAATTGATATTTATAAATTTTTATTCTACTATATACCAAAATTTAATAATTTTAACCTTTGAAAAAGTAATAAAATTGTTATTATCTTTTATTCTTATATCAATAATTGATTTCATTATGGGGATTTATTTCTTGTATTATTGACAATTTTTCATCTAAATTTTTAACCAATAAATCCTTATCAAAATAAATTTTTTATTAAATGTTTATTCTTTGATATTGATTTTACAGGTTCCATCATTTGAAATATTTTTTAAATACATTAATTTATTTTTATATTTAAATTTATTTTTAAAAATAATAATCGCTATGCTAAATGAAGGAGATATTGAATTATTCTCAAATCCTATAGAATTAAGAAAACATAATCATAATAATTATTACCAATCAATCTTATCAATAACTAACAAAAGTAATAACTTTATAATATTCAAAATATACATAAATCAAAAATCTTCATCATATAATGTACATCCATCAACATCATTTTTAAAGCCAAATAGTCAAACAAATGTAAATATAAGAAAATATATTAAAGAAGAAGAAAATGAAAATATAAATGATAAATTTTTAATAAGATTTTATTCAGTGAATAAAGCAGTTGAGTCAAATGATGAAGCAAAATCAATGATAAAAAATAAAAATTATAATGAAGAAGATAAATATGAAGAAGTAGTCAATATAATTATAAATAATGAAGAAAAAGAAGATTTTGGATTTAATAATAATGATCAACAAGAAATTATAGATGAGAGTAAATTAAAAGAAATTGAATTTAATATTGATCAAGCAATTCCTTTTTATCAAAATATGAATAATAATTTAAAAAATAAAATTAGTAATATTGAAAAGGCTATTGAAAATTTGGAAAATGAATTACAAAATATTAGAATTAATTCAGATTTAAAAAATCAAAAAGAAAATGCTTTAAAAACTAATGAAAAAGAAAGTAAAGGAAATAAAGGTTTAAATAGAACATTTACTTTGTATTTATTATTAATTTTTTTTGTTCTTGGAGGTTATGTTTCAAAATTAAAAAATAAAATTTTCCCCTCATCAAAATAATTTATTTAAAAATAAATTCTACTTTAATTTAATTTTTTTATATTTTTTTAATGGAATTAAATTTTAATATATACATTAAATATATTTAAATATTAAAAAATATTTAAAATTACCTTTTACTCAAAAATCAAAAAAAAAAAAATTAGAATTATTAAATTTTATAATTGATTATTATATATTAAACTTAAGGAAGATGAATTTTCTTTTGATCTTCTTGTTAAAGTAGATGAAGTTGTATTTAGAGCATTATTTGAATTTGAATATAGTAAAATATTTTGTTCAAAATCTTTTATAAATTTACTAGTATAAAATTCATATTCTCGATTAAATTTATAAGAAAAAATACTTTTTGCATTAACTCTAATATTTTCAAAATGAATTATTTTAATAACTGAATCAATATCTAAATACTCATCTTCTTCATTATTATTTTCTTTTTTCTTTTCACTTTCATTTTCAATATTCATACTTAAAATATTATCTATATTATCAATTGAATCATTTTGATTTTTTTCTTTTGGAAGAGAACTTGAATATGTTCTTAAATATTGTTTCCTTTCTTTTAAAAGATCATTTAAAGAATAACTCATAAAATTTGTTTTTTTTAAATCTTCAATATTTTCTTTATCTCTATGAACTTGAATTTTATTTATTGAATTATTATTTGATAATTTTTTACTTTTTTCATTAATACGTTTTCCAATTTCAATAAATTTTTTATTTAAATTTACATTAAGTGTTGTATTTTTTGTTTTCTTATTTGAATTTTTTTTTTGATTTAAAAATGATTTATACATTTTTTTCTTTTCTAAATTATTTTGTCTTTCTCTAAGAATATTAATTGAAATTTTTTTAGAAACTGATGTTTCTTTTCTAATAATAGTATTCCTTAAAGAATTTTGAAATGAATTTGCTCTTTGTGTTTTATAAGAATTATTATTTGAATAAACATTAATTTTTAAAAGTGCATTATTTTTAATAAAAGAAAAACTTGTCATATGATTTATAGAATTTTCTCTTGATTTATTTGATATATTATTTGTTCTATCATTCATTAAATTTTCTCTTGATTTAATACTAAAATTTTTATTACTATTATAACTATTTTGTTTTGAGATTATTTGACTAAATTTTTTTTTATTTTCTTTATATTCATTATTATTTGATGTAATTTTAATTTTATTTTCAATTATTTTTTTTTCTTTATTTTTATTTAAAGAATTTGTATTTGAATTTTTATGAGAAATACCAAGAATATTTAACGCTGTTTTCTTTTTGAATATTTTTTCTCTATTTGTAGATGAAGATGTTGATTTTTTTTTTAAAATTATTAATTTATTTAATATTGAAGGAGGGTTTAAAGTATTATTTAATTTTGTTTTATTTTTTGAACTCCTTTTTGAAATTATCCTTGATTTTTTACAATTATTCAAAATTTTTTTACTTTCATTTAAATATGTTGATTTCAGAGTTGTTAATTTTTTTCTCATTAATGTTTGATTTGTTGATTTAATTAAACTTATGGGAGCAATTTTTTTAACTTTATATGTAATTTCTTTAGTTCCATGAATGTTTTCTTTTTTTTCAACATAGGAATTCATATTTAAATTAAATTATTTTTATGATTTAAAAAAAAAATAAAAAAAATAGATTATATATTTTAAATTATTATTCAATCATAAAAAAATTATTTAATAATAATCATCTTAGATAAATAAAATATGGATAAATATAATATATTCTAATAAATATAAAATTTAAAATATTTTATAATAATAAAATATTTTGCATGTATTTAAATTTTCATATCATTTTTTAAAGTATTTTTAAATTTTAATGATTTTTTTTAAAATTTAAATAATAATTATAATCAATAAAATATAATTATTATAATTCTTTTCATTTTTTAATATTTAATAATTCTACTAATTTTAACATATCAACAAAATAAACATCTTTTTTTTTATTCATTACATCAATTAATTGTTTTAATCTATTAGAATGTACTTGATTCAATCTATAATATTCATCATAATATTTATTTAAAATATATCCATATAAATTTTGACTTGAAATAAAATTACTCTTAATTTTCATTATAATAGAAGGATTTTCTAAATTTGAATTAAATTGTTTTTTATAAGAAAAATAATTTTTTCTTCTTATACAATAACTATCATCTAAATTTTTAAAAACTTGCAATTCTTGATCCATAAATCTAAAGAATTCAAGAATATCATTTGTAAAAAAATTCATTTGATCATTATATGATTTAGACCAATTAATAAATAAATTATGTAAAGAATTAAAAGTTTTTTCCATATATTTTCCATTTAAACTAATAGAATAAGCATTTGATAAATTTTTAAAAGCCAATGAAACATTTTCTAATTTTTCTTTCATAACTTTTATTTCTTCAACTAAAGATTTAATACTTTGTTGCAAAATTAAAAATAAATTATTTTTATTTTTAATATCAATTAATATTTTAGAACAACTATTTTCTTTATCATCATTAACAGTAATATCAATTTTTCCATTTAAATCATAATAATCTTTAATGAACTGTGGAATTTTTTTTTTATCATAATTAACTTTTACTTTATCAAATTGTTCTAAACTCAAAGTTACAAAATCTTTAAATAAATCACTAGAACGAATTAATAAATTTTCTGATAAAGAATTCATATATTCATTTAATTTAATTAATTTTTCTTGAATTACTTGTGGTGAATTCCCTTCAAAAATTGAACTATTTGGAAAAGGTGGAATCTAATTTTTTATTATATAATAAAATATTATTTTGTTACATATGTATAAGGATAAAATTCAATTATTTTTTTTTTAAACCATTCGAAATCACTAAATTTTCTTATACATGATTTATTTAAATCTGGAAGTGTAATTGTGTATTGATAATATGAAAAACTAAATACTCCTACTTTTTTTAATTCTGGACTTTAAATATTATAAAATATATTTTACTTTGATATTTTTATTTTGAAATTTTCTATTTCAGTAAATTCATTTTTTTCTTGTTTGATACAATTAATATATTCTTTTGCTTTTTTAATTTGATTTAATGAAGGCATTATTTCAAAAGTATCTATTTCATTTATATTATTTTGAATATTATTTATTTTATTTTCTTTAACTTCATTTTGAAGAGAAGTCTCTTCATTTGAAATTTTTTCAGATTGATTATTATTATTTTCTAATATATTATTATTGTTTTGATTTTCTAAATTTTCTAAATTATTTTTTTCATTTTCTAAATTCTTATTTTCATTTTGAATATTTTCAATATCATTATTTTGTTCATTTGATTTTATATTTTTAAATTTAGAAACTGTATTTTTTAAATCTTCAAAATTCCAATTATTTAAATCTAATCCAATATCTCCTTTTTCTTCACTTAAAAACTTAGAAAATATTTCTGGATCATATCCTTCATCAATTATTTGTGTTCTTAAGTAATTTTGTTTATATTCTATATCATCTTCTTCCATATTTAATATTTACTCCTATTATAAATGATTAACTTTAAATAAAAACAAATATAAAATATTTATAAAAAAATTAAAATAAATGATTAATGAAATAGAAGAAAATAAATCTCAACATAGTAAATTAAGTAATAAAAATGGTATTGAAGAAAAAAAAAGTGAAATAAGTAAAAGAACTAATAATGAAATAAATAAAAGTAAATTAAATAATCAATTAGAAGAAGATGAAAATCAGAGTAATATAAGTAATCAATCACAAAAATATGATAAAAAAAGTTTTAGAAGTAATCAATTAAAAGATGAAGAAAAACAAAGTAAAATAAGTAATCAATCAAAAAAATTTGATAAAAAAAGTTTTAGAAGTAATCAATTTGAAGAAGATAAACAAAGTGAAATAAATAAAGAACAAGAAGAAAATAAAAGTCAAATTAGTAAAAGAACAAATAATGATATTAATAAAAGTAATTTAAATGAAGAACAAAAAAGTCAACAATTAAAAAATGAAATAGTAAGTGATAATAGTAGTAATATTTCAGATAAAGAAGAAATAAAAAGTGAAAAAAATAAAATTTCAAATAAAGAAGAAAATGAAAGTGAAATAAATAGTAAATCAAATCAAGAAGAAATTGAAACTAAAAAAAGAAATGACGAAAAAAAAAAAAGAAGACAAAAAAGAATCGAATTTGAAAAAAAAGAAAAAAAAGAAATTGAGAATGAATTAAAAGAATTAGAAATTGAAAATGAAGAAGAAGAAAAAAATTCATTATTAAAAAAAGAATATGATAAAAAATCCGAAATTTCAAATCAAAGTGAAAAATCAGAATCAGAAAAATCAGAAAACGAAATATCAACATCATTAAAAAATAAAAAGAAAAAAGAAGAAGAAAAAAAAAAATTAGCTGAAAAAAAAAATCAAATAATTAAAAAGAAAAAAGATGAAATGGATAAAAACTTAGCAAATTATTTAAAATTAAGTTATTATATAGAAGAAAAAAAAATAAGAAATGCTTTAATACAAAATGAAGTAGAAAAAAAAGAAATTGATAAACCAACTGAAGCAAGATTAATAAAAAGATTAAAAGAATTAGATAAAGAATTAATTCCAAGGAATAAAAAATATTTTTTTTCAGGAGTTCAAATTATTACATTAACTGATATTAATAATAGAGAAAATGTAAATAATTCTAAAAATAAAAAAATGCAACAAGGATTAAGTAATATGACTGTTAAAAAAATAGAAAATATTGCTAATGAAGAATTAAGAGAAATGCCTGATATTTTAGATAATGTTATTAAAAATAGAGAAATTAGTAAGAAAAATTATGCACAACATGAATCTAATTTTGTTAATAATATTGAAACTCCTAAAGATACTTTAACTCCTACTACTCAAGGAAATGATGATTGTATTATTTTTTAAAATATTTTTTTAATGAATAAAAAATAGGATTTTTTTATAAAATATTTAAAAAAACTTTAAATATTTTTTAATATGGTTTTTTTTTTTAAAATTATTTAAGAGAAAAATTTACTAAAATTATTTGTTAATAAAATAACTATTTAATAATATATTTATTTAATACAAAAATTTCCTTTCTTTATATACAATAGTAATTTTATAATTTTTATAAAAAAAATCAATAAAATTTCTTATTGATACTTTTAAAAAAAAAAACTTGTTTCAAAGAAGACTAAAAATTATTATTTAATAAAAATTTATTTATCTTAATTAATATATAAAATTGAAATTTAAAAAAAAAAAACAAAAAAAAAAAAAAAACTAAAAAACAACAAAAATTAAATCTTCATAATATCTCTTTTAACAAGACAATACTTCTCAGCATTAAACTCTTCATGTAATTCATATTTCAAAAGAAAAAGTAATCCACATCTAACATTCTTTTCAAAATTCCATTGTTTCCCAATAGAATGAAAAAAATGTAAAAGTTCAGCTCTCTTTAAAGCAATAGTAGTTTTTAAATCTTTAGCATAATCAGAAGGAAGTTTCCCCTCAAAATCTCTTTTAAAAGGAGAAGCTAATTCATATAATAAAATAATAACACATTCAAAAAATCCATAAATGACTGCATAATGTAAAGCAGTTTTTCCAGTTAAATCACAAGCATTAATAATAGAACCTAAAGAAACCATTTCTGAAATAATATAAAACATATTTCTTTTAACTGCCCAAGTTAAAGCAGTTTGTTTAAATGTATCAAAGTCATATAATAAATAATGATTCTTTTTTATTAATTCTCTTACTTTATGATAATTATTATGTCTTATGTAATGAATTATATTTTGAAATAATTCATTTTGAAAAAAATCTTGATTTAAATTTACATATTTATTACAAAATTCATGGGCCGATAATCCTAATCTTTTTAAATCTATTGCTGCTCTTATTATTATTCTTTTAAATTTATCTAATAAAATTTTATTTTTTGTCTTTTTTTCTGTTATTGTTATTTTTTCTACTGTTGTTGATGCGTTTCCTTTTACTATTAAATTATTGTCTATTGTCTTTTTTATTGATTGCTCATTTTTTTCTTCAAAATTATTTATTTCTCTTTCATATATTAATTGATATTTTGGTTTAAAGTTTTGTTTTGGAATTAATCTAAAAGGAATATCAAATTTAGAATTATTTTCTGATATTAATTCTTTAGTGAAAAAATCATTTTTAGTTAAAAATGGTTTTGGAATTTCTTTATTTCTATGTGAGAAATAAGTTCGTTTTTTTGTTATTTTTTTCTTTTTTAAATTTTCAATTTTATCTAATTTTGAATTTTTTATAAATTCTGTTCGATTTTTTTCATTATTAATAGTATATTCTAATGCTGAATTTATTTCTGGATAAAGTGAATTAAATCTACATAAAGATATAACTTTTTTTGGAGTTGAGCCTAAAGGAAAATTATTATTTATTCTTTCAATTTTAATTGAAAGATTTTTTTTTTTATAATTTGAAGATAATGGGCTTTCTAATTGCTCAAAATTATATGAATTTATTTTTCTGTGAAGTGATTTATTTAAGTTATTTGATATTTTTGGTATTGAAGTTTCATTTGTTTTTTCACTTAAACAACTTTCTGAATTTATTTTTTTCTTTTGATAATTTTTTAAGAAATTTATTCTATATTGATATAAAGTCTTTTTAAAAGGCTTTTTTTTGTCTTTTTTCAATAATGAACTTAATTTAATTTTTTTTAAATTGTTCATTTTTTTAAGAGTAAAAATAATATTTAATTGAAATTAATTTAATAAATTTATTATTAAAAAAATATTATATGATGAAATCATTTTTTAATTATAAATATTGAAATTTATAATTTTTCTATATTCTTTTATTGAGTTTATTTATTTTGTTTAATTTCATATTCCAAGATTTTCTTAAAACAAAAAAAAATAATACTGATTTAATTGGTTTTTTTACTTCTCTTTTTTATAATTTTTATAACTTTATATTACGTTTATTATATTTAATTAGTTATATTATTTATGTTTTTATAAAATTTTTTGTTTACCTCTTTTAAAGATTCAATAATTTTAAAAAAAAGAATATTTTAAAAATAAAAGAAAATATTAATTATTTATTGCTTTTTGTTTTAGATACTCTATAAAATGTTCCAATACTTCTTTCCTATAGTCACAATTCTTAATTTCTTGAATTTTAGAATAAACTAATTGAATTGCATCATTTTCTCCAGTTAAATATTTATTTGTACTATCTTTAGTTTTTTCATATTCATAATTTGAACTTAATGATTTATTATCATATATGTCTTTACTTCCATCACTAGATGCTTTAAATTCTTTTCCTTTATCCATAGAGTCTGAAGAACTTGAATTTGGAATTGTTGCAGCCAATGCATTTATATAATTTTGCTCTATTTCGACTAATTTGTCATTGCCATTTATTAGATTAAATACTATATTATTTCGATTTTCTGGTGTTAAATTTTGGTTATAAAACTCTATTTCTGTTAATTCATCAAATATTTTTTTTGCTCTTTCTTCTTCACTCATCTATTATTTTCAATTATAAATTTTTAATGGAAAATGAAAAAATCATAAAAATAAATATTTAATATAGAAAAATGTTAAACAATTAATTTTATTTCCTTAATAATTTATTTATTTTTTTTTTTAAGATGGGAAATCAATTATTTAATGAATATAATATTGAAAAAAATCCTTTTATTCAAGAATTAGAACAAGGATTAAAAATATATAAAGGGACTCATAAACAAAATAATAAAAATGTATGTGTTTTTGTTTGGGATAAAAAAGAATTAAAAAGAAATAAAAAAAAAGAAGAAATAGAAAAACTAAAAAATAAAATAAATAAAGGTGTATCATCCCAATTAAAATATAAACATCCAAATATTTTAAATATTGAACAACAATTTACAGAAGATGATTATTCATTTGGTTTTATTACAGAATCATTTGAATATAATTTAGAAATATGGGAAATTGAAATTTTACCAAATAAATCAATAATAGATATTAAATTATTAATTTCAGATTTATTAAATTCTATTAAATTTCTTCATGATCAATGTAATGTTATTCATTCAAATATTTCACCAAATTCTATTTATATTGACGCAAATAATAAAGTTAAATTAGGTAATTTTGAATTTTTAGAAGAATGTATTAAAAGTAAAATTCCAATTGAACTTGATAATAATTATTCTATTATAAATCCTAATTTATCATATGCTGCCCCTGAATTAATTTTAAAAAATGAAAGATATTTCCAAAGTGATATTTATTCAATAGGAGTTTTAATATTTAATTTAATTCAAAAGTATAATAAAAAAAATGATAAATTAATTAATTTATCATATAATTTACCTAATTATTATAAAGAAATTTCATCTAATATTCAATCAACTTTTTCAAATTTTAAAAAAGATGAGAAAGAAATTTTAGAAAAAACTTTAGCAAAAGATGTTCATGATAGATTAAATATAAATCAATTATTAAAATTAAAATGGTTTAATGATAATATAATTAAATCAATAATTTTTATTGATAATTTACCTACAAATGACCCTCAAAAAAACAATAATTTTTTAAAAGAATTTCCTAAACTTATATCATTATATGATATTGATACATTACATCACAGAATTCTTCCTTTATTTTTATCTAATTTAAGTATTGATAATTTAATCAATCCAATTTTACCTTCAATTTTTGCAATATATGATTATAAAACAATGAAAGAAAAAATAAATTTTGAAAAAGAAATATGGCCATATTTAAAAAAATTATTTAAATTAAAAACAATTCCAGCTCAAAGTTTACATTTTATTTTAACAAAAATGAATTTTATAGGAGAAAATATTTCTCAAAGTGAATTTAGTGATAATTGTAATGAAATTATTTGTAAAGCACTTGATTGTGGTTTTGCAAAAATACAAATTGTAGTTATTGATAATATTTATTCTATTACCAATCATATTAATATTAATATTTTTATAAAAGATATTTTTCCAAGAATGATGATGATATTAAATAGAAGTGATGATATTAAATTAAAACAAAAAATATTAATTTCTTTAAAAAATATTTCTCCATTATTAGATAATAATACTTTTAATGGTGAAATGATAAATAATATTATTGAATTAGTTAAAAAAGATAATTCTTATGAAATTTGTTATCAAGTTATTAATTTATTTGAAAGTCTTCAAAATGGAATTCAATTAGAAAGTATTTCTGAAAAAGTTATTCCTACTTTAATTTATATATTAAAAAACGGAAAAATTTCTAAAATATTACAAAAAAAGACAAATGAGATAATTAATAATTTAATAAAACAAATTGGTGAATTAAGAGAAAAGGAAATTGAAAAACAAGAAGATTTAGAAATTGAAAATGAAGAAAAGAAAATTGAAATTAATACAAATGAAGAAATTAATATTGATGAAGAAGAAGAATTTTTAAATAATTTTTTTAATGAAGAAATAAATAAAAATAATAAAAAAGAAAATATAAAAGAAAATGATGAAAGAAATAAAAATGAAAACAATTTTAATCTGAATGATTTAATTAATAAACCTAAAAAATTTATTATACAAGAGTCAAAAACTTTAAAACTTGATGATAAAAAAAATAAAGAAAAGAAAAAAAAAACAGGATGGGATGATGATGAAGAAGATGAGATAAAAGAAGAAAAAAAAATAGATAAAATAAATATAGAGTCTAAACAAAAAATATCAAAATTAAGTAATTTACCTAAAAACGAGCTAGAAGGTTTATTAGATTTTTAAAATATATAAATATGTTAAATTATTTTTTTATATTATTCATTTTTAAATTTTTTAATAAATGTTATATTTGTCTGATTTAGCAAAAAAAACTTTATATAAATTAATAAATTTAGAATATTTGAAAGAAAAAAATGAGAATGAAAAAAAAATAATAGTACAAGGAGTATTGAAAAAAATTGAAATAACACATTTATTTCAAATAAAACAATCTATTATAGAAAAGATTATATCTCAAGAAGATTGTAATAATTCTACTAATAATTTAAATAATGATTTATTGGAAATTCAAAGTACTAATTCAACAAAAGAAGCATCTATCTCTAATAATAATGATTCTTTTATAAATCAAATTAATTTTACTGATAATAATTATTTGGATGATAAAATAATAGATAATATTTATAAAAAAATAATAGATATAAGGTTATATCCTGGTGATACTTTAAATCAAAGAAAAATAGTATTTTTTGAATGGATAAGAAATATTTTACCTAATCTGTTTAAAGACATTGAGGAATTAATATAAATAATGAAATAATATTAATTAATAGTGAAAAAAATAATTATTAACTAAATAAAATTTAAAAATTTTAAAGTTTTATTTTATTTTGTTTTATATATTTAGAAATATTAGTTAAAAAATAAAATTATTATAACTAAAAAATTTTATTATTAAAATAATTTCAAAAAGTTATTTATTTTTTTATCATATTATCTATTTTTGTCATAATTTCCATTTGTAAAGTACATATATTTTCCCTTAATATATTTTCATTAGATGTATCTGAATTTCTAATATTTACAAATTGAAATAATTCATTTAATTTATTTTGTAATTCGTCAAATTTATTTAAATTAATTTTTTTCAAATTATTATTTTGAATATTTGGTTTATTATTTACTTTGTTCTTAAATTTATCTTGTAACTGAGAAATTTCTTTTATTTTATTATTAATTAATAAAACATTTTGATCTGAAAATTTTCTGTTATTTGTAATATTAATTGAAGATTTTGAAAAAATAAATAAACTTATAAATAAATATCCTACAAAAAATGATATCAAATAGTCATATGGATATGGAATATATTTTTTTAATTCTTTATGACAATCTAATAAATATTTTCTTATATTTATTTTTATTCTTTCTTTTAAAGGTTGAAATTTATTTTTATTATTTTTTTCTATATTTTCTGAATTAATATTTTCTTGTTCTATTTTTTGTTTATTATTTTGTTCTAATTTTATATTTTGATTTATTATATTATTTTTATTAGGTTCTTCTTTATTTTTTTGATTTGACTCATTAATATTTTTATTTATATTTTGTACTTTTTCCTCATTTTGATTTTGTTCATTTTTTTGATTTTTAATGTCCTTTTTTCCTTCTTTTAATTCATTATTTTTTTTTTCATTTGGTTGATTATTATTATTCTTATTTTCTTTTGTTTCTTTATTATCTTCAATAGATTTTTCATTTTTATTTAAATTTTCATTTGTATTATTTATTTGTTGTTCAGCTTTTTTTGTTGTATTATCTAAATTATTTTTATTTTCCATATTTGTAATATTTTGAGATGAATTTTGGTTAATAATTGGTTCAGTATTATTTAATTTATTTGAATCAGGGATTTGTTGTTGTTGTGTAATATTTTCTGTTTGTGTATTACTATTTACAGGATTATTTTGAACATTTTTATTACCTTTACAAGAAATAAATGATAAAATCAATAATAAGATATATAATCTTTTTTCCATTTTAATAAAAATAAAGTTTATTTAAAATTAATTAATAAATAATACGTGTAAATTTTAAATAAATAATAATTAATTTACTTTAAAATATTAATTTATTCAAAAAAAAAATAATAAACCAAAAATTATATATTTAAAAAAAAGCAAACCTTAAATAAAAAATAAATAAAATTACTTTCTACTAGTTCTCGAATTTACAGGATATTCAAAAAGATTATGACATTTAGGACAATTAGAAGTACTTTTTCCCAAAGCTAATAAATTAGCACAAGTATGACAATTTTTATTTCTATAAATATATAAACTTCTTTCAACACATCTATCAACAAAACCTTCTAAAATTTCTCTTGTTGAGCCAATACCAGAATAAATTTCAGCATCATTTAATTGATTAAGTACTTTTTTTTTATATATTTTTTTATCGAAATTATCACTTCCAAAAGTTAATTTATTTCTATTTGAATTTTTATTTGAACTTGTTGTATTATATCTATTTCTCATTTTTAATTTTGCTTTTTTTCTTAATTTTTCATAATCTGGAATATATCCTAATGGATAAGGTCTTTCAAACATTTTTCTTTCTATGTAATCTCTTTCTTTTTTTAAGATATCAATTTGATTTTTTACTTTTAAATATTCTTTTTGAGCATTAATTAATTTTTCTTCGGGATTTGAATTTGAATAATTTGTATTATAAAAATTATCATTTTCTCTTTTTTCATTATTGATATTTTTATTTTGATTTATATTCTTATTATTTTTATTAAAATTATTTCCTGTTGATTGATTACTATTTATATTTTTATTTGTTCCATAAAATTCATTTTCTCTTTTTTGATTTTGGGGATTATAAAATCTTTTATTTTTAGGAGGATAATAATTATTTTCTTTATCTGAATATTTGTTTGAGAAATTATTTGTATTATTTAATTGAGAATTTGTTATTTTTTCATTAGTTGAATAATTTGTATTAGTAAATCCTTGTTGAGATACATTTTCAAAATTTGAACTTTGATTTGTTTGATTGAAATTATCATTAAATTGATTTTTAGAATCAAAATTACTTGTATTTTGATAATTTGGATTTTGATTTTCTTCATTATAATTTGGCATATTTTTATTGCCTAAATTATTATTATTTTCAAAATTATTATTAATATTATCATTATAATTGTTATTTTCTATTAATTTAGAAGATTTTGGTTGTCTCAAATTATTATTTATTATTTTTTGATTTATATTTTGAGTTTGAATATTTTGAATTTTATTTTCATTATTTTTAATATATTGTTCATTTTGTTCTGGCATATGAGAAGTATTATTCATTCTATTATTTTGAAAAGATTCTTGATTTATATTATTATCATTATTTTGATTGTTTATATTTTCATTATTGAAATTTGTGTAATTTTCTTGATTTGGTTTAATATTAAATGTTTGTTGAGGATTATTTAAAGGATTATTTGACATTATATCTTGTTCTGATACAATTGGAAATTGTTGTTCAGAAACAAATTGATTTGAGTTTGTATTTATTTTTTTCATAAAATTACAATCATTATTATTATCATAATTATATTTAGGATATTGAATAAGAAAATTCATATTTTTTTCATAATCCTTATTTTCTTCATTTTCTTGTTCTTGAATTAACATATTATTATTTATTTCATTTTTTGGAATTTCTTGTTTATTTTGAATGAAATTTTGATATTGCATTTTTGAATCTATATTCTTTTTTTCCATATTATTTTTTATTTTTTCAAGAGTATTTGTTAATGTATCATTTCCTTCAATTATTTTATTTGTTAATTCTCTTTCTTGTCTTTTATTTTCTTCTTTCATTTTACTAAATGTATCACTAACTATCATTACTAAAAAATTAAATTATAATATTAAATTAATTTTTATTAAATTATAATAATTATAATTTTTAATGTTTATAATGTGAATCATTATCTCTTTCTCTTTTAATTGAATTTTATTTGTATAGAATAAAATTCAATTGATTAAACAAATATTTATAATAATTATTTAAATAACATTTATTTTTAATATGATTTCTTTATCAAAATAAAAATTTAAAATTATTTAGCCAATAATTCCTTTTATTAGAGCCTTTGAAAAATAATTAAATATATAGATTATATTGATTTACTTATTTTTTTAATTATTATTTCTTTTACTCATATTTTAGTTCTTTGTTTCCTTTATTTTGGACTTTTAACTTTCTTTCTTATTTATTCTTTTTTTGAATGAATGATATTTTATTAATATTTATTATTTAATAATTTATGGATAATTTTAAGAATTAAATATTAAAATTTAACAATAATTGTTTTATTTTCCTTATCATCATTTTTCAATTTAATATTTTTATTACTATTTAAAATATATTATTTTTGAAATTTTTAATCTAAATTTAATTTCATAATTTCATTATTCATTTGTATATTTTCATCAATTTTTAAAAGAACTTTTTTAAATTCTTCAATTGACTTTTGTTGGCTTTCTGAAAAAGGATCAGTATCAAGTCTACTCATTATATTAATATTATTATTAGTATTTATATTTCTATTTGTATTACTTTTTTGATTAACCATATTTAATGTATTATTATTGAGAATTGGATTAATGTTATCAGTTTTAGGAGAAAATAGAGGACTTTTAAAATGTGTTATAGGAGATTCTAGAAAATCATTTGATGGTCTTTTAATTTCATAATTTCTATTTAATTCTACTTGTTTTTTTTCATTTAAATGTTTTTGCATTTCTTCCTTTTCTTTATATAATTCATTAATTTTTAATTTTAATTGTTGAATTTTATTTCTATAATTTTTTAATTTAATATTATAGTTATTAATTGATTCATTAAATGATTTAGTTTTTTGATTAAATAAATCATTTGTTTCTTTTAATCCAAGATTAAATTTTTGGAAATTTGTTCTTAATTCATTATTTTCTTTTAATAATTCATTTTTTTCTTTTATTAATTTTTCATTTTGTTCTTTTAATTCTTTTACTTGATTAATATTTTCATTATTATTATATTTTAATTCATTTAATTGTTTATGTAATGTTCCTTCAGAATTAATTATTTTATGTTTTAAATCTTGAATTATATTGTCTTTATTAATTTTATCATTTGAATATTTATTTATTTGATTTTTTAAACTATTATTTTCTTTTTTTAAATTAAAAATTTCATCATTTAATTTATTAATCTTTGCTTCAAAAAAAGAAATTTGATTGATTACTATTTCAGAATAATTATTTTCTGAATTTATTTTATTTTGTTCTGTAAAATTATTTTGTTGATTATTATCAATAATTTCATGTAATGAATTAATTACTCTTTCTAATTGTTGAATTTCACAATTTTTTATTTTTGTTATTAATTTAATTTCATTATCATGTTCACTTTGTAATTCTGTTATTTTATTTACTAATTTAGTATTATCAAATTCTAATTTACATTTAATAATTTCAATTTCATCTAATCTATTAGAAATATTTAAATATTGATTTGTTAATTCATTTTTATTATTATCTAATTGTAATTCATTATTTAGTGTTTTATTTTTTTGCGTTAATTCTATTATTGAATAATTTAATGTTCTATTTTCTTTTTCTAAATCATTTATTCTATTTTGATATTTATTTGATTGTTGCTTATAAATATCTAATTTACTATTTAATTCTTGGATTATACTTTCTTGATTTTCAATAGTTTGTTTGTTTGTTAATTTTTCCTGTTCTTGAGTAGATATTGTAGTTTTTAAATTATTATTTTCTAATTCTTTCTTTTTTAAGTTGTTTTCTAAAGTTAATATGTAATTTTTCATTTCTGAAAAATTATTTTCATCTTTTGTAAAATTAATTGATAAGTTTAATGGACTATTTCCTTTTATTGATGAAATATTTTCTGACATTTATTTTTTTTATTGTTTTAAATAATTGAATAAAATATATATATTTAAATATTATAATTAAATATTATTTTTTCAAATAATAAATACAAATATATAATTCATGAATAGAATAATTAAAACAAATAAAAAAAAATAAATTTAATTTATTTTAAAATTTATCAAATTTTTTTTATTATTTTATTATATTTCGTTTTCTTTAATTGGTATTTCTTTAAAAAATTCTTTTAATTTTGCTATTATAAATTCTTGCATATTATTATTGAATATTATATTATTTGGTTTTTGTTTAATCTTTTTAAAAGTTTCCAAACAACTATTTAACAGTAATTTATATTCCTTATTTTTATTTTCTAATTTATTTTTTTTAGATATTTCATTTTCAAAATTTTCTCTCAAATTTTTAATTTGTCTTTCTAATGAATCTATTTTTGATAAATAATTTTTTTTTTCATCTTCATAATTTTCATTTTTCAATTCTGATTTTGACTTTAATTGATTTTCCAATTGTTCAATTCTATCTAATAAACTTTGATTAGTATTAATTAAATCATTTATTTTTTCCTTATATTGCTCTATTAAATTATCCATTACTAATTTCCTTTCATTTAATTCTCCTTCTTTATCTTTTAATTTTTTGCTTGTTAAAATTAATTCATTTTTGACTTTATGATTTTGATCAGGCTAAATCTATATAAATCATATATAAAATTTTACATTATTTTTTTTTAATTCTGTAGTTAATTTTTCAATTTGAGATTTTTGTTTTTCAATTATTTTATTTTTTTCTTTTAAATTCTGTTCAAGTGATTGAACTTGTTTTATCTTTTCAAGTAATCTCTTATTTAAACCTAAATTATTATTAATTTGTTGATTTGAACTTTTAATATTATTATTTTGTTGAGTTAAATTTTTTTGATTTGAAGATATTAATGAATTTATATTTAAATCATCTTTTTCTGTTTTAACAATTTGTAAATAATCCAAAGGAGTATCTTCTGAAAAATAATCAATTGATAATTTTTCAGTTTTATTTTTTATTGTTTCTAATGAATTATTTGGTATTTTTGGTATTTGATTAATCATTTTTTGATTTAATGATGATTGATTTGTATTTGATGAGATATTAAAATTACTAGTGTTAATATTTGAGTTTTTTAAATCATCATCACTGAATTCAAATGATATTTCTGAGTTTTGAGATTTTTTAAATAAATTATTATTATCATCTTGACTTTTATTATTAATGTTATCCACACTTGAACTTTTCCTCAAAAATTGCCTTATTCCTCTTATAGGTTTTTTCATTAAAATATAAAAATAAAAAATATTTAATAAAAAAAAACAAATATAATTAATAAAAAATATCATATTAAAAAAAAGATTTCAAATGAATAAAAATTAAATTTTTATCATTTATTTTCTTTATTATTTTATAAATAATATTTTAATTTCTAAACATAAATAGGATTAAAGAATTAGATGAAATTTGTTTCCTTTTCTAAAATTGAAAAAATCTTCCTTATTATTTGTCTAAAAGAAAAGTACTTTAATAAGTAAATAATAAACTAAATATATTATAAAAAATCTAATTATAATTATAATAAGATTTAAACTAAATTAAAAAAAATAAAAAATTAATGTATAATTGGAAAAGTCTTTGTTTCAAATATTAAAAATATTCACTAAATAAAAGAACTAATTTTCTAGGATTTACATTTTTATTATCTTATTTTTTATTATAAAAACAAATTCTTTTATTAAAAATGAAATTTTAATTAGGATATATTATTTTAAATAGATTTTTTATTATAGTTTATTTATACTTTATATATTTAATTATTATATGTAATATTTATAAGCATTTAATAATTGATTATAGTTTTTAATTTTGGAGATTTAGGTTTTAAAAAAAATGGATTTGTGGAAATTTGATTCTGGCTTTCTTTTGTTAGATCATTTTCTTTTGTTTTTAGATTTAAATTGTTTTGGAAATTTTCATAATTATTTATTGGACTTATTAAACTTGAAAAATTATTAATTTTTAAAAATTTGTTTTTGAAAAATTTATTTTTATGATTTGATATAAGTTCATTATTTTCTTTTTCAAAATTATCATCTTTTAATTGTTGTTCATTAAATTCTTTATAAGTTCTTTTTTTAATAACAAAATTTTGGAAATTTTGTTTATTTATTGGAGATATATTTTCTTTATTTTCATCATTATTTAATATATTCTCTTTTTCTGTATTTTCTAATAAATTTTTAAATACTCTTTCTTCTTTTTTATTTTCTCCATTAGATAAAATTGAAATATCTAAATAAGAATTATCAATATTTTTATTTTTATCTTCTAATATTTGTTTATTTAAATTTTTCATAATTTCTCTTTTTTCTTTCATATCTTCTTGTATAAATTTATTTTCTCTTTTGTCTTTTATATTACTTTCAATAATTTGATTAACATAATAATTTAATTTTTGTCCAATACAATTAAAATTTTTTTCATTTTCATTTAAATTAAGTAATATTTTATCTTTATTGTCTATTATTTCTTCTATTTGTTCCTTCATTACTTCTTCTAATTTTTCATTTTCATTATCTAATTCTTTTAAACAAACATCTGTTAATAATATATTATTTTTATATTTGATAGGAGATTTAAAAATATTTTTATTTATATTTTTATAATTTTTTGTATATAAATTATAATTTTTTTTAATATTATTAACTTCTTCTTTTAATTTTGTATTTTCTGCTTTTTCTTTATTTAATAATGATATTTTATTAGAAGTAAATTGAGAATATTGCTCAGAATTATTTCTTACATTATTTTTAAAGGAAATTAAATTTTCGAAATCTATATTTTCTTTATTACCAATTATAAATTTTATATTATCTAATATATTTTTGGAATATTCTTTATAATTGTTATTAATTTCTAAAAGTTCATTTTTTTTATTTATAAGTTCATCATATTTTAATTTAATTTCTTTAACATCTTTTTGTAAATTTGATTTTTTTAATTCATAATCATTAATTATTTGTTTTAATTTTTCAATTCTATTAAAATTATCTGATGTATAACTTTTAATTTGATTAATATTAATATTATATTTTGCTGATAATTCTTTTATTTCTTGACTTTTAATATCAAAATCATCAAAACATTTATTTTTATTGTTTTGTGCTAATAACATTTTTTCTTCAATTGTTTTAATTGTTTCATTTTTATTTTGAATTTCTAAATTATAATTATTCAACTCATAAATTAAATTTTTATATAATATTTCATTTTGATTTATATTTTCTTCAATATTAGTTATTTTTTCTTTTAATATTGAAAATATTTTACATAAATTATCAATTTCTTCTACTTTTTTAGTTTTATTATAATTAATTTCTTCATTTTCCAAAGTTAATTTTTGAATAATATTATTAAATTCGTTAATTTCATTTTCAATATTTTTCATTTCTTTTCTTTTTCCATTTATTTCTTCATCCCATTCTAATTTAATAGAACTATATTGATTTTCTTCTTTTGAAAATTCATTAATCATATTTTGATTTTGTATACCAAATTCTTTCATTTGAATATTCATATCTTTAATAATATTATTCATTTTTTCTAATTTTTCTCTAGTTTCTTTAATTGAATTATTTTTAACTGCAAAATTAATATTTAATTTTTGAATTTTATCTTTTAAAAAATTTTCTTGTCCTTTTAAATTATCAACAAATAAAATTTTTTCATTTAATTCCTTATTCATATTTTCAATTTCTTTTTCAACATAATCAACATTTTCAATAAATTGTTTATTTTTATCAACATAATTATTAATATTAAAATTATATTTTTTCCCAAATTTCATAATATTTTCAATATTAATATTATTACTCTTTTTATTTTTCAAAATACCCAAAAGAATAATTTTATCTTTTATCATTTCTTCATTAATTTTTTTAATTCTAATAACATCACTTAAATCAATTTTATCATCAACAAACAATTCATTAATAACAGCTTTATTTTTAATTTTATTAGCTCTTTGTGAAAAATTCAAAGAAGAAAGAGTTTCATTATAATTATCATAAGAAGGAGAAATATTAATAATAATACAAGTTTTACTATTTCCACCTAAAGAATCTTTTAAAAAATAAGTTAATTTAGAATCTCTATAATGAATTCTTCTCTGTGGAATATTATCACTTAATTGTTGAATTACATATGATAATTGCATTAAACTTTTATTAATCATTCCTGCTTCTTTTAATCTTTCTCCAATTGTTTCTGAAAATTTTTGTCTTTCACTTCCTGCTAAATCAATTAAATGAAACACAGAATTTATTATTTTTGGTTTTTTATCTTTTATTAATTTATTTTCTAAATATATTGAAAATATTGCATGTGAACGAGATGATTCTTTATTCATTTGTGTTGGTGCGACATGACGAAGTTTATTCCCTTTTATTATTATATTTAAAGCTTCTTCTATTGTTTGAATTGATAATTTTGATAATGAATCTACTATTATTTTATCATTTTGTTCTATTATTGATAATGATTTTGAGTCTTGATTTGGATTTAGTAAATCTGATATATTTTCTTTATATATTTCTAAGAATGAACAAGATAATTTTATATTTGAATTAATATCTTTTTCTTTTATTGTATTTATTTGAGAAAATAAATATTCTAAAACTTGAGGAATTATGCCTTTTAATTTTTCTTCTTCTTTAAATATATTTATGTCATTGTTATTATTTAATATAATATTACTATTTAATGAATGTGTTATTGATAAATCTATTTCATCATTGTTTATATTATTGTTATTTTGATTATTTAATTTTAAAAAATATTTATTTCCTAATAAAGTATAAGTTTTACCTGCTCCAGTTTGACCATAAACAAATATTGTTCCATTATATCCTTCTAATACTTTATCACATATTATTTTTGCACTATTTATAAATAAATCATATTGGGAACTTTCTTCATTTGCTATGTAATCAAAATGAAATTGTCTTGAATCATTTTTTGTATTAATTATTAATGTATTATTTTCTATTTTTAAATAATTACAATTTGAATTTTGCTCATTTTTTGATTTTGGTCTTATTCTTAGTATTACTTTAATATTATCTTGTGACATTTTTTTAAATTTAAATTTTACTTAAAAATTTAATATTTCAAAAAAAAAAATAAATTAATAAAACAAAAATTTGTAACTTTTAAATTGACATTCAACAAATAAATGAATAGAAAATAAAAAATAATGTTAGGAGAAAAAATATATTTAAAATATAATCATATAATATATAATATTTTAATTCTTTTAGTCTAAAAATCTATTATAGAATTATTCTAATGTTTATATAAAAAGAAATTTCAAAGAATCTAAAATTATAATAAAGAAGAAATTATTAATGCTTATTATGAATTTTAAAAATTATTTGATTAAGATTCTTATTTTATTTTTGTATTTTTTATGAGAGGATTTATATATTAAAAATTTATTTTTTCTATATATTATATAAATATTCAGAAATTATTTTATTTAAAAGTTATAATATTGTGTTAGTTTCTCATATAAAATTTTTTTATTATATCAATTGTAATTTATATATTAAGATATATATATTTAACATGGAGCCCTAAAAATTTTTTATTAAGCAATTTTTTTAATGATTATGAACATTTCAAAAACATTAAATTAAATAATATAAATATAAAAATAAAAAAATTATAAATATTTTTTTATTACAAATTTGAAATATGGAAGAGAATAATAATAATCAAAATGAAAATGAACAAAATAATAATAATCAAAATAATAATAATCAAAATGAAAACAATCAAAAAGAAAAAGAAGATAACAAAAATAATAAATATAATGAAGTAAATATAAATGAAGAAAAATCAAAAGGCAAAAAAATATGCTGTATAGAATTTCCAAATAATAATCAAATATTTATTAGTTATGAATCAAATTGGACAGTTAAAGATTTAATAAAAGCAATAATAGAACATAAAAAATTTATTGAATTTTATCAAAATAAAAATTACTTTTTTAATTCATCAAAAAATTTAATATTATTTGATTTACATTTATGTATTTATAGACAAATAAAACCAGATTATGAAAATAAAATATCATTTGATATAAAAATTGAAGATTTATATTCAAAAGGTTTAATTCACGATTTTCCATATCCATTTTTTTTATTTAAAGACAATAGAACTCCTTTTACTTTTCCATATTCTCCAAATAAAATTAAAAATGATTTAATAAAAAATATTTTAGAATCAAATTTTAATTTTTCTACTTTTTATTCAATTTATTTACCAAGATCAAATACTATTAATATATTAAATACTCATCCTGAAATAAGTGATTATTATGATAAAAATAAAAAAAATTATAATGAATTTAATAAATATAATTTAAATACATTAATTGGAAGTGAAGAAAAATATGATTGGTTTTATCATGATAATGAAAGTTTAAATTTTTTAATAGAAATGAATAATTTTGATGTGACTGTTAAATCAATAAACAAAATTTATAATGAAAAAATATATTTTGAAGATAAAGCTCAAATTTATCCAGAAAAAATAAAAGAATTAACTGATGATGATTTAAAAGATTTTTTTGTTAATATTACTTATTTAGTTATTAATGAATTAGAGCAAAAAGATATAATAACAAAAAAAATGAAAATAACAACAAAAACAACTGCATTAGAATTAATAGAAAGTATGAATAAAAGAGTTGAATTAATGAAAAAAGAATTAAAATTTGATTCAAGTAAAAAAATATTAAAAGTTAAATCATTATCTGATTATATTTTTGATTTAAATGAACCTTTAATTCATTATAATTATTTAATTGAATGTGTAAAATTAGGAAAAGAAGCAGAATATATAGTAATTCATAATCCTCATTTTATTCAAAATGAAAATCAAAATATTTCTGAATATCAAAAGCCAATTGATAATTTATTTAATTTTATAATTTTTAATCCTGAAAAATTAAAAAATGAATATGATAATGATGTAATTAATAAACAAATTAAAACTATTGAAAATGAAAAACAAAATGATAGTTTAGATAATTTTGTTGAAATATTATTAAATGAAATTAAAATAAATCAACAAAATAAATATCAAAATATTAATAATGAAAATATAGAAATAAATAATATAAACAATGATAACGAAATTTCAATTTTTGGTGATTCAGTACTTAATTCAAATATTAAATATGAATATGAAGATATAAAAACAATTAATGATAAAGTAAATACAAGTTTTAGTATGATAAATAATTTATCTCAATCAACAATAATGAAAGGAACTTCAGTAATGGGAAGTAAAAAAAGAAAATCTTATTTAAATCAACCAAATGTATATATTGAAAATAAAGAAATTGATATTAAAAAAATGGTTCAAACATTAACTTCAAATATTTCAATGAGAGAAATTGATAGACCTTTTAGTATTTTATTAAATGGGGGATATTTAAATAAAGTTTTTAATTCATTTGATTGTGATAATGGAAATTTTTTAACAATTTTAATATTTAAAATTCAATTATATTGTGGTAAAAAACCATTTAGTAAACCTAAAATAATAAAATGGAAAACTAATTCAAAAGATGTTAATCCAGTATTTAATAAAAGAATATATTTTAATAATTATAATAGTATTCCAAATATTTGTTCAATTATGTTTGAAATTAAATATGTTCAATATAATAAATTAAAAGAAATAATAAGTAATGAAACTAAATATTGGTGTAATTTTAATTTATTTGATTATAATAAGAGATTAAGAACAGGACAACATATGATAAATTTATATGAATCATCATTAAATGAATATTCATATTTTCGTTTTATTGATAATCAATTTGATGAAAATCCATCAAAAATATATTTTGAAATAGACTCTTTTACAACAAGTATAATAAATAAAGTTTTACATATTCAAAATTATTCACTTGATATTGATTCAATAATGGTAAGTCAAAGTGATAATGAAAAAATAAAAGATATTATATTAAAAACACCATCAGAAGAATTAAATAATTATGATAAAGAAGTTTTATGGACAAATAGATTTAAATTAATGGAAAATCCAAAAATAATTTCAAGATTAATTTCATGTTTTAATTATAATGATCCTCGTCATTTAATTGAATTAGAAAAATTAATAGAAATATCAAAAAGAGATTTAAATACAATTCAAGCAATGGAATTATTAAATGGATATTCTTTATATGAATCACTTAGAAATTATGCAGTTGAATGTTTGAGAAATGCACCAATTGAAGAAATTAAACAATATTTATATCAATTAATTCAAGCTTTAAAATATGAAATTCATATTAATAATGAATTAGCAAAATTTTTAATTGAAATTTCTGTAAATTATCCTTTTACTATTGGACATAAATTTTATTGGTATTTAAGAAGTGAAATGAAAGATAAATTTTATCAACAAAAATTTGCTTTATATTTAAATGTTTTTTTAAATAAAGTCGGAGAAGATATATGTAAAATTTTCTTTGATGAAGATTTTCTTTTGAAAAATTTATTAAAATTAACTAAAATAATGGATAAAAAAAAATTATCAAAACAAGAAAAAATTCAATTATTTAAAGATGGCTTAAATGCATTTAATGAATTATTAAAATCATCAAATAGAGAAATTTCACTTCCATTTGATTATAAAAAAAAAATAAATTCTTTTGTTATTGATAAATTTAGAATAAAAGAAAATAATGAAAAAATTTTTTATTTTACTTTAAATAATTCAGATCCTTTATCAGAAGAAATAAATATTATATTTAATACAAATAAAGACTTAAGACTTAATATGATAATATTACAAGTATTTAATTCAATAAGAAATTTATGGTATGATAATAATTTATTTTTAAAAATGTCTTTATATAATGTAATAACAACTGATTATAATCAAGGTTTAATTGAAATTTTAAATAATACAGAAAAATTAAGTGTTGTTATGACATATTTAAGTAAAAAAATTCATTTTTTTAAAAAAAATAATCCAGTTAAAAATTGGTTAGAAATAACTTGTAAAATTCCTGCTGAAGAATATTATAAAAATTTTTTACTTACTGTTTCTTCTTATTTAATTTGTGATTTTGTTTTAGGAATTAATGATAGGAATAATGATAATATTAAACTTAAATTTAATGGTGAATTATTTAATATTGATTTTAATAATTTATTTGGAATTAATGAAAATGAATTAGGAAAAAGTGTTTGTAATATGGTTTTTAATAAAGTTTTTATGGGTGTTTTGGAAAGTGGAAATGTTTTTAAGAAATTTAAACAAATAATTTGGGATGCTTATTCTATTTTAAGAATAAATAAAGAAATATTATTTAGTTTTTTTAAAATTTTAATTATTTCTGGAGTTACAGAAATGAGTGAAAAGAATTTCAAATATCTTGAATTATCTTTAAATTTAATTGAAAGAAATGAAATGAAAATAAAGCAATTTTTTGAAAAGAAATTTAAAGAAAGTCAAAGTTATTAATTTCAAAATTTGTGATAAAAATATATTTATTTAATTTTTTATTTAATTTATGATAAGAAAAATAATTAACAATATATTTAAATAATATATTCTAAATTGTTTTTATTTAGAATTACTTAAATATTTCAAATAAATTACTGTAATTTTAACACAATTTTTTTTCAACTTTTTCAAATTTTGTTTTATTTTATAAATTATTATTCAAAAAAATATTAATACCAAATTAATATATATATAATTTTCTATTCATATAATAAAAATAATTGAAAATAAAAAAATTATATATATATCCATTAAAAAAAATTATAACCATTATAAATATCAATTATATTATTATTAATTTATTGATACTAATTTTATTTTTTAATTAATATATATTGAAATACTTATATTATATTTATAAAAATATATATTTTATAATATAAAAAAATATATCATTCATTTTTAATTCTAAATCTATTTGGAACAGTTGGAACTTTTCTAATTTTAACAGGTGACATATTACCTTTATTTAAATTTGAATTACTTTTTGAATTTTTAGCAGTATTTTTTTTCAATATATCGGAAAATTCATATCCTTTATGATATCTTGTAAATTCTTCCTTTAATTTTTCTCCAACTTTCTTTTGTTTAATATCAAACAATTTCAATTCTTTTCTATATTTTTCCAAACTTTGTAAATCTTCTTCATTTTCTTGTTGAGCAATAATATATCTTTTATTAACTAATTTAATAACATCTAAAATATGAATTTCTCTATTTTTATGAATTTTAATTCCTAATTTCTCAGAAATAATAGAAACTTGTTCTTCATCAATAACAGTTTTTTTATCAGGACTAAAAAAAACTTTACCTTTTAATTTATGTTTATTAATATCATTATCAAATAATCTATCACCTTGTAATCCCATAGGAAATTTTAATTCAGTCATAAATAAAATAAATCTATTAATATTAATAGAATATTTAATATTAGGATCATATTTACTCCATAAACTATAAAATTCTTCAATTTCTCTTGTTGAAATTTCATTACCATTTGAATCAACATTTTCTTCCATAAAAGTACCAACAATAACAGCAATAAACATATTTATAATAATAGTAGAATTTAATATCATAAAAAAAGTAAAATAAGGATATGAACTCCAAGTACCACATCCATTAGGACCATTTAACATTAAATCTTCATATGTTTGTTCTTCATTTGTACAATTTTCTTGTTTTATTGCTAATTCATGCATTATATCATTCCATTGATCTCCTGTTAAAACTCTTATTAATGTAGTCATTGATGATATTATATTTTTAAAATTTACATTATCATTTATTACTTCTCCATATTTTATTGTACTAAATAAATTTATTCCTAATATTATAAAAATTACAATAAATAAAAGTAGTAATGTAAAAATATTTAAAAATTGAGGCATTATGAATAATAATATTTTTAAATAGTTTTTTATTGCTGAATTTAAATTTATTAAACGAAATACTCTTATTACTCTTGTTCCTTTTACTAATCCTGGAATTGCATCATATTTAGTAAAGTATGTTTTTCCTTTGAAATGATGGTTAATTGTTGAAAATATTACAGATATACTTGAACATATTACAACAATAAAATCAAATATATTCATTGAATCTATAAAAAATAATGATTTATATGCTATTAATTTCATTATCATTTCAAATATAAAAATAAGTGTAGAAAAATTAAAAAATAAATCTTGTATATCAGTAAAAACATTAGATTGTCCTAAATGAGTAAAACACATAATAACAATATTTAATATAATTACAATATTAATAAATCTAATAAAAAATTGATTAACAACAATATTATAACAAATTTTCCTAATTTTTTTAATTTTATTTGAATTAACATTAACAGTGGGAACAGGTTTAAATTTCATAAACATTTTAACTGCCTTAACCCATTCTTTTTGATTACTTGTTAAAAATGCATCTCCTTCCATTTTTTCTCTTAAAGCAACGAAAGTATCAATAACACAAGTAACACTAAAATTCATAATAAAAATACTTCCAATAATCATAAAAGAAATAAAATAAATAACAGATATATTATTAGTTTTATGATCAATATCATCCATAATTTCATACCAACCTGAAGTTGTTGCTAATTCATATAAAGTTAAAATACTTGATGATATTGTATCAAAATTTTCTTCTTGAGGTGTCCATAAAAAATTATTTTTTTCACAATTTATTTTAGTTTTATAAATATCATTTGAACAATTTCCTAATAAACCTTTAAAATAATTTATTCCTACAATTGCATATATGAAAAATATTATTAAAGTTATTAATAAAACATATAATACTGATGGAATTGATAAAACTAAAACAATAAACATTTGACGTAAACTTGTAAAATCTGATATCATTCTTAATGGACGAAGGCATAATAAATTAAATATACTTTTATATTTATTTCTTATTTTTTTTTTTTTGTAATCATTTTTTATTTTTAAAAATAAATAAAAATGTATTATTAATGCAATTAAATCTATTGAATTTATTATACTATGAAGATATGGTTCAATTATTTTATTGTTTTCATTTTCTTTTTGAATCATTGAACTTAGTTTATGAAGAGTATTTATTGATGTTCCTCTTCTTAAAAATTTTTTCATATTTGAACTTTTAATATTGTTATTATTATTTGAACTAATTATACTTTTTTTACTTATTGATGATGAACTATATATACTTTTTTGACTTATTCTACTATTTGATGAAATAACTGATTCATCTTCATTTTTAATTTCATTTTCTGAAATTTGATTTTTATTCATTTCATTATTATTTTCATTTTTATTATTATTATTTTGATTATTTTCCATTGATATCTTAGTTAATCTTTTCAATAATAAATTAGATGATTTTTTTGATAACATTAATTGACTTGAACTATTTGAAAAATATTCTGATGATGAACTACTTATTTCAAGTAATCTATTATAAAAAGTTGTTTTTTGTATTAATCCAATATTATCTTTAAAAATTAAACCACTTGCTATTATTTTTATTATTGTTTCTAACCAAAATAAATAAATAAACAAACCTTCAGAATAATAAAAAAATTTTTTTAATTTTGATTCAGGATTTAAATATGGAGTATTTAACATTAAAAAAAGAGAAGAAATTGCAGTTATTGTTACAAAAAAATATCTAAAACTTTTAAATTCAATTATATTAATACAAAATTTTCTTATTTTTGAATTTCTATGAAAAATAAATAAACTGGATTGTGAGATATAATTATAAAATTTTGAATTTTTAATATCTTTAATATTTAAAAGAGAAAAACCTCTTTTTTTAAAAACCTCAAAAATTTTATTATCAATAAAAACAATTCTTCTTATTTTATTATTAATTCTTTGTGTATCAGTAATAAGAGAAATAAATTTAGAATTTGTTTTTGATTTTTCAAAATTAGAACTTTTAATTTTCTTATTTGTAATAGTAGTTTGATTAATATTTAAACAAGGACAAAACTCAGTAGAACTTTTATTTCTAATTATTTTTCTATCATCATTTTTAATAATATTTTTTAATTTGTCATTTTGTTGAAAATAATGATTAAAAAAAGTTTGAGCCTTTTGAAAAGTACTTGTTCTTCTTCTTTTAGTAGTTTCTTTTTCATCATTTCCAATTAATGTAGTTGATTTAAAATCTTTTGTAATATTATCAGAAGGACAAACAAAACTTCTTCCTGTTTGTTTATTTATTAAATTTAATAAAATATCTTTTTCTACTCCTGCATTAAGATACATTTGATCTAAATTATTTTTTGATTCATTTTCTTGTTCTCCTACTTCAAATTTAAATTCATGTATTCCTTTTTTATTAGTAAAAAAATTATTTGTTATTAAATCTTTTGTACTTTCTCTTTTACTTTTTTCTTCTTTTATATGAAATACTACTTCAGATGTGTTTTTATTTATAGAATTCATATTTAATGAAGATATATTATTTTTTTTCTTTAATTTTTCTTTTTTTTGTATTTTTTCATTAAATATTTGAATTGCTTTTTCTTTTTTTACTTTTTTCATTATTATTCCAAAACCAAAATCATCTTTACTTATAATTTTATCTGTATTAATATCATGTTTAAATTTATATACTTTATTGTTTTCACCAAAAAATTCATTATCTATTTTATAATCAAATAAATCTGATTTATTAAGTAATTTAATATCATTATCTATTAAATTACTATTATCAAATGAACTATCATCTTGAATATCATCTAAAAAATTTAAAAATTTATTTTCTAATATTTCTTTTACTTTAATTTTTTTCATTGTAAATGAAAAAGAACCAGATCTTTTTAAACCAATTGATTTTTCACCATTTCTTATTATTTCAGATAATTCTTCAAATCTTTGTTTTTTTCTAGATACATCATAATGATATACTAAAAATGCAATTACTAAATTCATTATTAAAAGACTTAAAAAAATATTTGTAGAAATAAAATAAGTATAAACTGCAAAATTATTTACTTTTTTTAAATTTAAAAAAATAATCATATCAATATACCAATCATCACCTATTAATAAACTAAAAACTTCTTTTAATGAATTTATTATTGATTCAAAATTTTTAGAAGGAATTTGTTTATTATTATCATTAAAAACTCCTTTAAATAATGTTATACCAATTAAAGCAAAAACATAAACTAATAAAAAAATAAGTAAAAAGAATAATAATATATTTTGTATTGTTTTTTTTAATAATTCCATCATTACATTAAATTGTTTAAAATCTTTTAATCCTTTTATAATATTTAATGTTTTTAATAGATAAATTACAGATAAAACAGTTGTTCTTGTTATAATAAATTCAATAGTTACTAAAATTGCAGTAATTAAATCAAATAAATTTGATGTTTCTGTAAAATAATTTTTAAATCCCATTCCAAATAATTTCAAAGTACAATCAAGTCCAAATATAATTATAATACAATAATCAATTACTAATTTCAATTTTGAATGTACTTCATTTATATTTGATAATAAAATAATATTTATAATTATAATTATATATGTTATATAATCCCAAATTGGTTGTTGTGATATTATATAACAATAATAAGTAATGTTATATTGTGAATGATGAACATATTTTGGAATAACATGTTTAAATAATTTAAATGATCTAATGTATTTAAAAAAATATTTAAAACTATTGAAAATATTATATGTTTTATTTACTAAAATTTTATTTCCTTCTGCTTCAAAATCAATTAATTTAATCTTAATTTTACCATTATTATCTTTATTCATATTTTTTTCAATATTATCCATTAAAATAGCAATAGTAAAATTTAAAACTAAATAATTAAGAATAATAACTAAAGAAACAAAAAAAATAGAACTTCCAGTATAAGAATAACCATTTTGAACCATATACATAATTTTACTCCATCCATTAAGAGTCATACAATTATAAATAGTTAAAAAAGCTTTAATAAAATTATCAAAAGTACTATAACCCTGATTTAATTCATCAATTCTTAATTCAGTATTAACATCTTGAGTTAATAAAAAAGTATGATTTATATAAAAATCATAAATAGAATAACAATTATGACATTGATTTAATCCTCCACATAAAGTAGTTGAATTTGAAATTATTTCAAAAGAACCATTTATTGGAAATGAATTAATTCTACATCTTCTATAATAAATCCCACTCCAAATATTAACTGCGAGTATTGAATAAGATAAAAAAATAAATAAAAGTAATATAAATACATTTATCATTTCTTTTAATGACATTAAAACTGAAGAAAAAATTAAATTTAATTGAGGTATATCTTTAATTAATGTAAATGGCCTTAATCCACGAAACCAACATATATATTTATTTTTTCTCATTTTTGGCATTGAACATATTATACCTATTATTAATTGAGAAAATTCAAATATATTCCATAAATCATTAAAATAACCTTTTTTATTTTTAAATGAACCAAAACTTATTTGTTTAATTGAAAAATTTATAAAATAGAAAATTACAAATAGAAATTCTATTAGATAATATATTGGATTTGATAATTCTAAATCTGAGTAAAATGGTAATAAAATTGTATTTAATAATATTATTATTAGTCTTCCTATTTTATATATCTTATTTTTTTGAGTTTTTTCTAGAAAAATTGATAATTTTGTGAAATATTTTATTATTTTTGAAAAAAAAAATAAACTTTTATCAAAACATGAAATTTCTTTTTCTTTTTCATTGGACATTTAATTAAGTCGATTTAATTTTTTATAGTGTAAATTAAATAAACAATTTGTTAAAATTAAATTTTAATTTAATAAAAAAACCTTTTTATTTTAATGTATTATTTAAAAAAAAATTTCTAGATAGAAACAATTTTATTAATTTAATTCAGAGAATAATATTGAATTTTAAATTTGTTATAAAGAAATAATTATAGTAAATTTTGTTTAAATACCAATTAAAATTATTATTTAAATTGATAATCATAAAATTAAAAATTCTTACAAAAATAAAAATATTATGTTTTTATATGAAATGGAAATAAGAAATTAAAAATTGATAAAAAATGAATAAAAAAAATGTTAATTAAAATAATTAAATTATTCTAAAAACTTTTTTTCAAAATTAAATAAATAAAATATTTTTAATTTATTATAAATTTTTTTTTATTAATATATTATGTTTCAAAAACATATTTTAAATTATTTTAAATAATGATTAAATTTTCAATACCAAAAAAATATTTTAAAAATTTTATTAATTTTATACAATTTTTATTTACCTTTAATCCAATTATTTATAATTTTTCATTCAAATATTTGGAAGTCATAAAAATTTTTTTACTACCACATTTTAAACTTAAATATCTCAATAAAGAAATAAAAATTGAAATTAATAAAGTATAAAATAAAGAAGTTAATAATCCAAGGAAATAATTTTTAAAAAGAGCCCTTTGAGAATATTTATATAAAGCACAAAAAATTTTTAAATAATAAATAAATGCACACATACAAATAAATTGTATAATGAAATAAAATGTTAATCTAATTTTTATAATTTTTCTAAATTTATTAAAAATTTCTAAAATTTCTTCATTATCTTTAACTTCTTTTTCAACTGTTTCAAAAGCAAATGAATAATTTGTCATTTTAAGAATAAGATAAGATAAAATATTACCTATAACATTTGAAATTATTGATAATAATTCACTTAAAGCAAAATTTAGTGTATTATTTTTACTATGATATTTTGTAGATAATACATCATCACTAAATAAAAGTGAATTTAATGTAAAATCAATCATTAAACTAAATAAATAACCTGATAATGTTACAAATAATATATTGTATGGTTCAGGAAAAAATAATATTTCAATTAAATCAATTTTTGAAATAAAATTAGAAAAAGTAATATGAATTAAATTTCTTTCATCTTCTTTTGATGCTTCATAATAATACATTTCATCATAATCTTTTTCTTCTTCTTTTTCTTTTGGTTTTATAATTATATCATCATTTATAAAATTTTTTTTTTTACTTTTCTTGATTTTAAAATAATTATTTTTATTTTTTTTTTGTTGTACTTTTTTATTTTTTAATAAATTAAGTTCCCTAAATGATGAAGAACTTCCATGATTTATTCTACTAGAATGAATATTTGAATCCTTTAATATTTGATCATAATCTTTATTTTCTATTTTTTTATTTTTTTTTTTAATAGGAGAAGGTTTGAATTGTTGTTTGTTATGAAGAATAGTAGAATGTTCCTTTGGTAAATACATTGAATTATATACTTTCTTTGTTAATAATGAAAATGTTTTAGTAAAATGTAGAATAGTAAAAATATTTAATACAATAAAAACTGAAGAACAAAATAAAAATGCATAATTATTTTTTAAATTACTGAAATCAAATATATATTTATAACAAGTTACAATTTTATAATTAATTTTATTTGAAATTTTTTCAATAATTTTATTTACATTACTTTCTTTTTCATCTTTTATATTATTTAATAAAGATTTATCACATTTACAATCAATCAATTCTGTTTCATAATTAATTCCATCATATATACATCCATCCTTACATAGGCTAATATTAACATAAATATCTTTTTTCCTATCATTAATAGGAATATCTGTTCCTAAATCAATATCTATATTATTACAATAATCATTAAAATATTCATCACTTGAATTATATATATCAATTCCTTTATTATTTAATCTTTTCCCATAATCAAATTTAATTAAATTTTTATCGACTATTGGTGATGATATTTTAATTGTTTCATTTTCACAAAGAGAAAGATTTAATTGTTTCATATCTTTATCATATACTTCATATTCTACTGTTTTTGTTGGTTTATTTTCAATTATTATCTCATTTTTCTTTATATATAAATTTGCAGATTTTGGAATTTGATAAAAATCTTTTAAAATATCTTCACATTTACCTAAATTAATTTTACTTCTTCCTGGAATTGAAAATTTTGGATCATATTTTTCAAAAGAAAATTCATTATATTCATTACATTCATTATTATCTTCACAATATTTACAATCATTGTTACATGTTGATAATTGTTTTTTGTTAAAATAATATTTTTCAAATTGAGTATTATAAAAACCACATCTTAATCTACCACCATCTTCAATTTCATAATAATCTTTTTCATTATTACAATGAGTACATTCGGTACATAAACATGATTTATGACATCTAGTTAATTTAAAATCACAAAATTGAAATTCATCTTTTCCTTCATTTATAAAACCTGTAATATAAGATAAATAATTTGTAGAAAAATTAATTATTTCTTCATATAATTTTATTTCATAAGAAACTTCTTCTGAAAACTTTTGTGGGAAATTTTGGTTTATATTAATTCCATCTATATTAATGACTGACAATGAATTATCATTATTTTTAGTATTAATTATTTTATTTACTTCAATTGTTTTTATATCATTTTCATAGATATATCCACATGTTACATTTCTGAAGGTTATCATTTTCAAATTTATTTGTTCTTCTCTTTCATTTTTTAATATAAATATAAGTATATTTTGTAAAAAAAACCCTTTTAAATAATTTATATAATCCATTCTATAAGGATAAAATATATCAGAAATAAAAAATTTTTGATTAAATTGTAAATTTGTTTCTTCTTCTTCTAAAGATATAAGTGCAATATAAAAATATTCTGGAACATAAAATGATATATATATTTGATTTTTATTATTTAAAAATATAGAGAATGTATCCTTATTTATTCCTGCATCTAATAAGGTAAAAGAATACCAATTCAAATTTTTTGTAATAAAATTAATATTAATTATTATGATATTATTTTCATCACTCAATCCATATATTATAAAATTATTATCATCTAATTTAAAACCATCAATTATTTCAAAATTGTCTATTGGTTGATTTAAAAATATATTAAACTTTTCTTCGCTATTTTTTTCTTTATATATTATATATAAACTTAGAATTTGTGAATCAACTTCATTAAGTACTTTTCCTAAATTTCTATATTCATCATTTTTAATAATAATTATTATAAAATTATGAGTTTTATTATTGAAATTAAATATATTATATTTTCCTGAGCTAGGTAAGTTTTCATTTACAATATTTTTTACTATATTAAACTCATTACCTTCATATTTTACAATAATATATTCAATAATAACTTGACCATCATTAATTAGATGGCTGATATAAAATTTATTTCCTTCATATTCTACAGCATATGCATCAGAATAAAAATGCCAATCATAGTTAAAAAACAGCGGCTCATTCTCATTTATATTATAAATTCCAATTAATTTTTTTTCTACTAATATTAATGCAAATGAGTTTTTATCCAAAATTTTAATTTTTGTTGGTTCTGAAATTTCTTCAGAAATCTCCCCTACATTTTTAACTTGAGAAGGTGAAATTAAATAAATTTTATTATTTAAAATTCCTAAAATATGAGATGAATTAAATTTTGTAAATAAACTACATGAACTAAATTCTCTTTCATAAATAATTTGGGCTATATTATTAAAATTTAATAAACAATTAATTTGTTTGATAAAATTTAAAATAATGAGATTTAAAACAAAAAACAGTATATTCATTTTTTATTCAAAAAATTAATCATTTATCCTTTAAAATAAAAAAAAAAAAAATAATAAATAAATAATAAACAATT
>JAEEGK010002672.1_pt1 | contig 44689 bp, 32 predicted proteins | sample 8958771 | NCBI WGS metagenome assembly JAEEGK01 (sample SAMN16246547, study PRJNA631951) | gut metagenome | biome: gut microbiome; feature: rumen; material: SC-attached | host: Bos | place: Iran: Karaj | collected 2018-10
GCTCATGCTCTTCTCTGTGATGATGGGAGCGAGTATCACATCATAATAATTAAGATCTGCCATTATGCGTACACCTCCTCGATCTTATTCACTGCGTCCTTAGCGATAACAACCGAGTCATACTTCATGATATCGAATACGTTGATGCTGACGGACTCGGTTGTCATTACATCGGGGATATTCTTTGCGGAAGCGGAAACCATCTCGTTCTTTTCCGTTGTAACAACAAGCGCCTTGTTAAGCTTGAAGCTGTCAAGAAGACCCACGATCCTCTTTGTCTTGATCTCCGGTACGGAAAGATCGTCGATAACGATGAACTTCTGCTCGGAAACCTTAGCGGTAAGAGCGGACTTGATGGCTGCTGCCTTTTCCTTCTTGTTCATCTTTACTGTATATTCCTTCGGCTTGGGAGCGAATACAACGCCACCGCCTGTCCACTGAGGAGATCTTGTCGATCCCTGTCTTGCGTGGCCTGTGCCCTTCTGCTTCCAGGGCTTTCTTCCGCCGCCTGATACTTCTGCTCTCGTCTTTGCGCTCTGTGTGCCCTGACGCTTGTTTGCAAGCTGGCTTACAACAGCGAGATGCATTAAATGCTCATTGACTTCAACTCCGAAGACTGTATCGTTGAGCTCCATGGAGCCAACTTCCTTGCCTTCCATATTGTAAACTTTTACATTTGCCATTTTAGTTGTTTCCTCCTTTCTTAGAGATTACTTGCCGCACTTAACGGTTTCCTTTAAGGCAACGAGTGCCTTTCTGGGTCCGGGTACAGCACCCTTGACAAGAATGAGGTTGTTCTCGGCATCGATTCTTGCGATCTCAAGGTTCTGAACAGTAGACTTCACATTACCCATCTGTCCGGGCATGTGCTTGCCGGGGAACACACGGCCGGGTGATGTTGCCGGTCCGTTAGATCCTGCGTGTCTGTGGTACTTGGAACCATGCTTCATAGGTCCTCTTGAAAGACCGTGTCTCTTGATGGCACCCTGGAAACCTTTACCCTTGGAAATACCCGTAGCGTCAACGCGGTCTCCGGCAGCGAAGATGTCTGCCTTGATCTCCTGACCTACGGTAAAATCTGCGGCATTTTCAAATTTGAACTCTCTAAGATATCTCTTGTTTGAAACACCGGCTTTTGCAAAGTGGCCTTTTCTGGGCTTGTTAACGAGAACGTCTCTGATCTCGCCGAAGCCTACCTGTACAGCGGCATAACCGTCGTTCTCAACAGTCTTGATCTGTGTGACAACGTTGGGCGATGCCTGAAGTACGGTTACGGGAATCACATTCCCGTTGTCGTCAAAGATCTGGGTCATGCCGATCTTTGTAGCTAAGATAGCTTTCTTCATTGTTTAATCTCCTTTCAAAAATCTACAGCGGAACACACCGTCTCGTTCTTTTTAAGTAACGATCGCCATGTGTTCATTCCAGATGGTCGAAGGATGGAATCTTTCAACATCTGTTTGCAGGCATACCGTGTCAACGCCTTGATGCCTTTCGCAAGCGACGGCATCAGAGCAGGCATTGACGTGTTACATCTTTATTACGATGTGCACGCCTGCGGGGATCTCAAGTCTTGCGAGAGCATCCACAGTCTTCTGTGTGGGCTCGATGACGTCGATCAGTCTCTTGTGTGTTCTCTGCTCGAACTGCTCACGAGAATCCTTGTACTTGTGTACGGCACGGATGATCGTAACGACCTCTTTCTTGGTCGGAAGCGGAACAGGTCCGCTGACCTTGGAACCGGTCTTCTTTGCAGTTTCGATGATCTTTGATGCAGATGCATCGATCAACTGATGATCGTAAGCCTTGAGTGTGATCCTCATTACGTTTTTCGCGCTCTTCTGATTAGCCATAAAAAATGTCGCCTCCTTATTCGCACTTAAGTTTCAGTACGACAAGCGGTGACTGTACACACGTCCGTGTGTTCCCACCCTGTCGGAATAACAAACCAAGCTCGCGGGCCATGCCCAACCGCTTGGCTGCTTATGATCTCTCAACCTCCCGAACGGATCGGATCAACACGTTTTTGCAGGAAAGCCGGCATTTCACTTCTGGTACAGTGACTTGTCGCCAGGTATCATAACTTGACATTCGCTCCACGGAAAACCTGTCACCTTGCGGGACAGCAACCTCACGCTTCATCGCTATCAAGGTCACAACGTTTGGCATTATACACCCTGAAACCCAATAATGCAAGCATTTTTTCTATTTTCTTTAAAAAAATTTCAGAAAAACCCCGTTTTATGCCGAAAAAGAGGCTCCGGAAAGTCCCGAAGCCTCTGAAATGCTTAATCTCACTTTTCGATCTTTGCGTTGCTCTGAATGAACTCCATAACCTTTTCATGGATGAGGTTTTTCATGATATAGCCTTTGCCGTACTGTGATTCCGCATCACTTGCGAAATCCTCGGCATATTCCACATACTCATGTCCGGGTATGATCATGCCCTCAGTTTCAAAAATATACTGAGCGCCCATATCTCCCTTAAGATCGTTCATCGCGGATGTTGTGAGATATTCCTCATATTCCGCGTCTGTCATTCCGGTAAAATCTTTGAAGCTCTTGTACATACGCTGACCATAGTACTGCATGAACATGTTGTTGTAATATTCAAACTGGTTCTGGTCCACATATTTTCTCAGACCCTTGAGCGTCTTGAAGTACGACTGGGGTATCTGAGAGATCTTTGTTTCCGAAACAAGGAGTTTTTCCAGATATTCATGGAGATTGGTCTCCTCGTTCTTCGCGCGGACACTCTCTTTGTATTCTTCAACGGTCTCCATGTCAAGATATTCTTTTACAAATTCGTCGTTGAACTCGGGAGTGGTCTTGTTTCCGTTTTCATCCTCGGTCTCATAATCCTTTAAAAGAGTTTCGATATCCTTTTGGATATCATCGTCGGAATATGCGATGTCGGAATATTTTACCGTTATGTTTTTGTAGTCAAATACAGTGGTGAGCGACTTTACGTCGACTCCCGCTATCTTTCCGTCATCTGTAAGGCCCTGGCTGAAATCGCTTACGACCTTCGTTTCCTTTGCCTTTTTAACTGCAAAGATCGTGATACCGGCTGCGATCGCGCAGACTATGACTGCGGCAGCCACGATAAAAATGGCCTTACTTGCCTTTTTCTGTCTCTTTTGAGCAGCAGCAGCCTTTTTCTTGGCAAGTCTTCTTTCCTGGCCTTTACTCATCTGCTGGGTTTCGGTGTTGTTTCCCATAGCCCGTATACCTCCACCTTTTGTATCAATACATTATGTCACGTATGTTCGGTTTTGTCAAAAAATCCCGGGAGAAAGCTCTCCCGGGATACGGAATTCAGTGATCACGAATACGTAGTCAGGGATCAGTCAAGAACCTTAGCAACCTTACCTGAACCTACTGTACGTCCGCCCTCACGGATAGCGAAGTTAAGACCCTGCTCCATAGCGATGGGATGGATAAGCTCGATGCTCATCTCAATGTTATCGCCGGGCATGCACATCTCAACGCCTTCGGGAAGGTTGCAGACACCTGTAACGTCTGTTGTTCTGAAGTAGAACTGAGGACGATAGTTTGTGAAGAAAGGAGTATGACGTCCACCCTCTTCCTTAGTAAGAACGTAAACCTGTGCTGTGAACTTCTTATGGCACTTTACGGAACCGGGCTTGCAGACAACCTGTCCACGCTCGATGTCCTTACGCTCAACACCACGAAGGAGAACACCGATGTTATCTCCTGCCTGAGCCTCGTCAAGAAGCTTACGGAACATTTCGATACCGGTAACAACCTTCTTCTGTGTCTCTTCCTTAATACCAACGATCTCGACTTCCTCGTTAAGGTGAAGTGTGCCACGCTCTACACGGCCTGTAGCAACTGTACCACGACCTGTGATGGTGAATACGTCCTCAACAGGCATAAGGAAAGGCTTATCTGTCTCACGAACGGGATCGGGAATAAATGTATCAACGGTATCCATGAGCTCCATAATCTTGTCGCCCCACTCACCGCTGGGATCTTCAAGAGCCTTAAGAGCTGAACCCTTAATAATAGGGCAATCTGTGAAGCCGTACTCTTCGAGCTGCTCTGTGATCTCCATCTCAACGAGCTCAAGGATTTCAGGATCGTCTACCATATCGCACTTGTTCATGAATACAACGATCTTAGGAACGCCTACCTGACGAGCAAGAAGGATGTGCTCCTTTGTCTGAGCCATAACGCCGTCTGTTGCTGCAACTACGAGGATAGCACCATCCATCTGAGCTGCACCTGTGATCATGTTCTTTACATAGTCAGCATGTCCGGGGCAGTCAACGTGAGCATAGTGTCTCTTCTCTGTCTGATACTCAACGTGAGCTGTGTTGATCGTGATTCCTCTTTCTCTCTCTTCGGGTGCCTTATCGATGTTTTCGAAGTCAACCTTTGCGTTTCCCGGAACTCTCTCTGCAAGAACCTTTGTGATTGCTGCTGTAAGAGTAGTTTTACCATGGTCAACGTGTCCGATGGTACCAATGTTACAATGCGGCTTGCTGCCTCTTTCAAATTTCTGCTTTGCCATTTGAAATAATCCTCCTTAAAAAGAATGATAAATTGTGTTTGCTCTATTTACTCCGTATGCCCCATCGGACTACGGTAAATATCTCTGAGCCTCATACACGCCATTATATTGCATAGTATGATTTTTTTCAAGTAAATTTTACGGCTTATTTTCCGTTCTTAGCCGCAAGAACTTTCTCCTGAACTGACTTCGGAACAGGCTCATAGGTTGAGAAGAACATTGAATATGCTCCACGTCCCTGAGTCTTGGAACGAAGCGCTGTTGCGTATCCGAACATCTCTGCGAGAGGAACGAATGCGCTGATGAGCTTGGAACCGTTAACATCCTCAGATCCTTCGATACGTCCGCGACGGGATGAAACATCACCGATAACATCGCCCATGTACTCTTCGGGAACTGTGATCTCAACTCTCATGATAGGCTCAAGAAGTACGGGAGCTGCCTTCTGCATTGCTTCCTTAAATGCCATGGAACCGGCAATCTTGAATGCCATTTCGGAAGAGTCCACTTCATGGTAGGAACCGTCCCAGCAGTTAGCATGAACGCCGAGTACGGGGAATCCGCCAAGGACACCGCACTTCATAGCTTCTTCGATACCTGCCTGAACAGCGGGGATGTATTCCTTGGGAATAGCACCGCCCACAACAGTATTTTCAAATTCGAATACCTTCTCACCGTTAACATCCATAGGTGTGAAGATAACCTTACAATGTCCGTACTGACCACGACCACCGGACTGCTTTGCATACTTGGAATCGATGTTGACTTCCTTTGTGATGCCTTCCTTGTAAGCAACCTGAGGAGCACCTACGTTAGCTTCAACGTGGAATTCGCGAAGAAGACGGTCTACGATGATCTCAAGGTGAAGCTCACCCATACCTGCGATGATGGTCTGACCTGTTTCCTCGTTTGTGGAAACACGGAAGGTAGGATCTTCTTCAGCAAGCTTTGCAAGAGCCTCGCCCATCTTGTCCTGACCGGCTTTGGTCTTGGGCTCGATAGCGATGTCGATAACGGGCTCGGGGAACTCCATGGACTCAAGGATTACGGGATGCTGCTCGTCGCAGATGGTATCACCTGTTGATGTAAATTTGAAACCAACAGCTGCAGCGATATCACCGGAGTAAACCTTTTCAAGGTCCTGTCTGTGATTTGCATGCATCTGAAGGATACGTCCGATCCTCTCCTTCTTATCCTTTGTTGCGTTAAGCACATAGGAACCGGAGTTGCATGTTCCGGAGTAAACTCTGAAGAATGCAAGCTTTCCTACGAAGGGGTCTGCCATGATCTTGAATGCGAGAGCCGCAAAAGGCTCAGCATCGGATGACTTTCTTGTTACTTCGTTGCCCTCAAGGTCAACGCCCTTGATATCGGGAACGTCTGTAGGTGCGGGCATATATTCAACAACAGCGTCAAGAAGCTTCTGAACGCCCTTGTTCTTGTATGCGGAGCCGCAGCATACGGGAATGATGGTTCCGGCAATGGTAGCCTTTCTGAGAGCTGCCTTAAGTGCCTTCTCATCGGGAACTTCGCCCTCGAGATACTTCTCAAGGAGGCTGTCATCTGTTTCGCAGATCTTCTCGATCATTTCCTGACGATAAGCTTCTGCATCGTCCTTCATGTCATCGGGAATATCTTTGATCTCGATCTGATCTCCCTTATCATCAAGATAGTAGTAAGCCTTCTCTTCGAAAAGATCGATGATGCCCTTGAAGGTATCTTCTGCTCCGATGGGAAGCATGATAGGGCAGGGATTCTTACCGAGTCTTGTCTTGATCATGGAGATCACGTTATAGAAATTCGCACCGGAAATGTCCATCTTGTTAACGAAAGCCATTCTGGGTACGTTGTATTTATCAGCCTGACGCCATACTGTCTCGGACTGGGGCTCAACACCGCCCTTAGCGCAGAAAACGCCTACTGCGCCGTCGAGAACTCTCAGGGAACGTTCAACTTCTACAGTGAAGTCTACGTGTCCGGGAGTGTCGATGATGTTGATCCTGTACTCGGGAGCTCCTGCGATCTTCTTGTGCTGGTATTCCTGAGTCCAGTGACATGTTGTAGCTGCTGAAGTGATGGTGATACCTCTTTCCTGCTCCTGGGCCATCCAGTCCATGGTAGCGGTTCCGTCATGAGTATCACCGATCTTGTGGTTTACACCGGTGTAGTAAAGGATACGCTCTGTAAGTGTTGTCTTACCTGCATCGATGTGAGCCATGATACCAATATTTCTGGTATGCTCAAGTGAATATTCTCTGTCTGCCAAGGTTTTTTCCTCCTAAATACGACTGCTTCGTCAATTACCAACGGTAATGAGCAAAAGCCTTGTTGGATTCTGCCATCTTGTGCATATCTTCTTTTCTCTTTACTGCGTTACCGGTATTGTTTGCAGCATCCATGATCTCAGCTGCAAGCTTGTCCTGCATTGTCTTCTCACCACGCTTACGAGCGAACATTGTAAGCCAGCGAAGAGCAAGAGCCTGTCTTCTTTCAGGTCTAACCTCGATAGGTACCTGATATGTAGCACCGCCGATACGGCGAGCCTTAACTTCAAGAACAGGCATAAGATTGTTCATAGCCTGATCAAATACTTCAAGTGCTTCCTTGCCTGTCTTCTCGGCAACTGTTTCGAATGCACCGTAAACGATCTTCTGAGCTGTACCCTTCTTGCCGTCAAGCATTACATTGTTGACAAGCTTGGTAACTATCTTGCTGTTGTACAAAGGATCAGCCAGTACGTCTCTTTTTGTTATATGTCCTTTTCTAGGCACGTTGCTTCCCTCCTTAATAATGACCGGTCTCACGGTCTATTAATTCATAGGTACTCACATTTACTCTGTGTTCGCGCTTGAGTCTATATCGATTTCAAACCGACAGCCACTTATTATAGTTTGAAAGGATTGTTAACCCTGCGATAATTTTGAGTAATGCAATTAATTAATTGGTTACTTTTTATTACTGATTACTATTTAGCGTCCTTAGGTCTCTTTGCGCCGTACTTGGAACGAGCCTGACGTCTCTTGGCAACACCTGCTGTATCAAGTGTACCTCTGATGATGTGGTAACGAGTACCGGGAAGGTCCTTTACACGTCCGCCACGGATAAGAACAACGCTGTGCTCCTGAAGATTGTGACCTTCTCCGGGAATGTAGCTTGTTACTTCAATTCCGTTGGAAAGACGAACTCTGGCAATCTTTCTGAGAGCTGAGTTAGGCTTCTTAGGTGTAGCTGTACGAACAGCTGTGCATACGCCACGCTTCTGAGGGGACTGAGTATCAATATCGTTCTTGTTGAGCGAATTGTATCCTCTTAACAAAGCGGGAGCTGTCGACTTTTTCTCTACAGTCTGTCTGCCTTTTCTTACTAACTGGTTAAATGTAGGCATTAACTTTTCCTCCTGTTAAAATTTAAACTTGGTGGCTGCCTGTCTTACAAGCATATTGCTTCTCGATCCTTACGCATTGCGGCTTTTATAAAATCCTTTCATTTAAAGGGTTTCGCCTTGATTGCGCAAAAATCCCGTGCGCTTCTGGCACACGCACGGGATATTATAGCCACATGAAATTGGATTGTCAAGAAATTTTTTTATTTAAGACTCTCGGATATCCTTGTTATCATATCCTCATATTCCTTAAGGTACTCCGCATGATGCTGATCTACAAAATCTACATTTCCGTCCCTTGCTGCAAACTCCATGGACTTCATATGCTCTGACAGTTCTTTGGCACCGATGGTAAGGGATGTACCCTTTACCGCATGAACAAAGATCCTGTAATTCTCGAAGTTCCTTTCCGCATATGCCTTTTTTATATCCTCGATCCTGGCATTGGTCACATATGAGCCCAGCATCTTTTTATAGAAGGAAACATCGTCACAGCAATATCCCATGCCCGTGGCTGTGTCCAGAAAAGCCACTTTCTCAAGGAATGACCTATCCTCATCGGATCTTTCGCTGCCCTCATCCTGTCTGCTCTCTTCCGCAGCCGCTTCAGCGATCATCGCCCTTTCCCTTTCGGAACCGGATGAGGATACCTCCTTTTCGGTCACAAAGGTTTCCAGCAGTAAAACGGGAAGATGCTCGGATATCACCTTAAGAAGTCTCTGTCTCTCCACAGGTTTTGAAAGATACTCATCGAAGCCCGCATCAAGATACTTTTTCTTTTCACCCGCAACCGCGTTGGCGGTGATGACTATGATGGGCGTGTCATCACAGATATGTTCACGTCTCAGAACATTAAGCGCCTCAATACCGTCCATTACCGGGAGCATGTGATCCATGAATATCATGTCATAATGGGTCTTTCTTGCTTTTTCCACTGCCTCCAGTCCGTTTTCCGCATAGTCCACCTTCATCTTGGTGTCCTCCAGAAGCTTCCCGAGAAGATCCAGGTTCATGGCATTGTCATCCACTGCCAGCACTCTCGCTTTGGGCGCGGAAAGAGTGATCTTTTCATTCTTGGTGCTCTTATAAAGCTCACCGTCGAAGGTCACCTTTCCGATGGGTTTGGGATCCACCACATGGGGCCTGATGGTAAACCAAAATCTGCTGCCTTTACCATATCTGCTTTCCGCATGAAGCTCCGTGCCCATCTTTTCAAGGATCCTCACCGCAAAGGCCAGACCTATGCCTGCCCCCTGCTTGTTCCCTGTTTTGGATTTATCCACACGAAGATAGCGTTCGGCGATCTTTTCCATGTCCTCGGGTTTAATGCCTATACCCGTATCCTCCACCGAGAAGGTGATCTCTCCCTTATCCGTGTTTTCCACCGGGACATAGGTCATCTCGATGGTTATCTTACCCTTCTCCGTGTACTTAACGGCATTGGATATCAGATTTGTGGCCACCTGAGTATATCTCATGGAGTCACCCTTTATGGCCGAAGGTATGTTGGGGTCTATATTGACCTCCAGCTGCAGCCCCTTCTTGCCCGCATTGTAATGGGCATATGAAAGAATATCTATTATAGAAGGAAAAGTTTCAACATTAACGAATTCGATCTCAAAATCCGAGGTCCCCATTCCCGTATAATCCAGAATATCACTTACCACCGCCAGCAGGTTTCTTCCGGCCTGCTCAACATTGGCCGCATACTCTGCGGTTCCTGATTCCCTGGTCTTTAAAGCGATCATTTCGGTATATCCCAGAATGGCATTAATGGGCGTCCTGATCTCGTGAGACATATTGGTCAAAAATTCCGTCTTGGCATTATTGGCCTTTTCGATCTCCTTGAAGCTGGCCTTAAGCTCCTTTGTTCTGTCCAGCAGCTCCCTTCTCTGCTTGTTGAACGCCGATGACTGTACCTTAAGGAAGAAGCCGTAAAAGGCCGTTATGGTTATCATGGCGCTCACTATATCCCAAAGAAGCTTAGTACCTTCCAGCCTGTCCGATACAAGCTCCGGCCTGAGTTCTGACAGCACTATGCTTCCCGTATAGATGATCAGCGTGATGAAGTATATGATGTAGGGCGACCTTCCGTTGGTGACTATCCAGGGCAGAAGCAATCCGAATACATACCAGAGCGGCATGCCTGATTGTATCCCTCCGCTGCAAAAGAAAATGAACGGGAACAGCACGTCTATGACAGTAAACAGCATCATGTTGGATATAGCCACCGTCTGTTTTTTGAAATACACTATGATATAGTAGATTATGCCCAGGAAGCAGCTTCCGCCTATGGCACCCAGCACTGTTCCGCTGTTGCCCAGGATCCGCGAATAAATGACTGTGATAAGTCCGCAGATCACCATTACAAGAACGGCCACATTGATCATCTTAATGCCGATATCCATATCTCTTCCGAAATAACGTTCCTTAAGATCCGTTCCCACTCTCTTAACCGCTTCCAGCGCCGCACGCTTCTCGGGCTTAAAGGTAACTGACGAGGTATTGGAACCGTAGGCATTGGCATATCTTTCCCCGGCCACCTTTTCCTTTTTGCCCTCCGGGCTGTCCCCCTCCTTTACAAAAGTGCTTTCCGCCGCCTTATCGTCCCTTAAATTTCCCTTCTCATCGGGAAGAGTCACGGGAGGCTGAACGAAATTCACTGTCTCCACCTCTTTTTCTTCCCAGTCGATCTTGTCCTTGGGCAGGAATCGATGGACCATTTCCTCCAGAGTGGCGCCCTGAACGGGCTTTGAAAGATAATCCGCAAAACCTTCTTTAAGGTATTCCTCCTTGGCCCCCGCCACCGCATTTGCCGTAAGCACGATCACAGGTGTATTTGCGTTTATGCAGTTTTTAACGTTTTTAAGTCTCTTAAAGGTCTCAATGCCATCCATATCCGGCATCAGATGATCCATGAATATGATATCGTACTTGTTCTGCTTGGCAAGATCTATGCAGTCGATACCGTTTGTGGCCGTGGTTATCCTTACATTGGTCCGCTTCAGAAGTCCCTTCATTACCTCCAGGTTCATATCCACGTCATCCACAACCAGGATCTCCGCCCCGGCGGCTCTGAAGCTTTCCTTGTAAGCGGAGCTGGTCTGTCCCGGTGCAGCAAAGGTTTCCGCAAAAACGCCCATGGGCGCTTCGTCAACTATGGGCTGGGGTATCTCCACCGAAAACTTGGATCCCATTCCGTATTCGCTTTCCAGAGAGATCCTTCCGTCCATAAGCGCCACCAGCTGCTTGGTGATGGAAAGCCCCAGACCCGTACCTTCTATGTTGCGGTTCTTCTTTTGATCCACACGTATATAAGAAGCAAAAAGCTTGTTCTTGTCCTCGTCGGATATACCTATGCCCGTATCGGTCACAGAGATAAAAAGCTTTCCTTTGCCTTCTTCTTCCTTATAATAGTCCATCTCCACCGTAACCAGACCTTCGGTGGTGTATTTTATGGCATTGTTCAGGAGATTGGTAAGGATCTGCCTTATTCTGGTCTCATCTCCCATCAGCACCGAGGGCATCATGGTATTGTTGAACACACGAAGCTCCACCTTTTTATCGGCCGCTCTCTGCGCCACCACGTTATAAGCGTCCCTGAGAAGCGTCATGGTGTTGTATTCCACGGGTATGATGGACATTTCCCCCGCTTCTATCTTGGAGAAATCCAAAACATCGTTTACTGTGGATAGAAGTGTTTTACTTGCGCTCCTGATCTTCTCCGAATAACCTGTAATGGTATCATTGGTGCTTTCCCTTAAGATCATCTCGTTCATGCCGAGGACCGCGTTAATGGGTGTACGGATCTCATGGGACATGTTGGCAAGGAACCTGCTCTTCTCACTGCTGGCCTTCCGTAGGGCTTCCGCTTTTTCGATAAGTTCCCCTGCCTGAGACTCCACACGTCCTCTGGAAATAAAAATGGATGTACAGAAATAGATCACCACAGCAACGATCAAAAGCGAAAGGATGATGTTGTTTATAAGAGCTTCCTTCTCCTGCCTGAATATGCTGCTGTAGTCCTTTATCATCACAACATACCAGTCGTCCAGAACATTCTGGGCAAAGGCGATCACGTCCACATTGTTGATCTCATCGATGATATAATTGGCTTCGTTTTCTTCGGCAGCCGCCTCGACCACTGTGTTGATGATGTCCGTCTTCTCTTCGCCAAAACGGATCCTCCCCCCTTCGGTCCGAATGTTCATTCCGTTACAGTTGGGATCGTCATTAAAGATCACGAATCCGCTCCTGTTGACCATCAGCCCGTAGCTTGAGGAGTTTTCCGCTATCTCATCTATTATCTCCTGGATCTTTTCCGCTTTTATGTCAATGGCCAGTACACTCTTCCCGTCCGAGAGCAGCATGCTGACCGATATCACCATTTTACGTGTCTCCGCATCCAGATAGGGCATCACCATTGTCGGAAGTCCCTTTGCTTCCTTAGCCGCCTGGTACCACGGCCTTTTCTCAGGCTCAAAATCCTTATCGGGTATCCAGCCCGCTCCGTCTGCAAACTGCCCGAAGAACACGCCGTAAAGTCCCGTAAAATCAGGATCGCCGGAATCACGATAATTCTTTGTGATACCGCTAAGAAAATTTCTCACATCTTCTACAGTCCCGCCGGAGCTCATGCTGCTTTCCAGATAGATCCCGGTAGTGCGGACAGTATCTATGCCCGAGGTGATCCGTTCATTTATCTTGGCCGCCTCTTCTCCCAGAGTTCTTTCGCAAAGCTCTATCTCTTTTTCTTTAGCAAGGGTATAAAATGAATTAAAAGAATAATAAACGATAAATGAAACCAGAGAAACAGTTATAACCAACGTAGAGATAAAAGCTATCAGATGCCTGGTTTTCTTTTTGATCCTCATAATATCCTCCCCCGAACCAAAATAAAAAGGGGAACGCAACAAACGTTCCCCTTGGTTTTTATCAATCAGCAACCGAGAATTTTGTTCACACGGTCCACAAGATCCTGTTTTCTGAAGGGCTTTCTTACATAGTCCACTGCCCCCAGCCTTCCGGCTTCTTTAACATGATCAAAATCTGCAATTGATGTAAGGAATACAACGGGGATGCTTGAAAACTCTTCCCGCGCCCTTATAGCTTTTAAAGTTTGAATTCCGTTGATCTCAGGCATATCTATGTCCAAAAGTACCAGATCGATACCTCCCTCACACATGGCTGAGATACCCTCGATACCGGACTGAGCAGTAACCACATTAAAGCCTTCCTGCTGCAGGATATATTCGTCCCGATCGAGGTTCATCTTGTCATCGTCAATGACCAAAATCGTCTTCATAATAAACCTCTCAGATCCTGGCATATGTATCCTCAATACCTATGCCGCTGTATTTCATTCTGTCTTCACCCTTATGCATATACTTCTTTTCCCCATAAAGGAACTGTATGCATGTCATTATCTTATCATAAAACTGAACTATTTCAAGAGATGATGAAAAAAATTATTTAACAATGTTTTCAGCGTAATTGAGAGCCTCAACGATATTGGGCTTAAAATTCTCTTTTCCCACAAGATCCACAAAGCCATCCTTTTCCATAGCCTTATAGGGCTGTTCGTTAACATGGGAGAAAACTATGCGGATCTCTTTTTTGCCTACCTCAGCAACCATTTCCCTGAAGGATTTGAGAGCTGAAGCATCTATGGCTGTTACGCCCCTCATTCTGATAACCATGACCTTGGTATTTTCGTCCACACCCAGTTTTAATATCCTGTCGGTGGCAGCAAAGAAAAGAGGTCCCGAAAACTCATACACCTTAATGGAATGAGGAAGAGCTTTAAGCTTTTCGGCTTCGCCGGGAGTAACATCCGGATCATCAGTATATTTCCAGGCCTGTATGCCTGCGGTATCGGACATTCTCTTCATGAACAGGAGAGCTGCCATGATAACGCCCACCTCAATGGCTACCACAAGATCAAAAAATACCGTGAGAAGGAAAGTTACCGCAAGGATCAGAACATCACTCTTGGGTGCCGTCCTGCAAAGCCTTGCAAAAGCCTTCCAATCTGCCATGCCCGCTGCCACAACCAAAAGTACTGCTGCAAGAGTGGTCATGGGAATATAGGAGGCAATGGGCATGAGAAGAAGCAGCACTGCTGTAAGTGTAACGCAATGGGTAATGCCTGCAATGGGTGTACGTCCGCCGTTACGGACATTGGCTGCGGTACGTGCAATGGCTCCTGTGGCGGGGATCCCTCCGAAAAGGCCTGAGAAGATGTTTCCGAGTCCCTGTCCCACCAGTTCCGCATTGGATTTATGAGTATCACCGATCATACCGTCGGAAACCACCGCAGAAAGAAGTGATTCGATAGCCGCAAGGATGGCGATGGTAAATGCGGGCTGGATCAATTCCTTTATCATTTCAAAATTCACGTTGGGTATCTGAGGTGTGGGGAACTTAGAAGAAAGTTCACCGTACACGCTTCCTATGGTATTCACCTGAAGATCCGCAATTGCCGCGATCACTGTGGTGATCACAATGGCAAGAAGGGATCCGGGTATTGCACTGAAGAAGCCGGGGAGCTTTGAAGCGATCCTGGGCCAGAACATCATGATGAGCACAGCTCCGAGGCCAAGGATAAGTGCCACCAGATTAGTGGTTCCGAGAGCCTTTCCATAGGCCACGATCTTATCCAGAAACTCTGAAGGAACCTTCTCCATTTCCAGTCCGAAGAAATCCTTAAGCTGTCCCACAAAAAGGGTTACCGCTATACCGCAGGTAAATCCGCAGGTAATGGTATAAGGAATATATTTGATAAGCGAGCCCAAACGAAAGATGCCCATAAGTACCAATATGATACCGGCCATTACAGTAGCCACCGTAAGTCCGGAAACGCCGTATTTTGCGATTATCCCGTATATGATGACCACGAAAGCCGCAGTGGGGCCTCCGATCTGTACTCTGCTTCCGCCGAATACGGCAATAAAGAAGCCTGCTATTATAGCTGTATAAAGTCCCTGCTCCGGGCCTACTCCCGATGCGATGGCAAGGGCGATGGAGAGCGGCAGTGCTATGATGCCTACGATGATACCTGAAATGATATCCTTAACCAGTTGTTTACCGCTGTAATCCTTAAAAACTTCAAAAAGTTTAGGTTTCAACTCGTTCATTGAATTCTCCTTCTTCTTTCCTTAATATACACAATATTTTAACAACGTGCGGTAATATACACCCTGTTTTAAGAAAAATCAAGCATTTCTTTTACAAAGCGGGAAACCACAGTCTCCTTACCGTTCATGTACTTCGTGCTGAAAACATGGAGTTTTGAAGCTGCTCTTGTTACTGCCACATAGAACATCCTTCTCTCCTGTTCCTCTTCATCCTTGCCCATTGCTTTCTGATAGGGAGTGATCCCTTCATTTACATCCGGAAGAAACACCACATCGTATTCCAGGCCCTTGGCACCGTGCATGGTTGTAATGGTGACTGCGTCCTTCTTTTCCCCTTTTGACATATCCTGCTGTCTTTCCAGCTCATTTTTCATTTTTGAGATATGAAAAAACCATTGATCGAAATCCCCGAAACAGGAAGCTTCTTCCTCCATCCTGTCCAGTATTTCCGTAAATTCCGAAAGAGCCGTACCTTTCTTTTGGGCATATTCCTCCAAAAAGTAGTCATATCCCACTGCCTTTCGGATGTATATGACCGCCGAAAGAGGTGTTCCTCTTTTTATAAATGCCAGGTCATACTCCAGTTTTTCAACAGCCCTGTATAGCCCTGGCCTGTTGAAAGCCTTTATCTTAAGTTCTTCAAAAGAAAAATCCTCCCTTACGAACAGATCCCCGGGAATATATCTTCGGGGTCTGTTTATAACCTTCAAGACCGTCTCCCTTTTCCTGTCTCCCCGGGCCAGCATTATATAGGAAAGCACATCCCTCACCGCGAAGTGGGAATATATGCTTTGAAAACTTCCTTTAAAGGAAAAGGGGATATTGGCTGCCCCAAAAGCCGATGCAGTCTGCCCTGCCAGCCTGTTGGTCCTGTAGATCACCGCCATCTGCCCCCATGTAAAGCCCTGATCTTTGTATCTTCTCACGGCCGATGTGAGCGCCTGATTTTCTTCCTTCCTGTTTTCGAAACATCTTATATCCGGCGCCTCTCCTTCCTCCCTCACCGCCTCCGGTTCCTTTTTGAACCTGTCGTGATTACGGGATATGAGTTTAGTTGCCGCATCCACTATCTTTCCGCAGGATCGGTAATTCTTCTTAAGTATGATCTTTTTTGCCCCCGGATAGTCCTTTTCAAAATTCAGCATGATCCCGGGGTCCGCCCCCCGAAAACCGTATATAGCCTGATCGTCATCTCCCACGATGAACAGATTGTTCTCAGGTTCTGCCAATTGCCGGATCAGTTTGTATTGTAAGGGGTTTATGTCCTGAAACTCATCGATCATTATAAACTTAAATTTCTCTCTCCATATATCCAACACCTCCGGGCGGCTTAAAAACAGTCTTTCCGTCATCAGCATCATGTCTTCGAAGTCCAGAAGCCTGTTCTTTTTTAGATAGTCCTCGTACCCGGCATATATTTTCTCGAAGATTTCAACTGAGCAGGACATGGGTATATATCCCGCCTTAAGCCCGCCGCTTCCCTTTACTTTTCCTATCTCTCCCCGGATCTCTGAGATCATTTCCCCTTCTCCGGTTTCCAGTCCCGCATCGTGAGCTCCCCGGGCTATGACCCTAACGGCATCCTCATCCCGCACCACCGATGCGCCGTCAAGTCCGTAAGCAAACCGTAGGATCTTAAAGAAAAGACTGTGAAAAGTTCCGAAGGTGACCTGCTTTTCCCCGTCTCCTTCGGCCGCTTTAAAAAGCCGTCTTTTCATTTCTTCCGCTGCCGCTTTGGTAAATGTGACCACCAGTATATTTCCTGCGGGGATCTTGTTTTCTCTGATCAATTTAATTGTTCTTCTTGTTATTACAGCTGTTTTGCCCGAACCCGGACCCGCAAGCACTACCGTCGGACCGTAAACCGTGTCCGCCGCCTTTTGCTGCTCTTCATTTAGAATCATTTTGATATTTAAGAATTATGCGAAAGGATTATAACATAAAAAGACGGGCATTGATACCCGTCTTTTAGGAATCTTGTTATTTTTTTTCAAGCATTTCGACAGCTTTTCTGATCCTGTTTAAGGATTCCTCTTTTCCAAGGATCTCCATGATCTCATATGCACCGCCGGGAGTCATCTGCTTGCCGGAAACCGCTGTACGAACGGGCCAGAGTCCCTGACCGTTTTTAATGCCTTTTTCGGCGATATATCCCATGAGAACAGCCTCAACTCCGGAGATCGAATAGTCATCGAGCGCCTCAAGTCTCGGAAGAAGTTCCTTAAGGACCTCAAGGGAACTTTCCTTGGTGGTCTTCATCTTCTTATGAACATACATCTCTGTATCATAGTCGGGCAGCTCGTCAAAGAAATCGATCTTCTCCGCAATATCACAGAAGGTCTCTATACGGGTCTTAACCAGCATGGCGATCTTTTCAAGATCCAGAGGCTTCTTTACCACCTGCTTAACATAGGGAAGGGCATGCTCCAGATAGGTCTTATCGTCAAGGGCCTTAATGTACTCTCCGTTCATCCATCTCAGCTTATTCATGTCGAAAACGGAAGGGGACTTGTTGATGTGATGATAATCAAAAACCTCTATAAGTTCCTTAAGAGAGTAGATCTCCCTGTCAGTTCCCGAGCTCCAGCCCAGAAGAGCCATGAAGTTTACTATAGCCTCAGGCAAAAATCCCTGCTCCTCCAGATCCTCAAAAGAGGAATGTCCGCTTCTCTTGGAAAGTTTTTGATGCTCCTCGTTGGTGATAAGGGGGCAATGGATGTATACAGGCTCCTCCCATCCGAAAGCATGATAAAGTCTTGTATACTTGGGTGTGGAAGAAAGATATTCATTTCCTCTTACCACGTGGGTGATACCCATGAGATGGTCGTCCACAACGTTTGCAAAGTTATAGGTAGGGAAGCCGTCTGATTTGATCAAGATCATATCATCCAGATCCTCATTGTTTACCGTGATGGTTCCGTAATTTGCATCCGTAAAAGAGGTTGTTCCCTCTGTGGGAATGTTCTGACGGATAACAAAGGGCATTCCTGCTTTAAGGTTAGCTTCGATCTCCTCTTTGGAAAGGTGAAGACAATGCTTGTCATACTTTCTGACTTCCTTAACATCCTTATTATCCTCATCATCCTCTGTCTGAGCATTTACGGGTGTTCTTAAAGACTCCAGACGCTCTTTGGTACAGAAGCAGTAGTAAGCCTCTCCCTTTTCAACAAGCATCTTTGCGTACTTCATATAAAGCCCGCTCTTTACTCTTTCACTCTGGACATAGGGTCCGTTACCTTTATCCTTGTCAGGGCCCTCATCATATTCCAGTCCCGTTTTCTTAAGCACCCGGTAGATCAGATCTGTGGCACCTTCCACAAAACGTCCCTGGTCTGTATCTTCTATTCTGAACAAAAAATCTCCGCCCTCGTGTTTAGCCACAAGGTACTCATACAATGCAGTTCTTAAATTTCCCACATGCATCTTTCCCGTAGGACTGGGTGCATAACGTGTACGAATCTTATCCATATCTTTATCCTCACTGATCTTTTAAATCTTTTAAATTATTTAAATCGTTGATACTTTTAATTCTTTTTGTCTCTTATTTATACTAAAAGAGACCTTTTGTCAAGGTCTCTGTAGTATAACGCTGTCCCGGTTTAAAAGTCAATAGCACTGATCTCGGCAAGTTCATTTGCAATGTCCTTGACACGTCTGAAGGCTTCTTCGGTAGTATTGGTGATACTGTCTTCACTTTTGGCCTCATCCATGATCTCGTCAGCTCCGACTTTAAAACTTGTAACCATTGTATCCAGCTGTTCCGCAAGTTTTTTAACACTCTCGCTGTGTTTCTTTGTGGCTTCCGTTCTCTTACCGATATCACCGGTTTTTTCGTTCAGCATTACTCTGATCTCTTCAAGAGTTTCGGTCCTTTCCCTGGCTCCCTTGATCTTTTCTATGCCACCCTCTACACTGGCCGCATTCTGTTCATTGGTATCCTTAACCTCATTCAGCATTTCACGGACTCTTCCCACCAGCTCGGCGATGGCTTCGGATGCCTTTTTGGAATTTTCTGCCAGCACTCTTACATTTTCGGCTACTACCGCAAAGCCCTTACCCTGCTCTCCTGCTCTGGCTGCTTCTATGGAAGCGTTAAGTGCAAGGAGGTTGGTCTGGGCGGAAATACTTGAGATCTGATCCACAAACTCAAAGATCTCCTGAATACCGTTATCAAGATCGTTAATGGAAGCGCCTGTCTTATTGGAGGTCTCTTCTATCACTTTCATGCTGTCTGCAGCTATATCCATGGTCCGAATGACTTCAGCCGTGCGTGTGGATATTTCTCCGGATATCCTTGTGATCTCTCCGGTATGATCGTATATGCCAATAATAAGATCACCCATTTCTTTTACGCTGTCCTGAATGGATTTCACCTGTTCACGGCTCTCTTCGCATCCCGCAGCCGTATTTCCTGCCGAAGTGATTATGAGCTTATTGGCTTCTCTTGTCTTTCCGATGCTGCCTTCCAGTTCGCTCATCATATTTACCAGTTCTCCCGATGCTTCACCGCATCTCTCCACTATCTTTACTGTCTTTTCCTTATCATGGAGATTTTCAAGTACAGCTCTGGATGCCTTGGCCACGCTGATGCTCACCGCAGTCATGATGACCTGCTCTATGACAAATCCGATCATTCTGCCGATAAACCATTCGAAATTGGTGGGATTCTCTATTTGAGGCACGTCAATGGACCTTATGTATACGGATATGGTCAGAAACACAAAGCTGATCACCGAGATTTTTAACGTAAATTTCGGGTCAAAGAAAAGACAGCTGAAGACCATGGCAAGGGCGTAGGTCATATATATGCCTATACTCCACTGTCCGCCCAAAAGCATTACGACAAACCCCAGTGAAAGAATGCTTATGTATTTCATATACTTGATAGGCACCTTTAATTTATATAAGATCCTGGGTCCGATGGTTCCCACACATCCTATGGGTGTCAGAACCAAAAGGGCACTTACCGGTATACTGAACACTTTTACGGTAGTAAGGATGAAAAGGATCGGAAATACAAATGTCATCCATACGGCTATCCTGGTAAGCTTATCGCACACCTTTCGGTCATTTTCTTCAAAAAACAGTTCTTTTTCGGTCATAAGATTGGCCTCCTGTGTTTAATTGTCAAAAAAAGGGCAACAAAATGAAATCATCTCATTTTATCGCCCAAGGTAATTTACCTACTTATCTTACCTTCTTTCGCTCCATAAATCAATTATATTTTAATGAACTTTCAATTATTTTAACGCATTTTTCCAGTTCTTCCCTATCGCTTTGTGAAAACCTTCCGAAGGCCACACTGTCAATGTCCAGCACTCCGTAGATCTCTCCGTTTTTATGAACGGGTATCACGATCTCGGAATTGGAAGCGGAATCACAGGCTATATGCCCCTTAAATTCATGGACATTGTCCACCACAACGGTCCTGTCCTCGGCCACAGCCGTTCCGCAGACTCCTTTGCCCACAGGGATCGACGTGCAGGCGATCTTCCCCTGAAAGGGTCCGAGTTTAAGCTTTCCGTCCTGAAGGATATAAAAACCCGCCCAGTTAAGTTCCTCCATGGAATCATAGATAAGAGCCGAAGCATTGGCCAGGTTCGATATCTCGTAATCCACGCCTTCTATTAATGATCTGATCTGTTCTGCAATCTCAAGCATATCTATTCTCTACTTTCTTCATTTTTTTTGATCATCTGCAGATTCTTCCAAAGGATCTTCTCGGATCTCACAGATTTCGTACATCCTTGCCTCAAAGTCCGCATATAATCTGGTATTTTCTCCAAATCCGCTGCCGGCAAAAGTCTGGGTCAGATTCACGCCTGCGTTGTTTAAAAGGCTTCCTCTTGCCACATAGTCTTCCGTTTCTCCGTCCAGCTTTTTAAATCTGGCCACCAGATTATGGAGCACTCCGTCCTGTTTTATGTGTATGGGAGAAAGCATATTTACCAGATCCCCCATCCTTCTGATGTCATACTTTACTTCCCTGTTGCAGAAATGGTAAAGCTTTTCATCATCCAGTCCCACAGTCCTGAAGGAGGTATGGGAATAATTGGGATGGATCTCCGCATTCACGATATAGCCCATTGCTTCCGACTTGTCTTTTGAAACAATTATATTTCTGGTAAGCGTTGTGTCAAGTCTTGCTGAAAGAAAACCTCCCGAATATCTGTCAAATGATTCCTGAGTCACTCTTCCGCCCAGTCTGTAAAAGTCTCCGAACTGCAGTATCTTTCGCCACTTCTTGTATATCTCCACCTCTTCTTTGATCTCCTTTATCTCTTCAGACGGAAGATCGCAAAGATTAAGTTCATAGCCGAATACTCCCATGGAGGCTACTGCAAATCTTGTAGCCAAAGGTGTTCTTCTTAAGGTCTGATGATTGGGACTTGCGGATATGTGAGCCGACCAGGTACTCTGGGGATAACCGTAGGAGTAGCCGTTCTGTATGGTGCATCTTGCCACCGCATCCGTGTCATCGCTTGCCCAGATCTGAGGGAAATAGGAAAGTATGCCCAGATCAAACCTGTTACCGCCTGAAGCACAGCCTTCAAAAAGAATGTGAGGAAACTTTTGCGTCAATGCTTCCATTACTTCATATAATCCCAAAATATAGGCATGGGGAAGCTTTCCCTGGTCCTCTGCCTTTCCTCCCTGAGAGAAGAAATCGGAAAAGTTTCTGTTCATATCCCATTTAACGTAATCGCAATTGCTTCTTTCAAATACATCCGACATTTGAGAAATAATGTATTCCCTGACCTCCCTCTTGGAAAAGTCCAGGATCATCTGATCTCTCCCCTCGGCGTGATCCCTGTCCGGATCCTTTACCGCCCAGTCGGGATGAGTCCTGTACAGATCTGAGTCTGCATTCACCATTTCAGGCTCCACCCATATACCGAACATAAGTCCCAGGGCCTTGATCTTTTCCGAAAGTCCCTTTATGCCGTTGGGCAGTTTTTCCTTATTGTCGTACCAGTCTCCCAGAGATGACTTGTCATCGTCTCTTTTCCCAAACCAGCCGTCATCCATGACAAAGAGCTCCATTCCGCAATCCGCAGCTTCCTTTGCCAGTTTAAGAAGCTTACCCTCGGAGATCTTAAAGTAGGCTGCTTCCCAGGAATTAAGAAGAATGGGTCTTTCCTTATATTTCCATTCTCCTCTCACTATATGCTCTCTTACAAACTTATGTTCGTTTCGGCTGATCCCCCTGTAACCCTTGTCCGAAAAGCTTAAAACCCCCTCGGGGCTTAAGAAACTCTCTCCTTTTTTAAGAGGCCAGCTTAAAAAGTCCGGATCGATCCCTGTAAGGATCCTGCACTTGGCATGTCCGCCAAACTCTGCGGATTCCCTGTGGTTACCCGAGTAAACCAGATTGGTGGCATATACTTCCCCGGCGCTTTCCGTGGCTCCGGGCTCTGCATACATGACAAAAGGGTTGGAATGATTGGAGGAATTTCCTCCTCTGGATTCATTAACGAACTTGCCTCCCGTAAGAAGCACATCGCACTTTTCCATTTCTCTCGCCCAGTCGCCGTGGAAGGAAGTAACCTTTATCACATCCGCATCCATATCCAGTTGAAGGCTGGCAAGATTGTTTATCTTAATAGTCGCCTGTCCGCAGTTTACAATCTCCGAGGATCTGGTGATCACATCGCAGTCATCGTAAACGCAATAATACAGGATCAATTTTGCGCATTCCGTTTTTTCCTTAAGTGTTATCTTAAGAGCTTTCCCTTTTCCACCCTCCTCGTCATAAGAATGAGGAAGGGAAGCTTTCTTAAAAGCATCACAGACCTCTGAGATATCCATGATCTCATAACTTTCAAAAACGAACTCGGCCGTGGTGCCTCCGTTCTTCCAGATCACCTCCGCTGCAGGGCTTCTCAGATCTCCCTTTCCCATAAAGCCCATTTCCCATTTTTCATCATCGGGACAAAGCATATGTCTGCTGTCATCGCTGACCACGCTGCAGGCATTGCCGTGGGACCACTTCTGGATCAGTGCGTTCCTGCCATTGGCCGAAACATCTATCTTTTGTCCGTAGTACAGATGCAAAAGTTCACCGTTGTTTCCAACGGTGAACACATAGGATGTCTCGGAAGTTGTTAAATGAAACAGATTTTCATTTATGATATCTATCATCTGATATACCTCTCAAGATCATTTATTACTCTTTTTCTCTTCAATAGCCTTACATATACGTTCAAACTCATCCTCATCCAGCTTGTATTTCTTGAGATATAGGATATAGGAAACGAACATGAGCACAAGCGGAATAAGTGCCATACAGATCAGTAATCCGTGGGTTTCCGCACTTGTTACGCCGCTCAATACTTCCGCGATCTTGCGTGTTTTTTCCGCATCTGTTATCGTTCCCGCATTTGCCGCATTTTCGAATTCGGAAATACCGTTGGTGAACTTTGTAACTCCGAAGACGGTATATATGCCTGAGGTAACAAGAAGGAAAAGGGCAGAACCCATCTTAGTGATGAAAGGACGTAAGGAAGTGATGATGCCTTCGTCTCTGGTTCCTTTATTGAGCTCGTTATATTCAACCGTGTTCATGATGGAGATCATCATGATCAGGTAGTAGCTGTAGTTACCGAAGTTACCCAGCATGAAGCCGATGGTGAGGCCCCAGAACTTGATGCCCTCCGGGAAGAAAAGTCCGGAGATCAGCATGAGGGTGTAGCCCACTGCTGAGGCTATCATCATCATGCCCATGAACTTCTTTCTCCTTATCTTTCGGGAGATCATGGGATAGGTGATCATGAGAACTGCCGTTGCCATCATTCCCACAGTCTGGAACAGTGAATAGTTGCTTCCTTCGTAGCCGAATTCAAAATAAAGATATGTTGCTCCCAAACCGCCGGTGATAAGGCCGTTGCCCACCTGCTGGATCAAAAAGATCAATGCGATCCACATGAGCTGGTCATTACCGGTGATCGTGGAAATGATCTTTTTAAAACTTACCTTTGTCCTGGGTTCAAGATTTGCGTCTCTGGTCTCTTTCACTCCGAAAAGCGTGAACAGAGCAAAGAGAGGGGTGAGGACCGCGATTATTATTGAGATGACGCCATAAGCCGTTTGAGCATTTCCGCCGATGGTCATGGAACCTGCCGTAAACATTGGAAGAAGTATACCCACTGCAGTTCCTCCCACTCCCGCAAAGAAGGTGGCACGGCTGGTCAGGTTGTTACGCATGTCTGCATTGGAGGACAGAGCGGGTACCATTCCCCAATAGGAGATATCACTCATGGTGTAGGTAATGGAATAAAGGATGTACATACATCCGAAAAGAACGATAAAGGGCCATCCCTGAAGTTTGGAGTTAAAGGTTACTATGATAACTCCTCCGGTGCTAACGCAGCCTGCCAAAAGCCAGGGTTTAAATTTTCCCCATTTGGTTCTTGTGGACTCGATGATGTTACCCATAATGGGGTCATTGAGTGCATCAAACACTCTGGCGAATACCATTATGGCTGTAACCGCCCAGAGCTGAGCCTGGGAAAGATTTCTTGTAAAAAGAATGTAGGTCAACAGATAACTGGAAACCAAAGCATATATCATGTCTCTGCCTATGGTTCCCAAAGGGTAAAAGATAAGATTTTTTTTGTCCTGCGCTGTTTGTTTCATTTTCCTTCTCCTTATCCTAAGCCGCTGAACGGCTTTTGATTGTCCTTATATGATAACAATCATTTTGTTCTTTGTCCAGTAAATCGTTAGTGAATTAGTTGTGTTTAAAGAATAAAAACCACTGTTTTTATGTTATTTTTTTGTGTAATTTAATAAATATTCCACGAAGCAGTAACCCTCCAAAAGGAAATCCCACTAAATTTTATAGGACTTGCAAAATATCAAAATAAGGTTAGAATATAATTAAGTTTTTTTTCACTATCATGATGCAAGACCTGTCTTAGAGGCGGTTATAAAACAAATGGGGGTTATATGGGAGATCAAACCTGCATCAGAAACGGCGAAATGTATATGGTCGGAGACGGCAAAAAATTTGAGCCGGCGGTCAGAAGTGCTATGACTGCCGTTTTTAACGTGGGCTCAACACCCTATCTTCGAAAACTGGAAAGCGAAATGACCATCCAGAAGATAGAGGTTTGTCCGGAAACTTTCGTCCAAAACCTGATTTCTTACGAACAAAGAGCCATATACGAAACCACAAGAGGCGGAGAATCCGTCAGAAATACGGATCGTAAGCATTACGCTTCCGAATACGGCGTTTGGGATTTTAATTTTGATATAGACGATTATTTTAAAGAAGATAAACGCAAGATGGTGGTTCCCGGAACCACCTATACGGAAGTCTGTCCTCTCTGCGGAAGCACGGGTATCATCACCTGTCCCGACTGCGACGGCCGCGGAAAAACCGTATGTCCCGATTGCGGAGGCGAAGGAACCGTTCCCTGTCCGGACTGCAAAGGCGAAGGCTCAACTCCCTGTCCCAGGTGTGACGGAACAGGTAATCTCATTGACGAAAATGACACTAAGTCAAAAGATGGACACATCATCTCCTGTCCCGACTGTGACGGAACAGGACGTATAAAATGCAAAAAATGCGGAGCCACCGGAAAAGTTCCCTGCAATACCTGTCAGGGCACAGGCGAAGCCGCCTGCAAAAAGTGCATGGGCACGGGAAAGATCAAATGTCCCGACTGTAAAGGCTCCGGAAATATCACGGATGAAGTGGAAGTCTCCTCTGAGATCACGGTAAAAGAAGACCATAATATCATGTTCATGTCCACTTTAAGAGAGGACATGGTTCCCTTCTTCACCGAACTCAAGCCCGAATTTGAAACCCACGCTGTTGCCACCTATGAGAGCAGCGCCCCCATCGTGACCATCAGCACCTCGGATTTCAACTACCGTATACGTGAAACCGTTTTTAACAGCGGTGCCGTATTTGATCAGATGACCTCCGACATCGAGGCAAAGTCGGATAATCTTAAAGTAAAAAAATATAAGGTAAACGTGTTCCAGAGAATATTCTTAAAGATCACATATACCTTTAACGACAAAGTTTATCTCATGTATTACGATTGCGGTGAAAAGAAAAGTTATCTCACCGCCAATCCCTATAATGATGTTCTTCAGCGCCTTTCGGATGATATAGTCCTGGCTTATAAAGAGAAAAAATATGACATAGTGGCTCAAAAGATCAAAGAATTCAGGTCTCTTTCCAGATCCGCAAAGACTCCCGTGAATGTAAGGAACGATCCCGAGAAGTACGCCGAAGCCATCTGTGACCGTTTCACTCTTGCTGCGGTCGTGGGTATGCTCATCCCTTTGCTGGGATTCCTGATCTATTTTTCTACAAAAGGTATCTTTAATCCTCAGGAATTTAAGGCTCTGATCATGTGGTCCGCTGGCATAGGCATAGTCTCCATCATAGGCTATTACAAGCTCATATCCGTGATATGGATGGGGCTTATCAGACAGATGAAACTTTATGCCGCCTACCTTTCCTTCCTGGGTCTGGGTCTTGTGATATCTTCCCTGATAGAGGGGATATTAGCTCTTTTGATCTACAAATTTTAAAAATATTTTTCAAAAAAACAAGGCATCAACAAACGATGCCTTGATTTTTTTCGCAGATCCCGGTTATTTCGCTTTGTTATCCTGTTCCATCGCCTTAAGTTTCTTAAGAAAAGAAACGCCGAAGGGAGCGGCCAGAAAGAAGGTGAGCACATCGGCAATAGCCTGGGAATACTGCACTCCCGGAAGTCCCACCGTAGATGTGAGCAGGAGAAGGATGGGAATAAAGAACAGTCCGTTTCTTCCCATGGAAATAAAGGTAGCCACCCCACTCTTTCCCACACTTTGGTACAACATGTTCGTACACACCGTGGGTGGCTGGAATATCTGTCCTATAAACTGAGCTGCCAGAGCTGTGGTACCTATGCGGATAACTTCGGGCTCGTTAAGGAATATGGCCACGATCTTATCCGATATGAAAAAGCCTATGACAGCTACCACTCCAAGGATAGTCTCCCCCGCAAGGAGGGTGAAGATGCATGCCTTTCTGACTCTTCCGTATTTTTTTGCGCCGTAATTAAAGGAGCACACAGGCTGAAATCCCTGCCCGATGCCGAGAGCAGTGGCAAAGGTGAAGAAACATACACGGTTTACTATGGACATGGCAGCAACAGCCACATCTCCGTAAACCTTTGCACAATTGTTCAAAAGCATGGTCGAGAAACTGGCAAAACCCTGACGTACAAGACTGGGAAAACCGGTCTTACAAATATCTCCGATAAGTTCGGGACTTAAAGTGATACACCTTACCTTGATCTTTCCCGAACTCTTTCCGCTGATAAAAGGTATCAGAAGAAGCGTGAAACTGAACACCTGAGAACAGGCGGTGGCAATACCGGCTCCTGAAACTCCCATGTTCATTTCCCCGATCAATAACCAGTCTCCGAAAATGTTCAAAACTCCTCCGGAAACAAGCCCCACCATGGAATACAGCGCTTTTCCCTCAAACCTTAATATGTTGTTAAGAACACAGCTGGCACACATGAAGGGTGCTGCTATCAGAATAAATCTTGAATAATCTCTTGCATAGGGAAGGATAGTTTCCGTGCTTCCCAGCAATCTCATAATGGGATCGATAAAAATAAGCCCCAGAGCTCCTATCAACGCCCCCACGAAAAGGGACAATGCAAATCCCGTGGAATCACTTCTGTTTGCCCGATCGTTGTTTTTCGCACCCAGAGCCTTTGAAGCCACTACTCCGGCGCCCTGCCCGAACATGAAGCCAAAGGCCTGAATCCAGGCCATCAGTCCGAAAACTACTCCCACGGCCCCTGAGGCACTTTCACCTCCGGTACTTACAAAGTAGGTATCTGCCATATTATATAGGCTGGTTACCAGCATACTGATGGTGGTAGGTATGCCCAGTTGTATGACCAGCTTGGATACGGGCGTTTCGGTCATTTTTATATACATCCTGTCATCCGCCGGCTTCTTGATCTCTTCCTGCATTATACTCCCTGTAAACATTACATATACTTGTAAATGTTCACGTTTTCCTTTCCTTTTTTGCTGAGTCCCGTAGTCTCTCCCACCACAAATTTGCCATAGCCCCTTACAGAAAATATATCCCCTTCCTTAAGGGTCTTGTCCTTGTTTTCCAGGGTCTGACCGTTAAGTACCACATGCTTTTGCAAAAACAGCGGTAAAACCGCTCCTCTTGAAAGCTTGCAGACTTTGGCAGCAACCGCATCAGCCCTCAGCGAGTTTACCTGAATGGCGATCCTTTCCCTTTCCTTCTTAACACTTTCCTCTGGGAAAACTACGACTTCGCAATGAACCTGATTCCTTCCTACGGAAACAAGATTATCACAGACGAACGACGAGAAACGTTCCTGACAGAACAGATAGGCATATTTATCTTTAACGATTATATCACCAAAAATCCTTCTTTCAAGTCCAAGGCTCATAAGTGCTCCGAGAAAGTCCCTGTGAGTGCAGGCTACGGCAAACTTTTCAGAAACCGGAGAGATCTCTATACAGGCTATGGGGAAATCCACATTGTATCCCAGTTCTTCCTCATCTCCGAACCGCACCATTCTGCGTTCAGCCAGTTCATATCCCCCGTATAGGGTAAACCTGCTGAGCGTAAAATCTTTTTTTCGGGCAGCAAACTCATCCTGCTCCTGTATGGTCAGGAAATCGCTGAATTCAAAGGTATTATTGTTGTAAGACCTTTTTGAAAGGTCCGATAATTTTTTCAGGCTTAAATCATCATCCATCTTGATACCTATAAATAAATGTCTTTTCCTGCGGTAACCGAATATATGACCTTCTGTGAAACAGGCTTTCCGGTCAGATTCTCGAGTGCCTTGGCATAAAGATCCAATTGCACATGATACCTGGCTTTAAGCTCTTCTTCCGCATCTTTTGTTACTTTATCTGTCTTATAGTCTATAAGAACTATATTATCACCCTTGTCAATATAGGCATCGATTATACCCTGGACCATGACTGTACCTGTCTCACCTTCGGTCTTCGAATAAAACCTGTAATCCTCGGGAGAAAGACCGTAAACGAAGGGTTGCTCCCTGTGAAGCTTTCCTTCACTCTGAGCCTTGATCATGGCTTTTCCTATATCCGTCATGCAAAATACCGCCAGATCTTTTACCGAAACTGTTTTAAGGATATCTTTTTCAAGAAACCCCTCTCGGATCAACCCGTCTACGTCCTTCTTAATACTTGCCTCCGCCTCTTCTTTATTTGAATAGGTCCCGTCATATCTCAGTTTTTCAAAGACCTCATGATAAAGAGTGCCTCGTAACGCACCTGCGGACACTTCTTCCTTTGCACTCTTTTTCTTTTTCTCTCCTTCATCCGGTACTCCGGGCATAAGAGGTGATTCTCCTTCTTCCTGCTCCTCCCTGCTCATAAGATTTTCTATCTCTATATGTTTAAGTGCGGAAACCGAAACACGCATGGGAGCATTGGCTTTTTCCAGTCCCGGATAGATAAAAGCCTGTTGAGCCGCTATCTCCTCTCTGACTCCGGGTTCATCCGTAAAACTTCCGATCCCCTCCACGGGTCTGATATCAGACTCTTTTTCCGGGATGCCTTCAGCAAGATCTGCGGCACTTTTCTCATCATAGCTTATAAAAGAGAGTCCGAACCCTGCAGTGTAGACCTCTTTCCCCGCATGCCTTGTGATCGATGTCCTTACGGACTTACCTTTCTCCAGTTCTTCGATCTTTTCCTCAGACAATCCCGAAAACAGAGTGGGTCCCATAAAATCCATAAAATCAGTATAGCCGCTAAGATCCGTATACGTGGGACTTTCCCCGACCAGCAGAGTATTATTCCAATTTCTGACTGTCTTATCCGGATCGTCCACGGAAGCAACAATGAACAGTTTTTCCTTTGCCCTGGTAAGTGCCACATAGAGGACTCTGAGTTCCTCGGAGAGGGCTTTTTGTTTAACGATATCCTGTAAAAAACACTGTTTTAAGGTCTTACGCTTTACCCTTCTCTTCCTGTCCACCAGATTTGCGCCGATCCCCATGTCCCTGTCTATCATTACATTGCTTCTTGAATCGATCATGTTAAAAGCCTTTGTGGTACAGCAAACAAAGACCACTGGGAACTCCAAGCCCTTGGATTTATGCATGGTGGTCACGGTCACAGCATCCTCATCTGTCCCGGCATCCGCTTCTCCGAAATCCTTTTCTTTTTCTATTAGCCTGTCTATATACCTGATAAAATCATGCAGTCCCGCAAAAGAACTCTTTTCATATTTTCCCGCAAGAGCCGTGAGCATATCAAGATTTCCCCTTCTGCCTTCGCCTCTGGGCATAAGGGTGACTATATTCTTATAATCCGACTTCTCATAAAAGGCTTCTATAAGCTCATGGACAGTAAGGGTCTCATTCAGCTTCCTCATTTCAAAGAGAAGTTTGGCAAAGTCACGAACTTTACCCATCAGTTCGTCCTCTGCCGCCTCTTCGCTCTCCAAGGCGGCCTTCATACACTCATAGAGCATTTTTTTTCCAAAGCGTATCTTAAGCTCCGCCAGATCCGATGCTGTAAAATATCCAAAAGGTGAATAGAGCGCAGCCGAAAAAGAAATGTCATCAAAAGGATTGTCAACTATCCTCAGGAAGGCCAGAGTCTTTCTGATCTCCACTGCATTGAAAAAGCCTGTTCCTCTCTCCGCCACCGAGTAAATATTCATCTTGTCCAGAGCCTTGACAAAGACCTCCGTGGTATATTTACCGGTCCTGGTAAGCACCGCAAAGTCCCCGGCCTTTACCGGTCTGGTCTTCTTTTCTCCTTCTTCCGTAAATCCGTCGGAGATCCTAAAGCCGGAATCCAGCATTTCCCTTATCTTGCGTGCCACTGTCAGGGCTTCACGTTCAACAAAGGTGGTTTCGCCGTCTCCCAAGCTCTCTTCGGGCTCTTCTTCCTCCGTTTCTTCCTCTTCAGGATCTTCATACTCTTTATTCTGTTCGGAGGCTTCCTCGTCAGCAAGTTTTTTATCGATAAGAATGAGCTCGGTATCATAGGCCGGATTTTTCGGATCGTCCTCTTCATAGGCCTTTGACCCGAAATGAAGAGCAGCCGCCCCATCGTACTCTATCTCGGTCATATCTTTTTTCATCACCGGAGCCAAAAGCACGTTTACCGCATCCAGCACACTCTTTCTGCTTCGGAAGTTCTCGGAAAGGTCGATCTTCCTATGTGTCCCCGTATCTTTAAATTCACTGTATTTTTCTTCAAAAAGTTCCGGTCTGGCCTGACGGAAGGAATATATGCTCTGCTTTACATCCCCCACCATAAACAGATTGGGTATCCTGTCGCCGAATTCTCCGGAAATGCTCTTAAGCATATCTTCCTGAATATAACTGGAATCCTGGTATTCATCTATCATGATCTCATCAAAGCGGGAGGCCATCACCTTTGCGGTTTCGGAAGGTTCTTCCCCGCCTTTTTCATTTCTGACGCAAAGAATATTAAAGGCCATGTGCTCAATATCCGAAAAAGAAAAGCAGCATTTTTCTTTCTTTGTCTCCCAAAGCCTGCCCATAAACTTTTCAGTGATCCTGACCAGGGCTGACACAGCGGGGCGTGTAAGCATGTAAGTCTCCTCCGCTTTTTCCGCAGACATGGAAAAATACCGTTTCTTAAAAGCCTCCAGATCCTTTTTATAGGATTCTCTGACCACCTTTGCCTTTTCCTTTACCGCTTTTTCTTCATCAGAGATCTTTACCGGTCCACGATATACCGCCCATGAAAACTTGGAGAACTGTGAAAAACCACTGTTAAGATCAATAATGCCGGCATCCAGCTTTTGTAAAGAGTCCAGTTCATTTTCAAAAAATCCCTGTGCCCAGGCATATCCGTCAGGTCCCTTGCAGATATCTATACAATGTTTACAGAGCCTGACAATATCCTTAAGTATCATATGGCATTGGGAGATAACAGCATCCTCAAGTTCCTTGCGGGAAGATCCGTCATAATCCTTAAGGCAGTTCTCAAGCCACAGTTCCGGGCGGGGTTCATTGTCCGCAAAATCAAAAAGCTTTATAACCAGATCTCTTACCGGAGTATCATCTTTATAATCCCCGTATGAGGAAACCAGTTTCATAAAATCTTCTTCTGCCGCCTCATATTCCTCTTCAAAGATCTCCTCCAGCACATCTGCCTTGATAAGTTCATTCTCTGCCGGTTCGGTTATGGAAAAGCCCGGATCTATGCCAAGACTCTGGAAATTTTCTTTTACGACCATATTGCAGAAGCTGTCTATGGTAGATATCTTTGCTTCGGACAAAAGAGCCCACTGTTCCTTAAAACGCAGGTTCTCAGGGTCTTTTTCTATTTCCTCCTTAAGAGCTTTTCCTATTCTTTCTTTCATCTCGGCCGCAGCCGCATTGGTAAAGGTCACAATAAGAAGACGATCTACGGAGGTCGTTCCCTTGCTGATCCTGTCTATTATCCTCTTTACCAAAACAGCCGTTTTTCCGGATCCTGCCGCCGCTGCCACAAGAAGCGAACAGTCTTTGGATCCCACCACCTGTTTCTGGGCTTCGGTCAATTCAAATCCAGCCATCTCTTACTCCTCCCCTGTGATCCTTTGCTTTAACTCATTCTTGTTTATCTTCTTAAGCTTCTTTATCTGACCGCCGTTGCCCGGATCAAAACCGCAGACACTCTTATAATCACAATATTTGCAGGCATCGTTCTTATTTCCCTTAACAGGGGTTATTCCTGTCTTTCCGGCCATGATATCTCCCGCGCCCTCTGCCATTTTATCCGCAGCAAATTCCAAAAGCTTCCTGAGACCGTATTCGGATATCACCTTTGACTTGGCATCGTATTCCGTTTCATCTCCGCTTTTCTTCTTGGTATTTACCGGTATTTTAGAGGATCTGACACTTGGCCTGATTTCCTCTCCCTGTTCTCCGAAGGCATGATCCAAACTAATAACGATATTATGGTCCTCATTGACCAGGCCCTTCATTTTAAACTTGTTTTCCAGTTTTTCGCGGATCCGGTCTTCGATACCGTCCTCCTCAGCCCCCGGATTTCCGTCGTCATCAATTACAGCATCCCTGATGATATCGTAAAACATGGCTCCGGGCTTGTAGGCTCCGGGCTGCAGAGCCTTAGCTTTCACTCTCTCCTCCGCTTTCATATCCTCATAGCCTTCTATGGGCGGATTCAAAAGCTCCGTAGCCACATTAAGGTAGATAGGGAGCTGCAAGGAAAGTCCGTAATACAGCTTTTCATAATCAAAATCCTTATCGCCGGACTTGTAATCCACCACCTTAACCGCTTTTATACCGTTGGTGTCACAGATATCTATCCTGTCGATCTTGCCGTTCATTACAAAGTCTTTTTTCTCTATGGTAAAATTTTTTTCAAAAGCATAGGGTCTGAAATCCGTGTCTCTCAGCTGTTCGGTGAACATTTCAACAGTAAGAGTCAGAGCTTCCCTGATCCTTTCGGCTATATACTTATTCTTATGAGTATCCGTAAATGAACCTGCTTTGGCACTGTTCACAGCCTCAAGGGCACACCTTGCTATAAGCGCTTCTCGTTCCGCCTTAGTCACGCTCACCCAGTCCTTACCCTCTTCCTTAAGAGTCCGGCCGTAAAGCTCCAGGGCTTCGTGGGATATATTACCGAAATCCGAGCTTTCCAGCTTATATGTTGCATTCTTGTTTATCTTAAGCCCGTAACTCAGGAAATGTCTGAAGGGACATCCCGCAAAGGTCTCGAGCATGGATATGCTTCCGGTAAGTTTTTCTCCGTATAGCTTTTGAGCTTCTTCCTTGCTGATGTGCTCCGGCACATACTCTCCGGTCCCCATACGACGGATATTTTCCTTCCTCTGCTCCACCAGCATATTCCTTAGACCCCGATCGTTCTCGAGTACTCTGGTAACAGGGTCCAGATCATCCTTATTCATGATCCTGAGGTCGGTATAAAGGGACATAATGTCCGTAAGTACCTGAGAGGGTTTGAGTCTTTCGTTCCCGTTGGCGGCGGGATAAGAGATCCACAGTTTTGACGTGGGCTTGGTCAGTGTGAGATAGATATAAAACTTGTCATTTCCCACCTTTTTGAGGCTGGTGGGAGAAAGCTCCATGCCCTTTAACAAAAGGCTCTTTTTATCACTTTCGGAAATGAGCGGTCTGCCCACAGCGGGCTTAGGCAGTTTGTTCTCGTTGGCACCCAAAAGAAACAGCGCCTTCACATGACTCAGCCTTGTTCTTTCTATATCTCCTATGGTGATCCTGTCTCTTCCGTAAGGCACCAGCCCCACTTTAGCCTCGGAAAGCCCCGCTTCTATGAGTCCCCTGTATTCGGAAGCACTCATCTCCGCTTCTCCCAAAAATTCTGCGGTCTGATCCAGAATATCCTTAAGGGCCTCATAAACCTTTGAATATTCTTTAGCCTTAAGCCTGTCTTCCTTTTCCTCAAATTCCTCCGATATGGTTTCCAGCTTTTCTTCGACACTTACCCTCTCAAGAAAGGCAGCAAGTTTTTGGGAGAGTTTCCCTGCCTTATCGTTCTTTACCTTAAGCATCCCGGAAAGTTCCTTCATAAGTTCTTCCCTGGTCCTGTTCACTTCCTTAAGATCTATATCCTGCTTACCGTAAAATTCTCTGGTAAACTCTTTCTTAAAGGAACCGCCTTTGATCCCGAAGGCATTGCAATAATTTTCCAGCAGGCAGGCGTCGTCATAAACTATGCCCGAAAGACTGTTCTTGGCATAGGCAATGAGGAGCTCGGTATCCGCCCCCTTCTCCATGAGTTTAAGGATGATCTCCAAAAAGCCGGAACATTCATTTTCATGAAGGGTCTTTTTTCTGTCCAGGAAATAACGGGCCTTTATCTTATCCAATTCCCTGCACATGCGTTCGCCGTACACATCGATATCTCCGCAGACAATAGCTATGTCCGAATAGCTGTAACCCTCTTTTCTTATAAGCTTTTCGATCTCAGCCGCAACTCTCTTGGTCTCTTCTTCTGTATTCTGTGCGCAAAAGAGCCGTAAACTGTCATCCGACGCCGTCTTTTTTATTCCATGCCTAAAAAGCCCTCTTTCAAGGGCACGTAAACTATCGGTCTCATATTTATCATATTCCGTGAATATGGGCGGTTTAACCTCACAGCCCACCTCTTCCGCAAGCTTTGTAAGCTTTTGAACAGCCTCCATACTCATATGGTACAGGTCATATTCGGGCAGAACTTTTCCGGCAGCCGGTCTGTCTATTGTAAAGGATACCCACACCTCTTTTCCCAGTCGTAAAAACTCTCTGAGTATACCTTTTTGAGACGGGGTGAAGCCGGTAAATCCATCCAAAATAAAAACAGCATTTTTCGCCAGACCGCTCTTTTCAAGGGCTTCTCCGAAAGCGTCATACATACTTTCGTTGGTCATCAGACCGTCTCCCAGACATTCCCTAAAGCCTGAGGCCAGCACCAGCACATCCTTAAGCTTATTTTGCAATACCGGCTCGTTTTTCGAAAGTTCTATTGTGTCTTTAAGATCCTCTTCCGTAATTCCGTATTGCCAAAGCTCGGAAAGAAGCGCCTTGACCTCGGCCACAAAGCCCGCATGTTTTGAATTTCTTCCGTACATTACCAGCTTATCGCCTTTGTCGTTCAGCACCTTTTTTATAAGCATGCTCTTTCCGATCTCAGGGATGAACTCATGTTTCATGCCCGACAGCTTTGCAAAAGCGGCATTGGCCAATCTGGCCAGACTGGTAACATCAATGTTTAAGATGCCGCCCCGCGGATGCTCCGATATCAGATCATACTGAGTCTGTAACGAAAACTGTTCCGGTACCAGAAAATAATACATGGTATCCGGATCCTTCTCCGCTCCCTTTATGGCTGTCTCAAACAATTTCTTGGTCTTCCCGCTTCCCGCGGGTCCGAGTACAAAATGTAGGCTCATGCCGTCCTCCCTGATATTTCTTACCCTAAATTTTATCCCACAGCGTTCTTAATGTAAAGAAACTTTCCTATTTCCGAAGTTTCTTTCCCCATGACTATCCTATCAAAAACCATGGGGATTTTTCTGTACACAAAAACGGACCTCAACTTTTTTATCAAGGTCCGTTTCATTATCTTATTAATTCTTTGTCTCTTTTTCTTTTTTGATCAGCTTTCCAAGTTTTCCCGCAACGAAATAGCTTAATTCCGCAAGTCCCACTCCGGTTATCACATCCGCGATCACATGCTGTTTCACAGTAAGAGTGGAAATGCATACAGCCGAAGCAAATATCAGTGAAAAGATACTGTATGCTTTGGGGATATTCTTGTTGTTCCTTACTCCTATCCAGGCTATCCAGCTGACAAAGCAATGGATGGAAGGAAGGAGGTTATCCGCACTGTCCACCGTGTAAGTCGCTTCCATCAGCCTGTCAAACAGCCCTGTACCCGTTATCTCTGCCCTGACCATGGTTGTGGGAAGAAAAACAAAGCAAAGGAAACACACTGTTTCTCCGATATAATGAGCCAGAAGCGTTCTGTTAAAACCGCTCTTGTCATACCTGACGCTTAAGCAATAGTTGGCTATCCAGAGAGCATATGCCCCCCAATAGATCAATATGGTCCAGGGTATGAAGGGTATAGTCCTGTCAAAAGCCGTGGTAAAATCATAATGGTAAAAATCCCGGGCTATGGTCCTTCCCAGAAAATAAACGGTAAAGTTAAAACCGGCCGCTCCTGCCAAAAGCAAAAGCTTTCCGACGGTTTTCCCGTCAAGTTTGATCTTCATTTTTAAGTCTCCCGATAGTTTGGCCAATTCTGACCCTTACTTCCTTATCTGCTTTTTCTGCGAACAGTTCCAGTCTGTCCTTTATATTTTTCTTTAAAAGAAGAACTATGGTTGAACCCGCCAGTTCAAAGTTTCCCATTTCATCCCCCTTTTTCATGACTCCCGAATTCTCGGCCAAAGTCACGCCTCCCACAGCCATGGCCCCGATCTCCGTCTGCACCGCAGTATCAAAATGGGCGGTCTTTAAAACACTGCACCATCTGCGGTTAAGCCTGAACACGGGATAATGTCTCAAAGCAATGGGCTGGACGCTGTGAAGCTGTCCCGGAACAAAAAATGTCTCTATGGAATAGATATCATCAAAATAACAAAAATGATGATAATCCGAAGCTTCCAGTCTGAACACCAGGCAAAGCCCTCCCCCGAAAAGCTCGGCCGTTTCCCTGTCGGGAATAAGATCCGGAATGGTGTAAAGGGATCCTTTCATGGGTATTTCCAATCCCTCTGTTATATCATAGACCGAAAGTAGACTATCACAAGGTGCCGTAAGAGCACACGGATTGCCGTCAAATGTAAGATCTTCCCTCTTTCTGGCAAAAAAATCGGCAAAGGAAAGATAGGTCCGATCGCCATACGGTGTCATATCGATCCCGTTCTTTTTTATATAATTGGGGATCATTATTTTTGATGCTTTTGTATGAAGGAACCTGGCAACAGGTCGGAAGATGTGCATCCTTTGCATAAGGCCGAGCACTCCCCGTCCGAAGGCCGTGGTGTAAAAAAAGTCAGCGTTCATTATACAAAATCCAATGATATGATCACAAAACCCACTTCTACGATACCGCAGATCAAAACTGCCAGTTTTCCGAGAAGCTTAGGTTTCTTAAGGGGTACGGGTGTCAAAAAGAGTACAGCCATCACAAACAGCGTTACAGCTGAGGCAACAGGTGTCTTCCAGGAAAACACGCGGCCTGCCGCATATATAAGTGGATAAAACAGAGCCGAAAGCGTAACGGGAAGTCCGTAATAAAGTGTTCTTGAAGTCGAACTGGTCTTTTGCCTGTCCTGCTCATCCACGTTGAAATAAGCCAGACGGATCAGGGCACAGAGCACATAAAGTGCACTGATGGCAAGTACCAGATTGTTGTGGGGATTCATGCTGTAGGTGATGGTTCCGGGCAATACACCGAAGCAGATCAGGTCACTCAGGGAATCGATCTGTATCCCGAAGTTTTTCTCCTGCTCATTTCTCTGTCTCGTGGATGCCACCGTTCCGTCGAACATGTCACAAAATCCCGACAGCATAAGGCATATCACAGCCGCACAGCTGTTCTGCTCAAAGGCATATGCAATGCCCACAACACCGATCAGCATTCCGATATAGGTCAGGATGACGGTGTAGTTGTAGTAGCCCAAAGGCTTGATCTTAGAATTCATGGTTATACTCTCCCTCTTACTTTATAAGTGAAAAGCCCAGGCTGTACGCAAGAATGCACCAGGGTTTTCCCAAAATAATGATCCATAAAAATTTCTGCGCCCTCATCTTTGAAACTCCCGTAAGATAACAAAGATAGTCATCCGGAAACAACGGAAGCAACATGGCCATAAAGAGAAATGCCGTATAGGATCCGCTCTTCGATGCCCAATCCGACCATTTTCGATACTTTCCTTCCGGGAACAGATCCTGTAAAAGCGGTTTCCCGAATTTTCTGGCCAGCAGAAAGGCTATGAAAGAACCCAGCCCTATGCCGATATAGTTGCAGAAGAAGCCCACTGCCGGTCCGAACATAACAGAGCCCGCAGCGCATCCCAGAAAGCCCGGAAGCACCGGGATCACCACCTGCATCGCCTGAAACATGGTAAGTATCACAGGGCCGAACACCCCGTATTTTTCTATATAATGCTGCAGTCCTTCCACTGACTTGAATTCACCGTCAAAAAAGGCTTTGCCGAGGGCCACAGCAAATACCAAAACAAGAGCCACGAGAAAAAAAGAAGCAATCCGGATGGCTGTCTGCCTCACGCTCCTGTCAGCGGATGTTTTATTTTCGGAGTTTTCCGCCGCAAGCTCCGTTCCTGCCTTTTCAGGCCTTTCCATACTTTACCCCCATGAAACATAAATCTTTATAATGCCTTCATATTACAGAAGCCACATTAAAATAAAACTCAAATCGTCTATATAAGACGTAAAAATTCCATTAAGGTTTCATTAAAAAACAAAAAATAAAAAGACCCGTCGATAGGCCTTGGTCTGTCGCATAAAAAACCCGAGGTGCCGTTTCCCGCATTTTGACTCCTAGCATCATGCCAGGTGGGTAACCGCAGCCTGATTTGCTGTCTTCCGCTGCGGCGACCTTCGTATCGATCAAAAACATGTTTTAACCGATACGAAGGCCGGCGATGAAGTTGCGGCCTGACATCCGTCACGCAATTAGGAATCCCGTTTAAAGTTTTGTAGGTTCAAAATAGCAAGGAGTTGTCGTACACTTCAGGTTAGCTAGAGTATATCATCTTTCCCCGTTTATCTCAATATAAAATCGATAAAAAGTTTGTGAAGCACAACAGCCTTTCACAAAAATGAACCCCTAACCCCGTCCCCGGGGTTCAAAAAATGAACCTCGGGGACGGGGTTAGGGGTTCATTTTTTTCGTTGGCGACGGGGGCAAAAATCATTGTGAAGGCGAAGTAAGTGCGCTATAATATACCTCAGTTTTAATAAGGGGGATATATGACAGGACGATCAAAAAGGCAAAAGTATATATATGCTTTTATCTCACCGGCTTTCTTTTTGGCCGGCGGATTTTTATGTTGCGAGCCTATCTATCTGATCTTCGGATGTTTTGCGGCTTTTTTTTCTGCCTTTGGCCTAAGGGGCCTTCAGGAGCTGGCGGAAACTCCGGTGACTAAAGAGTCTTCCGCATCTTTAAACATTTCCGCTACCGTTTCGCTTTTTCTGATCTCGGTATCTGGTTCAGTGATCTTCATGGGACTTTCAAGGCAATTACCCGCTCTTTTGTCTCCCGTAAAGCTGATCTCGCTCCTTATCATTGCTTTTTTACTTGCCGGATCCGTAGTCTTCTTTTATGGTACACTTTACGATTCCCAGGGCTTTTCCACATCTGTTATCCCTGCTATTGCTTTTCAGCTTTCCGGCTGTTGTTTTCTTTTTGTATCCACTCACTATATTCCGATCCTCATATCCTGCTTCCTGGTTCTCACAGGTCAGTTTTGTGCTGTGAGCGTCATAGGTTCGCTGTTAAATAATTACACCCCCATCCATTATCGCATACATTTCGCCCTCCTCAGGGCCCTTGCAGTGATGCTGGCTCCTGTAGCGGCTTTCTTCCTATTAAAGATACACCTTTTTAACGGCTCCAATGTATTTCTTCTGGCGGTAGCTCTGGATGTGGCAGTATTCATCTCCCTGTCCGCGGTTTATGTGGTCATCCGTACCTCTCACTTTTCTCTTTCCACCGAAAGCGGAGACCTTACAGAGCCCAGGATCCTTCGGGAATTTGTGGATCCTTCGGATGCTCCGATCACCTGGACTGAATATCCCCGTCCTCAAATGAGAAGAAATGACTGGATAAATCTGAACGGAGTATGGAAACTCAACACAGACACCATTTACGTTCCTTTTCCGCCCCAATCATCCCTGGCCTGCCACAAGGGCACGGTTTCCAATGTGCTTTTTTACAGCCGCACTTTCCATATCCCTGCGGAATGGGAGGGGAAACGGATCCTTCTTCACTTCGGTGCCGTGGATCAGACCTGCGAAGTCTATGTCAACAACAGACACATAGGCTCTCACGAAGGGGGCTACCTTCCTTTTACCTTTGATATTACCGACTCCCTTAACTTCCTGTTTGAAAACACCGTGGAAGTCAGAGCCCTGGACCTTCTGTCCAAAAAATACCCTTACGGAAAACAGCGCATCCCCAGAGGCGGCATGTGGTACACCCCGGTCAGTGGCATCTGGCAGACCGTATGGCTGGAGCCCGTTCCCAAGAATCACATCCGCAGGATAAAGATAACGCCCGATCTTAAAGGCATATACTTAAAAACTGTGGTAAGTTCTCCCGATGTGATCGGTCGGTTTACCGTTGATATAAATCTCCCGGGCGGCAAGCATTTCCACAGGGACTATTCGGAGCCCCGTCAATATATAGATCTGGAAGAAGCCTATCTTTCGGTGGGACTCATGGAGCCCTTACGACTTTGGAGTCCTGAATCTCCCTACCTTTATCGGATGAAAGTGACCTACGAATCCGACGAAGTTGAGACCTACTTCGGTCTTCGTACCATTGAATTAAAAAGTATAAAGGGCATAGAAAGAGTCGTCCTTAACGGAAACCCCATCTACATTCACGGGGTGCTGGATCAGGGATATTTCCCCGAAGGCATATTCACCCCGGCTGTCGCGAAAGAATATGCCAGGGACATAATGAGAATGAAGGAACTGGGCTTCAACTGCCTCAGAAAGCATATAAAGATAGAACCGGACATCTTCTATTATTACTGTGACACCCTGGGAATGCTGGTGCTCCAGGATATGGTGAATAACGGGAAATACAGTTTCATCATGGATACAATAATGCCCAACATCACCACAAAGCACAGCTCGGATGTGGGCAAATGCCATTCCAAAAAACGGAAGGAGTTTTTCATAGAGCACTGCAAGGCTACGTTGAGGCAGCTCCACAACCACCCTTCCATAATCGCCTATACCATTTTTAATGAGGGCTGGGGCCAGTTTGACAGTGACAGCATCTTCGATATCCTTAAGGAAAAGGACGGCACCCGCCTTTATGATTCCACCTCAGGCTGGTTTGTGCAGAAAAAGAGCGACTTTGACAGCCGCCATCAATACTTCAACAATGTTTTGTTTACTCCGGGAGTGCGGCCTCTTCTGATCTCCGAGTGCGGAGGCTTCTCCTATATGATACCGGAGCACTATTTTTCAAAATATAATCACTTCAGTTACGGTATCTCCCTGTCTTCAAAAGAGCTCACCGGGCTGGTCAGAAAAATGTACGATGAAATGGTGATACCCATTATAGAAAAAGGAGGCTGCGGTTGCATTTACACCCAGCTTTCCGATATCGAGGACGAGACCAACGGTCTGTATACCTATGACCGGAAGGTTCTTAAGGTGGATAAGGACGAGATGTTAAGGATCAGGGATGATATCGAAGAACATCTAAAAAATGCAGTTGAATAAATGAAAAGCAGGACCTTTAAAGCCCTGCTTTTTTGTATCTATTCCACATATTCGACCGTGATCTTGTTTGCCACCTTTTGCTTTTCCATTACTTCTTTAACCGCATTGGCCGAGCTTTCGGGGGCAAGGGATATATCCACCACGAACTTAACAGTGGAATTCAATTTGTGAGCATCTATTACCTTTTTCTCCAGCTCCGCGGTGTCTGCGCAGGGCTCTTCAAAAAAAGTGATGCTGGATTTTCCGACTGTGATCTTTATCTCGGAAGCAACACTGTAAGGATGAGGTGTGGGAGTAGGTGTGAAAATGGCCTCCCTTGCCTTTTCCTTTCCTTCGTCAATTGCATCCTTGGTATTATCCACGAACTGATTTACCGAATCCTCAGTGATCTCACCGTTCTTATCGACCAGTCCGACTTCCTTTCCTATCCCGAACTTGTCACCGCCCAGGATCGTTCCCAATACAAAGGCCAATCCCACAATGGCTACAAATAACACCAGCTTTATCAAACCTTTCATTTCATTTCCTCCTTATGTTCTGCTTCCGGCTCCTGTTTAAGTTACCGGTCTGCATCCTTTATGGGTTTATACAGGACTCTGGCATCATACTTTGATATCAGGTCGTTAAGAGCGTTCTCCACAGCTTTTCTGTCTCCGGTGGTGATCATGTCCGTATCATAATTAAAGAACACATATACCGAGGTGGCATCCGCCGCAAGAGCCGCATCTATACTTTTTTTAAGAGCCGCTTTCATCGCTTCGAGAGCTGTGTTTCTTCCTTCATCATCTCTGAACTCTGCCCATCTGTCTTCCGCATCCGTGCCTGCTTTGCCGTAATTTAATGTTCTGTATATTGGGAATTCATCCTCTTCTTTTTCATAAACACATTTACAGCCCACATTGTAGGACACTATGAGTTTACTGAGATACTCGTAGCCTTTGATCTTGCTCTCTGCATTTGCAAGCCTGGCCAAAAGATCTTCCACACTGCCTTCTTCCAGTTTTTTCTGAGCCACCGCCAGTTCCTTTGATACAGCGGATTTTTCATCAAGGAGCTGAGCAATGGAAGTTTTGGCGTTTTGAAGTTCCTGTTCCTTTTCGGATAAAGCCTTGTCCTTATCGGCAAGTTCTGCGTCCTTATCGGCCAGCTTCGCATCCTTGTCGGCAAGTGCCCTGTTCTTGATCTCTTCAGCCATCTTCAGCTCAGTTTCTTTATCTTCCAGCTCTTTATCTTTTTCAGCCAGTTTTTTATCTTTGTTTTCCAGCTCATTTTCCGCAGCCTTGAGATCGCTTTCACTGACAAGGAGCCTTCGGGCATATTCATCCTCGATCCTTTGCTTTTCCTCATCCGCGCCGTCCAGTTCGGTCTGCATCTCCTCTATGGTAGCCTTTGCGGCCTCAGTCTCCGCCTCGGAGGCCTTCACCATATTGCTGTTTTCTATCATGACCGCAAATATCAGGATCATTACCACATCCAGAAGAGAGGTGAGCTCTATAACGATATCACGTATCCGTCTCTTCCTCATGCTCTTCTCCTTTTTTTACGGATGTAACCTGAATCCTTCCGGTATCGTCTACTATCTCAATATCTCCCTTCCCTGCTTCTTCCAGCAGGTTTTCAACGGAATCCACTACTCCCAGGAATGAATCCAAAGGTGCGGAAAGTACCGCATCCAGGCACTTAAAGATAACAGCCCAGATAACACCGTTAAGTGTGGTGGTAAGCGCTACCATGAGATTGGACATGAGGTCGGTGGATTCAGCCACAGTTATAAGTGCCGCCACTGTTCCCATGATACCCAAAAGTGGAAATACCGCGGTTATATTGGCATAGATCTGATAGAGTACCATAAGTGTCCTTCCTATGCCTCTCAATCTCTTCCCCGTTTTCCTTGAAACTTGTACTCTTGCCGCTTCTCCCGTTACCAGTTCTCCCTTGGGATAACGGATGGTGTTTCCGACCGCTCTTATGATGAGCGATGCCACAAATATACCGAAATTCACTCCCGCAAAAATGAAGATGATCAGGTTGTCCTTTTCGGAAATAAATGCAGCCAAACCTTGTAGCCTGTCCATGTAAGCTCCCTTCATAACACTTTGTTTATATATAGATTTAAACTATATTATATTATACAAAGTACAACAAAACAAATGTATTTAATCTTGTTCTTAAGCCGCCAAAAAAAGATCTGCCCACGGCAGATCTTAATCGGATCTTGCTTATTGACCTCTCTGGCCCTGACGGCGAACCGCCTGTCCTCCCTTAACATTGGTGTTTACCGCACCGCTGTTTACCTTGGAGTTGTTCTTGCCGTTCATTGCAGGATTTGCATTGGCCTTTTTATTTCCCCTTGCCATTGCTTCAAAACCCGCCTGGCGATTACTTTTACTGTTATTCATAATATGTTCCTCCGTATTGCAAAGCTACACCAAGAATATCAATGCTTTTGACTGGATTATAGCACCGAGATTTTCACTTGTCTATAAAAAAATGAACCTAGGGGACGGGGTTAGTGGCTCACTTTTTGACACCCGGGGACGGGGTTATGGGTTCACTTTTTTGACCCTTTGGGGACGGGGTTAGGGGTTCATTTTGTGAGCAAAATGAACCCCTAACCCCGTCCCCAAAGGGTCAAAAA
>JAEEGK010002673.1_pt1 | contig 44686 bp, 39 predicted proteins | sample 8958771 | NCBI WGS metagenome assembly JAEEGK01 (sample SAMN16246547, study PRJNA631951) | gut metagenome | biome: gut microbiome; feature: rumen; material: SC-attached | host: Bos | place: Iran: Karaj | collected 2018-10
TGATAAATGATAACTGATAATGTTGCTGTGCACAGTAAGAGTCATATTTTCAGGTGTTGGAACACAAATCCAATCACAGCTTGCTTGTGGAGATAAGTCACCTTATACGCGGTGAAGGTAAATGTCAGTGTATTATTATTATTCACTGTTCACTATTCACTAGCGCAGCGATTAATCAGGTGGTTATTGCGGCGGGGTCCCACCTCTTCCCATTCCGAACAGAGAAGTTAAGCCCGCTTGCGCCGATGGTACTGCAATGCAATGCGGGAGAGTAGGAGGCCGCCACTTTTAAGAAGCCGCAAGGCAAACAGAGAAGCCCTGTTATCAGCAACGATAGCAGGGCTTCAGTTTTTTCCTATTATTTTTATGTTTGTTTATGGTCGTTTTGCTTATGGTTATGCCTAAGTACCAGCGAATGGAATCGTCCCTTTGTACTGCCGGTGGTGGCGACGTCATCTTTCATCTGTTCTGACGTCATCTTCAGGTGCTTCCGACGTCATCTACGACCCGTTCCGATGATACTTTACCCCCCTAAAGTATCATCGGAACGACCGCAAGATGCCATCGGAACGGATGATAGATACGTCAGAAACGACCCGAAAGTGACCTGCCTTCGCAAATTATGTGGAAAGCGTATGAGGTTATGAATGGTAGAGACCGAGATTACGGTAAAAGGATGACATGCTGTTGTAGCCAGAGCGTGTCGCAATCTCGTTCTTGGGAGTAAGCGGGTTCTTCTCCATTAACTGTTCTGCATATGTGATGCGCTTACGGTTGATGTATTCCTTGAAGGTCATGTGTGCACAACTGCTGAGTGCCTGCAGCAGATAGGTGCGGTTTGTTCCTAATAGCTTGGCAACATCATTGAGTAATAGGTCATTTTGGAGGAAAACCTGATGTTCGTTCATGATGTTCTCTAGTCTCTCATATATGAGAATGCTGGTGCTACTGGGGGGGACTATTATATGCTCTGTTTGATCGGCCTCTTTCTCCTGCTCTTCGGGGATGTCTCTCACGGAGAAGTCCTGCTGCATACCTACCCATGATAGGGCGAAGATAAGCGCTGAGAAAGCTACTGAAGGTAATGCTATAATGATATTGTCGACAAACATCTGTCGTCCTATTACGTTGACAATGGTGGAGACCAGTGAAGTTGCAATGAACAAGATAAGAATAGTGGGGATAGCTTCAATCTCTTTGTTTTCTGTATCGGCATAGAGTTGTTGTATGGTTTTGTTGAATCGTCGGATACGACGGAATCCTCTAATGATCACCACCACCACTTGTATGGCAAAAGTAATATGACAGGTGATATGTACCCATGCCTGAACGAGTGCCAGTGCACTTAGTTTTGTTTCATGGCCGTGGTAGAGGTAGTTTGCGATGAATGCTTTGGTTTCCTCTGCATCCATGGTGCAATATAGGCTACCTGCAAGGATTCCTGCTATTATCGGTGGGATGAATGCTGACCAGAGGAAGACTCTCTGTTGCGACAGCGGTGTACGGTCGGTAATTTCACTTATATATAATAGGAATAAGGGGTAGACTGTCAGGTTCAGTGCCACATATATGGTGTCGCTGAATGGCAGCAGGTTGATGTAATGGTTGAAGAAAATGAAATGGCAGCTATATAATAGCAGTGTGGCAATGGCCCACACTAGCAGCCAGCGTATGGCCTTGTCCATACGCCGTCTGTAGGTAAGAGTCAGTTGGATGACCATTACCACACAGACCATTACTGGCAGAGAAGAGAATAGTCCGTATATCATAATGCGTGACAAAGGTAATCAATAAACCCCTAACGACAAAGCAGTTTGATGGTTATTTGCAATTTTGGGACTATTATTTTGCAATTTTAAGACATAGTTTTGCAATTATATCACGTTAGATATGTAAATAATTCGTAAATTTGCATATCAATAATTAACGACTAAAGAATTAAAGCAATGAAGAATCTGAATCTATGGCTCCTTGCAAGCCTATTTGTAGCAGCGTTTACGTTGAGTGCTTGTGGTGACGATGATGGCAACAATGACAACAATGACAACAGAGCTCCTAAAAATGAAGCAATAAAAGTTACTGAAGAGACTCTTAAGGGCATTTGGGATGGAGCGTTGGAGCATGACTTTGCCCAGGGCTACTATCAGAGATGGCGCATCCAGTTTGACGGTAAGAACTATACCTCGTGGAGAACGCACCAGATGGTGGGTACCGCCAAGCAGGCTGACCTGGGCCTGCAGACGGTCGGTAGCAAGTCGCAGGGTACGTGGGAATATGTAGATGGTGCACTGCTGCTTACTCCTGAAAAGATGTGGGACTCTTACTATCAGACGGCTGACGATTACCAGACGATGAGCAATCTGAGGTATGTCTTCAACTCCTACAATACGGAGACGATGGAGGCTTCTCCTTGGTATGAATTTTCTGAATTAATTATTAAGTCTTGCGTTGAGAACGAAAAGAAATCCGGTAATCCGCAGACTTACATGTACATCAAGTATTGGCCTGTTGTCTCGCTGACTGCCAAGGAACTGACAGTACGGATTAACATGGACACGTTTAAGCTGACAAAGCAATAAAACTAAAAACTAATAATTATGAAGAAACTAAATCTTTGGCTTCTTGTAAGCCTTTTTGTAGCAGCTTTTGCGCTGACCGCCTGTGGTGATGATGATAGTCCGTCTACTCCTCCTGCAGATGTTCCTGACGGAACTACTCTAACTGTAAATGACTTGATTGGCACGTGGACTGTTAATAGTACGGATGAAAGTTATACTTTTGTATTTACACAGACAGAGTTGACGTGTAAAACTACAAGTGGTGTAAATTACCAAGGCTCTTATACATTGAAAGATGGTGTCCTTTCGTATAATGCTCAAGAATACAAACCTGCATTGTTGAAAAACAAATCTGTTCTTGTATTTAAGGTTATCGCTAAGGATAATGAAGGTAAAGAATATGAAGAATTGGCAATGATTCTATTCAAGAAAGGAGCATCTGTCAGCACATCTTCCGATGAGTTGCAAGGTAAATGGCATTGGTATATGTTTGGAGATACCCAATACATTCGAGCAGGTTGGAAGTTTGATGGGAATAAGTTTGAGCTGGTTATCACTCCTTGGGGCGAGAAGTATGTAGGCACTTATACCTATTCTCATGGTATTGTCAATCTTAAAGTAACTGCAGCATATACATCACGTGAACCTCATACTGGCTATGGTTTAGGTGAAGGCTCTCTTGATCCATCAACACTGGAAGCTACGTGGAATGTATTGGATGAGGATCATTGGCATATAGATGCAGCGGATGAGGGGCCGTTCATCGTCAATGGTGCCGAGGCTTATGGTTGCGTTGCTAATTTGATGTGTCTTTATCATAAGAAATAATCTAAGCGAAATATTATGAAGAAACTAAATCTTTGGCTCTTTGCAAGCCTTTTCTTAGCAGCATTCACGCTGAGTGCATGTGGTAGTGATGATGGTGACGATAAACCGACAACGGCAACACTTACTGGTACGAAGTGGTATGAAGAACAAACTATGGATGGTCATTTCCTAAACTATGTTACTTATATCTTTGATAATAATGGACAGGTGTCTTTTGGCAATCTTCAGGAAATGAACGATGGTAAGTGGCATAAGTGGACTCGTCATACCTATTCGTACACGGTAAAAGGTAATAGTTTCTCATGGAGTAGTGGAGAGTATACGACCTCTGGTACTTATGTGATAGAGGGCGATGTTTTAAAACTCACCATGAATGGAGGAGGCACGAACGTCATAGAACTGAAGCGTATGACAGGTGCTGTACTTGATAAATATAATAAAGCCGTAGAAGGATATAACTGATTAAAAAACCTAAATAACAAACGATTATGAAAAAACTAAATCTTTGGCTCTTTGCAAGCCTTTTCGTAGCAGCATTTATGCTGAGCGCATGTAGCAGTAGTGACGACAGTACGAGTGGTAGTGGCGGTTCGACACCTCCTCCATCTGCTCCGGATCCTGCCACTATGAAGTTTGCTGCCCTTTCTGGTGTGGTATGCCAGGATCCGTATGGTTATGGCGATATGACACCTCTGACTGGCGTAAAGGTCAGTTCAGGAACTGAGACGATGACGACAGGTGTGAATGGTCTTTTCCAGTTTAATAAGGTGAATGTTGTTGATAATCGTGTAGTGGTAAAGTTTGAAAAGGCCGGCTACATGGATGTCGTGCGCTCATTCCCCGCAGGTGAGCAGTTGCAGCAGAAGGTTGTCATGCAGAAAGTGCAGACGGAGACCTTTAGTGCTTCGGAAGAGAAGATCTTGGGTGTTAAGACTCCTGAGTACGGTGGCTCTACCATGACGGTGCAATTCGAGGCCAATTCTTTCAAAAAGGCTGACGGCAGTACCTATACTGGACTGGTAACCGCTGAGTCAACCTATCTGAATCCAGACAATAGCACGGCTTTTGCCGAGGCTATGCCTGGCGACCTGACGACGAACAATGCTGAGCAGCTTATTAGCGGCGGTATGGTTGCTGTCAATCTGAAGGACGCTGATGGCAATGAGTTGACACTTGATGCCAGCAAGCCTGCTACCTTGATGTTCCCCATTCCTCAGAAGATTAAGAATAATACCCCTGACTCGGAGCCTCGCCTGTGGTATTTTGATGAAGCCAAAGGTGTATGGGTAGATGAGGGCGCTGTCGAGATGGTTGGTGACTACTATCAAGGCAAGGTAACCCATTTCTCATGGCATAATCTGGATTATCCCGAGGCTCGTGCCACGCTGAAAGTAAAGGTTGTTGACCCCAATGGTACCCCCATTCCTTTCATTCCTGTAGACATTGACGGTGAGCGTCAGGCTATGACCAACGCCCAAGGTATTGCTACTTCCGTTGTGCCCAGCAATACTAAGTTGTATGTCCGTGTTGAAGGTAAATACTACGGCTATGCATCGGACAAGAAAATCCAGAATATCACCCTCACTGGCGGTGAGACCAAGACTGTTGAACTGAAGATGGAACAGCGTGCTGCTATCATCAACGGTCATGTCATCAACAGCGGCTCAGGTTCTAAGGTATGCACCGTATTCATCAGTTATCAGGGTATGACTACTCCCAGTACGGTGAGTGACCTTGATGGTGCCTTCCAACTCTATGCTCCCTGTGGTTATACAGGTTCGGCTAAGCTAATCGGTCAGTTTGGCGACGGCAGTCAGGCTGAGGTGGCTATTACCCTTAACGAACAAGACCAGACTATCAATCTGACTGTTGACAACGGCAGTTCAGCGGGTGGTGGTATCATTCATATCAGCGGCAGTGGCCTGAACTTCAACTATGTCTTGCCTCTGGCCTCTGATGGTGGTACGTTGCGTGGTACTTACAGCCTTACTCCTGAGCGCAACAATACGTTCTTTGCCAGCTTTGGCGAGCAACCAAATTGGGATGATCCGAACATAGACCCGCATAGCAAGGCATGGACAGAGGTCAGTGTCGAGATTCCCAACTATTCTGAGAGTAAGACCAGCTTCACAAATAGTACATTGAGATACTATCTAGAGGGCCATGCAGGTCGTCGCTCGCTGGCGGTTGAGAAGTGTACTATCAATCTTACTCGCAGTGGAGAGAACTATACCTTCAAGATTTCGAAGGCTGCAGGTGTCATCCAGCAAGATATGGACCGTAATATCGATTGGGAGAATCCCGCAAATGTTACCGTTGATGCCGAGATTGGTGCCCGCCTGACTTATTCAGGCGAGTGAGGTTCGGCTAGACTGTTAATCAATAATATGTGGGCGCTACTGAGGTGGCGCCCACTTTTATGTTCGATAATGCTGTTTTTTAAAACCTTTTAGCGTCATATTTTTGGCTATGTCGATAATAATGTTTAATTTTGTCGGTTGTTAAATCATCAAGACAATGAAGAAAGTATTATTCATGGCGTTGACACTGCTGGCAGTGGTGACTATGGACGCTAAGAGACTGGATTTGAAAGAGATTACCCGCGGCCTATTCCGTGGTGAGACGGTTAGTGGTGTACAGCCGCTGAACGATGGCGAGACCTATGCCCAGCTGAGCAATGATGGTCGCCGCATCGTGCAGTATTCCTTCAAGACCGGCAAGGAGGTGGCTACGCTGTTTGACGTGGCTACTGTCAAAGGTGACAAACTTGACGACATCGATGGCTACATCATGAGTCCCGATGGCAAGCGTATCTTGATACAGACCAAGACACAGCGCATCTATCGCCACTCGTTTACGGCCAACTACTACATTTATACCATCCACAACAACCGTATTGTGCCCCTGTCGCAGAATGGTCCTCAGCAGACTCCGCTGTTCTCTCCCGATGGCGTACAGATAGCCTTTGTGCGTGATGGCAACATCTTTATTGTCAAGCTGTTGTACGACAATGCCGAGATACAGGTCACCAAGGATGGCAAGAAGAACCAAGTGATTAACGGTATTCCCGACTGGGTCAACGAGGAGGAGTTCTCGCAGAACCGTGCCATGGTATTCAGTGCCGACAGTCGACAGATTGTCTGGGTGCGCTATGATGAAAGTGCCGTCAAGGAGTGTTTTATCCCAATGACCAAAGGCGGTTATAGCTATAAATATCCTGTTGCAGGTGAGCAGAACTCGACCGTCTCTGTTTGGAGTTATGATGTGCCCAGTCGCCAGACTCGCCAGTTGCAGGTGCCCATCGAAAAGGACGGCTATGTTTCTCGTCTGGTGGCTACTTCTGACTCTTCGCAGGTGGCCGTCTTCACGCTGAACCGCCATCAGGACTGTCTGCGCATCTATATGGCCAATCCGTTGACCACCGTCAGCAAGTTGGCTGTTGAAGACAAGGTCGACAAGTATATTCGTGAGGAGACCTATAGCAGTGCGGTCTTCAGTAAACGTCACATCCTGTTGCCTAGCGATCGCGACGGCAATATGCATCTCTACCTCTATAACTTCAATGGTCAGCTGTTGCGCCAGGTAGACCAGGGCGACTATGAGGTCAGTGATGTCTATGGCTATGACGAACAGACAGGTGCAGTCTATTATGCTTCTCATGAGAACGGTGCAACAGACCAGCGCGTCTGGGTGGCCTATGAGAATGGCAAACGCGAGTGTCTGACCAAGAAAGCAGGCTGGAATAGTGCTGTCTTCAGTAAGAACTACCAGTATTTCATCAATACTTGGAGCGATATCAATACCCCGCCTGTTTGCGCCATCTACACCAGTAAGGGCAAGAAGGTAGAAACACTCGTCGATAATAAGGCCCTGCGTGATCAGTTGAAGAACTATCAGTTGGGTGATCGCGAACTGTTTACCTTGACAACCTCGGAAGGAGTTACGCTGAACGGTTGGATGGTCAAACCTCGTGACTTCAGTGCCAAGAAGCAATATCCGGTAGTGATGTACCAATATGGAGGACCTGGCAGTCAGTCTGTCAAGGATACTTGGAACGTTGGTATGGCTGGTCAAGGCGCAGCCTTGGAGCAATATCTCTGTCAGCAGGGCTTTATCTGTGTGTGCATCGACAATCGTGGCACAGGTGGTCGTGGTGCCGATTTCGAGAAATGTACTTATCTAAAACTCGGTCAGCTGGAGTCTGTCGACCAGGTAGAAGCAGCCTTGTGGTTGGGTCAGCAGTCGTATGTCGACAAAAAACGTATTGCCATTTGGGGCTGGAGCTTTGGTGGTTTCAATACGCTGATGTCCATGTCTGAGGGCCGTGGTGTCTTCTGTGCCGGTATCGCCATTGCACCGCCTACCACCTGGCGCTACTATGACACCATATATACCGAGCGCTTCATGCGTACGCCCAACGAGAATCCGGCAGGATATGACGACAATCCATTGACCCGTGTGAATAGTCTACAGGGCTCGTTGATGATTGTTCACGGTCTGGCTGACGACAATGTGCACTACCGTAACACCGCTGAGTATTGCGAGGCACTGATACAGGCTGACAAGGACTTCCGTCAGCAGATCTATGCTGACCGAAACCACAGTATCTATGGTGGCAACACCCGTAACCACCTGTTCCGTCAGTGCGTGAACTTCCTGAAAGAAAACATGAAGTGAGGGTCAGCGGGGAAACCGCTGACCACTCTATAGTGATATTTCGCCGCGGATGCTCTGATTCATGAGCATCCGCACTTTTTCTGGGTCGTCGTAGTGTGACTGAAGGAACATCAGCTTGGTAACAGCACTTTCCACTGTCGAGTCGTAGCCACTGACCACACCTGCCTCCTGCAAGTGATATCCCGTATCGTAGCGGCTCATCTCTACACAGCCTTGCAGGCACTGGCTGATGTTGACAATGACTTTGCCGTTGCGGGTACCCTCCTTTAGTGCGTTCAGCAGCCACGGACTTTGTGGGGCATTGCCACTGCCGAAGGTGCGCATGACGATAGCCTTGAGATTGGGCGTGTGGATGATGTGACGAATCAGGTCTTCGCGAATGCCTGGGAACAACGAGAAGATGATGACGTTGTTGTCCAACCGGAAATGAGGAATCATGGGCTTCTGCCAGTCGGGCTGCAACATGCGGTTGCGATGATAGATGATGTTTACACCCGCATCCACCAAGTGCGGAAAGTTGAACGACTCGAAGGCGTTGAACTCCTCTGCCGACTGCTTTGTGGTACGGTTGCCACGCAACAGGTGACCGTTGAAATAGATGCCAACCTCTGGCACCATAGCATGTCCGTCGGCATCCTTAGTGGCCGCAATCTCTATTGAGGTGATGAGGTTCTCCTTGCCGTCCGTGCGTAATTGTCCGATGGGCAACTGAGAACCTGTAAAGATGACAGGCTTCGTCAGGTTCTCCAACATGTAGGATAGGGCAGAGGCAGTATATGCCATGGTGTCCGTACCATGTAGTACGACAAAACCATCATAGTCGTCATAGTGGTCGGCGATGACGTGACTAAGGTCTGTCCACATCCTTGGCGACATGTCACTGGAGTCGATGGGTGGTGAGAATTGGTAGGTGGCAATCTCTGTGTCAAACTGTTTCAATTCAGGAACATTTTGCAGCAGGTGCTCGAAGTCGAACGGCTCCAGAGCGCCCGTCTGTGGATTGCGGTTCATACCGATGGTTCCACCCGTGTAGATGAGTAATACGCGTGTTTGCATGTGGCAAAGATAAGAAGAAAAAGTGATATAAGGAAACGTTTACGTAGATTTTCTTCAAAAAAAAACAGAAGACGCCTCATAAATGAAAAATATTTGCTACTTTTGCACAACAATTACGAGTATCACTAAAACAACAAACAATCATAATGACTATGAAGCAATTCAATGACAAGAACTTTGTGCTCGACAACGAGGTAGCACAGGACCTGTTCCACAACCATGCGGCTAAGATGCCCATCATCGACTATCACTGTCACCTGATTCCCGAAATGGTGGCCAACGATCACCGTTTCAAGAGCATCACCGAGCTGTGGTTGGGTGGCGACCACTACAAGTGGCGTGCCATGCGTACTAACGGTGTTGACGAGAAGTATTGCACCGGTAAAGACACCTCTGACTGGGAGAAGTTTGAGAAGTGGGCTGAGACCGTTCCCTATACCCTCCGCAACCCATTGTACCACTGGACACACCTGGAGCTGAAGACCGCTTTCGGTATTGAGAAACTGCTGTCGCCGAAGACCGCTCGTGAGATTTTTGATGAGTGTAACGAGAAGTTGCAGCAGCCAGAGTTCTCTGCCCGTGGTTTGATGAAGCACTACCACGTAGAGTGCGTCTGCACCACCGACGATCCTGTTGACGATCTGCACAACCATATAGAATATGCCAAGCATAAGGCCCAGGACGATCCTATGATGATTCCTGCTTGGCGTCCTGACAAGGCTATGAATATTGAGGCTCCTGAGTTTGCCGACTATGTTCATCAGTTAGAGCAGGTCAGCGGTGTTACTATCACCAAGTTTGCTGATATGGTTGACGCCTTGAAGAAACGTCACGACTTCTTTGCTGCCAATGGTTGTAAGTTGAGTGACCATGGTATCGAGGAGTTCTACGACGAGGAGTATACCGACTCACAGATTGAAATCATCTTTGAGAAGGCTATGCGTGGGCAGCAGCTTTCTGTGCTGGAGACTCGTCAGTACAAGCACTGCTTCCTGACCGTGATGGCTGAGATGGATGCTGATGCCGACTGGACTCAGCAGTTCCATTATGGTGCCATCCGTAACAACAATACCAAGATGTTCAATCAGCTGGGTCCTGACACCGGTTTCGACTCTATTGGTGAGTTCAATACTGCCAAAGCGATGTCTAAGTTCCTGAACAAGCTGAATATGGAGGATAAGCTCACGCGTACCATATTATATACATTGAACCCCTGTGCCAATGAGGTAATCGCTACCATGCTTGGCAACTTCCAAGGTGGTGAGCCTGGTAAGATACAGTTTGGTTCAGGCTGGTGGTTCAATGACCAGAAGGATGGTATGGAGCGCCAGATGAATGCGCTTAGTGTGCTGGGACTGCTGTCTCGCTTTGTCGGTATGTTGACCGACAGCCGTTCGTTCCTGAGCTATCCGCGTCATGAATACTTCCGTCGCATTCTCTGTAATATGCTGGGTAACGACGTGGAGAAAGGCCTGCTGCCTGACGACCGTGAACTGCTTGGAAAGATGGTTGAGGACATCTCTTATAACAACGCTCGTAGGTATTTTAAGTTCTACTAAGAAAAAAAGTTCGGCTATCCTGCTTGGGATAGCCGATTTTTTTTTACCTTTGCACCCGAAAAGAATAAAAATACAGAAACTAATATGTGTGGAATAGTTGGATATATCGGCCATAAGGAGGCATATCCTGTGCTGATTAAAGGTCTTCGAAGACTGGAATACCGAGGTTATGACTCTGCAGGTGTAGCGCTGATTAACAGTGATGGCAATCTCAATGTGTATAAAACAAAGGGTAAGGTTGACAACCTGACTGAATATTGCAGTGACAAGAATGTCAGTGGCAGTGTGGGTATAGCCCATACCCGTTGGGCCACCCATGGTGAACCCTCGTCGCGCAATGCCCATCCTCACTATTCACAGTCGCACAATCTGGCTATTATCCATAATGGCATTATCGAGAACTATGCCGATATCAAGCAGAAACTGATAGAAAAAGGTGTGGCCTTCCAGAGCGATACCGACACCGAGGTGTTAGTACAGCTGGTCGAGTATATCATGGAGAAGAAGCAGATATCCCTGTTGGAGGCTGTTCAGGTAGCCCTCTACCAGGTGATTGGTGCTTATGCCATCGCTATTGTCGACAAGCGCGACCCCAACCAGATTATCGCAGCCCGCAAGCAGAGTCCACTAGTGGTTGGTATTGGCGACGGTGAGTTCTTTCTGGGTTCTGATGCCAGTCCAATCATTGAGTATACCGACAAGGTCGTCTATCTGGAAGATGGCAATATAGCAGTCATCCGCTTGGGTGAGGAGTTGAAAGTCATTAGCATCTTGGGCGAAGAGCAAGAGCTGGCAGTCAAAACTGTCGATATCGACCTTGGTCAGATAGAGAAAGGTGGCTATCCTCACTTTATGTTGAAGGAAATCTTCGAACAGCCGGAGTGTCTCACCAACTGTATGCGTGGACGTGTCAATGTAGAAGGCAATCATGTCACGCTGTCGGCTCTTATCGACTATCGTCGCCAGATGCTTGAGGCTAAGCGCGTAGTTATTGTGGCATGTGGTACCTCGTGGCATGCTGGACTCATCGGTAAGCAGCTGATAGAAACTTACTGTCGTATCCCGTGTGAGGTGGAGTACGCCTCTGAGTTCCGTTATCGCAATCCGGTGGTAGGCAAAGGCGATGTGGTGATAGCTATCTCACAGAGCGGTGAGACTGCCGATACGCTGGCTGCCATTCAGTTGGCTAAGGAGAAGGGCGCCTTTATCTATGGCATTTGTAACGCCATCGGTTCCAGCATTCCCCGTGCTACTGATACGGGTACTTATATCCACGTGGGTCCTGAGATTGGTGTTGCCTCTACCAAGGCTTTCACAGGTCAGGTTACCGTGCTCACCATGATAGCACTGGCTATGGGTGAGGCCAAGGGCACCATCAATCGTGATGAATATCTGAAGATAGTTAAAGGTTTGGGTGAGATTCCTGTCAAGATTCGTGAGGTGCTCCAGACCAATGAAAAAGTGGCAGATCTGGCTCGTACCTTTACCTACGCCCATAATTTCCTGTATCTGGGTCGTGGCTTTAGCTATCCTGTTGCTTTGGAGGGCGCCCTGAAGTTGAAGGAGATTTCGTATATTCATGCCGAGGGTTATCCTGCCGCTGAGATGAAGCATGGACCTATCGCCCTCATCGACTCCGATATGCCTGTAGTGGTCATTGCTACGCATAATGCCATGTACGAGAAGGTACTCTCTAACATTCAGGAAATCAAGGCACGTCAGGGTAGGGTGATAGCTCTTGTCACTAAGGGCGACAATACTATCGCGAAGATTGCCGACGAGGTTATTGAGTTGCCTGACGTGCTTGAATGCCTTGAGCCGTTGGTGGCTACCATTCCGCTCCAGTTGTTGGCTTATCATGTGGCAGTTTGCAAGGGAAAGAACGTCGATCAGCCTCGAAACTTAGCCAAGTCGGTGACCGTAGAATAAAAAAAGTGGGCAAATATTTGGCGAAATGCTAAATATTTGCTACTTTTGCATATTGAATACAACTTAAAACATCATAAACGTCTATAGGCGAATGGAGCTTAATGAAACCTTTGAGTCTCAAATCAATCGTAGCGACTATAAAATCTTAATTGTCGACGATGTGGTCAGCAATGTGCTGTTACTGAAAATTCTCTTGACCAATGAGAAGTTTCAGGTATGCACGGCATCCAATGGTAATATGTGCATTGAGCAGTGCAAGAAGGAGAAGCCCGATCTCATTTTGCTTGACGTTATGATGCCAGACATCAGCGGTTTTGATACAGCCGTCATTCTGAAGAAAGATCCTGAAACACAGGATATTCCCATTATCTTCCTGACAGCTCTTAATAATCCCAGCGATTTGGTGAAAGGTTTCCAGGTAGGAGCTAACGACTTCTTGACAAAGCCTTTCAATAAAGAAGAACTTGTTATCCGTGTGATGCACCAGATACAACTCGTTGCTGCCAAGCGTATCATCGTTCAGCAGAATGAGGAGCTGAAGCGCACCATCTCCAATCGCGACAAGATGTATTCCGTTATTGCTCACGACTTGCGTTCACCCATGGCCAGCATCCGCATGGTGCTGAATTTGGCTGTCAACGTTGTGTCTGCTGATATGGTTGGTGAGGAGATCTTCAACTTGCTCGACAAGGCTAATCGTGAGTCTGAAGAGACCCACGACCTGTTGGACAACCTGTTGAAGTGGACGAAGAGCCAGACGGGCCGACTGAATGTGGTCTATCAGGATATTGACTTGGACGATATCGTACCAGGAGCTGTTGACATCTTCAGAATGATTGCTGAGATGAAGAAGATAGACCTGAAGTATATTCCCGCTGAGGAGAAGTTGACGGTACATGGTGACAACGACATGATTAAGACCATTCTGCGTAACTTCTTGTCAAATGCCATTAAGTTCACGTCAGAAGGCAAGTCTGTTGAGGTGTTCTACAAGCATGAAGGTGACTTCGCCCGTATCTCCGTGCGTGACCATGGCGTGGGTATTGCTTCTGATCGTGTTGCCAGCATCTTTAAAAATGGTGAGACAACCTATGGTACTGGTGGTGAGGAAGGTTCTGGTCTGGGTTTGCAGCTCTGTCAGGATTTTGCTCGCAAGAACGGTGGTGATGTTATGGTCGAGTCTGTCGAAGGAGAAGGTTCAACCTTTAGCTTTACCATTCCATTGAAAAAGGATTAAAAGAATATATAGATAATAAAAAAGAGGCCTGAGAGCCTCTTTTTTTATGTTTCGATGTTTCGATATTTCGAAACATCGAAATATCGATTCTTGACAGTTACTCGCTCTTGAACAAATCCTTGATACCACCTATTGAACCTAATAGGTTGGTAGCCTCGTAAGGCAGATAGACGGTCTTCGTCTTGTCGCCCTGTGCCAGTTCCTGCATCATCTGGATGTATTTCTGTGCCAGCAGGTAGTTGGCAGGATTGGTCGACTTGCCCACAGCCTCAGTAATCAGTTCGATGGCCTTAGCCTCTGCCTCTGCCTTGCGGATACGGGCCTGTGCCTCACCTTCTGCATGGAGGATGGCCTGCTGCTTGGCGGCTTCGGCGCGGTTCACCATAGCGGTCTTCTCACCTTCAGAAGCCAGGATCTCTGCAGCCTTCTCACCCTCTGAGGTCAGAATCTGTGCACGCTTGTTACGTTCTGCCTGCATCTGCTTCTCCATGGCATTCAGCACGGTTGCCGGTGGAATGATGTCCTGCAGCTCTACGCGGTTCACCTTGACACCCCACTTGTCGGTGGCATCGTCCAGCACTGCACGCAGCTTGGTGTTAATGGTGTCGCGCGAGGTCAGTGTCTCGTCCAGTTCCAGTTCACCGATGATGTTACGCAGTGTGGTTTGTGTTAGTTTCTCGATGGCGTTGGGCAGGTTAGAAATTTCATAGACAGCCTTGAACGGGTCAACAATCTGGAAGTAGAGTAGGGCGTTGATTTCCATCTGGATGTTGTCCTTGGTAATCACGTTCTGCGAGGGGAAGTCGTAGACCTGCTCACGAAGGTCGATGCTGTTGGAGTAGGCATAGCGTCCGCGGTTCAGCACCACGATGTCCTTGGCACGGTCAATGAAGGGGATGATGATGTTGATACCAGGGTTCAGCGTGGCGTAGTAGCGGCCCAGACGCTCAATAATCTTGGTTTCCGACTGAGGAATAATCACCAGTGCCATCTTGGCGAAGATAATCACCAGTACTACGATGGCAATCAATACATAATACATAATGTCCATACTATTTCAGTTTAAAGTTTAGAGTTTAAAGTTTAGAGTTGTTCTACGGTGATAATTGTGCTTTCACGTCCTATGACGCGAACGGTCTCACCTACGGCAATGCTCTGCTGGCTGACAGCCTTCCACATATCACCGTCAATCTGTACGTAGCCAGACTGACCGGCGCTGATGGGCTCTGTCACCTTGCCCGTACGTCCCAGCAGCGCGTCGGCATTGCTCGGTTTGTTTGGGTCGTTCTTGTGCAGGTAACGCAGTGCTACCGGTCTGACGAACAAGACGCTCAGCAGCGAGAAGATGGCAAAGATGAATATCTGCCAGTAGATGCTCAGGCCGCACACTTCCGAAATAACGGCAAAGACGGCACCGATGGAGAAGCAGATGATGAAGAAATCACCCGACGAAAGCTCCAGAATCAGGCAGACGATGGCTATGATGGCCCATACCTGCCACATGTTTTCTGCTAAATACTCAATCATACGCTATACAATATTAATGATTATATTGACAAGATAAAATCGTCCCAATCCTTGGTGCTACCCTTTTTGCCGAACACCTTCTGATACAGTCGGCTGCGCGTCGATGCGACGCTCTCTTTTGAGTGGGCGGTCAGTGTGGCAATGTCCTTTGGCTGCAGGCGCACCTTAATCAGCAAACTTACGCGCAGGTCTTGTTCGCTCATGCGGTAGAGACTGTAGAGTTTGTCTGTAAAACCCGTGTAGGTGGCATTTACGGTGTCCGTCAGCTCCCTCCAGTCTTGCTCCGTCATGTTGTGTCCTTCGTTCAGATACTGCTTCAGCCGCAGGTAGATGGGCGAAGCGAAGATGGTGCCTGTGTCCTGCCCCCGTTGTTCCATCACAGCCATCTTCTGCATGGCGTGGATGTTGTCCAGTCGGCTTTGCAGCAATTGCAACTTGCGGCGGTTGTTCTGAACCACCAATATAAATAAGGTGATGTAGAACACGGTGCAGATGATGAGCAGAAATAGCTCGCGGTCGGTCAGTATCATTTCTTCTGTTTTTTGTTTTTGTTGATGCAAAGTTAGTGAATAATTGCGTTACCACCAAGAGAAAGTGTTTGCAAAAGTGTGCAACGTGCTAAATGCACACTTTTGCAAATAAATTTACCTAGCCTTAATGCGCAATAAGGGCGGGTTATTTCGGGATAAGGATGGGTTATTGAAAAATAATGCCTGAATAAATTTGGTTTTTCGTTCGGTTTGCACTACCTTTGTACCATGAAACGCAAAAAGTAACGAAAAATGGGAAAGATTATTCTGACAGGTGACCGTCCAACGGGTAAGTTGCACTTGGGTCACTATATTGGTTCGCTGCGCCGTCGCGTAGAGTTGCAGAACGCGGGCGACTATGAGAAGATGTTTGTATTCATGGCCGACGTTCAGGCCTTGACGGATAACGCTGACAACCCTGAGAAGATTCGACAGAACATCATCGAGGTGGCACTCGACTATCTGGCAGCAGGGTTGGATCCGGAGAAATGTACACTGTTTATACAGAGTCAGATAACAGAGCTGGCCGAGTTGACGACATACCTGATGAACCTGGTCAGCGTGAGCCGTGTACAGCGCAACCCAACGGTAAAGACGGAGGTGAAGATGCGTGGCTTTGAGGGTGAGAGCATCCCCTTGGGCTTCTTCTGCTATCCTGTAAGTCAGGCTGCCGACATCACGCTGTTCAAGGCTACCACGGTGCCTGCCGGCGAGGACCAGGAGCCCATGCTGGAGGTGACGCGCGAGCTGGCGCGCCGCTTCAACCAGATTTACGCCCCCGTGCTGGTGGAGCCTAACATTCTGCTGCCTGAGAACCTGACGGCACGTCGCCTGCCAGGAACGGATGGCAAGGAGAAGATGTCGAAGTCGCTAGGCAACTGCATCTACCTGTCGGACGATGCCGACACCGTATGGCAGAAGGTGCGCTCGATGTACACCGACCCTGAGCACATTAACCTGAACGACCCAGGACATGTGGAGGGCAATGCTGTATTCACCTATCTGGATGCGTTCTCGAAGTCCGAGCACTTTGCACAGTACTGGCCTGAGTACCAGAACCTGGACGAGCTGAAGGACCATTACCGTCGTGGTGGTCTGGGCGACATGAAGTGTAAGAAGTTCTTGAACCAGATACTCAACGAGTTCCTGGAGCCCATGCGCCAGCGCCGTCATGAGTTTGAGCAGGACATCCCCGAAATCTACAACATCCTGAAGAAGGGTACGGAGAAGGCCCGCGAGACGGCTGCTCAGACCATGGACGAGGTGCGCAAGGCCATGCAGATAAACTACTTTGATGATGCAGAACTTATCCGCTCACAGGCAGAGAAGTATAAGAAGTAAGATATATCAGCTAAAAATGAACTAAAAACTATCAATTATGAAAAGACTACTATGTATGGCTGTGCTGATGACAGCCTTGGCCACAAGTTCACAGGCCCAACGAAAGACGCAGATTGTGGAGCCCGTCAAGGCCGCTCAGCAGACTGACGGCAAGACTATCAAACGTAAGGTTGCCATTGGCCGTTTCTCTAACGAGACACAATATGCGAAGGGTATCTTCTATGACAAGGAGAACGATCCCATGGGTAAGCAGGCCCTCGATATTCTGTCGGCCAAGTTAGCAGCATCAGGTAAATTCCTACTGCTGGAGCGTGGCGATTTGGCTCAGCTGCTGGAAGAGGCAAAGAAGAGCGAGGACGGTCTGCAGACCATCGGTGCCGACTACATGATTATCGGTAGTATCACCGAGTTTGGTCGTAAGAACACCGGTAAGGAAGGTGTCTTCACCTCTACGAAGATGCAGACCGTGGAGGCTGCCGTAGCTATCCGTTTGGTGGACGTGTCGACAGGTCTCATCGTCTACTCTGACGAGGCCAAGGGACAGGCCCAGATTACCACAAAAACCACGCTGGGTGTGGGTGGACGTGCTGGCTACGACGCTACGCTGAGCGACAAGGCCATCTCAGAGGCTATCGGTCAGCTAGTGGAGAATATCATCAACAAGTGTACCGACAAGCCCTGGCGTACCTACTTCCTGACATATGATGCTGACGCGCAGATGATTGCCGGTGGTGCTAGCCAGGGCATCAAGGAAGGTGACGTCTTTGCCGTGAAGACCAAGGGTAAGAAGGTGAAGAATCCGCAGTCGGGCGTAATGATTGAACTGCCTGGTAAGCAGATTGGTACTGTCACTGTATCGGCTACTGGTGGTGACACCCCTGAGACAGAATACTCATTCGTGGAATACAACGGCTCGACAGCCATTGACGCCACTAAGTTGAACACTTATATTATAGAGGAGATCAAGAAATGAAAAAGCTCGTACTGTTCACACTCACACTTGCTGCCCTGCTGCTGGTAGGCTGCAAGTCAAGCTATCCTGTCGCCATGCAGAGCGGTCAGGAGGATATGGCCTATCTCGTATTCGTTGGTCCGCTGGATAAGTACGGTAACGGGCAATACCCCGTACAGGTGGATATCGATGGTACTAAGTTTGATGCTAAGGTCGTGAAGCCTAAGGTGGCCAACCGCAAGGGCTACCAGTATGGCGTTGGTCTCGGTAATCGCCATCTGAAGGTGACCTTCAGGGGCGAGGTTGTCTATGAGAAGCAGATATTCCTGTCAACACAAGAAACTAAAGTCATTAACTTGCCATGAAGAAAGTATTTTTAGCCGTTGCTGCCGTGCTGACATTAGCGTCATGCAGTACCGTACAGCCTTTGTACTCGTGGTACGACTCTGAGGATGCCACCTATCAGTATACGAAGCGTGCCTCTGACGAGAAGCTTGCTGCCGCTATGGCACAGTACAAGATGGTGATTAACAATCAGAAGGGTACCCGCCAGGTGGCACCCCCGGGAGTGAATGCCGAATACGGCTATCTGTTGGTCAAGTCCGGCCAGAAGGAGGAGGGACTGACACTGCTGAAGCAAGAGATAGCCCTCTATCCTGAGTCAGAGAAGTTTATTTCACGAATCATCAAACAACTGGAGAAATGAAGAACTATATCGCAATAGCCCTGGTGGCACTGATGATGGCCTCGTGTGCCTCGTCATCGCTGACGCGTGAAGCCCGCTATCCGAAGATGTATGCGGAGAAACCTACCTCTATTGTGGTGATGCCTCCCATCAACCGCACCAACCACGTAGATGCCAAGGACTTCTTCTACACTACGATGTACACACCGCTCTGTGAGAAGGGCTACTATGTCTTCTCGCCCATGCTGACCATGGAGATGTTCCAGGCAGAGAGCGCCTACGACGCAGAGAACTTCCTGGAGGGTAGTCTGACTCAGTTCCGCAATGTGCTGGGTGCCGACGCCGCCATGTTTACCATCATTAAGTCGTGGAGCCGTAGCAATCTCGGTGGTTCGCTGACCGTCGAGGTGGAGTATATCCTGCGTTCGACAGTTACTGGCGAAACGCTCTACCAGCGTGAGGGCAAGGTGAAGGTCGACACCAGCGTCAATACGGGTAGCAAGGGACTTCTGGGCGCCCTGCTTGACGTAGCCGCCACTGCTGCCAAGACAGCCGCCACGGACAAGATTGAGGCAGGTCGCAAGTGTACTGCCTTTGTGCTGAGCGACATGCCAGAGGGTAAGTACGGTCTGAACTTCGGTAAGGACCAGCAGTCGCCTGCCGGCAATGCTCGTGTCACCGCTACCGTAAGTCAATAATCACAATCAAGAAACACACCACAGAAAGTTTGTAAAGTATGGCACTGAATCTGAACAAGAACTTGAAACTGTACTACTCCATCAAGGAGGTTGCCGAGATGTTCGGCGTCAACGAGAGTACACTACGCTACTGGGAGCAGGAGTTTCCGTATTTGAAACCCAAGACCAGCGGCCCCGCCAAAATCCGCCAGTATCAGGAGAAGGACATCGAACAGATACGCCTTATCCATAATCTGGTGAAGGTGCGTGGCTTCAAGTTAGCTGCGGCAAAGAAAATCATTAATAGCAACCGCGACGGTGCTGACCGCAAAGCAGAGGTGCTGACACGACTTATTGGTGTGCGCGACGACCTGCAAGCGCTGAAACGGCAAATGGACTTCTTGCAGTAGTTAAGAAGTTAAAGTAGTTAAAGAAGTCAGGGCTTGGGAATCCAAGCGTGCTGAAGAGTGAATACGGCCTCGGGGGTAATCTTCGAGGCCTCTTTCTTTGTCAGCTGGCGACTCCAGGGGACACGCTGTGTGGTGGCAGCCCCCTCGCCGTGGTTGTTATACTCCAGGTAGCGGGCTGTCTGTTCGCGTTCTTTCTGCCAGTGGTGCCAGCCCTCAGGACGTATCTGGCGGGGCAGGTCACAATTCATGAACAGCGTATAGGCGTAGTCACGCCATGGACGTCCCAGGTATACTTTGCTGACACCTTCTGCACAACGGATGTCGCAGTTGTTGAAGATGTAACCAAAAGTTACATCCTTAGGTGTTGAGGCTGCGGTAATGTACGAGTTTGCCTTGCAGAAAATGTCGCAATGCTCAAACCACGCCGTTGACGGGCCGAAGATGAAGTCGGTGGTTCCCTCGATGTAACAGTCCTTGAAGTAAAGACGGGTGCGGGCATTGCCTGTATAGATAGTGTCCTGGTGTCCCAAAAAACGACAGCCAATGAATGTCAGCATGTCGCCCATGGTATGCAGTGCCACGGCCTGTCCCAGACGTGCGGAGTTATTCTCGATGGTGAGGTTCTTGAAAGTTATCTGACTGCCTTCCACCCTGACGGTATAGGTGCGGAAGGTTCCCATCTTATTGATATTAGCGTGGTCGTCCCATGTGATAATAGTCTCGTCGCGACTCTCGCCACACAGTTCGATGTTGGTCAGCGACTGAGGAATGATCATTTTCTCCTTGTACGTCCCTTTCTTGATATAGATGACTTTGTGGTAGTCCATGAACGCACGGCACACCTCAATCGCCTCACTCACATTGCGGAACTGTCCTGTGCCGTCGCGGGCTACTACGATAGTGTCCGGATTGTCGTAAGGGTTAGCACCATAGGCGGCGGTGTAGCCCCATATGGTACAAATCAAAAATAGTAGTTTTTTCATTTCTGTAGTAGTTTGTTTCTGTTATTTCTTACATAATCTGTGTCACGTCCTGGATGTCTGGAATCTTCTTCAGTTGACTGATAATAACGCCTACATCTTCGCGGTCGTGGACACGCAATTCAATAGTGCCATCGAAGACACCCTCCTCGCTGGCGATGGTCAGCTTGTGGATGTTGACATTCATCTGCGAAGAGATGATTTGTGAGATGTCAAGTAGCATTCCTACACGATCAATGCCCTGCAGACGGATGGTGGCGTCGAAGAAAAGCTTCTTGTGCATGTCCCACTTCGCATCAAGGATACGGTTGCCATAGCTGGCTTTGAGCTTCGCAGCGACAGGACAGGCACGCTTGTGGATTTCTATCTGGTGCTTGCCATCGATGAAACCCAAGACATCGTCGCCAGGGATGGGGTGGCAGCAATGCTTGAACTTGTATTGATTGATGTTGTCGTCGGTGATGAAGATGGGCTTCTTGCGATTGAACTTCTCAGGAACCACAAACAGCTCTTTCTGTTCCTCTGTGGTTTTCTTCTGCTTACCTCTGTCGAGGAACGGCACGAATTTACGCCAGCCACGCTTGTCAACAGCATTCTTGCCCAACAGCTCATCGACATCCTTGTCGCCTAGCATGATGGTCTTGTCACCAACGGCCTGGAAGAACTCCTCGCGGTTGCGTACTTCGTGGAATTCCGTCAACAGGTCGGCCGCATTGGGGATGTCGTTGATATTGTTCTTCTTCAGGAATTCGCTGAAGAGGTCTTCACCCTTCTTCTGCAATTCACGGCTGTCGCGGCGCAGAATGGCCAGTATCTTACCCTTGGCCTTGGCGGTGGACACGAAATTAATCCATGAGGGTTGTACGTGCTGGGCCTTGGACGTGAGAATCTCCACCTGATCGCCACTCTGTAGCTTATGGCTCAGTGGTACCAGCTTGTGGTTAACCTTGGCACCGATACAGTGGGAACCGAGGAAAGTATGAATGGAGAAGGCAAAGTCAAGGGCTGTACAGCCTGACGGCATCGTCTTGATTTCACCCTTGGGCGTGAAGACGAAAATCTCAGTGGCAAAGAGGTTGAGCTTAATGGCGTCGAGGAAGTCCATCGCATCGGGCTGTGGATCGTCGAGAATCTCCTTGATAGTGCGTAGCCATTCGTTCAGTTCCGTCTCGTCCTCTGTGTATTCTTCCTCCACACCGTCTTTGTATTTCCAGTGGGCAGCAAAGCCTTGTTCGGCAATCTCGTCCATGCGGTCGGAACGTATCTGCACCTCAATCCATCGTCCCTGCTTCGACATCAGTGTGACGTGCAATGCCTGATAGCCATTAGCTTTGGGGTGGCTGAGCCAGTCGCGCAGACGGTCGGGGTGACTCTTGTATATCTTCGAGATAGCCACATAGATGTTGAAGCACTCATTGATTTCCTCGTCGCGGTTACGTGGTGTGAAGATAATGCGAACAGCAAGAATGTCATAGACTTCGTCGAAGGTGACGTGCTTGTTCTGCATCTTGTTCCAAATGGAGTAGGGGGTCTTGATGCGTTCCTTAATCTGGTAGTTGAGTCCCATCTTCTGCAATTCAACTTCGATGGGGACGATGAACTCGTCGAAGAGCTCATGGCGTGAGGCTTCTGTAATGGCCAACTTCGACTTGATGGCAGCATACTCCTCAGGATGTTCGTATTGGAAGGAGAGATTTTCCAGTTCCGACTTTATCTTGTTCAGCCCTAGACGGTTAGCCAATGGTGCATAGATGTAGAGCGTCTCACCGGCTATCTTGTACTGTTTGTTAGCAGGTTGCGACTCCAGGGTGCGCATATTGTGCAGACGGTCGCAAATCTTGATGAGTATAACACGGATGTCTTCACTCATCGTGAGCAGCAGCTTCTTGAAATTCTCAGCCTGAGCAGAAGCTTGCTCGCCAAAGATTCCACCAGAGATCTTGGTCAGTCCGTCGACAATCTGCGCAATCTTTGGGCCGAAGATGTTCTCAATGTCCTCAGTTGTGTAGTCGGTATCTTCCACAACGTCGTGGAGCAGGGCGGCACAGATACTGGTGGAACCCAGTCCCACCTCTTCGCAGGCTATCTGTGCCACAGCGATGGGGTGCATGATATAGGGCTCACCGCTCAACCGGCGCACGCCTTTGTGTGCCTGACGTGCAAAGTTGAACGCCTTGGTGATAATGTCCACTTTCTTGCGGTGGCGCGATGAACAGTAGCTGTCCAGCAGTCGTTGGAATGCATCGTTTATGAGTTTGTCGTCTGCGTCTTCGCGTATCTTCTGCTCTTCATCCATAGTTGTCTCCTCCAATTATTAACGAATAACCATTAGCCGATTTATCTTCTTCTGCGTCGGGCTGTCGAGCGGCGCTTGGTAGCTGTCGAGCGGCGTTTTGTGGCGGTGGCACGGCGCTTGCGGGCTGTGCTGCGGCGCTTTGAGTAACGCTTACTCTTATGATAGTAAGTTGGTACGTCGTCTTTTACCTCTACCTCTACACGCTTAGCAAAATCGCTGGCACGGTGGTTGCAGATGCTGTCCTGCAGGTCAATAAAGCGCCCAACCTCTGACTGTGGCAGACGGATAGGCGACAGCTCGGTGGCACCGGGTACCACATCGCGACGATACATAGGGTTCAGCGAGCGCAGCAGGTCAATATTCATGCCCATTACCTCAGCAACCTGTTCCAGATGGATGTTGCGGTTAACCATAATGGTGTCGGTCTGTGCCGGCAGACGGGTGGTCATAGGACAGATGTTATGCTGCGAATAATAGGTCATGATGTAGTTGGCAGCGATGAAGGCGGGCACATAGCCGCGTGTCTCCTTGGGTAGGTAGGGGTAGATCTGCCAGTAGTCTTTTTCGCCATTAGCACGGTGAATGGCCTTGTTGATGTTAGCGGGTCCGCAGTTGTATGCTGCAATGACAAGGTTCCAGTCGCCAAAGATTTTGTAGAGGTCGCTCAGATAGCGGGCTGCGGCATACGACGCCTTGACAGGGTCGCGGCGCTCGTCGACCAGTGAGTTGACCTGCAGACCATATTGCTTGCCAGTGGCCAGCATAAACTGCCACAAGCCTGTAGCACCTACACGCGATACGGCCTTGGGATTGAGTGCAGACTCAATGATGGGCAGGTATTTCAGTTCCAGCGGCAACTGGTAGGCCTCCAAGGCTTCCTCGAACAGTGGCATATAGAAATTGGAGGCGCCCAACATGTAGCTGATAGAGTGGCGCAGACGTCCACTATATCGGTCAATGAACTTCTGTACTACGTCATTATAGTTCATCTCCATAATGGTAGGCATGCGGTACAAACGGTCTACATAGTCCTCCTTGGTGTAGACAGGATTGACATTCTTCATATTACAGTCGTCAGGCTCGTCGAGGTAGGTCTTGGCCATATAGAGATTCAGCAGACTGTCCAAATCATAGGTCATGGCCTCGGGAAACTCGATAACCTCCTCACGACCTTCGTTGTCAATCACGGTTATCTCGTCTTCTTCAGATGTCTCGTCATCGCCATTGTCATAGACCTGCGCCCACGTGATGGACGTCATTAGTAACATGCAGATTGCCAGTATGTTTCTTTTGTTCATTAAACCTTCTTTTTAATTTGTTTGTTTTCTTCTTGCTGTCTCTCCCTAGAAGTTCAGAAAGCAGCTCAGTCCCACTGACTGTGCCTGTAGCGGATTGCCGCCTCCACGGTTGTGAATGACAGTAGGACGTACCTCCAGGCTGAGGTCTTTGGAGATGTCAAACTCCGAGAGCTCAGCGTCGACATAGGCATCGATGACAGACAGCGCGTAGACACCAATCATCACGAAGATACTCATGTCGCGCCAGCGGCGATACTTGTCTTTGCGGCTTCTGAAGAGTTCCTGGTATCGGGATTTGTTGGCATCTGTAATTTGTACGCCCAAGTGCAGGAACTTGTTGTAGCTGGCTGTGTTAGGGTCGTCGTCCATGATGTCAAGATAAGCCTGCGAGTAGTCCTTGTACATCATGTTGTTCCAACTCAGTGCATAGATGCAGCCCAAGAATCCTCCGTAGAAGATAGGCAGCTTCCAGAATTTGCGGTTGTATATCTGTCCGGCACCGGGTACTACCAATGCCAGCCAGAGCGCTCGCTGCGGATTGGGTTTCCATGTTGACCAGTCACGAGGAATTTTTACCTGTTTTGTGGTGTCAATCATGATGGATACCTCATCAGTGCGAAGTGTGTCGTTAACTACCTCGTCTGTGCGAAGCGTGTCGGTGACCAACTCTGCCTTTTCTTGTGCGTGGCATGTCAGTGCCATCGCCAGTGTTGCTATAATGACGAATAGCCTACTCATGGGCTCCGTCTAATGCATTCATGATTTGTTCCAGTTGCTCTTCGTTGTCGAACAGGATAGTTATCTTTCCTTTTCCTTTTGGTGAACAGGACATTTGCACCTTCGACTGGAAGAACTGTGACAGACGGTCGCGCAGGATGTTAAACTCCTCTGGCAACTTGGTCTGTGACTGTATCTTGCCCTTAGCAGTCTTGACATCCTCGCCACTCTTCAGTGTCTGCACCATCTCTTCCACCTGACGGACAGAATATTGATGGGCCTGCACTTCCTTGAAGAGCTTGATTTGCTGTGACGGACTGTCGATAGCCAGCAGGGCACGGGCGTGCCCCATCTCTATCTCGTGGTTCTTCAGTGCTATCTGCACCTGAGCGGGCAGTTTCAGTAGACGCATGTAGTTGGTTACCGCAGCACGGCTCTTGCCCACACGTTCCGAAATCTTTGCCTGTGTCATACCGGTTTCGTCGGCCAGGTGCTGGTAAGCCAATGCTATTTCGATTGCGTTCAGGTCTTCACGCTGGATATTCTCCACCAGTGCCATCTCCATGGCGTTCTGGTCCTCTACCGTCACGATATAGGCAGGAATCTTCGTCAGTCCAGCTAACTGGGAAGCACGCCAGCGGCGCTCACCGGCAATAATCTGGTATTTCGCGCCAGTAACTTTACGTACGGTGATAGGCTGGATGATGCCCAACTCGCGGATGCTGGTAGCCAGTTCCTGCAGGGCGTCCTGGTCGAACTCACGGCGCGGCTGGTTGGGGTTGGGTTCAATCTGTGCAATCTCTATCTCGTTGAGGTTCGAACTTCCTTCAGTGTGTACCTCACTAGTGTCTATCAGGGCGTCCAGTCCGCGACCGGTACCTATATCGTCCAGTCCGCGTCCCAGTACGTTGCTTGCAAATTTCTTCTTTACGGCCATAATCTTTGTTTTCGTTATAACGTTATTCCGTTATATCGTTATTGCGATTTCTTAATTCTTTGCGATTATTTCCTTGGCGAGTGCCAAATGGTTCTTTGAACCTGTGGAGTCTGCATCATAGAGTATAACAGGCAGACCATGTGAAGGACTCTCCGACAACTTGACATTACGCTGGATAACGGTCTTGAAGACCAGCTCCTGGAAATGGCGCTTTACCTCGTCGTAAATTTGGTTGGCCAGACGCAGACGAGAGTCGTACATCGTCAGCAGGAAACCCTCAATCTCCAGCTTCGGGTTTAACTTGGTCTTAATAATCTTGATGGTGTTCAGCAACTTTGAGATACCTTCCAAAGCGAAGTACTCACACTGAACAGGGATAATGACAGAGTCTGCTGCCGTCAGTGAGTTGACAGTAATCAGACCCAGTGACGGTGAACAGTCAATCAAAATGTAGTCGTATTCGTTGCGGATGGGCTCCAGCAACTTTTTAATTACACGCTCACGGTTTTCCAGATTGAGCATCTCTATCTCTGCACCCACGAGATCGATGTGGCTGGGTATAATGTCCAGCCCATCGATGTCGGTGGTGTATATAGCGTCGCGAACGTCGGCTTTGTCAATAATGCACTCGTAAAGAGAGCAGTCTACTTCCTGAATGTTTACACCCAGACCACTTGACGCGTTGGCCTGAGGGTCGGCATCGACTACGAGCACACTCTTCTCCAAGGTAGCCAACGATGCCGCTAGATTGATGGTCGTTGTGGTCTTACCCACACCGCCTTTTTGGTTTGCTAATGCGATAATCTTTCCCATAATCTATAGAATATAGACTGCAAAGGTACGAATTAGCAAGCAAAAAACCAAAGAAATTAGGATTTTTTGCCAAAAACCTTATACCAAGTGTTCAATCAAGTCGGCACGGTCGCCTGGCAGCATGTCGATGACAGGAATTTCAATCATTGTGTAACAGCCTGGCTGTAAGCGCTTTGAGGCACGGGCAACGTTGACCAGTACTTGTGCGGTCAGTGCGGGGTTGTTAATCTGCATATTGAACTCAAAACGCTGGTTCTGAGTCTGTCCGCTAACGCCCTTGCGTACCATGTGTACACCGTGACCCATGTCGCGTACGTCGTCAACGCTCTCTACTTGGAATACGTGCGTCTCGTCGCTTGCGAAGTAGGGGTCGGCCTTGATGTCTTTGGCGACCTGCTCCAGTGTGTAGCCGTCTTCCAACTCTACATAGACCATGCGGCGGTGGATGCCTTCACCCAAGGGAATGGTCATTGACAGGGCGTTCTTCACACCTGCCTTCGAGCGGGCACAAACGCTGTGACCCATTGACATACCTGGACCGAAGTTGGTATAGCTCAGACCTTTAGGAGCAAGACCCTGCATCAGTGTACGTACTATCGAGTCAGACCCTGGATCCCAGCCAGCAGCAATGACGCTGACGGTACCCGTCTTCTTGTTCAGTTCCATCTGGCGCTCGCGGTAGCCACGAATCTGTGTGTGGATGTCGAACGAGTCAACGGTATTGATACCCAGCGGAACAATCTGCTTGGCATAATCCTCGCAGGAGCGGGTGGGGGTGGCCAGAATGGCTACATCGACATCCTTCAGTTCCTTGATATCCTTTACAACCTCGTAAGGAGTCAGCTCGATGGGTTTGTCTGCTGCTCCGTTTCTGCGCACTACACCAGCGATTTCAAAGTCGGGGGCGGCCTCCAGGGCCTGAATAGTGTACTTGCCAATGTTGCCGTAACCTACTACGGCTGCACGAATCTTTTTCATTGTCTTTTTGCTTTTATTTGTGTTGCCAATGTTACGAAAAAGCAGCTTTCGCCGCTTTTTCGTGTGCAAAGTTACACTATTTCTATGAAATACGTTACATTTTTCTACTTTTTTTTATTTTATTGTGCATTTTGCCATTTCCAGAACTCGAAGTCAACGGTAGCCTCCACAGCATTCTCTATCTCATCTGGCAGGTTACAGAAGAAATCGATGCCTGTGCGACGCTCCAATTCGTCGATGGTGATAGCATAATCGTTTAGATTGCTATTATTATCATTGGCGTCCTGATGCAGTGTCCAGAATGCTACACCTTGATAGGTGTTAGTCGCTTTGTTGTAGTGCAGTACAGCCATATAGAAGTACTTGGGAACCAGTAACTTGTTGATAGCTGTTCCTTCTGTACCACACGTAATATCAGGATAAATGCCATCTTCTTCTGTGCCGTTAATGGTTACTTTGTCAGTGATGGTAGCAGCCTTGACAACATACAATGTGTCGCATGTCGTTTTAGTGAATGAGGGTTTAGTGGCATAATTATGTACCAACGTCTCTAAATTTCCCCAAAGGCCACCGTTGTGTTTCTGCCACTGTGGCTGCATGTTGGTCAGATAGAAAGTCTGCTTGTTCTGTTCCTTGGAGCACTGGCGGTCTTGTGAAGGACACAGGTGACCACGTGAAAAATCGGTGTATTTGTAGTCTTCCAACTGTGACGATACAGCTACATCCTCGTCCGGCTTGAAGTCGTCGTTACGGTCTGTTTTCTCTAGGATGTTGTCGGCATGCATCGTATAGCATGTCCAGCGGTTGGCAACCTTGCTATTGTCCCACTCTAAGGAGAAGGTGATGCCAAAGTCTTCAGTCTGCTTGACCACTATCTGACTCTTTGTTTCAGCGCCTTCCTTCGTAGGCCATACATTATCGCTCAGGTGCGGATATTCCAAGCGGTTAGCGTAGGGATAGTCTGTCTTGCTGAATGTCTTCCAGTTGCCGTTGGCATTGGTGTAGGCATAGTCAATGCTCGTTATCTGCGAGTACAGGAAGTCGACAGATGTCTCGCTACCTTTCAAGTATACCTTCATTCCCAAATCGGGCAGATAAGTGACATTTACTACTTTGTCAGCGGTAAATGTCTGCTGGGTACCATCCTTGAGGTATATTGTCATGCCGTGAGGCAATCCGTCCTCCGGGCCATTGGCGGGTTCTACGACGGTCTGTGCATTGCTGTTCAGACTGAACATTGCAAGCAGAAGGGCATAATATATCTTCTTCATAGTCGTCATCGTTGTTTAGTGAATAATCAGTTTCTTTCCGTTGGCAATATAGACGCCCTTCGAGGGTTCTTCAACCCTCATGCCTGCGAGATTATAGTAGATAATATCGCCTTCTGTCTCCTTGCTAATCGTTTTGATAGCTGAAGGATCTGTAACAGGAGCAGCAAAAATCATGTAGTTGGCGTTGGTCTTTTCGGTAGCCACCATCGTAGCCACGCCACTGACGGTCTGTTTCTTACCAATAATCCATCCTGCCACACGGTGACCGACAACGGGAGTGGGGTTGTAAGGCACTGTGCCGAAATCCACCACGATGCTTCCGCTATTGTCTTTGAGTGTAAACGTCTTGCCGTTGACACTCGTTACACTGGCCATCTGTTCGGCACTTAGGAACAGTCTCATCTCTGTATCGTCAGCCAGTGCAGCAAAGTCTGCAATGCTGGTCTTGGTGTCTCCTAATGTATAGGTTTTGCTGACAACGTTGCTGGTATAAAGGCTCTTGATAGCAATTGCCTTGATAGTTGTTGTCTCCTTGATTCTCAGCGTTGTAGCAGCAGTAATTGCTATGCCTTCCTCCATGGTAGGCTCTGTGCTGTCTGTTGTATAGCGAACGCTTGTGCCCTCAGCGGGGGTAATGGTCACAATCCTCTTCGTCTTTTCTGTGGTGTTTGCCCAGAAGGTAAACTCGTCTGTCAGGGTCGGCTCAGGAACTGTTACCACAATCTCACCGCCTTTTTCACCAGTTATTACGACATCGTCTAGGAAACCGCGTTTGCCTGTGAAAGTGATGGTGACAGGATCAGTAGGGCCAGTAATATCACTGATGGTGACAGTGTAGGGTGTCCATTCGCCATTCTTTAATTTGTTTTTGTCTTTAAGACTAATGTCTCCAGCCACTTTACAGCCTGTAGCACTAATTTCTAATGTGTTGGTTCCAGAAGTCCAGCCAGCAGCATTGAATGTCAGTGTGGCCGTTGTACCTTCTTTTAGGCTAATGTGTGGCGTAGAAAGAACACCATTGTCCTTGGATGATCCAAATTTTACGCACTTCGATGCGGGGTAGAATTTCCCAACCGAATTGTCCCATCCTTCATTGTCAAAAACACATTCCACCGGATTAGTGCCAGAGGTTCCATAATTACCGTCACGTCCTCCTTCCTTGTTGCACTTGTCGAACGTCTCTTTGAACACCTCTTCTTGTTGTGCCCACAGGGCCTGATGCGTTAACAGCAGTCCCCATAACAATAGGTTAATCTGTAAAAGTCTTCTCATAGATTATTAGTTTTAAGTTAATATTATGCTGCAAAGTTATAAAATAATATGGAAATACCATATATAAATAGGCGTTTTTTTTGCGGCAATACAATAAAATAAGAGGAAAGTGCGTTTAGGAAATTGTATATATACATATTTGTTGGATTATGATTGAATATATCAAGGGTGAGCTGACTGAGCTTTCACCCGCAATGGCTACGGTTGAGGCCGCAGGAGTAGGTTACGCGCTCAACATTTCTTTAACGACCTACAGTGCCCTGCAAGGCAAAAAAGACGTGAAACTGTACGTCTATGAGGCTATTCGTGAGGATGCCCATATACTTTTTGGCTTCGTGTCGAAGAAGGAACGTGAGATGTTCGAACTGCTCATCACCGTGAGCGGTGTGGGTGCCAATACAGCAAGGATGATGCTGTCATCGATGAGTGTGGCCGAGCTTTGCAGTGCCATTTCGCGTGGCGACGAGCGTCTGATCAAAGGTATCAAAGGTATTGGCAAGATGACAGCGCAGCGAATTATCGTTGACCTGCGCGACAAGATTGTCGCCTTGGGCATTGCCGACGAGATTCCTGCTGGCGGTACTGTCGCAGCACCTGTCAACAATGCCGTTCGCGACGAGGCTGTAGCAGCCCTCACCATGCTGGGCTTTGCTCCTGCTCCTACGCAGAAAGTCGTTGTCAGCATCCTTACCGAACAGCCCGACCTGCCCGTCGAACAGGTTGTCAAGCTGGCGTTAAAACAAATCAAGTAAGCCTCAGGAAAACCTGATAATGAAACGGTATCTATACATAGTAGCAGTCTTGCTGAGTGTAACGGCTATGGCCTTTGCACCACAAGGCAACCGCATGTCGCCCGCCGATGTGCGTGAGGCTGCTGATACCGTTGTTCCTCAGGCCCGTTGGAAGGTACAGAAGACGGCACCTGTGGAGGTTGCCGACCTCGACTCCTCGGCTCTCGACCTGCGTCTCCCTGAGAACATCAAGCAGGAGGTGGTATATAACGACTCCATCAATATGTATGTCATCGGCTCAAAGATAGGCGATTCCTACATCAATACCCCTATCTTAATGACCCCTGAGGAGTACCGTCAGTGGAGTATGAAGCGCGAGCGCGAACGTTTCTTCCGTCAGAAGGATGCCGAGAACGTAGCCAGCAAAGGCAAGGAGAAGTTTGACTTCGCCGATATGCACTTTGACCTCGGTCCTGCTGAGAAAATTTTTGGCCCTGGTGGTGTACGTGTCAAGACGCAGGGTACTGCCGAACTGAAGTTAGGTGCTAATTTCAAGAACGTCGATAATCCCTCTCTGCCAGAGCGCAACCGTAAAACCAAGGCCGTCGATTTCGATGAGAAGATTAACATCAATGTGACCGGTAAGGTGGGTGACAAGGTTAACATGTCGTTGAACTACAATACCGATGCCACTGTCGACTGGGATGCCAAGAACCTGAAGCTGCGCTACGAGGGTAAGGAGGACGAGATTATCAAACTCGTGGAGGCCGGTAACGTCACATTCCCCTCCAACAACTCGCTCGTTAAGGGTGCCAGCAGTCTGTTTGGTGTTCGTACCGATATGCAGTTTGGCAAGCTGAAGCTGCAGACCGTCTTGTCGCAGAAGAACTCCACCAGCAAGAGCGTGTCGTCAAAGGGCGGTACCCAGCTGACACCTTTCGAACTCAATGTTGCTAACTACGAGGAGAACCGCCACTTCTTCCTCTCCCAATATTTCCGTGAGCGCTACGATGCCGCTATGCAGCAGATTCCTACGCTGACCACGGGTGTCAACATCACCCGTATCGAAGTGTGGGTCACCAACAAGTCGGGTACGACCAGTAACTCCCGCAATATCCTTGCCTTTGCAGACCTTGCTGAGAGTTCCTCAGTGAAGTGGGGTGGTGGTGCCACACCATCGGCAGTGCCCGACAACAGTGTCAATAGCGAGTATGAGGCCCTGACGACCACCTACGACGCTGCCCGCGACATTGACCAGGCGATGTCTGTCCTTTCCGGTGTTATGACTGGTGGCACAGAGTTTGAGAAACTCTCGGCAGCCCGTCTGCTGACCTCTTCGGAATATACGTTAAACTCCGCCTTAGGATATATCTCGCTGAAGACCGCCCTGCAGACCGACCAGGTGCTGGCCGTGGCCTATGAGTTTACCTATGGTGGCAAGACCTACCGCGTCGGTGAGTTTGCTGCCGACCATACCGCCGCTCAGGAAGCCCTCTATGTCAAGGCCCTGAAGAATACGTCGAACAATCCCCAGCAGCCTAACTGGGCGCTCATGATGAAGAACGTCTATTATTTGGCGACGAATGTCGAGAAGCAGAAGTTCCGTCTTGACATCAAGTACCAGAGCGATACCACGGGCGTGTATGTTACCTATATCCCTGAGCAGCAGACCAAGGATGTCATCCTGTTGCGTGCTTTGGGTTGCGACCGCCTGGACAACAACCAGAAGGCACACCCCAATGGCTATTTCGACTACATCGAGGGCTATACTGTCAGCAATGGCCGTGTGTTCTTCCCGTCCGTCGAACCCTTTGGCGCCACGTTGGAGAGTTTCCTCCTGCGTCGTGGCCTCGACAAGGAGACGGCAGCGAAGTATGTCTTCCACGAACTCTACGATACCACTCGCACGGCCGCCCTCCAGATGACCGACAAGAATAAGTTCCTGTTGGTGGGACAGTTCAAGGGCTCGTCGGCCAACGTCATCTCGCTTGGTGCTTCCTATGTGCCACAGGGCTCTGTCGTTGTGACGGCTGGTGGTGTGAAGCTGACGGAGGGCAGCGACTATACCGTCGACTACTCTGCAGGCGAGGTGACCATCCTCAACCAAAGTATCATTGATGCAGGTACCAATGTCAATGTCTCGCTGGAGTCCAACAACGACTATGGCATGCAGCGCAAGCGAATGCTGGGTGTCAACTGGGAGTACGACTTCTCCAAGGATTTCCAGATAGGCGGTACCCTGCAACACCTGAGTGAACAGCCGTTGACGTCGAAGGTCACCATGGGTTCTGAACCCCTGAAAAACACGTTGTGGGGTCTGCATGTCAACTGGAAAACCGAGAGTCAGTGGCTGACGAACATGCTCAACAAACTGCCGCTGCTACACTGCACACAGCCGTCGCAGATTACCTTTACCGGTGAGTTTGCCCACCTGATAGCGGGTACGGCCAGTGGTACGCAGGACGATGCCTCTTACATCGACGACTTCGAGAATGCCAAGAGTGGTCTGAGCGTCCTGGAGCCCTCCCAGTGGGTCATCTCCAGTGTCCCCAGCATGTTCCCGGAGAGCAAGGACAGAGAGACGGTCTCCAGCGGCTATAACCGTGCCTTGCTGTCGTGGTACACCATTGACCCGCTGTTCACCTACCGTTCCAGCAGTCTCACGCCTAGCCATATCAAGAGCGACATCGAACAGCTCTCCAACCACTATGTGCGTGCTGTCTATGTCAACGAGCTCTATCCCAACCGCGACCAGTCAACCTATAGCGGAGCAACCAATACGTTGCCCGTCATGAACCTCGCCTTCTATCCCCAGGAGCGTGGTCCTTATAATCTCAGCACCAATGTGAGCTACGATGGTCGTCTCAACAATCCCACCGACCATTGGGGCGGTATGATGTGCAAGCTCAACACCAACGACTTCGAACAGGCCAACATCGAGTATATCGAGTTCTGGCTGATGGATCCCTTTATATATACTAATAAGGTGCAGGAGGAGGGTAGTGCCAGCTTGGGTGGCGACCTCTACTTCAACCTTGGCGAGATCAGCGAGGACATCCTGCGCGACGGTAAGAAGTTCTATGAGAGCGGTATGCCCGTGGGTGGTACAGGCTCGGTGACAGAGACACAGTGGGGTAAGATTCCCTTGCAGCCCACCCAGACCTACGCCTTTGCCACCACCAGTGGCTCGCGCGCCTTGCAGGACGTGGGACTTAATGGTCTGAACGACGAAGAGGAGCGTCTCTTCCCTGCCTATGTCGACTTCCTGCAGCAGGTCAACGTCAACGACAGTGTGCGCCAGGCATGGACCAACGACCCTGCCAACGATGACTACCACTATTTCCGTGGTTCCGACTTCGACGAAGCCAAGACCAGCATCCTGGACCGTTACAAGCGCATCAACATGCCACAGGGTAACTCTCCCGACAACGACCAGCAGACGGAGAGCTACGATACCAGCTACAAGACCTATCCCGATGTGGAGGATATCAATCAGGACTACACGCTCAACGAGTATGAGCGCTACTATCAGTATAAGGTAAGCATCCGTCCGGAGGACATGGTCATCGGACAGAACTTTATCACCGACATCCGCGAGGCTTCCGTGTCCTTGCGCAATGGCAGCCGCGAAACGGTGAAGTGGTACCAGTTCCGCATCCCGCTGAACCAGTATTCCGGCAAGGAAGGCTCCATCTCCGACTTCACCAGCATACGTTTCATGCGTATGTTCCTGACCAACTTCCAGCAGCCCATCGTGCTCCGCTTCGGTTCGCTCGACCTCATGCGTGGCGAATGGCGCGTCTACAATCAGCCGCTTTCTACGGGCAGCAGCAGTGGAACCCTGGAGGTCAGTGCCGTCAATATCGAGGAGAACAACAACAAATACCCCGTCAACTACGTGCTGCCACCGGGCATCTCGCGTGTCACCGACCCCTCACAGCCACAGCTGACTGAGGCCAACGAGCAGTCGCTCTGCATGGTCGTCAAGAACCTGTCGTCGGGTGAGTCGAAGGCCGTCTATCGTAATACCGTCCTCGACCTGCGCCAGTACAAGCACCTGCAGATGTTCGTGCATGCCAACCATCTCGTCAACGATGCCACAGCGCTGCAGGACGACCAGCTGGCACTCTTCATCCGCATGGGTAGCGACTACAAGAACAACTACTACGAGTATGTCATCCCCCTGAAGCTGACGCCCGACCGCAACGACTATAACAAGTACAATCTGGACGACTGTCGTGCCGTATGGCCTGCGGCCAACATGCTCGATGTGGACCTCAGCGTCTTCACACAGCTCAAGAAAGCGCGTAACAAGGCACGCGGACTGGGTACGGCCAGCTATACGACGCCCTTCTCCGACTACGACCCCGACCAGCCCAATAACCGTATCACCGTGATGGGTAACCCCACGCTGGGCGAGGTGAAGACCATGATGATTGGTGTGCGCAACCTGTCGGGCAGTGTCAAGTCAGGCGAGGTGTGGGTCAACGAGCTGCGCCTGCAGGATGTTGTCAATAGCGGCGGTTGGGCTGCATCGGGCGCACTGAACATGCAACTGTCGGATGTCGGTACGCTGAATCTCACCGGAAAAATCATCACCGAGGGCTTCGGTGGTCTGGAAGACGGTGTGGCAGCACGTACCACCGACAACTACAAGACTTACTCGCTGACGACGACCATCGAGCTGGGTAAGTTCTTCCCCGACAAGGCGAAGGTGTCGGCACCGCTCTATTACTCGGTGACCAAGGAGATTACCAAGCCCAAGTATAACCCGCTGGATACGGATATGAATCTCGACGATGCCCTCGATGGTGCTGCCAATAGCCAGGAGCGCGACTCGATAGAGAGCATTGCCGTCATGAAGACCACCTCCACCAACTTCTCGCTGTCCAACGTGCGTGTGGGCATTAAGACCAAGCGTCACCCTATGCCTTACGACCCTGCCAACTTCTCTTTCAGCTATAGTCACTCCCATCGTCATTCGTCGGGCAAGACCACCGTCTATGAGAACGATGACCAGTGGCGTGGCTCGCTGAACTACAGCTATACACCGGTCTATAAAGCGTGGGAACCCTTCAAGAAGTCGAAGAGCAAGTCCAAGTGGATGGCCCTGCCCAAGGCCTTCGCACTGAACTGGCTGCCGCAGAACATCGCGTTCAACACGGATATCTCGCGTACCTATTATGAATTGCAGGAGCGCGACATGGACGACCTCAATGGCTCGTCGCTGCCTGTCACCTTCAACTCTCAGATTCTGTGGAACCGCGACTTCTCCATGCGCTGGGACCTCACCAAGAACCTCCACATGAACTTCCAGTCGGGTACACAGGCAGAAATCGAGGAGCCCTACAGCGACAAACCCATCAACAAAGACCTCTATCCCGACCGCTACGAAGCATGGAAAGACTCTGTCTGGACCAGCATCAAGCACTTCGGTCGTCCGCTGGACTACCGTCAGACGTTCACGGCCTCCTATCAGGTGCCTCTGAACAAGTTGCCCATCTTCGACTGGCTCAATGCCGATGCCAGCTACACCGCAACCTATAACTGGGTGCGTGGTCGTGAGAGAGAGGACGGCACATCGTTGGGCAACACCATTTCGAACAACCGTCAGGTCTCCATCAACAGCACGCTCAACATGGAGACGCTCTACAACCATTTCCCCTTCCTCAAGAAGGCCAACGAGCGCTTCAAGAAGGCTATTGCCAAGCCCGACCCGAAAAAGAAAGCCGCCGCCAAGAATAGCAAGACGGCTGCCAAGGACGGCAAGGACGGCAAGACTGCGCCCGGCAGTTCCGCTGCCGGGAAGAAGGAAGCCGCCCAGCTCCCCAAGAACAAGAACGCCTTCCAGAAGGAGCTGAAACTCCTGCCCGACACCACCATCACCGTGGCGCACAACAAGAAGTCGAAGCGCCTCATGGTGTCTGCCAAGACCAAGGATGGCCGCTCATATCCTCTAAAGTATAAGGTAGTTGACCAGAACAAGATCAGCATCAAGGGACTCGACTCAACGACCATCATGCTCTCTGTCGTTGCCAAGCCACCCCTCGACGATGAACGCTGGTATAAGACGGCTCAGTCGGCCGCCCGTTTCCTCATGATGGTGCGTTCCATTGGCATCTCCTACCGCAACCAGTACGCCTTGTCGGTACCGGGCTTCATGCCAGAGATTGGCGATGCCTTCGGACAGCGCACGGGTGGGGTGATGGCTCCTGGCTTGGCTTTCGCCTTCGGACTGACGGACGACTCGTTCATCGATAAGGCCATCGACAATAAGTGGCTGCTCATGGCCGACAGCATCGCTACACCGGCATCCAGCAACCAGACCATCGACCTGCAACTGCGGGCTACCCTGGAACCCATCCGCGACCTGAAGATTGACCTCAATGCCTCGCGTACGGAGAGCAAGTCGCGCAGCATCCAGTATATGTATGCCAACAAACCCACTACCCAGTCGGGAACGTTCAACATGACCACCATCTCCATCTCCTCGTCACTGGAGTCGATGGGCGATGCCAACAACGGTTATCCCTCAGCGGCCTTCGATCGCTTCTGCGATGCGTTGCCCCGTTTCCAGGAGAAGGCGTCGGCCCACTATGGCACACCTGTCGACCAGTATAGCGCAGCGGTCATGATTCCTGCCTTCCTCGACAGCTATACGTGGAGCGGTGGTGGTAGCCTCGACCTCATTCCGGCACTCACCAGACTCCTCCCCAACTGGACCATCCGCTACTCAGGACTCTCGAAGCTGAAGTGGTTCAACGAACACTTTAAGTCGGTCAACCTCAACCACTCCTACAAGAGCGTCTTCGCGCTCGGCAGCTATACCAGCAGCAGCGAGACGGCCTCCGTCCTGGGCTGGAACGTGCCCACCGTCAGCATCAACGAGTCGTTCTCGCCATTGATCGGTGCCGACGTCACCTTCCTCAACAACCTCACCCTCAAGGCTGAGTACCGTCGCACGCGTGTGCTGAACCTCTCCATGACCAGCGTGCAGATCAACGAGAGCCGCTCCAACGACATCGTCATCGGTGTTGGCTACAAGATTAGCGACTTCCGTCTCTTTGGTTCTGGCACCAGCCGCAAAATCAAGAAGGCACAGGGCGGCAGCAAGAAAAACAATGACAAGAGTGCGTCCAGCAGTTCCACTGCTGGAAAGAAGTCTGGTGTCAACCACGACCTGAACATGCGTCTCGACATCTCTTGGCGCGACCAGGCCGCCATCACCCGCGACATCGCCACCCGCACCTCTTCGGCCAGCAGTGGCAATGCTGCCTTCAAGATGTCGTTCATGGCCGACTACACCCTGTCGCGCCTGCTCACCATGTCTGCTTATTACGAGCGCCAGACCAACACACCGCTCCTCTCCAGCAGCAGCTATCCCACCACCACTCACGACTTCGGCTTCAGCATGAAGTTCTCGCTGACGAGATAAAAAAAGGACTCAAGGGGTAATCCCCTGAGTCCTTCACTTTTCACTCTTCACTATTCACTCTTCACTAGCGAAGCGTTTCACTAGGGCGAAGCCCGCTAAAATGGTCCGTGTCCCATGCAACTGGTGGTTCCCAGTGCCGTGAGGAAGGCTGTGAGTGCGGCTACTATGACCTTCACCGCAATCTCAACGAAACTTTGTTTCTTCATCGTTTCAAGTTTTTAGTTTTCAAAGTTTTAAGAAGTGAGGGCTTCAGCCTTCAGACCTCGGCCCTCAAACTTCATCAGTTGGTGTCACCGGCATCGTCGTCGCCGTCGCCACCGCCATTGTCATCGCCACCGGTGCTGGGCGTTACGGTACCCGTGCCGCCACCGTTCTCACTCGAACCGCCACCATTTTCGTTCTGGTTTTGGTTTTCGTTCGAACCGTTTTCGTTCGAACCACCGTTTTCGTTGTCCTCAATCTCGCCGCTGTCGCCGCTGGTGACGCGCTTCAGCACGTTGCCGTCCTCGTCCAGACAGGTAATCTGGATGCTGGTATTCTTCAGCTCGTCCTTCACGTCCACCGATGGTGTGAACACGATGCGGCGGGTACTGATAAGCGAGGTCTTTACGTCCTCCAGCTTCTCTACCGCCTTCGAGCGAACGCTGAAGCGCATGGTGCCCAGACCGGGCAGGGGTACGCTATGACCCTCGGTGGCCCATGTGCGGATGACTTCACCTGCGGCATCCCAAGCCGCCTTGATCACTCCTGCAGGGATTCCACTGTGGGTGCTGGCCTCTGAGAACACCTTCTTCTCCTGGATGGGGCTGTAAAGGTCCGGACGCATCACGAACTTCTTTCCAGGATTCTTACCAAGCTTTACTTCACGTCGCTGTGCAATTACTTTAATAGCCATAATTCAAAACTTTAATCTTTTAATCTTTCAATTCTTCAATTTTTCAATTCTTCAATTTTTCAATTCTTCAATTTTTCAATTTTTCAATTAAGGATTTCAATTGCTACAATTAATGCGCGCAATTTCTAGATTTAAATCTCGCAATTTCTATCCTTGCAGACCGACTGTCCGCTTCTTTGGTTTGACGATGCAAAGTTACAACGAGCCAGCTTGGCGCTTTCCCGTTTCTGCACGATTGTGCACGATTCTGCCTGATAATGCACGATTCTGCACTTTTTATCTGCGAGATCCGCGAAATCTGCGAGAAATTTCTTGGTCTAAGGAATCTGGGAATTTAGGAATATTATTTCCTTGATTCCTTAATTCCTTAGAAAAAATACCCGTTGTCGTCAGATGCAGAATTGGTCCTTCATGAACTGGACGATCTTTGGCGGCAGCAGCTTCATGGTGGGCCTGTAGCCCATGGCTGTGAGTTCCTTCATGTAGGGCTTGCACCAGTTGTTCAGCGTCCTACGGCTGACGCCGGCCTCGCGGGCCAGCTCTGACTTTAGCATTGACTTCATTCTTTGTCTCCATCTCTCGAATTTTTTAGTGCCAGCCACTCTTCATGACTGACGGCGTTTCGCTTGCTCTCTTCAATCGCCTGGAAAAGGCGGTCGTTGGCGTCGCTGCGCTCGGCGGCTGCCTGCTGCTGTTGTTTGGCGGTGTCCACTTCCTTGGTCTTGCCCTTCTTGGCTTTCTCCAGACGGAGCGCAGCAGCAGTGTTGTCCGACGAGTATTTGTTTTTCATCCATCGCTTCAGTCGGCGCTCGGTGCTCCAGTGGCGCTCGTCTTCGTAGCGCATCCGTCCCGTTTTCGGATTCTCTTCGCTCCAGTAGTTGTAGAAGTCGCTAAGTCGCTCATTATCGTACTCATCGACATACCCCAAACACTCTTGATGAAAGGTTTCGCGGCGTGCCGCAAAAGAAAAAATTTTCTGGTCTTTTAACTGCCCTTCTTTTACTTTAATAGGGGGTTTGGGGGGAATGTTTCTTTTTCTTCCCTTCCTTTTTCCCTCTTTTAAATTGCATTTTGTCACAAAAAAAGGCGACAGCTGCTGTTGTATGCGACCAATCAGCGCGCGCTGCTCTTCGGTCATCAGGTGGAACATGGTGGCGGCGGTGTAAAGGCGGTACAGGAGCTGTCTTAGCAGCTCCTTGTCACCCTTACAGAATCCGTTGACCTCCAGCACCTGGTCAACGTAGCGTTCTATGACTTCAATCTGCATCATGCGCCTCCTGCTCGTCGTCTTTGATAAGCTTGTCGAAGACATCGCAGAGGAAGTTCCTGACGTCCTTGCTGACGGGTCCGCTCTCGCGCCCCATCTGTCCTGTCTGGCGCAGGAAGTCGTAGATGTGGTAGTTACACTTCCAGAACACCATCCTCACCCGGTAGTCCATCTGCTGAACGATGTCCAGCGCAATGAGGTGGTTCAATATGCTGTCGAGCACCTGCAGGCGCTCCTCCTTGCTCTTCAACTCGGCAAAAGCCTCCCTCAGCTTCTGCTCCAATATTCCTAAATTCCCAGATTCCTTAGACATAAAAATATTCGTTTTATTCGAAGAACCTGTTACACTCCCACTGGCGGCGCCTGACGAGGCCTGGCAGGCGCTTGCCGGCGGCAAACACCCAGCGCATCCACTCCTTCTGGATTTCCTCCTTCGGCTTCTTTAGCATGATAAGCCGACGGAGCGTGGAATACTGCCAGCGCTTGATGCCGAGGTTAAACACGAACGACACCACCGCGTCCAACTGCTGCTGTGTCATGTGCAGCACCTCCGGGTCGTGCAACTCCGAGAGCTGTCGCTCCACATTCTCCAGGTCTTCGCGCAGCATGTCGTCAGCATACCACCTCGAAATCCGGTCGCCCTGGCGCACGTTATACGTATGGCCGTAGCCGATGGTCCAGACGCCCGCAGCGTCCTGATAAGCCTGCAACTTGCAGCCCTCAAACTCCTTGATTTTCTCAATTGCAATCTTACTAATGTTCATAATTTTAATGCTTAATTCTTAATTCTCAATGCTTAATTTTTCACTGTTCACTATTCACTATTCACTAGGGCAAAGCCCGCTTCTGTACCGCTTGCCACATGCTATCGCCCAGTAAAATGCCTCGTAGGGATTGAGGAAAGTAAACCGCCGCCCTTGTATCTTTGTCCGATATTTACGGCCAATTTTTTCAATGCCTGCAACTCCAGCAGCATTATTGGGTTCCCACGGTAGTAGCGTGTTCAGTCGATTTTCCGACATGCTGACTTCACGCAGGTTCTCTATGTGGTTGTCCTGCCTGTTGCCATTGATGTGGTCAACAGTCTTTTCGGGTAGCTCGTTGTAGCACAGCGCCCAGACAATGCGATGAGCAGGAGAGCAATACATGTTACCATTAAAATAAATCGTAAATCTGAGGTAGCCATTACGCTTTTTACCTCCCTGCACCCTTCTTCCCGTCCGTCGGTTCACGATGCCGCCGTCCTCATACCTGTACGTTTTTTTTAAGTAAGCGAGCAGTGCAGGCAGCTCACTTTCCGGTACTCCAATTCTGTTCATACACATTCTTTTTTTCTTTTCGGATAATAAATTGCTTTTAGCAGCGCAATCTCCTCGTCCTCGTCCAACGCCTGGTTGTACGGTGCATCGGGGTCGTGTGCAGCCCCCGCGGGATAATTATCCATAGCTTCTCACCTCTCATGAATACAGTTCACGATCGACACCGCCTTGATACGTACCAGTCGCGACGCCTTCCACGTACGGAACGCCTGCTTGTCCAAGTCCCAGTACGTGAACACCTCCGTAGGCCACTGGTCAGCCTTCTTGCGGCTACCCTTACACACGTACTCGTCGAACTGTTTCGACATGCCCTTGCACAGCGTGCCGCAGGCCGATCGCAGTGTGCCGTCCTCCTTCAAGTATTCAAACCACACGCGCCCACTGCCCAGGTGCATTATCAGTTCACGGTTCAGGTGTGCCAGCTCCATCGCTCTTTTCCGCTCCATCTCGTACTCACTCTGCAGGTGTGCTGCCAGTTCCATTGTCCACCGGCACAGCAGTCGCTGTATCTCCGGCATCTCAAATTCCTTCTTCTTTGTTTTTTGTGCCATAATCATTTTTCGTTTTCTTTTTCATTTACTTTTTCGTTGTCCGGACGGTGCAAAGGACAGTCTGAGGTGCAGCCTGTTCTCGCTGAATTCGTCAGCAAAGTTAGAAACAAAATCAGGGTCTAAGAAGAGAAAAAATGGGCAATTCTAAAGTCAGAAACCTTTAGAAACTAATAGAAACTTTTAGAAACCTTTCAGAAACCTCGGCCAGAAACTTTTGACCTGAAAATCTGCGTTATCAGCGTCATCTGCGAGAAATATACACATGCCAGCGAGAACAGGAATCTCTCGCAGATTTCACAGATCTCGCAGATGTCGAGTATGCAAAAAGGAGAGTCAATATACTCTCCTGTTCCAATTTTGTCTTGATTTGGTATATAGCCCCGCATCATTGAGCATAGTCCATAAATCCCCCTTTCGACTATTCCCGTAGTTAGAGATGCGTTTCTCCTTGACCCATCTGTTCACAAGGTCAGTGATGTCGTTGGGCGACATACCCTTTATTTCTTTCAAGAAAATCTCTACGTCATCCTCGTTGTTATAGAATATAGGTTTGAGCCTCTCCGTCAAGTCCTCATTGTCAATATCGTCACCAAGTACTCCTTTCTCCTTTTCCAACCGCTCTATCTCTTCATGAATCTGCTTCATCTGGATGTCGTATTCATACATCTTGACATGCTGCTCACAAGTCAGCTTGCCAAACACACGGAATAAGTATTTCCGCAGCAAGTGGTAGTCAATGATAAATCTGTCACCCTCCCAGTGGGAGTAGCGGCGCAGTTTGGCACACTCCCGGATGAAATCATCAGTTATTATGCTTTTATCAGTTAGTTTCAGCGCCAGCTTATCCTTGTCGACATTCTGAACATCCTCGCCATTGGGTGTCTCTGCATCCTTCAGTATACCACTTAGCAACATGTCTGCTGTCAGGTCAACTTGGTAAGTTACAAGTCTTTCTATCGTTATTTGGGATTGTTGTGCTTTCCATAGTTCAAATTTCGTTATTCTTCTCTTTCGGTATGCCCTTTTTATTCGCTCAAAGAACCTCTTCGCATACTCCTCATCTACATTCACAATCTTCAGCACCAGCTCGTTCAGCAACTCCACCATCTGCTCTACCTTCTCCCGCAGCACTCGGCTTTCGGCTCGCGGCAAGTCGCTGAACAACCTGCATCCCAGCCAGTGCTCCGTTTTTGTCATGGTTTCAAAGTTGGCCACCAGCACATTTCTGCAGCTCATCCGCACCTCGCTCACCACCAGCCTCTCCAGTCTGCCATTGATTTCGTCCACCAGCTTCTCCGTGCATACCCCTTGAAAATGCGTCAGGTTAGCATCCTTGATGTTCATGGCATCGTACGTCTTCATCATGTTCTCCAGCATGATCAGTTGATTCAGCTTAGCCATACCGTCAGCCCTCCTTTCTCGCAGTTAATAGTAACACACTCGTTCATTCTTTGGAAACCCAGGCTACTGCAAGCGTAGGTTTCCTTGCCTTGGGGCCAACAAGCCCCTTTCATGCTCTTTTTGTTCATAGTTGTTTTAGTTAATAAATTGTTTATGATTAAGTTAATAAAAAGAGACATGGTACATCAATAATAAACGATAGCCTACAAGGTGTCTGGTAACCTCTCGTATAACCGAATACTACCAATGCCCACGCCTCTATTTGGTGTGAGCGGTAGCCTTCGTATCGAGATTAATAAGTTTACCAGACTTTGTAGGCTCGAAAACCGTTGGCTCTTTTCCGCGATGTCTTTATTTCGAGGTGCGAAGGTAATAAATTTTCCTTACAACACCAAATTATTCGTTATGTTTTATTCATCATAGGTGCACAAAGGGGTCTCTAAGTTTGCACTCGATATAGAATATCAGTGAAGAATTTGCTCAATACCGGCCAAATCCTTACCTTTGTTGTTAAAAGGAGGAAAAGGCCGACAGGAAAGGGAAACTATCACGGGGTCAA